>Ga0131853_10004753_pt1 | contig 24362 bp, 19 predicted proteins | sample TergutLab28metaG_FD_92764 | JGI IMG/M metagenome (GOLD analysis project Ga0131853, IMG submission 92764) | Labiotermes labralis P1 segment gut microbial communities from Petit-Saut dam, French Guiana - Lab288 P1 (version 2) (version 2) | ecosystem: Host-associated > Arthropoda: Insects >...
CTGCAGTACATAGCCACCATTAACGTGGGACTAAACCCCGGCCTATAACTGCCGTAATTGTGGAATTCGGCTCCAGTGCATAGGCACAGTAAACGCGGGACTCAACTCCGGCATGTAACCACAGTAATTGTGGGAGTCGGCTGCAGTGCATAGCCACTATTAACGTGGGATTAAACTCTGGCACATAGCCACAGTAATTGTGGGAGTCAGCTGCAGTACATAGCCACTATTAACGTGGGACTAAACCCCGGCCTATAACTGCCGTAATTGTGGAATTCGACTGCAATGCATAGCCACAGTAAACGTGGGATTGAACTCCGGCATGTAACCACAGTAATTGTGGGAGTCGGCTGCAATGCATAGCCACAGTAAACGCGGGACTCAACTCCGGCATGTAGCCACAGTAATTGTGGGAGTCAGCTGCAGTACATAGCCACCATTAACGTGGGACTAAACCCCGGCCTATAACTGCCGTAATTGTGGAATTCGGCTCCAGTGCATAGCCACAGTAAACGCAGGACTCAACTCCGGCATGTAACCACAGTAATTGTGGGAGTCGGCTGCACTATGTAGCCACAGTAAACGCGGGTCTAAACTCCGGCATACCTCGTATACCGACAGTAAACCTGTTGCTCACCTACAACATTGCTATACACTTATTAGACATTTTGTTTGTTGTATCAACACGATTTAAAAAATACATTTATGTAAAAAACGCACAGTTGCAAAGAGACTACAAGGAGCGTGATGTTGGTATTGAAGAGGTAAGAATTTGGTATGACTCAGAGGTGATCAGCGGACAATATTCGTATCTAATTTAATTGGTGGTTGACTCGTAAACGCATGTCTCTGCTGTGTAAACTTCATTTCGTGAAATAGCTTTAAAAAGAGAACTGCAACTTATTTCTTGAGAATCAGAGGTTGATCTCAGTTTTTCGGCTACCGAATTTCTCACTCCGGACGTGGACGTAGGGAAAAGTAGGGTGTTGTGTGGGCTTCCCCCTCGGCGCTAACTTTGAAGCTTATCCTTAAGTCCATGCGAAAGTTGGGCGTGTAGAGATATATGCTAACAGAAAGTGGCACAGTGAAGATGGTTAAAATGTTTAGTAAAACTGCGCAGTGTACTGACAGAGATCTAGATTGGTGATTCTGAACATGATGTTCCACTTACGTACTTGAAACTGAGCTCGTTGAGAGGCAAGGCGTCACGTTCGTAGCAATTTCTGTTCGTTGACTGCCACAGTGCCACTCTCATAACAATTCCTGTTCTTTGACAGACACAGTGCCACTCTCGTAGCACTTTTCTGTTCTTTGGCAGGTACATTGCCGGGGTTGTAGCAATTTCTGCCCTGTGACAGGTGTCCTGCCAATCTGGTTGCAGTTGCTTCAGGGGGAAAAAAAACTAACTTTTTTTTTGTAACTCCGTTAACCATATGAATTTGTAGGCACGATTTTTATGAAGCTTTACTTCAACAGCGCGTCATTTTGGTACTCTTTTTATTGCGATCGAGATGGCGGGCATGCTAACGTCACTAGTGAAATTAGACGCAGGTTCCCGAAATTGGGCTTTGCGATTGAGAACTTTATTCGATAACTTGTTAAAGGAAAACACATAATAAAATATGGCGATCTTATATGAAGTATGTAACTCATGAGTGACTAAGGTGTGGAAATGTCATGTTAGCAGTACCAAGATTTCGACAGGTTGAGGCTGCTGGAAGAATTTGTTTTCATCCGGGATTCGAAGAGAATTTTTTGCCATTTCTGTGTGAGTTGCAGCATCATTTGAGATTTTACCGCCCGGTGGTTAGAAATAATTATAATGGTCACGCACATCTTTATAATTTGGAAACTGATTTCTTTCTGTGATTTCTTCTATATTATCTTGTGCTTCGAAATCAAGTTTTATGTTACGGTCTGCTAGTTCCATACTAATATTTTCAGCCAAGTGCATGACTAAACCCCAAACCAATTCTTACATTTGCGATTAACTCTTTAGAGCCTAATGGTTATTTTTATATAATACCAGGTTTAGCATTCTGGAATTCTGCAGTTTGTTCACAGAGTGAATTTATGTGCTTTGTTTGGTGCTGAAATCAAGCAGCGATTACTTCACAAGCAGCATTAACTGAGTGGTTTTTGTAACCGAGACTATTCTGTTTAACCATTTAAAGACTAAACGTGTTTGCTTTATGTAAGGACTCAGTGCGTACCGCGCAGTAAACACCTCGGTTACACAAAACAAATCTTCTAATATTTTGCAAGGCAAGAGTCGCTGTCTGCTGTGAGATCCGTACTAAGCACATAAACGCAATGTGAGAAACATGTAGAATTTTTGAGTGTTAAACCTGGTGGTACGTAAAGCAATCGCGAGGCTTCATTAGGTTAATGCGCGGTACGAACTCAATCTTTAAATGTAATTCAAGTTAATTTTTTCTTTAGCAGGTTAAACGGTGACATATTCTTATTCTGAAAGGGTCTGTAGTGACCTGTAAAATCCTTCAGATACACGTAAAACCCTCCCATACACCACAACAGAACTGCGTTTTTCAATCTGATATTTTCAGAAACACGTAAGTATACTAAAGGTGAAGGTCACCCCATGATATGCATGGAGAGGGAGAGAGGGGAGGCGGGGGTATAACTCCAGCCCATTCGTAACCCGGTGCTAGAAGGTGGTGAATGGTCAGCATCACTCTCCGGCTGCTTTACTTCAGGAATACGCCTGGTACCCATTCTAAAGGACGCTGGGGGGGGCAGGGCCGGTTTGGACGACGCGGAAAATCTCTCCCGCACCGGGATTCGATCCCAGGACCTCCCAGCCCATAGTGAGTTGTTCTACCGATTGAGCTTTCCCGGCCTCCGGAAGTTCATAATAAGAGTTAGTCTGTTGTAGAATTAAGTTTTAGGAGATGTATAACTGTAGGAGGAATATGTTACTTAATGGAATCTGAAATTTATACTGGCCTGGCAGTTAGGAGACGAAGTACGAGGGCTGTCCGGAAAGTATCCAGCCGTTTTGAATATCTCGAGAACCGGTCGCATGGGCTTGATGTAACTTGGCAGCCTCTCAGAGGAGACCTTATTGTACACCCGCGAACAGTCACTCCCCCGTGAGGCTAGTCAGTCGGCAGTGAGACGCCGTTGACTGAGCTTGTGTACTGTGTGACCGTCACATTCAAAAATCTCCTCCCTTTCAAAGGCGATTTTAGCTTTGGGAAAAACCAGAGGCCGCAGGGAGCCAAATCTGAGCTGTAGGGGGGGGGGGCTTTGCCAAAACATCTTGCACGAGAGCTGTAGAAGAGACAGGCGCAATTTCGTGATGAAGCTGAACTGCTCGCTCGGTCAGTGTGAATGTGACGGTCACACAGTACATAAGCACAATCAACGGCGTCTCACTGCCGACTGACTAGCCCCACGGGAGAGTGACTCTTCATGGATGCAGAGTAAGGTCTCCTCTGATTGGTTGCCAAATTACATCAATGCCACACGACCGGTATTCGAGATATTCAAAATGACTGGATACTTTCCGGACAGCCCTCGTATAAACACGCTAACGGTCCAGATAGACTGCAGAAGGTAGGCTTGTATAATGCTACTAAATGTCATATGATTTAAAGCTTTCTTGTCCATACCACGCCATAAAGGCATGAATGGGGAATAGAGATATAGCTCCAGCCATTCTTAACGTCGGAACAGGAAGGAATGAATGGTCAACTTTACACCCCGACAGCTTTACCCCAGGAAATATCAGTATGTTCAATGGAAAACCGGAGTGTTTTGTTTACAAAGCATTTATTGCAAACACGGCTGCAATGTTGTCTTCCGTGACTGTCGTGAATGCTGGACCCGGGCGAGGAGAATCCTCCACACTAGTGACGCCATTCTTGAACTTCTCAGTCCATTCATACACTTGTGTACTACTCATACACCTGTCACCGTACTGAATTCTCATCCGACGATGACTCTCTATAGGTTTCACATCTTCGCTAAACAAAAATGTCACAACACTTCGCTGCTCTTGCTTAGTGCACTGTTGCAAGGGCACCGCCATCTTGTCGAACTGTTTCCCAGGTTCCTATGCGTGCCGCAGGCGTGCCAATGCCATCTATTGGTAGCTCAAGGTTACCGCCTTTACATACTCTACACACAACAATCTCGGTAATACACGCGATTTTTAATACAACTTTTCCGGTTTCCCACTGAACGGCCCTTGTAAATCCGGTACCAATTGAATCTCTTGTTCCTGCCGAGATTTGAACCCCGGACCGTCCAACCTATACTCATTCTCTAAAGCGATTATTCTATCTTGTCTCATGTAGTCTTTAATATTACATCATCATCGTCATCATCATCATCATCCTCTTCATCCATTACGAGTTAGGCCTTGATAGACCTGTTTCGACCTCGTCTAATAGTCTTCATGTAATATTACATGAACTTAAAATTGTAGCGCTTCGTCGGTTCTCGTTTAATAATAGAGTTTTGTGTGCAGTTTGCCATCCCATATATAGCGCGCCTCCTTTGTGTATGTACCACCTTCATGCGCTGTAAATAATGCATGTAAAGTGTTCTGCCGGGCCCTACTGATCAGCCAGCCTACGCAGCCCGGCACCTTTCTGCCGGCTAAGTCCTCAACTCTGGCCAGCTCACAAATTAATTTATGATTCAACTTTTAAAACAAGTGTTGCCCGGATGGACACGTCACCGCAAAACTGGATACAGAAATAACAGCCGTACTTCCGTTCGAATGGTGCGAAATTCTGTGTTGCCGTTTTCAGCTGCGCGATTTTTAGTCCGGCTAGCTCCACGTGTCGGCACAAGTGTAACTGCTATAAGCGTCATTTCCACGTGTGCATGCGTGCCCCCTGACGAGCGTCGAACCGACGGAGAGTTTTCCTTAAAAAATTATTCATGTAAATCACTTCGTTTAGGAAATGAAGATTTGTAGGCAACGAGAGGAATGCTCAACAATTGTTGTTACACGATGCCTCTGTATCTTCATCTGTTTTTGTTTAATTTAAGTTGTGTTTTAGTTATACAGATCTTCTGTCCCTGGTGTTACATTTAGGTAATACCTATTTGTAATCCAGCTTGTAGTTTGGTTTGTAGATTATTTTGCTGGGCGTGTGAGCAGGTGTTCCTAGAGTCGAATCCAACTCGCTTGAGTGCGTTGTTTGTTACTTGCAGTCGTAAATATGTTATGGGCTCTGCAGACTTTGTTTGTAAGCTATTATGTCAAATATTGATTGTAACATTTTTAATTTTCGTCCCCACGTTTTTTTTTAAATGTGATTTATTGCGTTTGAAGTTCTTACAAGTACATGTAGGTTATACAAATTGTTCCGATAACCAATTTACAACAGTATTTTTGGATGCTTTTCGTGTGGGTGTGGTGTGATACATACATAAGGGTTACAGCAGTGAAAAAGAAATACAATGTAAAAAACACTGCGGATGGTCCCCACGTTATCGTGACTTGCGTTTAATAGGAAACTTCCGCTTTCGGGGTTTAGCCGCGTCATGCATTGGAGCAACTTCCATCAATGACAGGGTTAAACTCCGAAATAAACCAACACTACACATTCTTTGGTGATTTATAGATAATATTTCATATGTAACTGGGGACCGCGGTGGCACAGTGGTTAAGGTGTTATGCTACGAATCGGAAGGTCGCTGGTTCGATTCCAGCTGGTGTTATTGGAATTTTTCGTTGATATAAAATCCTTCCGATCGCAGTATGGCCCTGGCGTCGACTCAGCCTCTAACAGAAATGAGCACCGGGAGCATTTACTGGGGGTAAAGGCGGCCGGTGCGTAAGGCTGGCAACCTTACCACCATGCTGTGCCGTTGTCATTAAATCTGGGAACCTTAACTTCCTCGAACCCTCTGGGCCACTCCAGGCCTGTAACGGGACTGCTTTACCCTTTTTACCTTTATTTAATATGTAACTTTTAGGCAGGTTTATAATCTTCAAAAAAAATTTTCATATTTGTGAATTGAATGCCTTTTGAGTTATGAAACTTAATTAAATGAAAATATTCTTAACCTGCCATATTGTTGTTTACACATTATGAATTAGTTACTGTGACACTAGTTGTATAATCTTCGAGATCTCTTGCCGTAATTTCGAGAATAATTAGTAATTAATGCAATTTCCTCTTTTTCCTAAAAAAACCTGCACCTCAGCAATTGTAAGAAATTAAAGAGTACGAAGTCGGATGTCATGGAATGCCATAATGTCCCTGCGAAATTTTGTATAAATCGGGGAGTTACTTCAGAGTTAAAGGACGATACATGTAGACATCCTGATGATCCCGTAAAGTTGTATTTTCCCTCAAGTAAGAAAATTATGTAGGCTAAAGAGATACGACTTTGGAACTTGCCGTTTGTTTCGGTACTCTGATGGTTAGGTTGGCAGTGCTCCAACTGTAGACCGGCGTCCCTTCTTTTAAAATCGACATTCAGTAATTCTGTCTCAGCAGTCACATGTACGGAATGTGATGCATAAGTCTTTCCAAGGAACTCCTTATTTCCCGATAAACTACACTCATCTATCCTCTGCATCCTCCAGTTTTCACATTCCCTTTTTCATACCAATGGGGACTTTTAAGGACATTTTAGTGATTCCGCAAGGAGAAACCGAATTGACCTCCGAGGACAAGTGACGTGTATAGTATCACATGGCAGTATTCGGAGATATTGCGAAAAGCTCAAGGACGCATTCACTCTGGGTACCTTATAGTACGTCACACGCTGGTTGGACCTCTTAATATTGTTAGGGCTGTGGAATTTAAAACAGGTAGGCATATGTAGGTCGGCAACGACAATGAAATGTATAGTCTACGTAATTACTGCCTTTCGGTGAATAATTTCTAGGCAATCTGTCCAGTTGGAATCTGAGCGGTAGATTGGTGGATACCATTACGACACATCACCGTGAAATGGGTTGTGGCTAGAACGAAATTGCCTGTTGCTTGTACCCAGTGATAAACTATGTTATTGTCAGCATTAAACCTCGTAGAGGGAATTCATGAAACTGCAGTTTAATGGGCTGTCTAACATACCTTTACCTACATGTAAATATAATAAACCTAGAAAATCTAGAACATGTAAATATAAGAAGCCGAGAAAATCTAGAACATGTAAATAAGAAACCTAGAAAATCTAGAACATGTAAATGTAAGAAACCTAGAAAATCTAGAACATGTAAATATACGAAACCTAGAAAATCTAGAACATGTAAATATAAGAAAACTAGAAAATCTAGAACATGTAAATATAAGAAACCTAGAAAATCTAGAGTTCTGCTCTATTCTGGGATATTACGCTGCGAAGAGTGTACTCTTCTACATTTCTTGACTCTTGAAGATTGTACCGATAGGGTGTTCCGAAACATCGGTAAGGATTTACCACTATTCTTTGAGTACTATCCCAGAAGAGTGCAGATCGCGCCAGAAGCCTGAAATTTTCGCATAAACAATATTATGTTGTGTAAGTTACAGATATTACAAACTTTCTATTGATTCTCATTTATATTCCTTCTAAGGCCTCTAATTGTTACCTCTTTTATGTTCACTGTTACAGCGAGTAAACGGATACGTCAATATTTATATATTCATGATCGATATTTCGTCTTGTTGAATTCAATCAACCAAACAACCTATTTGTATGCTAAACTCTCAGAACATAGTGCCCGGTGGTGTTGACGATATTAGATTTTGCGTATGATGTGTGTGTGTGTGTGTGTGTGTGTGTGTGTGTGTGCGTGTGATGCACGTTTTTGTTACTGATGATGATGATGATGACGATGACGACGACGACGACTGTATAATGGATTCATGAATGAAATTAACCTCGAAGAATGTTCTTGGGTTCGCTAGAAGAAAACCTTAAATCACTTATGCTTTACGCAGAACTCTTCCGAGTTCCGATTTTTGTACACGTGGATCGCAACACCTGTAATAATCTAATACCAGTCGTTAATGATACTTTTATTTAGACGTCACTGAACACAATTTACTTTTAAAGAAATTGTTTTGTCGTTTGTTACAATGAAAGAAAAATATTTTTTTCAGTCAACTTGTATTCTATTTTCATGCAAAGATAAATGAAGTGATTTGGCAGTTTGAAAGTGCTTCACTATAAGCCTGCGCATCTTATCGGGTTCTTGCTCTTTTAGTCTGACCTCTTCTACCTACCCATTGTAGATGTAGAGGGGTTTGCTGTGCCTGATCATATTCAGTGACACACACACACGGTAGCACTCCTCTTGACGACGGATCTGTCCACCGCAGATCTGTAACTGACAGTACACCCCATTCGCTAGGGACAGACATCCATATCCCCAGCGGGATTCGAACCCGGAATTCCAGGAAGCTAGCGACCGCAGACCCACGCCTTAGACCGCATGACCGCCGCGATCGGCGCACACGTCTTCAAAACATTTATTGTTCAAGACTTAGAAGTTCGCAGTGCAGCAGTGTCAGAATGGATTTTCGTCATATGACATGATGTTCTTCCCAGCTTGCACTAAAATCGGTCACTTGGTGACTGTAGTATTATTATTCTTCATTGCAGCCGCTTGGTGGTATAACGAAAGACGAACTCTGTTGCTACGAAAAACTACGGAAATTTAGAATCCCATTTCATTTTCGCTTTCCCCATACTATGATCAAAAAACTCATTGAAGATCTTATTTTCTGTAATATTACTCTCACATTTGACACCATAATTTCTTCATTCAGTCTTATTAAAGATATCGGTAAGAGTCGTTATAGTGTTTGCTACGATAATCAATCATGGTTTTAAGTAGTCTGCAGTCAATTTGACGCACAAAGTGTGTAGGCGACGTGGCAATGTGTAAGCTTGCTTATGACTGAGTTTGTGGTTACCGATGTCGTCAACTGAACTACGGATAGTCTCACTATTTTCACTACAGCCTGTTACATCTTTGGGTTTGTGGTACCTTTTGGAGTACAAGTGATTCCGAAAATCTTCCTTGTCATTAGGAATTCTCAGTTAAGTGATAAGGGATAAAAATCTCTTACGAAAACTTATAAATGAAGGAGTGTTAATTTAGAACGTGGGCCGGGTAGCTCAGTCTGTATAGCGTCTGACTACGAGCTGGACGGTCCGGGATCGAATCCCGGTGGGGATGAGATTTTACGCCCGTCCAGATCGGCCCTGGGGCCCACCCAGCCTCCTGTAAAATGGGTACCGGCTCTTTCCGGGGCGTAAATTGCGGCCGGGGCGTGCTGCTGACCACTCACCCCCTTCTAGTACCGCGGTCATGGAAGAGTATAGCTATACCTCTACCCACCCTCTGGGCCACACCGGGTCTGTAACCGGATCACTTTACTTAATGTAGAAATCTCAACACCATAATCTGTTATTTACTGTTCTAGAAAATATTGATATTACGTACATTTACGTGTGTATAATTACGAAATTTTGTTAATTTTTGTGCCACAGTGCCATGGAATGTGATTTATGTTTTAAGCCTATGCAGTGTAATGGATTGTTTTATAGGACGGACTGGATTCTATCTGATTCGCCCGATAACTTATAGTTTGAAGTTTCATCAAAATTTGTTATGTGTACGGGAAATTAAATATACGGACAGGCACATATTATGCATACTTTTTTGTGTAGGAAGTGCACATAAGTATAAAGTGTTATTTTTACGCAACAGCCCAGGCCGCTGCAGTGTTGGGTTTTCCGGATTACACACAGACAGACAGACAGACGACAGACAGACACATACACACGGTAGGACTCCCTCAACGAGTGATCAGCCCGTCGCAGAGTCCGCTACCTACACAACACGCAACAAACATAAAAGACTAACACCCGTGCCTTAAGAGGGACTCGAACCATCATCCAACCAATCAAGCGGTCGCGGTCCTACGCCTTAGGTCGTACGGCCACCGGTGTCCTCGTCTCTTCACTAACTTTTGTTGTACTTACCAAAATACGAGTATTAAGTAACATTTTTCTCCTAACTAAACGCTGTAAGACATGGAAGATCGCCTTCGCTGCCCGTTTTCTAACTTGCAAAAATCTTCCCCATCGTTAATTTTTATATTCGTGACAAAACAGCAATTAATAAACGGGATTTTACTACATGCCGTCCTTTTACATTTGAGATAATCAAAGACATGTGTAAGAACTAAATATAGGCTACAGTATTTGTTTAATGATACTGTCTTTCAGAGCTAAGTTATTTGTACTCTGTAGTGAAGAAATCAGAGATACTGACGATTAGACAACAATTTAATTAACCGTAATTTCCCACACGTAACTTTTCTACGCCGATCCCAGTGACCGCGCTGTCTAAGTTGTGGATCTTCGGCCTTTCGCTTGCTGGGATTGCGGGTTCGAATCTCTTTGGGTGGTATGGATGTCTGTCTATTGTGACTGTTGAGGTCTCTGCGTCGAGCTGATCGCTCGTCCAGAGGAGTCCTATCGAATGTAATGTGTCCAAGTGTGATCGTGAAACCTCTAAAATGAGGAGGCCCTGGCCCACTATGGCCTGTTGCGCCATGGAAAAACAACCTTTCTATATTTCAGAAAACCAGAGACGTATATGAACAGTGTATCGCTTGTAATTTTTGCATAAGTTACTTTGTTTTCGCAGTTAAGATATTTTGTAGTCTCTATTACAGAATTCAAATGTTTGATGATTAGCTTACACGTACATGTACATCAGTTAGACGGGCTAGTGTAATGATAATGGGGTTGGCTATAACACTTTGTGTCTGAGATGATTTTAACAAATATTTCACTTTTGTTTAAGACGCCATGTAGGGTTGTTTTAATAACTTGCAGGTGATGCGTAACGTAACAGAAATTGTGTAATTAAAAGTGTCAGAGAGAAACAGAATATTTTATAAATTTTATGAAAGAACCAATTTGTAATATTACTTCTCTCATATTAGGAACATAGCATCACATTTTCAGTAAATTAAGTGGAGTCTTGATGTAAAAAGAAACTTGGTCGCTCATATTGAGGGAGGAACGTAGACTGGGAGTGTTTGAGAATGGGGTGCTGTGGAGAATATTTGGGCGTAAGAGGGAAGAGGGAACAGATGAGTGGAGAAAACTACACAATGAGGGGCTTAATGATCTGTACTGCTCACCCAATATTGTTCGGGTGATAAAATCGAGAAGAACGAGATGGGCGGGGAATGTAGCTCGTATGGGGAGATGAGAGGCGTACACAGGGTTTTGGTGGTGAAACCTGAGGGAAAGAGACCACTTAGGAGACCCAGGCGTAGCTGGGAGGATAATATTAATTTGGATCTTCATGAAGTGGGGTGTGGGGTTATGGGTTGGATCGAGTTGGCTAAGGATAGGGACAAGTGGCTGGCACTTGTTAACACGTTAGTGAACCTTTGGATTCCTTAAAATGCGAACATTTCTTGACTAGCTGAGAACCGGTTAGCTTTTCAAGAGGGACTCTGCTGTATGGAGTAAGTAAGTAAGTAAGTAAGCAAGTAAGTAAGTAAGTAAGTAATCAATTAATAATTAATTAAGTAGTAAAGTGAGTAAAATAAGTAAGTAAAGTAAGTGAACCAAGTAAGTAAAGTAAGTAAGTAAATAGGCAAAATAAATAAAGTAGGTAAAGTAAGTAAGAAAAGTAAGTAAAGTAAGTAAGTAAGTAAGTAAAATGAGTAAAGTAAGTAAGTAAAGTAAAGTAAGTAAAGTAAGTAAAGTAAGTATGTAAGAAAGTAAGTAAAGTGAATAAGTGAGTAAAGTAAGTAAGTAAAGTAAGTAGCAATTAAATAAATAAGTAAAGTAAGTAAGTAAGTAAGTAAATGATTTAAAATTGTCAGCGATATTTCTCATCAAAACTTCCTCGGTTAAAATTCCATATTTTTCTACATAACTCCTTGAGTATGGTGTTGGTTGACACACTCAGTGGGAACAACTATGTACCAACTGTGTTATCGCTCTTTTGTGACCACCCTATGCCAACTTGAAATCAGTGGCTGTAGACGATCTGTATCCTCTCGACTTTCTGTCGCGTCGGCCCAAATCCTTACAACAATGGGAACTCTTCACCTCTATACCAGGAGAGTCTGCGAAACGTCCCTCTTCTCCGTACTAAACCTACACTTGAAGACATCAGACGGTCTTATCGATGTCAAGTTCTTTATTTCGCACGAAGAATGAGGATCGCGCTGCTCTGTCTCCTTGTTCTGAACAACTGCTGACACATTCGAAGCCACAACTTCAACCAGTACGACACTTGAGAACTATTCCTTATCAATGTAGGTTCAACTTTTATTTCGAAAAATCGTTTTATTTAGTTTCTTAGACTGTAGACCTATATTCACATATTACAAATCTAGAGACTTTTGAGTTTCCAAGATGAACCCTTTTTTCCATAACAGTAGTCTCTTCGAAAGGGTTTCGGTTATACATTCCTCATAACTGGCTGAATTAATTTCGACTCTGTTGTAACAGTCAGCACGACAAAGAAATTTAAATTCTTCAAGTAAAATTGAAATTAAAATTAACAAAATCTGTTGACACATCTTAGTATCGTGCACTGTGTTTAATGCGCCTGCGCTGTAAACAGGAGGTTTCAGTTAACGTGTTGACCTTGACGTTTCTTAAGGGAATTCGCGTGTCCTGTACATTTTCCAAAAACAGTACTTTATAGGCCAAGTTATCTTGAGACATTGGCTCCTGGACCGATAGGTTGTCCCGAAACGTCGGTAAATAACTAGCAGTCAATGCTGCGTTACAGCCCAGAGGAAACATTATCTCACCTATAAGGCGGCAGCCTAAAGTCACCCACATTATCTCCTCTGCACACTGTTCATAACCCACAACTAAATAAAACGTCTTTCGACGTTAAATAATATTCATATTAACCAGCGAATAAAAGACAAATTAATTATCTTAACTTTGACATTTACTTTTGGTGCACGCGGTAGCGCAGTTGGTTGAGGCACTGCGCTACAAGCCGGAAGGTCGCTGGTTTGATTCCCGATGGTGTCATTGAAATTTTTCATTGATATAATCCTTCCAATTGCACTATGGACCTGGGGTCGACCCAGCCTCCAACAGAAATGAGTACCAGGAATATTTCCTGGGGGGGAGGGGGGTTAAGGCGGTCGGTGCTTAGGGCTGACAACCTTACCACCATCAAGCGCCGACTGTCTTGAAATCTGCGAGTCTCAGGCTCTTGGAACTCTCAGGGCCTGTCCAGGCCTGTAATGGGATTGCTTTGCTTTTGACATTTACTTTGCTTCCACTTCTTGAAAACACCGAAATATTGTGGGGCTTTCGCATGTCACGAAAACGGGATGACAGATGTAAAAGGAAGGTTGGTATTAAGGCAAAAGTCTTTTTCAGAGATGTGTTCTGGGTAGAAAACCTAAGTCGTTATGTGTGTGTGGGATCCATTGTCTTGTGGAGCATCCTGTTTAGCTTGCCGACCAAGGTATTAATATACTTCTTTTTCAGGAATGACTCTCGTGTATACTGAAATATTGTAATGTATTTTTATTGTTTGTGGTTTGTTGTTTACACGACTCCCTGTCGGCGTGACACCATACCCTCGTGGGTGGAGTAAAGACTCCCTAAATAAATAATTGATCACATTTATCTACCAACTCATTTTACTATTCATGCTGTACACTACGACCATTACTCTTCAGTTGCAGTCTTTCCTAATTTCTCATTCCGTTCCCGCGTTTGCTTGCAAGAAGGGCTGAGTCTGACTGAATTTCTTTACCCACTTGAATCTAACTTTAATACGTATTTTCCAACATTTTTATCTCCCTTACATTTGCAATTTAATGCTTTCCTGCAGGCCACATTCTCTTTCCTACTTAACGGCCAAGACATTCAGATTTTCTCCACTATTTCTTTTCTGAATTCTAATAAGGTACGTTTCCCAAACTGGCCTTTCTTCCCCAAATTTGTGGGGAAACATTTATATTTGGTATTCTTTCCTAATCCTTACGTTTCATGTACAGCAAACGCATGTGTTTCAGTTTGCAGTAATATTGCAAGTAATTCTTCCGGCTGACGTACGCCAATATTTTTTTTTTGTCTTTGTGTATCATTAAGTCTTTATTGAACTATTTTACGTGCCACATGTGTACTGTCCCTTCACTTACACTGCCAAAAGTGTGGTAATCATAATCAAAGGTAAAAGTAAAAATAAATTTAACCCTATACCAGGTCATGAAAGCAAAAAGAAGGATTAGAAGTACTGCTCTACTCTTCCTTAACCTCGGAGCTAGTTGGTGTGGATGGTCAACGGCACGCACTGGCAGCTTTATTCCCGGGAAATAAACCCGATATCCGTTGTATAGGAGGCTGGGTGGACCCCAGGGCCGATCTGAACCGGTGTAGAAAATTTCGCCCTCACCGGGACTCGATCCATACTAATATTTTTTTTTCACATTCCTGCCGTGCATCTTGATAATATCAAAGTTTTATTTATTTACCAACTGATGCAGTAGTGAGTTGTCTTAAAAACCAATATTAAAATTTACATTAAAACAGCTCCGACATGTTCCAGTGTTACAGTTACACTATTATCAGGGAGCGCATTATTTAGTGCTTACTAAAGTTACAGTTGTTAAAACAGTCCAATAAAATACATCGGTGTATGGATAATACGGTGGTAGTGTGGCTGCATATATTAGGTCCTTATTTTTGTCTGTTTGTTACACTGTTCGGCAGTTTTAATATAAATTTTGATGTAAAATTTAATATTGGTTTTTAAGACAACTCAATAGTGCGTCAGTTGGTGAATAAATAAAACATTGATAGTAATATTTTAGTTACTTATTTTAAATTGTATGTGAACATTTCGTCCTTACCTCACAGAAACACAGTCTGTGCCCATTATTAACAGGATTATAAAGATCAGGGGGTTAATTGTTTACAGGTAAATAATCAGTATCTATTTACGCTGTGTGGGTAAAATGGCCAGTTTCTTAACGTTACAGCAGGTGGCAGGCTAGTAGTTATCATGGCATCTAAACGGCCGAAGTCCTGCGAGCTTTATGATGGAGTTTGACTTCACTGGCTGCCTTATGTCTTCGCAAATCACATGGCTAACAAGTAGACTGTGGTTTTATATTACACTCGGTAACGATCCAAAAGAGAAATGTTAGTTTTCGCATTTGTAAAGGCGACGGAGAAACTGTGGAAAAGAACCTTATCATTTATCTCACAAAATAGTTGGCAGAAGAATTATGCGATGCACTGAGTTGTGCACAAACGCTATTGGCCGCACGTGCGTAGCTGGTGAATTAATGTCCTTCTGGCTCCTGGAAAGACGAACGTCGAAATTCAAGTAAAATTACTGGTCAAATGATTTACGTATTTGGAAGTCATTGGTTATAATTTACGGCCTTTCAGATTGTCCACGATGGTGCTGGGTTAACAAATTGCAGTAAGTCAAGATCGCTTTCTTCCAAATCCGTCCTTTTGACTCATGCTCAGGATATAGCTGTGTACCTTAAACCGCCATCACATCCGGTTTACGGTGTTTAGAATTCTTCCCTGGCTCGTGTAAATGAAGAGAAACAGCCGCTCTGCCTCTTGTCTGTGCAGCAAACGTTAATGTATTCGTAGTTCCAATTTCAGACGTAAAGGATGCTAAGGCTTCGTGAAACGCTTGTTGTATAGAGCGCCCTTCTTAAACAGAGCCGATGTCTGCCCTTACAGAATACTGTAGCCTCGCCCAACACATAGGCTGCCATCTCTTTTTCCACACCGATGCCCCTTTCTACATGTTACCCCTGATGGACCAGCTTTATCTCTGCAGTCGACTGTGTTCAGTTGATACGAACATTATCCGTGGAATTCATGGTTGTGGGCTGCTAATATGTGTAAAGGACCGGAAGCTGTAATCGGATTTTGACTGTGTTTTTAAACAGAATATTGCGTTGTATGGGGATTGATAAGGAGTATTTAAATAAGTGATTTATAAATTCGGATGATTACGAACAAAGTAGCATGTTCCATAGCGGTGGACGTGGCAAAGCAAGTTCTCAGTAATTTACCTCGCCCTCCTTTCAGAGTCAAAACTGTCAGACGTAAGATTAGATGCGATCTGTGCTTCCGTTTGGATTTTACGCAACGTATAATGATAGTTTCGTACCGACGTTTCGGTACACCCTAACGGTCCCGTCTTCAAGGGTCACGCAGGCAAAGGAGAGTTCTTCTTGGACTGCTTTACCCTGGAAGATGGGACAGACACGTTGTTCCGAAACATCGGTTCGAAACTACCATTCTATAAGTCAAATCCCAACAGAGAGTAGATCTCATTTATACTGCGGTGGCAGCCTGAAATCACGCACTGTTTGAGGCACATTTCTCTGTACTGCAAACTGAGACTTGGGTTGTGGTTGCAGACGCATATAACATAGTGAAATACGAGTAAATTCTTATTCTGTTGCGTTCTGCCCGTACTGTTTCCTACTGCTCGAACATTAGGGTCGTGACATAATCTTCTCTTTTGAACTTCGTCTATCTAATTTTTTAAAGAAACACGACGTTTCGGAAGCCGGTTCTACTGCCGAAACGTCTTATTTCAATAAAAATTGTACAATGAACAAAGTCCAAAAATAAGACTATGTGTATGCCAATGGGTCGTATACCATTGTTAGAAACCAACAGGATGGAATCTGTTGCGTGCTTTCGCAATCCACTCGAGGCATGTTTGTACGTCTTCATTTCCTGTCTGCTTCCCGTGTAGGTAGAAGCCATGCACATGCTACACCTCATGCGAAGAGCTCTACCAGATGTCTGTAAATTGGATTCAGAATCCCGGAAAAAGGGAGGTGTAGACTGTATCCAACACGTAGGCACAGGCGAGTTACCTAACTGTATATAATTTAGAACTGAAACATTAAAATAAGGTACAGGCTGAACTAACCAAGTTGCCACACTTATGACGCTAAAAAAATGTTTGAAACGAACTATGAAAAGCAAAGAGCATGTTGCAGGGAGATAATTTCCATATTCAGGAGTCTTTGGAGCGGTCTGGACCTGATTACTGGCTAGAATGAGAGATGCGTCTCCAGGAACGGTCTGGGATATCTCGAAACAGGGCAGGACAGCTGTCAGCTAAACTCTTACCTCTCGTTCATGATCATCTTACCACCCTATTTTACGCTAATTTCTGTAACTGAAAGAATGTCGTTAGCAGAAGATCTAAACAACTGCCAATTTTTTATAAAGAGTAATTTTGAAAGAAATATGTGATGATTGCATTACTTCTAGGCATAATCTGTGATGGTTTAGCTTTCATTAACCTTTTGACTCCTAATGTCAACTATAATGGTCGTACCGCACCGCTAACCTCTAAAGTTGCATTTTATATATTTATTCAACAAATATAGGTACTGAATATTTTAAACATGCTATGTACTCTCCGTTTTTTCTCTTCAAAATGCAGTTTGTTTCATAATTCTAACATATTTGGTTCCTGTATTATTCACATTTTATATACAGGATGTGCTAAAATTAAGAAAAAATAATTCCAGCGCCAAAAGGTTAAATAACATTAGCATTTATCTCAGTAATTAACCAACATGATGCACACAATTTTTGTTTTAGAATAAGTTTTATTTCATGCCTCTACATGTTTCGAGCAAATGTGATCGTCATCAAGAGTTCAAAATTGCATTACCCAGCCTCCTGATGATGAGCACATGTGCTCGAAACATGTAGAGGTATGAAATAAACTTATTGTAGAACAAAAATTTTGTGCATCAAGTTGGTTAATTACTGAGATAAATAAATTGAGATGCACGGCCAGCAAAACGTCAAAACATTAGCATGTTTGTGAATGCCGATTCCGTCGTCCGCGCGTACTAAGACGCGAGTCTGCGACCTATCGCTTACTGGGATTGCGGGTTCGAATCCCACCGGGCGCATAGGTGCCTGTCTCTTGTGAATGTCGTATGTTATCGGGCAGAGGTCCCTGCGACGGGCCAATGCCTCGTCCAGAGTGGTCCCTACAAAATATGGTGTGTCTAATTGTGTGTGACCTCGAAACCTCAACAATGAGGCAACCAGGGCCCGAGTAGGGCCGTTGCGCCAAAAAAATTTTTGTGAAACAACACTAGTGCATTACTCATTGTTACTTATATACTGTATTTAAGTGCGTGAAATTGGATAATAACGGAGCGATCCCCTCAGTGCTGTACCCACTATCTCTCAACTACACCGAATGCTGTGTTTGAGTGAATATCTCTCGTGATTGGTATTCTAGAAGTTCCTGGATTTCATGCTGCTCCTTGATGTAGGATAATTGGCGTATATTTCATGATTCTTGGAGTATCTGTAGGTTAATTAGTGCATGAAAATAATCCTCCTTCTTGCCAGTCTTCTCAGCTTAATTATTCAGAACAAAAAGCTTTTTACAATTGACAGCTTCTCTAAATATACCACAAAAAAGTATTGAAACTATCCGTTTGATAAAGTGTAATTAAATGCACTAACGATCAGTTTGACTTCCTTTATTATACAGTCAACAACAACTCATAATCTTAGTAATTAACCAACTTAATGCACAAATTATTGTTTTAAATAAGTTTATTAAATGCGTCTACCAACTTTCTCAACCTGTGCATCGGACGGCCAGCTACAGGTCTGATGATACCAGATGCTGTGTAATACAATTTTGACCTCCTGATGATGAGCACATAGTGCTCGAAACATGTGGAGGCATATAACAAACTTATTATAAAACAAGAATTTATGAATTATGTTGGTTAATTACTAAGATTGTACTGAGATGCACGGTCAGCAAAACACCAATACAATTCATAAATAAATTTTGTATTCGGAGAAGACAAGGTTTTGGAAACAAACTTTTTAAGTTGAAATGCAAGAAGAATTTGAATGCAAAGGACTTTCCTCATTCTCTTACCTCTTTGAAACCTTGTGACAATTATATGTACCGCCTGCTGGAACATTAAGAAACTATGTGGCGCGTGGTATTTGTGAGCTTGGTGTGATTCGTAAAATGAACACCGATTGGCACGGACTGTGTGCTTTGTTACGTTGGAATTGAATTTTTATACGTAACTCAGGCAAATGGTTAAGGCGGTTTCCGGAAATGGACTAACCAGATTTCCAGTGCTCCTCATTCACAACCATGTTACATTATTCTGTTCGACGCCAAACAACTTCAGCACTCTGTGCGAGATACACGAAAAAGCAGACACATTTTAACAAAGATTCCAAGCTTGTGGTGAATACATCTGTATCTGTTGGGCTTGGAAGAATGTTCAGAGTGAATAAATGTTTAAATGTGGAACACGCGTATTCCAGTAACTTGGTGGTAGGTGTAATTCTTTGGAACGATTACAGGAAAATATTTTCACGTCGATAGTTTACTGATATCCACTGTTCGTCCTAACACAACCATCTGCAAAGTGGGCGAAAATGTTAAACCCAATGGCCCCTAAGTTCAACATAGAACAGGCTACGAAGGCCCAGAGAGAGAGAGTAGAGGTATAGTTCTACTCCTTCTTTAACATCGGCGCTAGATGTGGGTGGGTGGTCAACGCCACGCCACGGCCGCTTTATCCCCGGGAAAGACCCGGTACCCATTGTATAGGAGGCTGGATGGGCCCTAGGGCCGTTCTGGACGGTTGCGGAAAATCTAGCCTCCCCGGGATTCGATCCCCGAACCTTCCAGCCCGTAGCTAGTCGCTATACTGACTACACAAGCTAACAGAAAGACAGATGTTAGAATGACACGTTAACATCTAGTCTTGACAAAGGAGCGGCTTGCAGGCTGGATGACCGGACTCAATTCCCTGAAGGCATTTGGGAGTTCTTACTTCGACACTGCGTGCAGACCAGATCTGTGTCTTACTGCTGGCCATAGGTGTGCACCATTATAACTTGATACGCAATGTACTTGGGCGTTCATCCTTGATATCGTAAGCATCATATTGCGATCTGCAAAATGTGTTTGAAATATTTGGTTTATATTAAAGAAAATCAATTATAACGCGTGTTATTGCCTTAAGCAGTACAGTACCTGTTGTGTGACTGCGTTTTGCTGCAGTAGATGTAGTCTGAAATACAAGAATATAAAGGCAAGTGAATTATTCAAACACAGCAAAATCGCGCTTGGAAAAATATAGACCTGTGGACCTGATATATATATATATATGCGTTTGTACTGTACACAGGAATACTGCGGCGGAAGTTGTACGAAAACACGAGTATCGTCCACGAGAAAATGTGTCTTTTTAAGTAATACTGGTTGAGACGTTTATTGATTAACATGTCACATACACTGCTACCTTTATGTCGATCCAACATCATGGATCCTCTGGGTATGCTCCTGTCCTAATATGGAGGAATGCTTGAGATGATAAAATTGACGAAGAGCCTATCACAACTAAAATAATTAGTCTAAGCCAGTGAACCGCTAAATTAGTTGCGGAAACTTCATACTGTCGTTTATATTTAGACCCTCTGACTACCGCAGAAAGATTCAGTTACCTGTTCAGCAACCGCTCCTGTATGTGCTAGTTACTTGCCCCAGTGCTGTCAGGATCTGTTACAACTGATCTTTTATCCCATCCTTTTGACGTCACCCAGCTAGAACTGGTATACTATTAGGCACGACAGTATTCCTTAAAACACGAAAAGTTTAGCCTAAGTGTTGATAAACACTGACGGAATTCTACAACAAAAAGCGGGAATACGAGCATAACTGGTAAATAAATCAACTTTGAATTTTAATGGATTCCATCCTGTTGTGCTGTGACAAATTTATATTCGCTTATACGAGTATATTACCATCAAACACAAGAAACAGTTTATAATATAATCAATAAATGCTGCATGTTTCGATCTTTATTACCGGTCACCAGACAGTAAATTAGGCCTACATACTTATGTTTTAAATCATGTGTTTTATCGCCTGGTGATGGTTCTTTAGGACCGAAACATGTAGCATTTATTGACGATATTAAACTTTGTTGTGTTGGACGGTAATATACATGCCGGGATAGCGTAGTCGGTATAGCGACTCGCTACGGGTTGGACGGGTCGGGGATCGAATCCCGGTGAGGGCGAAATTTTTCGCATCTATCCAGACCGGCTATGAGGCCCACCCAACCTCCTATACAATGGGTACCGGGTCTTTCCTGGGGGTAAAACGGCCGGGGCGTGGCGTTGACCACCGACTCTCATCTAGCGCCGAGGTTAAAGAAAGAATAGAGCTATACCTGTACTCCTCTCTGGGCCTTCGTGGCCTGTTCTAGGGTGAACTTTGGCTTTACTGTTGTACAGCATCACATGGAACTCTGCTGACTCAGTTACCATCGTTGTCTCATGTCTGCAGACGTGCAGTCAGTCTCCAGTCGCAATTGCAATACCATTGCCACGCGTGTTGTCTAGGACTTGTGTGCCGAATGTCGCCCTTAAAAATGAGGTCGATAATAATGAAAGTTTCCCGACGCGCTTATCCCAGTAACAAACTTGGAAAGATTTCAAGCAAGAGGTTTAATTCCAGACAGATAGAGATCGCGCATAAGTTACGTGCTGAGGAAAAACTAGACGATATTGGTAATTGAAGGTCCCCGCGAAAAAAAAATCTTTGTTCGACTTGCACAGAAAGGGGCCTGTCTGTTTCTAAATACTTCCCACGTCGTCTCTTTTCTTGTGAGCTCTCGGAAGTAGCTACAAATAAGACCAGGCCACCGATGCAGAATTTTACTGAAAATATTACCATTTTGAAAACATATTAGATCTTTATGTTTATTGATTTGGCATAGCTGCTCATGGTATGAGAAGCGTTTGTCTTTGCATCTTTGTATTATGTGTGGCGTCTGATATATTGCGTGAATGGATGCTAATTAGATTTGCCGACAGTGTTTTAATTAAATGAATATAAATTATGAAATATGTATGTATGTAAATAAATATTTTTCAAGAATAACTCTCGTGCGTGGATCGATTTGTGCCCAGGGCCGAAGATACAGATTTTATTGTTGACTTTAAACTTTTATTTTGGTGACAAACGTGAATTCTTATTGTGTAATTTATGGTATGAGTTATGAATGTTATTTCCATGCAGACTTATGTGTGTTCTGAACGTCACAGGAATGACGCTTTTTCTGATTGATATTGCAGTAGAATACGTAGCATTATCAGTAATAGTGGAAGATAAGCGAAAATAGGAGTGCAAAGTTGGCGTTTAACCTGATACTAATCTGTTTTAGGCTTACTGTCTGTAACATTGAAATGAAATTAGATTAGAAGTTGTCGTAATATATTCTCAGAGTACAACCAACAGGATGCAACTTTTCTCAATTGATTTATCCCTGTAAGACTCTCTACATGTTTCAGACGGTTTTCTGTCCATCATCAGGAGCTTGAAACTGCACATACAGCGTCAGGCACTTGTCAGATAGAGTATAGGTCATGTGCTGTGTGTGTGCTGTATGGCTCGTTCCGAACAGTGCAACACACACACTCATCACATCACCTCTACTCTATCTGACAAGTGCCTGAAGCTGTATGTGCAGTTTTAAGCTCCTGATGATGGACGGAAAACCGTCTGAAACATGTAGAGAGTCTTACAGGGATAAATCAATTGAGAAAAGTTGCATCTTTTTGGTTGTAAAAAGGTAAAGCGATCCCGTTACAGGCCCGGAGGGGCCCAAAGGGTTCCACGAAGTTAAGGTTCCCAGATTTCGTGACAACGGCACAGGATGGTGGTAGGTTGTCAGCCTTACGCACCAGCCGCCTTTACCCCAGGATATACTCCTGGTACCCATTTCTGTTAGAGGCTGAGTCGACCCCAGGGCCATAGTGCGATCGGAAGGATTTTATGTCAATGAAAAATCCACTGACATCAGCTGGGATCGAACCAGAGACCTTCCGATTTGTAGCACTGTGTTACCGCGGTTCCCTCTTGTTGGTTGTACTCTGAGAATATATTGGCGATGCACAGACATACGAATGTTAAAAACAAGTTTTCATAAATTGTGACCTCCTGGTTTTATTTCAGCAAAGAGCCCCGTCTTGGACTTTTTATTTCGTGAATCATAAGAAGTATTTTTTTTCTCAACCGGAACTGAATTCCTGATTTAGATTATGCAGTTTGGCTTGTTTCAGTTTTTCTCAAACTGGTTTCCGCGACAAATCGCGGAATATATGCGTAAAAGCTATTAAAGTACTGTGAAAATTTCACAGTATCGCACGGAATATCGCGGGAACTTTTGTTCGCCTTTTGGCAACACTGGAGTAATCTCAGTACGCTACTAACTGCCTTTGTGCTTTGTTTTGAACATATGACTCGTAAAAGTTTTCATAGGTGGGATTTCTTCGGGATATGAAAAAATATTTTACTGGTGCCGTCATGGAAGAAAGGTTGGGAAAAGCTGCCTAATTGCGACGCACCACTTCGCTACTGACTATTCGATATTAAACTCCATTACGTGTGGATTTACAAGTTCACGTTTTCCAAGAAACGATTATTATTTCTCCAGTCGTATACAAAGTTATTGAGGGATTTTTTCGTTTATTTAATATTTCCTTTAAAACACACGGCGCCGAATAAAGTTTCTCTACCATTCAGACTGGGTTGTTTAGTGTAAGAAGGTTACGCTATAGGTTACAAATACAGTGTGATTTGGTTCGAGGCTTCTGACGACGTGGGAATATCCTGACAGGGGCGGTACTGCAGTCAACTTCTGTGATAGGGTAGATTGAAAGACGGAAGAGATTTTCGTCATGGAATATCAGCATCCACCAGCAGTGAACATTTGATTGAGATGCATAAAGAGTAGGGCCCATGTGCTGCGACCGAGACGTGCTTCTGCTTTATATCACAGTAGATTTTTGTACATAAATTTTATGACTGATTTACGAGCATCATTTTCGAATTACGTAATTTATTTCGTACAGATATTTTAAGTAGATAAAATGAAATTACTTGAGTCACCCATTACCATGTGCTTCCTTTGCGCGTTGTGATTAAATCTGTACAGAAGTTACCTATATCCCGTTTATTATATACAGGGTGGGGCAAAATAACCTCCTTACTTTCAGTATGGCATTGTGAAGGGACGGGAGGCCGTAGAAGGGAGGAGTTGGGCTCGAAAGGTTCAGATAGTTGGGAAGTTCCCGTTACAATGCTCCGCAGTCATAAAGACGGTGTGGTCCAACGAGCAGCGCGCATTTGCCGTCGAAACCTACTTTTCGCAAAGTCACTCTATCACAGCGGTGCAGCGTGCGTTCCGTACTCGCTACCAAATCCCCCCTCGGGACCGAGTACCGGACCGAAAATCCATTCTGTTGTGGGTTGAGAACTTCAGGGAAACGGGAAGTGTGCCTGAAAAAAG
>Ga0131853_10004754_pt1 | contig 24362 bp, 20 predicted proteins | sample TergutLab28metaG_FD_92764 | JGI IMG/M metagenome (GOLD analysis project Ga0131853, IMG submission 92764) | Labiotermes labralis P1 segment gut microbial communities from Petit-Saut dam, French Guiana - Lab288 P1 (version 2) (version 2) | ecosystem: Host-associated > Arthropoda: Insects >...
ACACACACACACACACACCCACACACACCCACCCACCCACACCCACACAAAAAAAAAAAACTTGAATACAGTCTCAATAATTTTCAATCTCATTTTATGACACATTTTTTACCAATGCTGAGATGAGTTTTAACACGTTTCATAGCTGCATTTCCAAACTCATAAGATGAAATCTTGAGAATTACTGTGGAGCCAAAACAGGCCACACTGTCTACTCCATCAATGTGATGATGGTGGTGATGGTGATCATGAATATCTTTAGGTACTTTCTTTTGAAATAGCAACAGCAGCAGCATGCACATGATGGTCAAGAAATACGAATGTTTCAGCATACAACACCAAATGGCAGGCAGAACTGCACACAGGTGACAATGAAACGGATTTTACAGCAGTAGAACTGCACTCAACCAGTGTAGAAATCAAATGGAAGGCTTTTGTCAAACTGAGATAGAGGCAGAAAACACCTTAAAAATGAAATACAGTGTCACATAAATCTAACTCAACTTGATTAATAAAATAAATTCTTTTGGCTTCTCTCTTACCGAGTTGGAGTCCAGCGATCACTGCTTGGGTAGAACACAACGAGACAGATTGCAACAAGAAGGAGAATGACCGGAGACCAGTGGCTGGTCAAAAGATAATGGTCCAATGCATCAACCAATGGCACAACTGGGACCATCAGAGCCAATGCTAGCACTATGCCCACCACAATGTCCTGAAATAAGAGCCTTAAGCTACACACCTGTTTGCTTCACAACTGACTGCCATATGTTATTTTCCCTACCAATTCAATTTGTGCCTGATCAGTCAAAATATAATCTGGCAGACAAAGGGTCGATTCTCATTTGTGTAATTAATATACAGTACAGTCCTGACATCTGTGATTACTTTGAACTGATAAAAACATCTTGAGCTTTGAAATCATGAACCAGTAGAATAAATTTTTGGTGTCAAATGCTTGTTTGGTTTTGAAACTTATGAAATACCAGCAATCAAAATATAATACAACCTCAAAAAGCATAAAATAACTAGAGTTTATTTTAATAATAATGAAAAAACAGAGCTTTACTGAGTTTAGAAAGATCTGCGCAACAGCATGAAAGTGGGGAAAGACGACCCACCAGCCATGTGCTCTCATCCTAATTTGTTGGAAACAGTCATGAAATGTTGAAGCAATGGTATTAAAATTACCACAAAAGGTTGAAATCCAGAACACTGAGGTTCATGAACTTCAAGACTCTGTTGTATATATTTATTAAGAAATGGCATAGCTGTGCAATATTTTTTTAATGAAAACACTTTCTACAAATTGTTATTAAAGACTTTTCAGGAGACTGGGGTTTTTGGTTGATGAAATTGGCCATGATGTTCTTACCTTTTGGTTATTCTGAATTTGTACGTACATCACAATAAATGACCTTTATATTTGAATCCTTGATAAACGCACAATAACTACTAAGTTTCTTCACCATCCATTTTACCCCTGAGTTACCAATGTACTGCAAGAATGGGGAATGAGATGAATGGGGCATCCAGCATACATTGTGAGAGAAGAGAAATACAAATCCAATATCAGATGACCAGGAGAAAAACGGGCAACTTGGGAAAACCAGGCATAAATTAGCATATGCTATTAAAACAGATATTAAAGAAACATGTTGTAAAGATGTGAACTGGATTCAAAGGGTTCAGAAAAGGGCCTACAAGCAGACATTTGTAAACAAAATAATAACTTTTCTTAATGTTTGCCATCCCGAAGTGTTTAACACATATATAAATATACAATGATGTGTCAGTCAAACACAACACAATTTTATTTTATTATGTTTATTATTGTACTAGGGCAATATGTTTTGATTCTTACAGAATTATCTTCAGGCCCTTCTAACAAAATAGATCCTTACTTAAAATGTTCAAAAATGCGCTGTGGGATCCCAAACGCTGACATTCTTGATAAAACTATGTATAAAATGCATGTGTCTTGCTCTTATAGTACAATCTTCTTCTTCTTCCAATGGCGCTACAGCCCGGGGTGGGCCTCGGCCTCCTACAATCAGGATACCTAATAAAATAAAACTGTGTTGTGTTTGACTGACACATCATTGTATATTTATATATAATAATAACCTTTATGTTCCACATAAGAGGAATTTTTGGACAAGCTGAACTATTATCAGCTTATTAAGAAGGAATCTGTTCAATGTAGACAGTTATCACTTTTGTGTCACTGTGACATAACAGATAGTAATAAATCAACCGCTGATCAGGAAATTCTTACTAGGACGGTGTGCATTCCGAGATAGAGCCTGCTGAGGCAAATGACAGTACACCACCCAATGGCAAACAGGACTCCAAGAATCACAGAATACTGCAACAAACAAAACAACTAAGTCATAAACACAGTACAAAAGAATGACAGCATGAACTATGCATATTTCAGTCCAGGCTCACCTGGTACCTGTTCATTGTGTACAGGATCACAGACAGAGGAATTGAAACACCGACCATAGCGTGAGTGGATGGCATTCCATACTCCAAGGCCCACTTCTTCTGCAGACGCACAGCAGGAGGGCAAGAGGGGCGAGGCCACCGAACTATATCTTTAATACCTTGACCTACAACACACAGAGATACTACTGTCACCATGTGCAAATATGCAAACCAAATTCTGTCCATATCAAAACCTCTGTGCATTATGTAACAAAAGTCATAAATGTCCCAATCTCTAATGATCATTAACAGGCAAGAATGTGCAGTGCATTCGTCTCCAATCTGCAGCCCACCACGACATATTATGTGGCATATAGCCTCCTTTGTAACTTATGTATATACTACAAAAATTAATTTCTTGGGTGGTAAGGTATATCACATTGTTATTCTTGCATGTGTGGCCTGTGAATCAGCCCACAGTCACTGGTGTGACCATGTGCCATGAAAAAGGTTGGATGCCCATGGTGCAGAGATTTGGCAGTGAACATTACAAGGCACAAAGATCAAAACCTTTGTGTATTCTATATCTACAGCAACAATGTGGAAGATAAGCTGCAGCATGCTCCTGTCATGAAAGCTAAGATAAACATGCACAATACATAACAGTTAAAAGAAGGTGATATTAGTTCAGTGGTAAGGCCCTGTGCACCTTTACTTTATGCCTGACAGTGGTATGGTCAACAGTGAAGGGTAAAACAAGGTGCTCACTGAACTACTGGAGGCAGTTCACCTACTGTAGTGAAGTAACCTGTAATGTGGGAGACAAGACAGGGTTCTGTTATATAACAATGCCCTGGCACATCAGTTGCTAGACCTTGTGTTATTAGTCATGATGCAAACTCAGAAATAAAACTTTTTTTCCTATGGGCAGAATAATGCAGGTGGACATCTTGTGGTCAATTATCATACAGACAGGTGAAGATTTTTTTATTCTGCTTGACTTAGGGAGGAGAATATCAACTTGTGGTAAATGGATTAGCACTGCCCATATCATGAGAGATAATATTACTGCTTCCTTTTGTCTTCTCCTTGCAGACATTATGGGTTATGGTTTCCAGTCAAATATTTCATGAATCAGGGATGTACAAATTCCATGTTCTAGGAATGCATAAATCCCAGTTGATAACATTTAGTTGTGGCACTTAATATTTGTGGGTCCTCAGTATGGAAGTTGCTTCACGTCAACCATCTGACGCCTAGAAATTTTAGAATGGCTCCCAGATATTTATAAAATTTATGCAGCCCTGTTTTAAGTCCATTTTTTCGCTCCATGTATATGTTGCTTCACGTGATTTTCTGATTACTTCTTGAAATGTAAAGCATCAGTAAGATGGTAACATTGCATACTGAATAGGGGACTGATATTTGGTTACAGTAAGAAAAGTGAATGTGAACTATGATTAAGGAAATGGAATGGGGTATGAAGGGGAGAAAAAATGTCTGTACTTGAACAAAACAATGTAAACAATGAACACACAGAGACTAATATGCACTTCTATAGCAGTGTTATAGCATGGATACATTTTGTGCTCCATCATAGTTTAAAATTAATACAAGGTGGTTCAAATATGAACGGGACTGATTTTTTTTTAAAACCATAATTGCTCATCACTCTAGCAACTCCCAGACAGGACTGAACAGGTTCTAACCCGAGCAGGAGGGAGGGAGGAGGTTGTGGCTTCACTCTCTCAAGGTCGCACAGCTGCTGCACAGTGTGGCATGTTTACACACAAATCAGTCCCGGTCATATTTGAACCACCTTGTATCTTATATATGGGCTGTTACACTTCTGGTGTCTTTACATGAACATGTGCAAGGAAACTTTTGCAAATTGTTTTTGGACGCAATGCAGACACAGCCCAAAGTCATGTAACTTCCAAACCACAGATATGACTGGAATCTACCTTCAGAATTACAATGAACAGAAAACTATAAGCCTTGTGTTCAAATTTGTTCTCATATAATGGCATCTTTTCAAGACAGCAGATGAAACACCTACAGACACAAAACAGGATAGAAATAAAATGGTAAGAATTACCTATGTACATTATTACAGTCCAAACTAAGACAACTCTTCTTCCAACTGCACCATCAATGTTCCAGAACCAGAAGGGAATGAACGAAGCATAAAAAATTTCATCTCCAAGTGCAGTACCCAGGACAAAGAGGTAGTACCACCCCCAATTGTTAATAATGTAGCCTTTGGACTCTGGTTCTGATTCAGATGACAATGTTTCATCTCCTTCAGGTTCAGCTGACAACCAACCATTAGGCTGGATTCCATTACCAATACACTTCTTTGATTTACTGCTATAATGGGAACTAGTTCCTGTTACTGCCTTCTTCTCTAGTCGTGTTGTCAGTTGAACACTTCCATCTCCAGGCAATAGACTACCAACATTTCCATTACTTGAAGTTAACACAGGACTTGAATTCGGTGGGCGAACTACTTCAACACCATAATACTCTTGAATTCTCGCAACTAGATGAGGGTCTTTGAGATATTCTACTATGTCTGGCATCATTTTTGTTACGAAAATAAAATTTAGAATTCAGCACTTCAATATGCTGATATCGTTCGAATTTAATTCAAACAGAAAATTACTTTAAATTGGGAATGAAGTTACAGGCGCAACTCTTCTTAATCGGCTTCATTATTCTGTACGATATTACATCACTTTCCACACATACTTCATTCTCGGAACAGCAGGCTACTCTAACAACAGCAATCAGATAATGCGGATGTAACCATGGTCAGCTTTAAAAAGCAACATGTACTTATTTTCGGAGACTCTCCTAAAAGCAGGAAATAAATAACCGTAATCTTTGAAGGATTTCTTTTCGCTCATAATCAGTCATCCAGAAACACAATCTCGTACTTCCTTCCTTTCCTGTCAAACACGTAGGCCGCATGCACAAACCGGAACATCGGATACGGTAGTTAGAAACTACATTGCATCGATAGCACCCTGATCTTTGATCGATATCGTAGACATATGGATCCTAGTATGTACAATCCATGGAGTCGACCACGGATCATGGAAGTGGGATATCCTACCATTTATCTAAGCACAGATCATAAATGTCTCCTCTCGCGAAACGCGAAGACTTTTGTGCGATCCATGATTGCCATATTGCATGCAGGGAAGGTTGTGCGCAGGTTAAATAGTTCGTATTTGTGCTTCGTATTTTGCCTTCGTTGACGTGCTTGTTGCTTCTGCAGAGGAATTTTGGTATTAAAACTATTAATGAAAGTCTTAAAATGGTTAGTATATTATGCATAATGCTACAGTTCTTTTTAATGGCTTCACTTCTTTATTCATATTCAGTTAATCCACATAATGTACCACATGGGAACCATGGGCTATAGAATTTATCCACAATAATATGCAACACAGTCTGTTGAAATTACAATATAGTCACACAATAGGGCAAAATTAAACAATAACAAAAATTAAATGATACAAGGAAACAATACATTAACATGATACATGGTATTAGTAATAACAAAATAAAATGAAGGATTTGATAATATAATTAGTTGTTTAAAATTAAAATTAGATATGAATTGTAGAGTCAGATCCAGATCTATATGTTGTTATATCTGAAATACTCATCTAGTTTATTGAAGGGGTTGGAATAAAGAACATTTTTTTAAAAGTAATTTGAATTCTTTATTTAGATATATCCTCTATGTAGGCCAGTAAGCTGTTGTAAATCTTGAGGCCCATATTATAAGGACCTCTTTGGAAGTGTCAAATACGATATTGTCCAATGAAAATTAGAATTTTGTCTCATTATTTCTGCCATGGATGTCATAGTTTAAATTGTATTGATCCATCTTCATGATAATGGAACATAATAATGAAAATATATATTTAGACTGCAAATTATGAATATTCAGTTTTCTAAACAAGTCACAACATGAATCCTTATTCTTAGAACCTGTAATTAGTCTTACATTTTTGCAACCTAAGATATTGATAAAAAACAAATTGATTATTGCAGAAAACTATGTGCAATCTTATGCCAGTCTGAAGTTGTATTATTATAAACATTGGAGCTAATTCGATATTTTTTATATCACCCCTCTAGATAGGATCTCATTAAGTTATGAAACCTGTGTATATTCATTGTTAAATTTGTGTAACAGAGAAACATGTTGCAGTGTTTCATTATATAAACGGTTTTTGGACAGGGAAACATTGCTGATGTGCATATTGGTGAACTAACCTCTTACCTACACCAAACTAGGGCCCTTTTTAATGACATGTATGTTTCCTGATTAGGTTAAGTTTGGGTATGTTGACATCAGGTTAGATCCTCATTGGTTAGTATAACACATTCCATCTTCATTGCATTTATCCTTTTCAGAAAGCGCATTTTGGTGGTTCTATTTTAGCCATGATGTGTCTTTAATTTGCAGGGCAAGGCTAAGAAAGCAAGAAAAATTGCTCAACAAAGATTTGCTCAGATGAAGAAAATGATAAGTCCAAGTGATGCAAGAATGTGAGTTGATTAATTTTTCCCATTTTGTCTGCTTGAAATAGGACTGATGATGGATTCATATTAAATTACCAGTACCAGTGAAATCAAATTGTAATTGTCATTGTAAAAAATGTAATTTGCTGTTTGTCCTATAAAAGATATTTCTGTTGAAATTATATTCATTGCAGAAAGGAAGAGAAACGGGCTCCTCCAAAAAAGAGGAAGCGAGAGGATCCACATGAAATAAAGATTCGGGAAGTGTGAGTATATGACATGACCAACATTCTGCCTCAGATCTTCTTCTAGACAGTGTTACAGTGCCATAATCCATGCTTTGTTGTATGCTGCACATATATTCCACTCATATCCTTTAATTTAAATTTTTATATGTTAACACAAGCTTTATTTCTGATTTCATTACACAACTCATAGATATTTGAATCCTGTACTGCAAAGACAGTGAAGTGTACTTTAAGTAACAGCTTTTAGCATTCAAAACTATCTACAAAAACCAGATGAGGAAACATGGATGGCACTCACAAGAAATCACCATGCTTATTGAAACTACCTGTTAAGAGCAAATGAGTGCCAAAAGGAACTGTGGCTGTGTTGTTTGCTGAGGTCTCGGTTGTCAGTGCCATAACCAAGAATTAGAAGTACGTTAGGATTACGTAGGCATCATCAGAAATTTTTAAGACGTATTTCTGTTGCAATAAAAAGGTGGGACATTATATTCTGGTACTCTGCATTGAATGGGGCTTCCACAATACAAGGCAGATGACAGGAAGCAGTCAGTGATATGGGCTAGATGAAATAATAATCTTGTATACATAAACTACTAAATGTTTATTATAATTCTGCCTTGTAAAGTTGATATATGATTAAGTATACTATAAATGTTGAAATAGTAATTACTTGTCTTAACTAAATATTGTGGCAGGCAAAACAGATATTGTAATAATTTTGTATCCCATTTCTGTTGCAGGCCACAAACCTCATCTGCCCTCTTCTTTCAATACAACACACAGCTCGGGCCGCCATACCACATACTGATTGACACTAATTTTGTCAACTTTTCCATAAAAAATAAATTGGATATCATACAGAATATGATGGACTGTCTGTATGCCAAGTGTAAGTGCAATGTTTAGATCTTCAACCTGATGTATAAATTAGGACATCAGTATGACAAGACTTCATGTGCATATAAGACCTTTTCTTAGAAACATTTGCATCTCACAATAATCATCCTAACTTCATAAACATTACTTGTTGATTCATGTAACAAATACCCATGTTTATGGTTCTTTTGGAAATGCATCCCATATCAGCAGTGCCTGTATTCTGTAATTTCAAGATAACATTATATGGTATCCATTCTGGACTGCAATGTGAATTTCTCTTTTCAAGGTTGTCCCAGCAATTCGTGGTTTAAGCTCTGTAATACTTCACAATACCAAAAAGTAACATTGCTTTCATTCTTCATCAAAACTACACCTGTCTGTGAAATAAACTTCCATGTTGAGTGGTGTCCAAGAATGATAGTCATAGGACATACCTTATGAAAATTGAGCACAAGAGATTCATGCAAACAGACATGAGAAGCCCATTCAAAGGTCTTTCTTTAAAATAAGGACATCTAGGTATAATCTGACAGAATTATTAATGGGGATAATGCATGCATCCACCATTCAAATCATATGCCTGCATTTGGACCTGGGTATTTCACTGATGGTTGACGATGTGATACACTCGCAGGTATACCTTACGTCACTGACTGTGTGGTAGGCGAGTTGGAGAAGCTGGGGCAGAAATACAGAGTGGCACTTAAAATCATCAAGGATCCAAGGTTTGAGCGAATAAAGTGCCTCCACAAGGGAACATATGCAGATGACTGTCTTGTGCAACGAGTTACACAGGTAACAATAGTCTTATGACCCTAGTAATGGTAGCATGGATCCTGTTCCCTTTGTAACTTGCAATTTCTCTGATTTCAGCACAAATGCTACATTGTAGCAACATGTGATAAAGATCTGAAGCGAAGGATACGGAAGATTCCAGGGGTACCTATTATGTACATCTCCCAGCATAGGTATGTTCCTGACATGACATGACATCACACGATTCATTCATTAAGCAATACACACTGGGAAGACAGTTTGGTATTCTGGAGAACAATATTTATGGCAGGACTGTTGGACAACTTTTGGTATACCCATTTGGAGTAACACTGCCATTCTGAATGTGACACTTCTTTTGGCATTGGACATCTTTGTGACCATTAGGGTGGTGGTGGCAGCGATCATTTGTTATCAGATGACAGTGCTATTCCATGGGGATTATCATGTTTAATCAAGCGCTTTTATTTGCAGGTACACAATAGAACGGATGCCTGATGCATATGGTGCTCCAAAGACATGAAATTGTACCTTTATTCTGTATGAAGACAAAGACTATAAATAAACATTTATTTAGTACTTTTTAAACTACATAAGTGACACAATTTCAGCCACATGAACTTCTGTTAGAATGAAGCAGATATATTTTGAGATTTCAGGAAATGTATGTTCAAGTTAAATTAGTTCGCCATTCTTGTTCTGGTATGCAGCTGTTAATCCTGGAAAAGATGAAACAAGTTGAAGTCTTGCTGCTTAAAACATCAATCATGTGGGTCAGGTACCGAGGGCTAAAAACCCTGACACAGCATACATAGATTAGCAGTAACATTCACAGATCCTATTTCACATCAGTCTACATGTCAGAACGGTAAAAACAGGTTAGTCCAAAACATAGTCCATGTGTCATGATTTTATTCCTGTGCAAGTGTCATTTATGAGTGACATTTGTATTGATGTTGTCACAAAAAAGAACTGCATTAAAATAATATTGCTCAATGCAAATTTTCTGGCATAGCCCCACAAACATTCTGCATACTCATACTGTATTTACACAGTCTGGAAACCACTGCATTAAAATGATAGTTCTTCCCAACAGCAAAATGGAAGTTTATGAAGTGAACACTACTTACTAGTGAACGTGTATAAACCTTGTGAGTTCCCAGTGAAAGTTAACCTGAAAACACAAAAATGTTTTAGAACATCTCTTTTGCAATTCAAAACAACACGGTTACTTAAAAAGCCTGCTCAGCTCTATTACATTTCAATCAAGTGAGGCTCAGAAGGTGTCCTAAGCTTCTTCATCACAGCAGACGATTTCAGAACTTTGGAAATGCTCTCTACTCCCCAACAACTGTTCCACAAGTTACCTGCTACTCTGCCGGATGGGGAGAATATGTACGTCCCCCTAGCTACTTTAGTATTGTTCTAACTCATCACAATGAAAGTGCAATTACTTAGTAGCTGAAGAAATCCAGAACAAGCATGAACTCTTAATGGTAGCAGAGGAGCCAGCAGAAACTGTAAATGGGCAATACATTTCACTGTACATTGTCCAACACAAGTGTCTGGAATAACCTCAGAATTATATACAGTACTGTGACGTTTATAGGATTCAACACAAAAAATAAACTGTAAGAAGTTCAGACATGATCATGATCTTATATTATATAAATTTTGTGTTGCTACTGCCATAAGCATCCTGTCTTTCTGGGATATCATGATGCATCAGTGGGTCCTAGAAAATGAGGACATCATGCTGCCTTGGAAACAGGGCCCAATTATCCACTAAAGCAGTGCACGGGTTGAGAGAGGACTGGTGCAACCGTGACGGCCACCTATAGGTGTGATGATACCAGAGGCTGTGTAATACAATTTTGACCTCCTCATGATGAGCTCATGGTGCTCGAAACATGTAGAGGCATAAAATAAAACTAATTGTGAAACAAATTTTGTGCATCAAGTTGGTTAAATAATGAGATAAATTATCATCTGCAGTTTCCACTTTATGGAAAAACAAAGCAATTTTACCTGCACTAAATAACAAGCTCACCATGAACAAGAAAATGAAATTTAGCAATGTTCTTCAAGCAGTGCTAGACTGGTTTAAAGCCTGCAAGGGTGCTGATTTTCCTGCTAACGGCCCCATGTGCAAAATGACTGGGGGACGAAAATTTCACATACAATAGCAGATGATGATATTTTAAATATCTGCATAATGCTGTTTATGCAAAAGGTGGTGAAGAGACCTTGCCATCAGATGTAGAAGTGGCAAATGAATGGGTGGAAAGTGGTTAGAATATAAAGTTTACAGACAAGAAAATAATGTAGATGAAACCATTCTGTTTTCTACCATGGCATGCAATGAAATGTATAAATTCAATGGTGAAATATGTACTGAAAAAAATGATGATAAATGGCTTTAATGTAATTTATTCACAACTTCCCATAGGCCACATTATAGTGGACATGCACTTTGACTTACTGAATGGTAAAGTACAAATGGTACAAACCTCAACTTGCTGTGCTGGGTGTAATTCACTGAAGAGTATTAACCTGGAGAGAGAGGGAAAAACAAAAATGATTTCAAAATACATCCTTGCAGCTAAAACTCACACAATCCAACAAACAGCTTGCTCAGTCACTTTACATTATGATCATGTGAGGATTTGAAGCTGTAGATTCATTATCACAGCAAGCAAAACATGGCTCTCATGCTTGTTTCATTTTTCAATGTTGTAAGATGACAATATTTTTTCCAAACATGTAATGTGAACCTTTATACCTTGCAACTACCTACTCACAGCTGAGTGACTCAACCAAAAGCTGAGATATTCAGAATATGGTTGTATGGGTTGTAACACCATGTAGGCTTGCAACAGTGACAAACTTGTACCTAATCATTCAACCATGAAGGCAAAGGCAGCAGGTTCTTCTGAATACTCATATCAATCTGCAAGTCTACACGTTGTCACAACAAAGACCACAATCTTTACAATCCCCAACATGAAGAGTGGGAATATAAATAATATACCACATACAAACCATTTTTTCCATGCCTTTTGTTAAATACAACTTGAAATGAATAATAAAAACACATGAAACTGGATAGGCATGATTTTAGATTCATGTACCCTGCAAAATGAGTAAAAATGATATTTGCTTATAAACTCAAAATACAGACACCCATTCCTCGCATGAAGTTTAATCAAAATTCAATCAGTAATTATAATACAGAATGTTTACTGAGCAGATGAATTAACTACTTGGTAGAAAATTCTTGTAATGGGACCTAATCAGCACAGAGTTCATGTAAGTCCAACAACCAGCCAGTTGAATTCACATTCTGACAACCAATTTCTCCAAGACCTATCCTAATATGACCCTCCCATGTATGGCTAAGGCCCGAGATTTGGTGCCTTTACGTGATGTATTGACACCTAATATTAAGAAGGATTTCTACATGCTTTCCCCTAGAAGTTCTTTATTATGTAATTTTGTCCTTCCCCAAGTATTTCAGTTTTCATGTGGTTAAACTATCGGAAGCAATATGTTCTACACTAGTCTTAAGAGAAGCCAATACAAATTTCTGTGGGATACTATGCAGAACGAACCACACTGGCCATGTGTACATGGTAAGAATGTTTAAAAGTAATTTTCACTATACCATGGCAAAACATAGCAGCATGTGAAGTGTCAATGGTTTTTTTCTATCAGACCTTGTCAAATGAAGTAAAAGTACCATGGAAATGTATGTCAGTCTGCTACTGCTGATACTACTACTACTGCTGGTGCTACTGCTACCACCACCACCACCAGCCCTGCCTCTGAGAAACATGTCTTCCATTTAACTTACAATATCATCAATCTTGAGGATGCTGCGTACAGTTTCAGATGCTAGGGTGATAGCACTAGTTGAAACCAGTAGAGGTTGAACTACATTCTCTTCTAGGATATTAGTTATTGCTCCCTGAAAGGAATAACAAAATTATGTTACAAGAGTTGCCTCACACAGGGTACAATAAAGGTACATCTTATGACTCGCTCCTGAGTGTTATAAAAAGGAGAGGATGTACTTTATCACAACAGCAACCTTTCCACATGCTGTGTACCCTGTTCTCACAGATTATTTGTAAACAAAGTCAAGATGGTATGTGGTCCGACAATAAAGTTCGCAAACTCACCACCCTGTGCTTGCTGTGGCAGCACTGACATTAGCCTCAGTATGGTTTGATGACATTGACATACCAGCATTTCACAGGTGTATTGTTATTGATCTATGGCAGTCTCTGAGTGGCATCTATTACTGTCTGTGCATGTTTTGGTGTGCCGCCGCGAGAATGTCGGAGCTTGAATTAGAGCAGCGATGGAACATTAAATTTCTGGTTAAACTTGGAAAGAGTGGAAATGAAATCAGAGAGATGTTAGTGCAAGTTCATGGGGATAATGCCATGAAGAAAACAGCAGTTTACAAGCAGGTGAAACATTTTTCTGAGGGAAGAGAAAGTGTCACTGATGAAGAGAGATCAGGATGGCCAGCAACAAGCAGAACTGAAGAAAACATTGCAAAAATTTGTCAAATTGTATGTGAAAATCGTTGGCTGACTGTCAGGAGCATAGCAGAGCAAGTGACCATCGACAGAGAAACAGGAAAATCTTAACTGAAGATCCTGACATGAGGAAGGTGTGTGCAAAAATGGTCCTAAAGGAGCTCACCGAAGAACAAAAGCAAAGAAGAGTCACAATTTACCAAGACCTTTTGGAGAGGCAAGATGACATTTTGGGCCATGTCATCACAGGTGATGAAACATGGGTCTACCAAGATGACCCTGAAACGAAGCGGCAAATTGCACAATGGGAGACTGCCAATTCCCCACGACCAAAAAAATTCCGTCAGTCCAAATCAAGAGTCAAAACGATGTTGCTGACTTTTTTTGATATTAGAGGGATTGTTCATTATGAATTTGTACCAACTGGACAAACAGTCAACCAAGTTTACTATTTGGAAGTACTGGAAAGGCTACATGAAAAAGTTAGACGGAAACGACCCGAACTTTTTGCCAACAACTCATGGATCTTGCATCATGACAATGCACCTGCTCACACGGCACTGTCTGTGAGGGAGTTTTTAGCTACTAAACAAATAACTGTGTTGGAACACCCTGCCTATTCACCGAATCTAGCCCCTAGTGATTTTTTTTCTGTTCCCGAAGATGAAGGAAATATTGAAACGAAGATATTTTGATGACACTGATGACATCAGGAGTAATACAATGGCATCTCTGAAGGCTATTCCACAAAACCAGTTCCAAAATTGTTTTGAAGGGTTGACTAGGCGCTGGCATCGGTGCATAGCTTCCCAAGGGGAGTACTTTGAAGGCGACTATGGTGGTATTCAGCAATGAGGTATGTAGCACTTTTACCGCGATGAGTTCGCGAACTTTATTGTCCAACCACGTACAAGACGACTTGTGGCATGAAAGAAATGTCACCATAATTTAATGGATGTTAGTTTACATTTTTAACTTCAGTTTTGCATTTCTGTTTGGTTGCTTAACGCAGTGGTCACACTGTACACCTGATTCAGATTTTTTTCGTTTCATACAATATAAGAAAACTTCTATAAAACAAGTATGTTTGGAAGGTTATAATGCATGACTGACTCTGCAATTCTAGCCTCACATACAAAAATACCGTACTTGCACAAATAAAAAAGAGAAACTCTTGCCAAATTCATCATCTGAAAAATAGGGATCTGCTCTAGAATAGTGCGTGAAATTAAACCCATTCTGTACATGTATTTTCCTGCAAACTGACAACAGTGAAAAGGGTCTGTCACATTTAGGTACACATGATGTAACAGTACACCCTGTCATGTCTTACAAGATAATAATGTGTATCCGATCCTGGTGAAATGTGCTGACTGTTGTGTACAATCCGAATCACAATGAAATGCTCAACTCTTAGGCAACCATCACATAACTTCAGGGTAATACCAAACTTAATTTTAGTATCGGCCATTCAAATCGTTACTAAAAGCTAGATTTACTATCACTGTCAAGGTTTTATCAGCTCTTACACACAGCACATACAGGCACAAGGGGATGTTTAACTAAATTTCATACTGCCAGTAAATCTGTATATCTAACAGCAAAGGATTAAAAACTTTCTTTGGCTCTGCAATACTGACTTGCAGACATGGTTAATGGACCAAGCATGCTGACAATCTAGTTACACCATCCTCCTATGCAAACAATTTTAGAGGGCAGTTTGTTCCAGTAACATTTCTTATGTAATACTACCACAGTGCAAGCTCACAATATACATGTGCCAGGCCAAGTGCACTACCTTCATAACACATAAAACAGAGTGACCTGAACTTCTGTCATATGGCAATAAATGAAATGACATGACAACTAGCTGACTAGTTTCCAATATACAGTGTATAAACTCCCGCAAATACAACAAGAATAAGAGGATGTTAACTTTTTCTGTGGGTAGTTATTATCAGAGGAAAAATTTATACAATCAGTAATAATGATGGTTTTCTGTTTCCTTGTTATGAAACATGTCATTTCACCAGGTGGTTGAGACTGTAGGGTTATTTGAATCATTGGCTAATCAGCCCACTACGTGTCTTATCATGATAAATCTACAAAGCAAATTTCAGCACACTGGAAGGGTGTTAACACAATATTCCCAAACTTCCAGAAGGGTAATTTATGGATATGGGAACAAACACAGATGTTATGCACACCTTTCTCACATTGATGCCTGCAGTGATGTCCCCTTGGGCATGTCGGTTACGCAGCTCTGTCACAGTAGCTATTGGATTGAGTCCTGCATTCTCTGCAAGTGTGGAAGGGATCACTTCTAGCGCATTAGCAAACGCTCTGTAAATACAAGAGACAAAACATTGTTGCAATGAATATACAAGAAGAAGCATGCTTTCAGCACAATCCTACACATTTTGTTCGTTAGTGTACCTGACTGTAATTCTTTTTAGAGTAGAGTTCCCTAAATCCAGCACCCACAAGACTGGAGAGGTTCCAGGTTATTGAATATTCCAGATTTTCAGACAGTACCTCTACTACCATAAGTCCTTACAAGATTGATTTTTCTTACTGCCCTGAGAGAATGTGCAGTCTTCAGTTATATTCATTTCATCACAAAAATACTTAGCTTTCTCAATTATCACGCGCCCAATCATGGGTTTTCCAATGCAAGGCATTATTATAAACCACTTTCAAGCCTCCTAATTATTTCAAGTTTTTGAGGAATCATTAAAGTTACATGTCTCCTCTTGCCAGCAGTATATTGTTTCTCATCTTTGGATCTTGTGAAGCCATTATAATAGCTCAATGAGCTCAGTAAGGTGCAGATAACGTGAGATAAAGCCACTGATTCAGTACATGCACTAGAAGTTACAGATGGTGGAACTTCTGGTCTTGGAACTACTTTCCACAAATGATGAACTATCAAGAGTGCTGGATTACAGGAAACCTACTGTGTATAAAAGCACAGTGTGCACAGGAGTGTTGTCATGGCAAAGAAACCAACTGGGTTACTGCCAAGTTCCTGTCATTAATTTTTATACTGCTTCTCCTGTATGCTGTAAAAGTGTGAGGTAGGATTCCTGCCTCACTGTTCAATCTCCAGTAACAGACTAGAAGTGCAAAAAACCACAACAACCAAAGAAAATAAGAATTCCCTTTGTATTTGAGCAACTGTCACTTTTTCCAGTCTTGGGGATGATTTTGTCTTCCACTGTGAAGACTGCTGCTCCATTTTCACTTTGTACATGTAGACTCACATCTTGATCACCTGTAATAATTAATTTCTTGAAATTTCTGTCCACTTCACCTTGTAGTAAACAGTCTGTGCAAATTCACTGAGTTCTCTTCTTGTTCAACTGTGAGAAGTGTGAAATGTGTTTTGCAGAAACAACCTGTAGGCCTAAATTTTGAGTCAAGATTGCAAAATCATGATCCTATGGCTATATTTACAACTTCCACCTCTTCTCATACTCTTACTGTCAATCTGAATGCACAAAAGCATTCAGCGCACTGACTTTCTCATCAGTTTGTGACAGGATAAGACAGCCAGCAGAACAGCCTTCTTCTCATGATTCTTGGTCACTTTTAAAAGGTTTGTAACATTCAAACAATGTTGACTGGCTCAATGCCTCATCTCCAAATGCCACTTCCAACAAATTTCAAGGAGCAACAACAGTTTCCCCCGTTCTGTAAAAAATTTCATACAAATGTGCAGTTCCAGTATTTTTTTTTATTTGATGAAGTCCTTTAATCAAATAGCTGTCTTTACTTAACAAAATATGACAGTGGAAAACAGGAAGATCTAATGTATTAAACCATGGAAAATCATCACGCGGCCATCACATCACTTTAAAAAAGAGGTTGTGAGATTTAAAAAAAACTTTCTAAACAGAACTTGGATATGACATCACATAATAAAGACTAACCTGAAGCAGTAAGCATCCACACCCGTGACAGACTGTGCATACTGTGCAAGCTTCAGCCCCAGTTCTGTTTCTGGAGCACCACCTCCAGCAATCAGAGCCCTACAACACATAACATGTTCATTTGTAACTAACACACAGGGTTAATGTGCTTATTAATCCATTTCAGATGGTGGCTCAAACTGGAGCATCACATCACAAATATTCAGATGTGTTGTACGATATCAGAGATCATCACTGCCAGAAATAATCTGAACTACCGTGAAACAATGCAGAAATTCTATCTCAGAAGGCATTTTGACATCACTCACAAGCAGGCATTCAGAAATCAGGTAACTCTGGACTATAACGACCATTTCCCTGCCTGTGAATTGAGCCAGTGAGACATGGTCAAAAGGCAGCATCCACTGTCACCAAGGAAATAATTTTTTATGACATGTCTGTGACACTGCCAAAAATTTAAGATCAAGACCTTGATAACTTCAAATGTCCATAGATGTTAATGTACTGTTAGCTATATTCAGTCTGTTAACTCAAAACCAATATTAATGAAACTTTGAATATGTAATTACCTTCTAGGAGGAATTAGAGGACGTTAATAAACTTCCCATGCACCAAGAGAAAATTATATTATAAAACCGCAATGCAAATGTATGGACATTATTTTAAAACCAAAAACTCGGCACATGATTTTAAATGAAACTAGTAATAATCGGGTAACAGTAACAAATACTGTCATGTAGAAACTCTTAACTGCTACAGTATAACACTGCTGTATCATAAAATACATAAATACACTTAACCTCACGAAGGGAAACTACACAATCAGACCGCACTGTGTCTTCAAATACAGGTGTACTTGATGTTTCATCTTGTACAGGAGCTCACTGTGGGGCTAAATAATATAGGTTAAAAGTGTCCAAGAGATCTGCAACTTTTGAGAAATTAAATGATATGGAAACCAACAGAGCACAGAAAAGTATCAAGTACCACATTTACTCAAATGTAGAATTACCTCCCCATAAACTACTTCTGTAGAGGGGCAAGGTTTTAACAGGAGTTTAAGCAAACCTCTGCTCAGAAAGCGCACTTCATTATTAATTTCATGCAGTTAATACACAGAACGCGCCAGAGTCTATCTTAAATGAACAACATCACGCCGTTCACTGTCACTATTTTCAGTGTTCATCTTCACCACTGGTGCCTGTATGGCATGGCCCATAATGTTACCATATGACACAGACACCAAATGAAACAAATCCATTAATTCCAAGTAACTGATTTTTAAAACTGCCAAATGAATTTCACACAGATATGCTAGACACAATTAAAAGTTATACCAAACATTACAACTTATGACTAACCTCTGTTTGACAAGACATCGCACCACACACAGTGCATCATGCAGGGAACGGTCAGCCTCCTCAAGTACCAACTTGTTGCTACCCCGAATAAGTACGGTTACAGTACGGCCTGGGTTTTGTATTCCTGTCACCTGCGAGTGGTTACACCACATAGTTTGTAAATTACTGTATCAAATACATGGTATGTATCACTGGAAGCAAGAAAGCCCAGATCTTGTCACGCTGTATTCCAAGTTCAGTTACTTTAATGTGCATAAAAATCCACACCGCAAACCTGAGGAAAACCTTACAAAGAATATTTAATACATATATTATGAAACTGGGATGACAGACATGAGTGAAACCTAGTATTCAGTAGAGGTATCTTTATACTTGTAAATCAAATTCTTTCCTGAAATATGTCCATACTTAGAGGGAAAAAGATCTGAACCAAGATACAACAGATTCAAATGAAGCACATTTATTTACTCAGCACTACATAACAAAAAGGAATTTCTTGGAACACCATGCAAACATGCACCACTTTCACACAATTTGTAATGTAACCCACTTGCATTCCTTTCCTTATTTCACCTCCTTTTCACACAAACAGAAACAACACTTTGCTCCACAGTGATACATGTGTTGCTAATAATGGGAGATAGTTTATTCAAAACAATAAACAATGGTGATATCTTACAGTAAAATATTCTATTCTCATTATTTGCCCTTTTCACACAATAAGAAACAACAGTGTGCTCCAAAGTGTCAAATTTTTGGATATTAGATATTCACTTTATTATATATTTCAGTCAACACAACTCTACACTAAAAGCATAGATTAAAGCGACATGTTTCGATCTAAAAAGTCATCGTCAGGCTAAGCCAACAACCAGAAGCCCAAACAACGGCCCCAGGATATAGCACGCTAACATACGTCACATACTTGATCCCAATATAAGTACAATAGTATAATAGATATAAGTCATTTTATATACATGGTACGAATCACAGCACACATTGTGAGCCATCTGGTATCCCAAATGTGCACAGACACATTGTACAGAACTTAACGGTTCTTAGCTTAGCCTGACTATGACTTTTTAAGTCGAAACATGTCGCTTTAACCTATGCTTTTAGTATATAGTTGTGCTGACTGAAATATACATAATAAAGTGAATATATAGAATCAATACACAACGGGATGACTTCGTTCAAATTACTGAATACTGTTTATTTACAACAAGAAACAATGTTACACATGAGGATGTGTTATATTAAATATTCAGTTCTCACTGTTTGCCCTTACAGCACATACCAGAAAGTGCTGTCAATCCTACAGATTGAGATGCAAGGCAGCTGCGAACAACCCAACAAGAAACACAGGAATATAGAGTGGCGCCATCTAATGGCACGGAGACAGTAGGTTTTTTTAAAACCAGATAATGAAAAATGTGGACTGTGTCAGTTTAACAACGTACCTTGACAAACTTACTGCTTCCTGTTTGCACCTCTTCCACCAGTTCAGCACTTGCAAGATGTTCCGGGAGGAAATGGTCCAGACTTGCAATAGGCCGACAACCCAGAGTCTGTTGATAAAGCAAATGGTGGCAGAACTTGGAATGCGGTTCAGACAGATTTGTCATGAGAGAATGAAATGCGCTTGCTGATTTAACATTTTCAACAACAAAGGTGGAACAGCATCAAATGACACAATCACAGACAATCCAGCTGGTGGTCAAGGCCTATTTTAATGTACTATCCCAGCATCTACCTAGAGATACTGAGGAAATTCATGGAAAACTACACAAAACTGCTCAAGACGCATGTCTACCAGAGGTAGTATTATAGTACACGTAGCGATCATGTAAACCAAAAACCTTACCACCTTACCTTGGTAATGAATTCTATATCTTCTCTCTCAATGTCTTTCACTAACATCACTTTCACTTTGTCCAAAAAGTGAATTGCTAGGTCACTGACAGCATCTCTGCAACACAGTAAAATGAAGCTTGGGTCCAAACCTAGTATAATACAAACTATTCTAAAAGGAAATGTAATATCATGATAATGTAAATTTTACTGGTGGCTTGGACACTGGCACAGCAAAGGCATTCTCTCTGAACGCACAGGTCAAACTGCAATCTTGACCTGTAGTAGATGTACCAGCTGCACCGCACATGCAACATTTTGAACAGAGCATCCAGTACATATACATACACACACACAAGTGCGCACGCACGCGTGTGCGTGCCATTTGGGAAGCCACACTAACAATACACTTGAAGATGATGATGATTATATTTTTATTCCTCATTCAATAATGGTTCTTGCATGTATCCTTTTCCCACTGAACTCACTAGGTTCCCACCACATGGGTTTCAGCATACCTGAGTATAGATTTCTGTACCAGCAGCACATTACAGCCAGACTTCTTGATTTGCTTCACAATGTTCAAGATGTATGCCCTCTCTTCCTTTAACACACGGTCCATAGCTGCATAGTCTGACACAATCACATTGTGGTCCATCTAAACATCGAAATACATATCGTCCGCTGAAGTAGAAACCTTCCAAATGTCAGATATTTAGTACAATTTAACATTCTGAGTTTAATTTAAATCAGTTGCATAGTTTGGGTACTTATATGTAGCAGATGAACGTGATGATATAGGTACCAAGTACCTTTCAAATATGTCTAAAAAGTGGTGTGAAGGGGCTAAAGTGGACTAACAGTAAATAACAATAAAACCAAATATCTATATTATACCAGGAAAATATTCCAGCCTACCAATTTAAATACAAGAGAAGAGCAGTTTGAAAAAGTAAATTCATTTAAATATTTGGGATCAATGGTGAATACTGACAAATTCATTGAGGAGGAAATGGGCATACCATGTTCATAAAAAACTATTCACATCAAAATTAATATCCCGAAACGTCAAACTACAACTTTATAACAGGTTAATTCACCCAATAGTAACTTAAGCGTCCGAAACATGGGTACTTAAAGAAAATGTGATAAATAAACTGATGATTTTCGAAAGAAGTATCACGAGGAATATATTTGGTTCTATTAGAACAGATGATGGCTACTGGAGGATTAAAACTAATCAAGAAATCATCGAAATATTAAAATGACAAAATATAATGGGGTTAAAAAACAAAGAATAAACTGGCTACGCCATGTTGAATGCATGGCCGAAGATAATAATGTGCAGAAGATCAAGAGATGGAAACCCATGTCTAAAAGACCAATTGGAAGACCTAAAACACATTGGGAACATGACGTTTTGGGAGATATAAAGAGCATGAATGTACACAATTGGAAGAAAGTAGTACAGAATAGAGACAGTTGGAAGAAAGTAGTTGAGCAAGCCAGAACCTTATACAGGTTGTAGCGCTTTATAAGAAGATAAGAAGAAGGGGCTAAGATAATGCACATTATATAAGGTATGAACTTACGTCAGTCTTTGGTGGGGATATGCAGAACTGTATCAGTCCAATTTTTGCCTTTTCAACTCTCCTGGGTCCATTTACATTTGCAGATTTCTGTGTGAACACAAGTCCATCAACCAACTCTGTGTCCTCAACAGTCCCACCAAGCTTCTTGATGACTCTAATATCCTGCAAAGTTTACAAGAAGTATTAGTAGCTCCCCAAGGCATGTTAAAAATGCTGCAGAACCTCTTGGCTCCATAACATACTCACGCCCAGCTGGAAATTCTACACCTTCAGTGCAGTCGCTTTACCCATGAAGCACATTTATGAATGCGTCTAATATCAAATACTTCAATGATAATTTTGTATACACTGTCAAAACTGGTCTTTACTGAGAAGTGTAACCCAAAAAACAAATGCTAAGCCATTAATAAACAACCAACTGTCCCATAAGCTAATTTAACAAATGGGGTGGGGGGAATAAAACAGTTTAAACACTACAGTTTCTGTGATTACAACAGTGTGCTTCAAAATGCCATTTATTACATATCCTGGCTTCTCACCAACCATTATCCACATCAATGCAAGTGAATATGATTTGCCTCACTTTTCCTTCTATACTGCTGTGGTTTTCACACAGTTCTGCCATCAGTTGGAACACATCATACATCATCAAAACATGTTACAGAAAAAACTACTGTAATTCAGTGTTCCAAAAATAACTGTCTATCTCCAGATCTTATTAATACAAAGCAACATACCTTCAAGTCCACATTTCTGTCTTTTGCTGGATCAATGACCTTCAGAACAGCCTCAACTGCTAATGGAGCCAGCAGACTGGACTGCTGAGAAACCACCTGTAGCAAATACAGCATATGATTCAGCGCTCCATGAAAATGAATTTCCTACACAATGAAACCATTGCAGAACCAAGGCAGCTGTGGGACTAGAAATAAAATACATGAGTGTGTGTGTGTGTGTATTTGTGCACATTTGTGCGTGGATGCGAGAAGAGAGAGAGTGAGCAAGAGACAGCATTTTATTTAAAAACACCTGTCAACTGGCATGATAATACAGCAATGTCATTAGAAGAATGAATACCAATATGAAGCACTGATAAAAAAATACTGACAGGGGAAAACTGCAGCACTTAAAGAAAAACCTGTCCCAGTGCCAATCAGCCCACCACAAATCCCACATGCAATGCCTTGGGAACAAACACAGACTCCTACAGTGAAGGCTACTAACTGACCACATCAAATATATAATGTTTATTAGAAGCTGTTCTTGTGTACATCTCGAATGCAGAGTGGCAGTGCAGGCATGCGGGGGAGTGGCAGTACAACTCCACTCATTCCTAACCTTGGCACTAAATGCAGGACAATGCCAGCCATGCAGTGGTTGCATCTTCATGTCCATGGCTTAAAATATGTACCTTGGAATTGAGAGCAGTGGACGCACTCTTGATGAGACTCTCTTTGTCTGCCAGTTCAATGGGTCGAGACATTCCAGCAAGGATCTCCACAGACTTTGCAGCTGCAAGCTGGAATGCATCGGAGATAATGGTGGGATGGATGCCGCGTTGCAGCAGCTTTTCTGCAGCTTCCAGGAGACTTCCTGCAACCACCACAACACTTGTTGTTCCATCTCCTGCCTCAATATCCTGTGCTTTTGACAGCTCAACCAACTGCAAGAGGGAACCAACAACAAATGTAGATAAGTCCCAATTTGAGCTCCAAGGCATAAAGATTTATTCCAGATGAAGAATATTAACACATTCTTAAACTCTACATTTTTCATACTGCTGTACTCTTGGTAATCAACACATTTGTTCATAATTGAAAACTCACTCCTCCCCCAAAAAGTGATATTCTAAAATCCTATTCACCAGGGTGTCAATGTTATAATATCTTCCATCTCCCCCCCTCCACCGGTGCTGTGGCCCAACACGGGCCATGGCCTCCTCATTCTTGAGGTTTTTTGATCACACACAACGATACGCCACAGTTGGTCTCGGCAGGTGAGCGGCTGCAGACCTATGCCTTAGACCATGCGGCCACTGGGAGTGGCAATATCTTCCATCTAAGGATCATTTTTTGTATCTTCATTGGTTTCTACTCTCACACATTAAAATCTTACTAATTAGTGTTTTTCTACATATTACAATTTCATTATCAGTACTTATCTGCTTAATAAGCACGTACACAATCACATTCTTCACCTGGCA
>Ga0131853_10004757_pt1 | contig 24358 bp, 17 predicted proteins | sample TergutLab28metaG_FD_92764 | JGI IMG/M metagenome (GOLD analysis project Ga0131853, IMG submission 92764) | Labiotermes labralis P1 segment gut microbial communities from Petit-Saut dam, French Guiana - Lab288 P1 (version 2) (version 2) | ecosystem: Host-associated > Arthropoda: Insects >...
CCTCATATAAAAAATGGATACATGTGGTTTTCTCTCAACCAGTAGATCAGTCGGAGCATGAAGCTGGAAAAACTTCTAGTGTGATGCTAAAAATGAGTGAAATCTCCCTAAATATATTGAGAGTGAAATATTTAAATGGCTGAGGCTGTGGCTGTCCTAGAGGGAGCCATGAGGGAGCGCGGAGGTATTTAAATGCCGTCCTAAATGGTAGGACGCATGAGCTCTAAAGGTTAAACATGAAAGGAATGTTTAAAGGGAGTAAACAGAATAAATTAGTTAGAAAATATTATCAACATTAATTAGCATTAAAACTGATAACATAAACATTAAATAAATATTAAAAATGTACCCCACAGTCAGTATATAACATACATGCATGTACTTAATAATGTTACGAATCTTTAATTATGATCTGAATTAATATATTCATCGAAAGAGTACATGGAGAATGCACGTAGAAAAATTTTTCAGAGTTGATTTAAACTGTGTAGAATTATCAGACACAGACTTAATGTATGACAGAAGATTACTGAAGATCTTAATGCCTAAGTAATAAACATCTTTTTGATATTTTGTCAAACTAGGTAAAGGCTGATGAAGATTACAATGTTGTGTAGTGTTCATGCTGTGAACCACTGAATTTAATCTACTGGTCCTTTTTATTAATAACAAAGGGGAGAAGCGAATATATATATTGAGACGGAAGTGGTAAGATGTTTAATTTCTTAAACAGACTCATATAAGAGTCTCTACTTTTACAGCCCAGAGTCATTCTAATGATATACTTTTGTAATCTAAAATTCCTTATACTGTATGAACAATTCCCCAAAAATAATAGGCCATAATTCATAAAAGAATGGAAATAATAAACCATCCTCAAGGAATTATGTGACATATATGGTTTGAGAGATTGCATTAAATACTAAGCTGTGCTTAAGTTAGGCATAATACAATCTATATGTTCTTTCCAAGTCAATGTATCATTCAAAAAAAATTCCTAGATATTTTGTATTAGTAATAGGAACAATCTGTTTGTCGTCATATATATACAGTTAATGTCTGAAACTGTATTACTTTTGGTTGTAAATCATATAAAATGTGTTTTATCAAAATTTATTGACAGTAAATTTGTCTTAAACCATTCATGCTCAAAAACTATATTAATATAATTTTTTAAATCAGTGAGATTTGGACTGGAGACTAATATACTAGTTTCATCTGCAAACAAAATAGTCAAGGACTTATTATTTATAACTGTAGGTACATAATTAATATAAAGAAGGAACTATAAGGGACCCACAATTGATCCCTGCAGAGCACCATGCTTTATCTCAGCCCAATTGAAAAAGGTATTGTAGTGGAATCAGCTTTAGTAATTTAAATTCACTGATACCTCTTCTTGCAATAAGATCCAAACCAAAGTTTAGTTTTGCCAGTTACTCCATATTATTCTAGTTCAGACAACAAAATCTCATGGTTGACACAATCAAAAGCCTTTTCAAGATCACAGAAGATACTACCCACCATACATTTGTTGTTGATAGCTTGCAAAATTCCATTCATTAAATTATAAATAGGTTGTTCCATTGATTTTTTCCTGAATCCGAATTGTTCCTGTACTAGGATATTAAAGATATTCAGATGTTCAATAAGTTTATAATGCATAACTTTTTCAAAGCCCATAGAAAATGAAGGTAGTATGGATATAGGTCTGTACCTGGAAATGTTTTGTCTATTACCATTTCTAAACAATGTTTTTATTTCCAAGTATTTTAAGCAACTTGAGAAGATTCCAAATGACAGAGATTTGTTACGTATGTGAGTTAGGGTAGTGCTCATGAAGGGAAAGCTAACTTTTAGTATATTTAGTAGATACTTCATCATAGCCATAGGAAGGTTTTGATTTGAGAGATTTAATTACACATTCAATTTTAGTTGATTTGCACGTGAGTGTTAAGTTTGGGAGGGAATTTTAAAAGGTTTGTGACAAAAAATGAATAGGGGTGGTGTTATTTATTTTGTTTTTGCTGTTAATGGATTTATTATTTATAACAAGTTTGTCAGTAATTGAAAGGAATTAGTTATTGAAAGCATCTGCAATAACTTGATGATTACTGGCAATACTGCTATTTCATTTTGACACTATAAGATGGTTTCGTAATGAAACTGATGCTGTACTGTATTATAAGGAACTTCTGTTCAATTCTGTATGCATATAAAAATTTAAAATAACTTACATTTAATTGGAGCCTCAAATGACTTGGCAACAGTGATCATAACATTCGTCCCAAATACCCAGAAGATGTCATACACAAAAAGACCACAGAGAAGGATGCAACCTGTCACAACATTGTTCAAGTGGAGAAGCTCAACACCATTTATGGCAAATGCAATGCCAAACAAGTTGTTAGCAATCCAATGCTGAAAAGGAATGCATAATTAGTCAGGTTGTAGTAACTAAATATCCCTCCAGTGGTAGAACCCAAATATTCAAGCCTGCTGGCATGCAAAATCCTGTGCAAATTTCATCCACTGATTCTCAGAACCTAACATCCTATCATTCACCTTCTTGTAAGTGGCCACTTCCTTGAGAGTGGCTCCCAACCAAAATTCTTAAGCAATTTCTTATCTTTCCTATATCAGCTACAGCTACATGCCTGGCATATCAAAATCTTCTGACGTAACTACCCTAACAATAAAATGTGTACCTATTTTATCTTTTACTTACAAATATTTTCCTGACCACACTTTTTTAAAGACATGTGCATGTACATATGTTGTTCTTTTTAGGTAAATGAATCTGCTTTGCAACCATTAAAACAAGGAAAAAAAATATACTTTATACTCAGTTGCATTTTATCTGGACATTTAACATTTCAAAAATTAAATGGATGGTAGTAGTTTCTGAATGTAATAAAAACTATCCCCCAAATTTATTCTACCCACTAAGTTCATGATGTATCTTATTCCTATCTGCCTTCCCTGTCATGCACACTAAATTCCGAAATATTTTCGCATGATTTTGTAAATAAGTTCACACAAATGAAACCAGTAAATCAGTCATAAAACAGCTGCAATGGCAAATTACCTTCTTAATAAGGTACCATGCTCCTACAAAAGAGCAGCATACAAGACAGACAACATCATGGGAGGAGAAACGGTAGTTAATAAGGTCATCATCACCATCAGGTCCACCTTTTGTGAAGTGTAGGTGGAATGGAATGTTTGGAATAGCAGCTGGTACCAGGGGACTTATTACTGGGCTGAAACACAAAACTAAGCAATTATGGTGAACTAAGGTGCTACCCACACATCTCAATTTCAAGTGGCACATTATGGCCTTGAAACCACACTACAACAGTCAGAAGTGTAAGCCTGCAAAATATTAATGAGTCTGTCCCTGTATCCATGTGATTTGTACATAATGGGTGAGTTAACAAGCTTGTGATACACATTACCTGTTCTGGCTTCATATGCAGAAACCTGCACATGAACTACGAACGATATAAGCAGAATATATATATATATATATAAAAGAAAGAAAAAGAAAAAAAATAGTGGTTCCTGTTCAGTATTATGAAAATTACAAGGAGGTATAACACTAAAAATCATGACATCTGACAATACACACAAGAAAAGCAAGTCAAATTAAACATTCAGGAATGTGGAAACATCTTGTACGAATAATAGGATTCATTTTACAGCTTAAAAATGACGCTGTTAAAGACATGTTCTTTTAGGAGGCCAAGGGCTGGGTGTGGAACCATGTGAGGAAATACCTGTTGGTGGTTCAGTGCCTACTGGCAAGGTTATTGGATGTCTACCAAATCTCTGTCCACCAACACAATGGGCTAGAACCTATATGGTGACATCCCTTGGGTGGAATGTGTTACTCACAATGATTGGACAAATATAATGGAGCGTACCTACTGCTTAATGCAGGTTCTGAACCACAGGAAGGGGAGCTGGTATCCTTCACATTCCTTTCTGTTGTGGTGAATGTTTCACTGTGTGACCAGAAAAGTTTGCAAAAGGTTTGCCAGGGAATAAAACTCAGAATCTTCTGAATGAAGGACCAATGAGGAAAGTTTCACACAAGGATATAAGGAAAGAAAAGACACAGATATAACAGACAAGTGTACAGGAAGAGAAAGAATGGAAAAACCTCTGTCATTAGATGACCCACCCAGGTGAAAATGATTAAGATAAAGAAATATGGTGGTCCAATATTCAGCAAAGATTCTGGGTTATGCAAGAAATGACATAACAATGCTTTGTTTTGTTGACTATTTCCTATATAACCATTAGTCAGATATATACACTGGGGTTGTCCGGCCTTAAAAATAATCCTGGGTTTCATAGCAACTGCTGCCATGAACATCAAAACCTTTCATCATAATGACAACATATAACCTGAAGATGAGAGTACAGAACACTTGTAAAATGTCAGACATACAATGAACAATATCAATCATAACTGTAGTATAATGAATAAACTGTCATGAACATTTACAGTATCATTAAAATTCTCTTACTGCAGGAATAGCACATAAAACACATTTACAAGCTGAAGCCATAACCAATACACTTATAAAATTACAGTCTAAGAAGCCTCGTGGTGATCTTTCAACTGTACAGGTTACACAGAATGAAATCAGGGGACAGCAGTTAAGGTTAAATTGTGAAAAAATGTGTTGGCAAAAATTAATTCCATTTTAAGGTACTCCCAGCAATTTTCATAAGAAAATGAAGAACACAATAAAGCCTCCTTGTAAGGACGGCTAGCCTCTGATTATGTACACAAACAATAAATCCAGCATCTCTAACAAATCGTAAAAAGAATACTGAATACTATCTGAGTACTGAATACTATCTAAAATGTTAAAAGAAGAAACCCATTTCTCTCCAACATAACAACAGATGGATATATCACTTACCTCATAAGATGGCACAAGGCCAAGACGCCCAGGAAGAAGAAGTAACCAGTCAACAATAAATTTATATATTCCTTGGAGAAAATCTGTGGAGGTAATACAAAAGTCAAGACCACTGAAATACAAAATTCAGTGTATTCATATGGCAAAATTCAGAAATAAAATCGTCATTGAACACATTCACTGTCTTTCATGAGCGTTACTTTTCCATATATATCCACACACACACATACACATTTTTTTTGTCTCAAGTCATTCTGATGAGTAGTATTCACTGTGTAACTTAAAAGGCAGTATCTATGGTTGAAATACCACCAAGCTACAAAATAATTCATTTTATAAAATGTGAATGGGTTAATGAGGATTTGTAACATCCATTATATTTGTTGTGTGATCTCAGGATACTTGTCAGTGCATTGGCATACCGGCTCTGCTAGAACAGCAAACATGCAACTAATACAGATGGATCATAAAATCTTTGCCCATGGTCACTGCATCGACAAGCTCAGAAAAGCTCAATGAAATAAGTCTTGAAGCTTATGTAGTGAAAAAAGACAATGAAATCTTCTCGGGCTGCCAGTCATGTCACATTGTTTAGATCAGCTAACACTTCAGAAATAGACTCTTGCCTCTTATATTGACATGGCTTAAACACCCAGGCTGCTTGGAATACATAGCAGCAGCAGGATGGGGCATGTCAAGAGACACAAGACAGTGGGTTATTGGAAGGACATGGAAGTAAGCAATCATGACCAATTTCAAAGTTGCACTGATCTCAGAGAAGTAAGTGCATATTGGAGTCAAACAGCTAAGAATGGGGTCCAGAAGTGGGATTTGGTGACACCCACAGGTTGTGAGGCTTAAGAATGGCTCTGACTCAGGATCAAGCCTAATGGTGGGCTCTGGAATTAGTACACTGAATGCAATTATGAATACAACTGACTGTCTACCATAAAAACCCACTACTATCATCACTACTGTTTTACTATTAATACGAAAAACTAACAGATGGATGAAACCAGATATGCCTGTAATGTGCTTAATATAATAGGTCATCTTCTTCTGCACTTCCAATTCAGTTAAAAGAATTTAAGATCTAGAGTTCCTTAATCAACAGAGTGCTGAAGTAATGAAACAGAGGCCATTCTACAAAAAATATTAACGATGAACATAGTTTATTTCACTATTAAATATTAATAACTTCACATGAACTGTCTAAAGTAAGATATATAATTTACTATGAAAATGATTATAGTTCAACAAAGCAAGAAAGGTCAAAACTTATTTAAATGAAAGCCATGCAATTTTCTAATGACACTCTTATTTCCAGTGCAATGACACTGATTTACCATATGGAACTGATACCATTAAATCATGCAATAATTTGACACATAACAAAAGAATCAATTAAGATCATGTTAAAGGCCTTTAAACAATGCTTATATAATTATATTATTTATACAGACATATGTAGCATCATTATCATTCCTACCTGGAAGAAAATATACAATCCAAATAATGCTGCACTGGCTATTATAGGAAACATTGCAGCATCTTTGTGGGACAATGTTTCTGGTTTCTCTCCTGATGCCTGTGGATAAAAGAGACAAAAGTGAACCTCACAATTCATACTGAAAAAGTAGTGACAATTCCAAATCAGGAAGTATTAAGTTCACATAATGGAACGAAATATCATGTTTGTGTGTTAAGAGCCTGGAACGTAACTCATTAATGCATTCTACTCAAAAGAAATATCAGTCAAGTTACATTTATTCGCCTAAAGCATTGCTATTTCCGTGGCCACACGTGGCTATAACCGGACCCTCCTCAAATGCCATTCATGAACATCAAACTTAATTATTTTGCTATAGAATTAAGCTATATGCAAAGCTACTGCAATGTTTATAACATATTTCAACTTCAAAGACAGTGCAAATTTTAATATTACTAAATTCTGATTAAAATTAAAAAAATTGGAAACAAGCGTTCCAAATTAATGATTTTAACCATGTGAAACCACTCAAAATTGATCGTATTCGCACAGCAAACAAGCACTGTAAATTCAACACAAACGTTAAATTAACATATTGTACATCAGCATCCAAACACACAACGGATACTGTTTACGTGTAGGTTACCTTCTGCTCCTTATGGTGCTTCACTGAGCGGAATGCACCAAAAAATATTGGCAGCAAAGCCATTATAATAAGACTTCCATAAGCAACTGCCATGCCTTCTGTCGTTGCAGGTATTCTGGCAGTTGCATTACTGGAAAATTCTGTGAAATTTTCATTTCCTTGCTTCTCCACTTCTGCCATGTTTCCACTGCTGTCAAGTGAGTGGATTCACAGGTAAGACCACGGAATATCAACCGATTGATCCATGGTATAATCTGTCATCTACCTAGAATATCCATGGCCATGGATCAAAGGATGTGACCGAGAGGCGTTGAAATGCAAGGGTGAAAACGTGGAACGTCAAGAAATCAGCTGAAATCACACTAGTTTCTTCAGAGACGTGTCCTGGTTGTAAGAATAAGATGTGTGCATTCAAGTGATATTCATGATTACATTACGTGTAAATATTTAAATGTGAACGCATGGTGTAAAGTGTCAGATGCATATTGTGCGCATTGCCTATATTATTCATAGAAGTCATCAGTAGAATTTGGAGTGTTTGTACCTACAAAGTGAAATGTCCGATGAAGAAGACGCAGCAGTCCTCCTCGGAAGGAAAACTGAAGATCGCACAAAAATAAGTACTACTCTTGTGGTACAGCAACCTGCAAGTGTCTGTGGCCCGAATATGACTGATATCGCGCCCAGAACTGACGTTGCTTTATTATTGGCATCATTTGTCACATTTTTTGGAGGAGTTTCTTTTGGCTATGATATGGGTATTGGTTCAAACGTGATTGCACAGATTAAAGACACTTTTGCGCTGACATGCATGGAGCAGCATGTAATGTCAAGCACATGGTTTATTGGAGCCATAATCGCATCTTTTGTTGGAGGTACGACTTGGTTAGACTTAAATTTGTCGTGTACAAATTAGAAACGATCTTCGCACCCAGACACATTGAACACATGCCTGTCCAATTTGTGTATATATGAAGTTACATATTTATCCTCAATATTTGAATCTTATCTCTTCCCTCACCAACCACTGAAGACAAACTCCTCAACATGAGCACTGGAGCCAATACTTGTGGCTCATGTGTCTGATGTGTTTACAATGAAATCGGCCATACTCACAAATTTGTTCATTTTCTCAGTCTGTTGTGTACGTGGAGATAGTTCCTTCAGGTAGACTACAGCTTTATTCCACATACTTTCAAAATTATTTGTAATTCTGCGTGTATCACCATCTACACTGTATAATTTCTGCAGTTTGCACATAACTCAAATAAACCAAGAAGCACTGGTTGTGACTCTTATATATTAAGGGATGTAAGGTTCAGATTCTTAGTACATTTTAATCCGATGTACAGAAGATGGGTGGGCATTGAGGAGTGAACTGCATAAATCCTGATTGTGAAAGAAGTTGGTGTAAGTATAGCATATGTAGTAAAAGCTTAACAGCACATAATGTTAAAACAACATACCTTACAGGAGACAGAAATACTTTATAGGAACTCTGTACCAAAATAGTTAATTTACCCTGTATGTAAATACACTTATTTCGTATACATGAGCAAGTTGGTCAACAGAATTGAAAGTGTAAGTCAAAAGGAATTTTTTTCTGATCCTGCTTTAAATTACCTCCTGCTCATGGTTAAGCATATGATTTTGACGGTAAACTTGTCTTAGATTTGTGTCTGTGGTGGGAGGCTTCTTTTAGGCATGCTGTAAGATTAGCTGTTGCCTCTGGCTGTATGATCCACTGACTGAAGCATTTTAATGTTATATGTCATTTAGTACTTTATTTATTTGTTACAAATTCATTCTGCAGCATGCACATACCTTAGTTACCAAAGACCAGTTTTGAATCTGTGGCAGTTGAGACTTACTCAGTAGTGAGTATCAAGTTTATGGTATTTGGGGCTGTAGGTACATTGAAGATGAAGATGCAGATTCCTCCAAAATGTTTGTACCTATTTACCAAACTGTGTGATGTCATATTACAAAAGACTTTGTGCTGATTTTTTTATTTAAAAATGTTCATAGCTTTGTCATAAGTTTCTTTGCTTTCAACAGCAGTGGTGGTTACTTAATAAGTTGTGCAATATTGTTTTTGCAATAAATTATGGAGCTAGCAACAAGCGGTATGAATAATTTTCTGTAGTACACTGCTAGATGTTGATAATCTACATTTCCTGTTATGTTTTACTTTAATGCACTAATTTATGGAATTTCAGACTACATATTCATGGTAAGTTCTGCCTCTTATTTTCTCTTGTAATAACAATTTATGGAACAAACACATGAGACCTACTTACTCTCAGATGCTTTGGTGTGAATGGTGTTTCATCCAGCACAAATTTCATTTGTGTTTAATGGTAAGATTTCACTGTCAAGCGTATTACTTGTTCACCATCTTTGTAGTTGTAAAATAGAAACACAATTTGTAATTTATAATTAGCCTATGGTTATGGTGTGTCTTTACACAAAAGTTGAAACTGTAGTTTTCACTGATTCATTAATTACCACTGTTTAAACTGAAAGTAAAGAATTGATTACACATGGCTGTCATGTCATTTTACATTCCACTAAAGTTGCATAATTTTAGAAGATCTGTTAGGCCCTACAATACAAAGTTTCAAGGGCATATGTTAACACATAGTTACCATATTTGAAGTCTGCATGGGTGTCATTTTTGCAGTACCTGATGGTTGATGGTTGGAATTCAAATGTGTCATTAGCTGGCAGATTGTATGGTAGGATCGTTTTCAGTTCCATTTGTCATTTCATCAACCTGTTCAGCTGTGTTGTTCTTTGTTGAGTTGTAACTGCTGTGATTAGTATTAAAATTGTATTACTCTTCATACCAGTGATGTAATATAAGTTTTATTTATTCATAAGCTAATACTCTTACTATTTCTGTGTCTGCATTTTGGCTTATACAGTTTTTGTGTCTGTTGTAATATTGCTTTTGGTTATGTGCTGAACTCTTATCAGAATAAGTATTTGTGGTATCTGATGTTTATTGGACCATGCATCATTGTGATAGTTGAAGAATAAAAAACCAACTAGATGTCACTTGTTATATTTACTTTACTTCTTAGATACTCAACATGTTTTGGGCATTAATATGTCCATCTTCAGGAGTTTGCGACTGTGTTGCTGAACTACCACATTGGCTGTACCATTCTTGGATTGCTGTGTGTTGGAGTTAGGGTGTGGTTCAGCTAGTGACATCTAGTTGGTTTTTTATTCTTCAACTATTTGTGGTATGTTTACAGAAGAAAGTTACAGAAGTACAACTATTAACATTTTTTTAAATTATTCATTCCGTGCACTTTGCTTAGTATTCAATTGCGAAACCAACACAACACACACATTAGTAACACATTTTAATAGTTATGTTAATCCATCCTACACCTTTGCTTCTTTTTGTTTAGTATATATTTAATCATTATTCACCTTTCAGTTCCACTGTCCCTGCGATAGTCTCTTCCCATCAGACTTATTTTATAAACATTGTATGAATTTCTCATCTCCATGTGGATGCCACATTTCATTCCCATCTTATCCTTGATTTTATCATTCTAATAATAAAAGAGGTTAATACAGATTATGAGCTCCTCATTTTATAATTTTCTTCTTCTTCCTGTTACTTTTGCTGTTTTAGATCCAGTTATTCACTTAACTTTGTTCTGAAACACAAAGTAAATCAAAATTGCAAAGTATGTGTTTGGGGTGTATATATATATATATATACGTTGTTACAGAGTGTCCATTTCTGCTCCTCTTACTCACTTGAGGAGAGTTAACTTACTCTTCTTTGTTTCAGGTATTGTGGTTGACATATGTGGGCGAAGATGGACCATCTGCTGCTCTGCAAGTTTATTGGCCCTGGGATCTGTGGTTTCTGCAGTGGCTACTTCATTTCCACTTCTCCTGTGTGGAAGATTGGTGGGAGGGTTTGCGGGTTCATTGTCTGCCGTGGCCCTATGCATTTACGCAGCTGAGGTGTCAGAATCACGATCAAGGGGGCGTGCTGTTTTACTCCACCAGCTTGGCATGGCAGTGGGGTTATTGCTGTCAAGCATAGCGTGCACTGGTGATGACACACAGTGGCGCACAATGATGTGGCTGAGTGCAATCCCTGCTGTTATTCAGGGTCTTTTGGCCTTTAGTTTTCTCCCATATTCGCCACACTTCAAACTTTTACAGATGTCACAGAGTCTTCATAGCAGGCAGTCCTCTGCTTGTTGTGCTTTGGGGAACCTTGCTGAACCAATGTTGCTGGCTTTTGGTTTGGTGTTCCTCCAGCAGTTCTCAGGGAGACCTCTTGTCTTGTATTATGCACCTCGAGTGTTCCTTCTTGTTGGAGTGTGTCCAGATGCAGCTTTCACAGCAGCAGCTATCATTCTGGGTGTTATTAAGGTGAATGTTTATTTTTTTTTTCTTCCCCTCCCAGCACTGAGCTCAAAAAAATGCTGTTGTCCCAGCTGCTATACAAAACACTATATTTAACTAACAAAAATAATTCTGTGGCTGTGAAAATGAGATTTGAATACTGCTGACACCTGCCTACGTTGGATATTATCCTCATTCATTTGCATGTGTCTCCATCTCTCTTCATGCTGTCCTCATCTCTCCTCCCTGATCTTCCAACTGACCACTTTCAAAGAGGTTTTACAAGAACATTTTGTATGTAGGCCTCATCTCTCCCTTTCCAGCTACATTTGTAGACCATTGTAGTACCGTAGATTTTACTGTACTTACAATGCTAGATGACCCATATATCTAGTAGATCCAAGGAGCGAGATGTATTAGCCAACTACAATAGTTATTTCATCTGTCTTGCCTAGTTATGAAGTGTGATTTCTTTCATTGTGGAATGAACATAAATTACAAATATTTGAAACTGTACTGCTTTGGAACATACGTGGTTCAAGCAGGAACTATGATTGTTGAGAACTGAGAATGGTATCAGCAAGGGGCCACTGCTTTATATGCAGTGTCTGGTATTGCTAGAGTGTGGAACATGTAGTTGATTGTTCCATAAGGCAGACAAGGAATTTGTACATGATTTGTGAAAAGATTTAAACCTTTAAAGATGAAGTTCAGACTGCTATATATAAAGACCCAGTTCACACCACGCAGTAAACACTCTTCATCTCAGTTATAAAACCCAAGTAGTTACGTTGTATGGGGCAAAAGTCACTATTTGTTCTGAGATAAATACAAAACACTTAACTACAGTGTGGCAGAATGTAAAATTCTTGAATGCTAAACCTGTTGGTGCCTCATGTGATCAGTATACTTTAAAATTTAAAATAAATCTTGGAAACAGAAGTAAGAGGATGAGAGGGACAGGTTACTGGCTCAGGATCATGTCCCTTGGTGGACTCATTTGGACATTACATCATGTTCTACTCTGAGAGAGAAGATGCTATTGAATTCTCTTTGTTGGTTGGTTTGTGATACTGTATTAGCTGCAAGGTTACATAACATGATGATTATATGCATACTCTGAATCTGAGAGATATGGGGAAGAATTGTTAATGTTCTCTTTTAAGGCACTGTTCTGATATTTGCCTAGAATGTTGGGAAACCATGAAATATATTAGGTGGGTGAAAATGAAACTGAGTTCCTCCTGAATGCAAGTCAAATGCATCACCACTACTACACCATTTTCAGCCTTGGCATATATTCTATATATTCTTGTCAAGTGTGGATTGTTACAGTTGAGTGGTTATATCTCCAATTTTATATTCAATGGGTCCCGTGCTTAACTCCTAGCCTGCAGTTTGGATGTTTTTTTGTAGTTTTCCTCATGTTCTCCATCCAGTTACCAGTACAATAACATGAAGTAGCTTACGAGAACTTTGTTTCATGTCCTTTCTAATTCAGTTTCCAAACTGTTCTGCAATTTCCTGCCACATAATCTTAACAATTGAAATACTGATGGACCAAGGCAAGTAAAAACTATGTTGATTCACATATTATGCACACCAATTTAAGTAAAACAAATTGTATTGCCCCAAACAAAGTAGATGTGTGAAAGTAAATAATGCAGATTTCTTGGAATGCCATTGAAAGTAATCTGACATGGGAGGCATCAAAATTTGCAGCATGATGGCTGCACCGTTATAATTAGTAGATCGTCTAAAATAAATTATTTCAATATAATGATAACACTTTGTTGCAGATTAATATACCCAGTTCATTCAAACGAAAGTCCTGTATGGAGAAATTGTGCTAGAAGTTTATGAAGTAACTGTGTATAGGATGAAATTGGACAAATTCCAATTCAGAAAATGTTATGAACCTGAAAATACTGTGTGCATGCAAGAATTACAGTTCTGCACTTCATGTTTGACAAGAAAGAACTACATACTAATTTGTTTGAAATATTTTGTATTATGGCAGATACATAATGAAATTTGAGGGTTGTTAATATGAAGTGTGTGTTGGGCACTGATAGTGAATGTGGCTGGTTATAGTTGAAGATGTAACTGTGTGTATGATATGCCAGTTCTGTGCAACAGAACAAGCATATGATAGCAAGTGGGAACTGTGTGGCTTGGGTAAATGCTGGTATTCCAGATGCATAATTTGTTGAAATTAAAGCACTGTATTGTCATTCGTACTCTGTGCCAGGGGTTGTTCATTAGCTGAATTTGTTGGAGAATGTGGCATCCTTCAGTGCCTTTGTACAGCCATCGAGAGGAAGCCATTGTGTTCTGTGACCGAGTTCCTCATTTACCTGCACTGCCCAGGATACACTGAGCTCCCTGCTTTCAAAGATGTTGGACCATCCCTCGTACATTCTATCCATTCCACTTTATGTAGTCCTTGTGCCTGGCCCCTTCAAGAAAACTGCCATAGGGCTATAGATTTGGCTTGCACAAGGTGTTCAGTGATTCCAACAGCAACTCACGCGCGAGTTTTTCGCACAGGGGAGGCTTTGACTGGTGTGTCATTGGGATACCCACCTGATTGCCCATGTGGTCACTACTCCTTCACTCAGAAAAATTACCAAATGCATTTCATTTAAACATGCCTCATACAGGAGAAATAATTTTGGTGTGTGTGCTGGGTGGTTGTAGTGTTACTTTCAATTCATCAGTGGTATTAAATCCACAATAAATGAACAACAAGGCTGATGATTAGGCTATATGCAGTATTGAAAACAATGCAGTTGGATAATATGCACCATTTGAGTATACCGGTTCACTTTGTTATGGTTTCAGGTGGGTGCTGTGTGTCTGTCACTGTGTCTTGTGGATAAAATTGGACGAAGACCAACTTTGATTGTGGGAGCCACATGCATGATGACTAGCATTGCTGTCCTGGGCTTGATATTTGCCACGGAGGAAAGTGATGTGGATCTCTTGTTCAACCCTGCACTGGATCCTTGTGGGCGCATGGAAATGGGAGAGATGGTGCCTGTTCTGCCTCCTAGTGGGAGTTTTCATTATGCTGCTGGGGTTGGAGTGTCATCTCAAGTCCTCCCAACAGGAGTTCCACCACCATTTCCCCTATTGCCCACACCAGTATCTTTGGTTGCTGATGATACATATGCTGGTGTATCACCTCAGTGTCTAGTATCAGTAGACACACCGCTTTCACCATCATTACGCTATCTTGTTCTGTTTGCCCTGATTTGTTATGAGATGGCGTATTCTTTTGGACTTGGTCCTGTAACGTGGCTTCTATTGACAGAGATATTTCCTGCATCAGTAAAGGGACGTGCCGTCTCCTTGACTGCTTTGTTGCATTGGTGTGCAGATTTAATTATTCCTGCCACACTGATAAATTCCATAAGTAAGTACATCAGTTTACTTGAATATATATTTGTGAAATAAAAGTGGAAGTGTAACCTTGTGACTGTTATAATCTGAGTAACAATACTAGCCTAGCTTCTGCTGACAGGACCTGTCTTTTTCGAATTTGTAAATTTTTGTAGCTGTAGTAGAACAGAAGTTCATTTAGTTGCTGTATTTGGGGTGAACTGTTAATATGTTCTAGGAAACATGAAGGGTTTGAAGCCAAGGTCTAGAAATGACAGCTGGGATATTTTTTAATTTTAGTTGTCAATCTGTTAGTTAACCAATGTGTGTCAGGTCTTTGGCTAATGAACAAATTCATGTTTTTTTTTTACTTTTTTGCCATATGTGAGGTTAAGTAATGACAGTCTGTTGGTATTTGTAGACCTGTCCACTTAATACATACATAGTTTTCATTGAACAACATGTAGATTTTAAATAAGTAAGTGGCTACTTTGATGTCTGTAAATTTTAAGTTACCATCTGAACATTTGTCGTGAAAGACTGGGTGGGACCTGCATTATGGGAGGCAGGCATCTGGGCTGACATTTGAACCTAGGAGTTCTCAGAGATTTAGGTAGGGCTGCTAACCACCTGTCCATTATAACTAGGTTGATGTAGGAGTTGAACTGTTAATATACAGGAAGAACTGTGTCACTAGACAGTTTATAAAATTGTAGTGTCTATAAAGCAAATATTCCAGAGGAAATTTAATGGTAGATTTTAAAACTACATACTTTTCTTCTCGTGTATGGATTGTTGCCAGCTGCTATCTGATGAAGCACAAGCACTAATTCAAGAGAGTGTGTGGGTAGCATGATTGTGCTAGTACTAATTTAAGAACGTGTTTCAAGAAGTAATATAGTGCTGTTCAGAATTAAGTCACGGCCACTTCCTTTCACAGCACTTGAATTTGTTACTGGCTGGCCATTCTGTCATTTGTTGCTGTTTGGTGTGAGAAACTGAAAAAGGTTACTACAAAACCTCTGCAGTTAAAGTATTGGTAAGTAGCCCTAGAATTAATCAGTGTTATTTTGAATCAATGTTACTTAATTTTGATTTACGTGATTTTTGCAGGTGTTCTCACTGTAGGGGGAGTGTTCTTCTACCACAGTGTGATGTGTTTGAATGCCATCTTTTTTGTATTTCTGTTTATACCAGAAACAAACGGAAAGTCTTTGCATCAGATTGTACAAGGGCTAAAGATCATGTAAGTGAAATTGCTTATTACTGTATCGAATGGAGCCATGATATTCTGAAGGTTGTTAGAGTATTTGGCAGCTGGGATATCATACTTTGTATAGCAACTTGCTAGAGGTTGGATGATTTGGGTTTTGAACCCCAGTGGGGGGTGAGAATTTACCCTCACATCCTGACCAGCCCTCAGGCCCACTCGGCTTCCTGTACAGTGGGTAACAGTTCTTTCCCTAGGGAAAGTGGCCAAGGCATGGTGTCCACTTTCATGTAGTGCCAGTGTTAAAGAAGGGTTAGGGCTGTACCTCTTACCTTTATTACAGTATTCATGCTTTGATGATACTCTGTAGGTAGCTGTGATTACATTCTTGGGTAATAACACATTGTGCTGGGCTAGCTTGCCAGTGTTTCGTAGAATGAAAACACTGACCACTTCGCAGCATTCAGACCATGTGAAATAACGTTGATAAGGCTTTTCACTGTCTCATTACCCTGTGTAACTACCTCTATTTAGGAGAAGAATGAGAAAACTTACCTCCAAGAGGGTACCTAAATTCCATTTTGCTTTCTTTTGGGCACTCATCCAACACAGCATGAAGACGGAATTTTCCCATTGCTTTCTGACCCTAATTGTCAGCAGGGGGCCACTGTTTAATTACATTGCCTTGAAAGTGGGTGTGGCCAAGTTCATCAAATTGCTAGCATCACCCAAAAATATAAATAAAATTAAGAGTTTAAAACTTATGCTGTTTGCTCAGATGTCTGTGCCTGCTGATAGGGCTTAAGGATATACATGAACTGAAGCAAGAAGTGATGAGCTGTGTGTATGTGTGTGAAAATTGGGTACAATTTACTTAATATGTTGCAGGAATTGTTGGTCCATGACATGTGTTTGCAAGAATGTTCAGATAAGGAAAACTTTTGGGGGATAGGGGCACATTTGTGGGGAAACATGCATACCTAATTCAAGCATCTGAGAATATTTGTACAGATTTTGCTTAATTTTTCAGGTCATCTAAAACACGTATGTTTCAAAACCTTCAGGGGTTACCTTTCCTCTCCAAGAATGCATGGATTCAGCAGAAGGCAAGGCATTACCGACAAGTATCACATGGTACAATGGAGAGTACCATCATTTGAGGTTTAGGGCAGAGGTTGTGGATGACAGACTTGCTCAGCTGCATTGTGGCATGGTGTGGGTATGTTAGGCATTTTCATTACTCAGACATGTTTCAGACTGAGTTTTTTTTGTGTACTTCAGCTATATTTAAATTAATCTTCTTTGTAACTAAAAAGAAGGTATTATATAGTGTAACTGATGCACTGTCATCTTATGTGTGTTTTGTCTAAGGTGACTAAATATTAAGATTCATTTTTATCTTTTATGTTGTGACTTGTTTTTACCAGAATTTGATGTATGCAAGACCTTAATAATTGTATTGGTCAATTTTACTATCAAAGTGACTGACAATCGTAAATTTTTACTTGTTTTTTTTTTATATATATATATCTCTTGGATATACTGGTGGAAGTAGTGTAAAATTTTACATTTATAATCATACAACTGAGGCATATTGACTAACCAGGTTTATGTTGTTTGTTCAACAGTCAGTATAAATATTAGGGTTGTGTCATTAAATATGCACCTGATAGTTTCTTGAATGAAACTTGCAGATATGAGTGAGTGAATGACTGACTTACTGACTGATTGATTGATTGATTGATTGATTGAGTAATGTTCAATTTATTTAGTGACTGCTACAGCAGCAGAGGTTGGGTGATATTAGACGATATGGGAAATCATGAACAGTGAGTAGGCAGATATTTGGAATGAGATTTCGTGGCTACTCTTGAGGTAATTTTCCTGCATTTTCCCTGTGTTGTGAATGGGGAAAAGAAGAGTCCCACTGCTGCTCATGTAGGTCATAAAAAGTGACTAAAATGGGTACTTAGTGCCTGGGGGTATAGCTGGACCACCCTCCCCCTGGGGGTTATAAATATAGTGAACTAGCCCTCTACATTGGGGTTTGTTGAGACGCTGACAACCTTCCACCGTAAAAAAGCTAACTGAACTAAAATAGATATACTTCCAATTTACAGAAAATTCTGTTGAATTGGATTGGTCTTGTTAAGAGAATGGATAGTGAATGAAAAGTAAGTAGGATATTTAACAATAATCCATTGGAAAGCCGAATAAGCGGACAAACAAAAAACAGACAGCAGAACTGTGTTCCGATATTAATAAAGGCCTTAAAAACTAGAAAGAGAGGTCATTAAAACAGAACTGACTGGGAGCAGTCCATTAAGGAGGTGAAGGTCTGTATTGGACTATAGTACCCTCGAAGAAGAAGAAGAAGGAGAAGAAAATTCTAGCATTTGGAAGACTGAAAAAAATATTGATAAACGTATCAGGATAGTGAGTAACCTAAGAGAAATGTGTACATTTCATGTGTAGGTATAGAACATCACCATCACATCAGTCCTTTCCATTCTTATATTCTGGCTGGAATTAATTCATAATCCATGATTTCATGAATGATGCATGGTTTATAAACAAGTGTGTGAGGAGCACACAGTAAATCGCAGGATTAAATTTGAGTTTGAACCTTACAAGAGTAGCAGGACTTGTGTCTGTAATGTGTAGGTGCCCTCCAGCTTCACATTTCTTTTGTTTTACAGGCTGCATGAATCTGGCCACGAAGAAGCCTTAAAGACTTCCACGGGAAATAATGGTCGTGTGTGTAGTGAGTTAAAACATATGGTTCCTCTTGACTTCCTCAGCGGCCCAAAGAGACAGCTGTTACTGGGCATGAAGTTTTGGGAATAAAGAGGGCATTTAAGCACTGTACAGCCCATTTGAGAAAATTTCCTGGTTCTTTATGGCTGTGTGGTACTGGGCTCTCATGTTGAGAACTTGCATCTTTGTAAAACTGACCTCTTATTTTGAAGCAATTCATGCATATGTACTTTTATTACAGAGGACTCTTGGTCCTAAAAGTGCCCCAGAAGGTGGAGGTGAGCTTGTTTTAATTACTGTGATGCCATTTTCTTGCTAGAGTTTAGTGTTTATCTGTGCTCCCTCACAAGTTGCTGTTATTTCAGTCAGTTCACTTCATTTTCTGTGAGAGATTCAGATGTTACACATAAGTGTTTGTTGTGCTGGTTGATGTTCACATATTTTTCCACCCATTCAGCTTCAGCTGTCATCTATGTGAACCCAAGTGTTCTTGAATGATAGTGTCTGCAGATCCAGTCTGGTTCACAGTATGACATGTAGTCTTATGTGTTGGCTAGGATGCTGGGAATGACATAACTAAGGTTTACATCTGTGACTGCAGTACTCCGCACCCATTTCAGGCACTGACAGTAGTGGGTTCAAGCAGTTTTATTTCATGCCAAACAGGGCAAAATAATTCAGTTGCAAAATTTATTGTTCTGTCATTGTAATTTGGCAGAATAAGTGACTGGTAAAAATTGTAGGATATTTGAAAGAGGGGCTTAGTATCCACAGAATATTAGTCTTAATTATATCTCTATTGTGAAATGTAGTTTTGACTGTTCAGTGCTCTTGAAAGGAGAGAAGAAATGCCCAATGCTTTGTGCTACACATAACATTGCATGTAACTGGTGTGTCAGTACGGTGTGAGGCTACATTTATTGTCTGGTCACCTACTTCTTTTGGATAAAATTCCTAGTACTAGGTGAATGTAGTTCTACCATACGCCCTGTTTTCCCTAAACTTGGCCTCTTTTATGACTCCAAAATTTCTGCCCAGGCAGGTTCTATAAATTTGTAAAAAGGTCTGGGTGTTTGGCTATTTGTTATAAGCTTTTTGCATATTTTAATGGTACTAAAATGTAGAAAAAGTATCTTTTTGAAGAAATCATTAAAGACAAAATTTACCCTAGATCAGGCAATGAAGGCCCAGAGGAGGAGCAGAGGCATAGCTGTATTCTTTCTTTAACCTTAGCACCATACCCTGGCTGCTTTACCCCAGGAAAGGGACCCAGTACCCATTATAGAGGATGGTGGGTGGGCACCAGGGCCTGTCTAGATGGGTGTGGAAAATTTTACCCCCACCAGGATTTGATCCCCAGACCATCCAGCCTCTAGTGAGTCACTATACAGACTACAATATCCCAACCCACCTTTCTTTTAAGAAATACATAACTATAATATATTATTGCCTGATGCATAAAATAAAAGGCATACAATTTCAACTGTTGACCTTTGGAATGTGTTGCAAAATTTTACTGTGAAAATTCTGAATAACTTGAACTCAGTGAAAAACGTGCTTAAGAACATGTCAGTCTAAATTTCATACCCATGAAAGTTAAAGAACTACTAGCTGAGAAATGGAGAGATGCATGTGATGAAGAATGTGACAAATTCTTTGCTGGAGAAAATTTTATATACAGCACATATGTAGAATATTTAGACCAATGGATGAACGTGTGGAAGATGTCTTGTTTCAAATGGATGACACTCAGTGAGCCACTGAATTGGAATGACATAGAACCTTGTATCCATTTTGTGGTAAATAATGGAGTCTGCACTGATTATGTAACATGTTTTGATGAACTGAAAAAAATTTGTGGAAAATAGCCTGAATGTTGAGGAATTCACTAGTTTTCTAGCATGCCAGAAGTGGAAAATATATTTTGAATACTGGAAAAATGGTGAGTGCCACTCAGAATTTTTGAAGATTTCACATTTCTTTGCTCTTCTCCCTCATAATACAAACACATAGTGAGTTTTCTCGTTGATGCAAGCCCAGTGGACAAAGGAGAGGAATGTGTTGAATGTTGAGTCACCTAGATGCATTCTATTCATACAATGCAATTTTGGAGGAGTTTCTTATGCATTTTTCCATACCTTCATGAAGAGCAGTGTACAGCTGCAAAATCAAAACCTGATCTACAGGGCAATATGAAGGAAAACAACTAGAGAACTGGCAACAGACTGTGCGCTATGTATGTTGTATACAGATGTGATTAATTTTTGTTCTTCATTGTGTATATTTGCCTTTAAATTATGGTGCTGATTTATTTAATGAAATTGTTATTGTATGTACTCTTTTGTTAACCCTCCTTGTTCGATGATATATGCTCTTGTGTGGTTGATGAGTGGGTTGTGTCCTCTTGTCTTGAGATGGAAGTATGGTAACCCTAGTGAGGGGTATGTTTAAAGCATATTATAATGAAATAATTTGGCCTCTTAGATGAATGTGATTATGAAATAAGAATTATTGTGTGTTTGCTCTTAATAGTTGTAGTATATGCTTAATAAGTTTGTGGAATTTTGTGGGCTTAATTATTGTATTTTCTAATATGTGTAACTACCAGAAAATAACTAAACAGAAATTATTTTGTTAAATGACAGTAAATTGTACTGAAAAGAAAAGGCACTGGCATAGCTACAGTATTTGCAGTGTTCACCTCAATATAATATGGCCATACTGCTGCGCGTACAAGATGACCCCTTTTAATGTGTGGCATCTTTTAATAGTCTGCAGTTTTCAGGAACATACCCATACAGAACATGTTTAACTGTGTGCACAATTATGAGGCAATCCCCTCTCCCCCCACAAACGTTGATGATCGTGATGATGAATTATGAAAAAATTCTTACATGATATTTGGGTAAATAGAGTATACTAGCAATGGTTAAAAATATACACAGTAGTATTTTGTAGGTTACTAAACAATATTTTGTATGTATCAGGTTTGTTCAAGCATTTCCTGATGTATGTTAACCTGAACATGGATCATGTTCAATGATGATGTTCAATGAAACCTACTTGCAGTAGATTCCTAGGGATACTGAAAATATTTATGTTCTTTTGCTGTATGTACCTCTTATCTGCACAGTATATGTGTACCATCTACTTACATACTGTATTGTGATCACAGTCACATGGTATTATTGAGCGATACTGTTTCTAGCTGTTATTTTTTATTTCCCCCCCACTAGTGCATTGAGAGTACACATTTATATGCTGTGAACATTACATGCCATTTGTCATTAGAATATATAGATTGTGTCATTTGTTTAAAGCCGTTGGCTGATTTCTGGGTCATGTAATAATGCTGTTGCAGCTGCAGAGGTTATGTGTTATTAAAGGAGGAAGGGTGGGAAGGCAGTTGTGAGTGATGAATTTGCAAGGATTTGAAAGGAGATGCTCGTGTGCTGTTTGAATGTACCATCACATTATATATTGGAGATACCAAGTATAGCCATTACAAACTTAAGTCAGGTACCCATACAGTATGCTCCTGTACAAACTGGAAGTTGCAGTAATTATCCCTAAACCTTTAATTGGTAATCCTCTGTACAGTAAGAATTGTAGAATGTACATATAATTAAGAAATATGTATTTGTTATATAGGCTTTTGAAATGGCACAGTATTAATCTTTCTCTAATTTGAATTAAGATTAAATATTTTACAGAATGAATGAAGTTGGGGTTTCAAGTTTATTTTCCTGCTAAATCCAGGAGAATGTGCAGTTCGTAATAGTTGTACATTCTATCAGATACGACAACAGCACTGACCAAAGCTGCAGAACGGTGCTTATGTATTAATTTAGCTACAATGAACAGGAGCAGAAGTGCATATAAGATTTTGTAGTGGTTAGATACAACTGCAGCGTTTGTATAAAGCTGGTATATTTTTCGTTTTTGTGGCGTAGTTGTCCCATGTTTCTTGTTCCTTCTTCATCCTTTAGAAGGAGTGGGTGGGGACATTGTGAACATGTTTGACAGAGGGATGTATAAGGAACTGAATATTTTACTGAATAAGAAACTGATTTGAAAACTTCACACTTTTATGTAACAGTGTTATAATTATTAGCTAATTATTGTTATTTCTGCATTTGTGCATGACATTGGGAGCTCCATATTAACTTGCCATGAACATACAGTTTCATATGAGAGATGTTTTAGTCCAGTACTGTGCACAACTGACACTTCTCTGGCTTGTGGTGGACATATTGTACATGCAGTTCAGAGTTACCTGTAGTTGAAAATACTGTACTGAAGATGCTCGATCATCTGACGGTACAGTGTTTGTGACACAGCTGCTTGGAAGCATTTATTTTGACTCACAACAGAAACCCAAATATACAACACTGCTAACACATTTTATATTCAGCAGTGTGTACTAGGTAGATTTTCCAAAATTCAGGGTTTTGAACTGTGGTGTTACATAAGTGATGGAAATTTAATTATAGTCAAGATGAAACAAGTTGGAGAGCTGAAACTTGGTTGTGCCATGCCACTGATTTGTCACATGGCAGAGTTAAAGCACCCATCATTCACGTTTACATACTGCCGTTACGACTTCTGCACAGTGGTCATATTTTATCGATATGTGGTGTGGGTATTAAACAGTGAAATGTGTCGTTAGTGTGGGGAAATCAGTCTGAAGTACCATAGCAATGTGTCTTTAATAATTAAAAATGGATCATTTCTATAGCATTACTGTCCTTAAGAATTTTAAGTGCTAAGAACATTAAAACTAAGCTTTGTCCCAGCACCTCTATTGCAAACTGTTGTACACCTACTGTGTTGTGTGATAACACCACTATCTTTCAGGTGAGACATCCCCGTTTTGTTGGTAGATCACGAGTATCAGTAAAATGTAGTCAAACACAACTTTTAAGTGTTTGACTACATATTACTGATACTTGTGACACCACTATCTGTTCTAACACAATTCACTTCCAGATATTTTTCACATTTGCATCATTACTAAAATGTCTTCTTTTTAAATATTGTGAAGCTAAATTCTGGAATGCCCATATGTGTAGCCAGTATGAACTATAAAACTTTATACTGTAGTTCAAATCTCTGTCCAGTTTCCTGTATGGAAAAAGAGTAATTACAGGTTTTCCTTCAGTTATTTATTTCTTTCTAACATTAACAGCTGAAAGTCTTGTTTGTAGACTATAAAGTATTGAGATTAAGCTGTTATACAATTTACTTATAGTATTAAGTTTTTGTATTAGGAAATTTGTATTTGTACTAGTGTGGGCCGGGTAGCTCATTCGGTATAGCGACTGGCCACGGGCTGGACTGTCTGGGATCGAATCCCGGTGGGGACGAGATTTTCCGCCTGTCCAGACTGGCCCTGGGGCCCACCCAGCCTCCGGTAAAATGGGTACCGTGTCTTTCCCGGGGGTAAAGTGCGGCCGGGGCATGCTGCTGACCACTCACCCCCTTCTAGTGCCGCGGTCATGGAAGAGTAGAGCTATACCTCTACCCACCCTCTGGGCCACACCGGGCCTGTA
>Ga0131853_10004758_pt1 | contig 24358 bp, 10 predicted proteins | sample TergutLab28metaG_FD_92764 | JGI IMG/M metagenome (GOLD analysis project Ga0131853, IMG submission 92764) | Labiotermes labralis P1 segment gut microbial communities from Petit-Saut dam, French Guiana - Lab288 P1 (version 2) (version 2) | ecosystem: Host-associated > Arthropoda: Insects >...
CACCATACACACACCTATGGTGTTGTTCCTGTTTACTCTGCACCATATGCACGCCTATGGTGTGGTTCCTGTTTACTCCACACCATACACATGCCTGTGGTGTGGTTCCTGTTTACTCCGCACCATACACAAACCCATGTTGTGGTTCCTGTTTACCCTGCACCATACACACGCCTAACCAGGAATTATATTTGTGGCCACATTACCAAGATTTTATCATAACAACACATTACTGTATTGTATTTTATCATTTTAGTAATTAATAACTCTAGCTACTACAATTTGTAAACTTCCTAAAGATGGTGTATTAACACTAAAACATGTCAGAGTAATTTATTGTAAATTTACACTGCTTATTCATGCATATGTTATTATATAATAAACATTTATTATTCATTATGCATGATATGAACATAAAAGTTTACTATTGTGTATTCAAATATGTGGTTTCCATCTTGTTGTACCTGCCATGCATTGTGTATAATTTATTATATAGACCAACAAATGCACTGTATATTAACAGTAATGTCTATTTCATGCAATACTTCAACACATGTCAATTTATTGACATCATCCTCAGGGAGTATTTTATTATGTATGCTAGAGTTACAATGTCAGTAAAGTTAATACAATTAAAATGTTTATAAAGGTGACTGTAACAGATAATCAGTAGATTATAATCTTTAAAGATGTTGTAAAATGTATCAAGTTGTTATAAATGCAGTACATAGAAAGTTGTTAAATTGGTGGCTGTGTATACAATCGATAAAATCTGGAAGTATCCATCTTGTGGGTGCAATCCTGTAATGAATATTTTAAATTATAAGTCAATGAAATGATGAAGAGAGAAGTTAGGTTTGTATTTAGGTGATAGGTATTTCACCTAACTTCTATCTTCATCATTTCATTGACTTATAATTTAAAATATTCATTACAGGATTGCACCCACAAGATGGACACTTCCAGATTTTATCGATTGTATATGCAGCTACCAACTTAACAACCTTCTATGTACTGCATTTATAACAACTTGATACATTTTACAACATTTTTAAAGATTATAACCTATTGATTATCTGTTACAATCACCTACATAAACATTTTAATTGTATTAACTTTATTGATATCGTAACTTTAGCATATATAGGAAAAGACTCTCTAAAGGTGATGTAAATACATTGAAACATGTCAGAGTACTTTACACAATAGTCATTACTGTTAATATATTATGCATTTATTGGTCTAAATAACAGAATCTGGTCTCCATATTTCAAAGAAAGCTTCCTTGATTTATGTAATAAATGTTAGTGTGATAAAGAATATATGGATATATGTACATACAATATATTCATGTGATGTAATTCTGGCAAAGAGACATAAGAGTAAAGCATTTGCCTCTTGTCTCTTTGACGCAGTTTAACAGAGTAAATTTAATGTTATATATGAAAGACTATTATACAAAGGCTCATAAAATACAGTATTGGAGTACACACATTTTTTATGTAATTTAATCATACTCCTACATGTGTTGACCATCAGTGATAATCTTCAAGGAGACAAAATTTTGGTGCCCCTGAGGATGATTAAAATATATAAAAACTAATGTGTTTACTGGGGTGATGTATTTTATGAGTATTGATTGAGGTGTATGTTTGTGTCATGAATCAGTTTAAGATATACAGAAAATGTTTATTCACAGACAGTACAAGAGCATCTGACATTTCTGTGGGGTTGCTGGAAAGCATTCTAAAAACATATAATAGCCACAAAATCAGTGTTTCAAGTGGTGCTGAATTTTAAAGACCACTGTAAGTGTTATTAATTTTTCTGATAATAAAGCCAACTAGATGCACTAATTTCTCAAATTTATTTTTGGAATAAAACTCTGCATGTTTTGGATAGTTCCTTTGTCCATCACCAGGAGTTTTTCACTGTACACACAGCAATGGTATATGTCATACAGGTTTGTTGACAGCTGTCAGCAAACCTGTATAACATATACCATTGCTGTGTGTACAGTGAAACACTCCAGGTGATGGACAGAGGAACTGTCCGAAACATGTAGAGTTTTATTCCAAAAATAAATTTGAGAAATTAATGCATCTAGTTGGTTTTATTATCAGAATTTATCATGATGCACGGTCACCTGAACGTCAGATTTATTAGTTATATTTATTAGGATAAACATTTTCTAGCAATGCGAATATAATGGACTTCCTGAGGTTTCTAGAAAGACCTCCAATGTATTTAATTGTCATGCATAAACAGACATTACGTTGGAATGGCAGTGGATATTTGAGGTTGGTACTCTGCCTATATAGAGGGGATAAATAAATTTGAACTTGAATTCCAGACATTCCATTCTTAACCCTTATCCACCGAACAACATATATATATGTCGTGCAGTAAGCCCTTTAAATAGCCGAACGGCCACTAAAGTGGCCCGGGGGGGGGGATTTAATTCCATCATAAAAGGGTTAAGAGATAATGGTAGAAGTTAGATCACATTGCATGACAAAGAACATGAAACAACTTTTTCTGTTTGCAGTGTCATTGAAGGTTAAGGCTGTTGCTACAGACAAGTTACAATCTTTTGTATGTTTAAAGTTAGCACTGAGATGTAGATTGCTGTGGGACACTGTGTTCAGTGCACAAAGAAACTAAAATATTACCACAGTGGTGTATGGTGCCTTTTAAGTTTTCCAGAGACCCTGCAATATCCTATTTAGTTGGTGTTGCATTATGCAGTTGTAATTCATTTTATTATGCATAAATATGTGTACTTTGGCTTTAAGGTGTTTGAAAGACTTAAAGAGTTCCTTGAGCACAGTGAGAGAGGGAGCTCACACTGTAATCTCTGCTCAATCCAGTCTACATATTGTGATCTCATTAAAACACTTCTAGCACGGTCACTCAGAATGAAGTCAATGGGAAGAGTTCATTGAATATTTACCTTCACTCTTTCTCCCACATGTGACTGTAGACACACTGTGCACTCCAGGTAATAGAGAAGGAATTTGGGGTGAAAATTACGAGATTTTCACCATACTGCTTCAGCTGGCGGTAACAATACCATGTATAGCTACTTACTAGTTGTCATGTGAGGGCTGAATTGTTCCATCATGTAATCTAATAGCACTTTTTAATCACATCATCTTGATATAATCTAAGATTCTGAGAATGAGATCATAGGTCAAGATCAGTGATGCTATGACCTGGATCGGGTCATCTCACCCTTCCTGATGGAGAACGAAGGTGTGATCTAATATAACCTGTCCTGTAGTCCACAATATCACGCCTCTGGCTTCCTTGGGCACCATGGCGATGACGTCGGCTCCATCTGAAACAGAAGAGAAAAATTTTTTTTCCAATAGGTATGGACAATATATGTTTTTTTTATGGGCTCAGACTGTGCAGCACAGTCTCTGTTGTCGTTATTTCTATGAAATATATAAAATGAAATTTCTATGAAGTATATAAAATGAATGCATAGTGTGAAACTTACAGCCAGTCTGTCCATCTGCATGTTTCTTCCTCTGAGTCACTTAAAACTGAATGCAGAAAACTGTCTTAAATGTGTGTGTGTATCATTCCATGCTCATTTGATGTACAGATTCCTTTGAGGGATCTTTAGCTGCACAGTAGAATGCATGCTATGTCAGTGCTGCACTTCATCATACTTCTGATTTATTCTAGGCATCATATAAAGGTACTTCTGAGCAAGTGGCATGTTTGTCTTGCCATTTATTGTGACTCATTTTTAATATGGGGACCTGTCATGTCAACTTTTCCTGTTGGCCATATCATGCCTGATGGAATGCACCCTGAATCAGCATTTTCAACACTGAGACTTAAGTCGTATGTTTAGTATCGGTTTAATAATAAAATAATTTTTATTTCCTTAACAATATTATATCTGTTAATAGATTATGTTTCCAGTTGATAGGGTAATTGATTGATTGATTGATTAATGGTGGAAGTCTTTTATCATTTGGGCAAATCATAATTCAGCAAGCTTAGAAAGCTGTATCCACAAGTTACACATATTTTCCAATTGTGATGTTTCCCATTATGTGTGATTGAGTGATATGCAGGTAGATGCCATTTACTGCAGATACAAGTTTATTGCTTCCAAACTAATTGTATGGAGAGTTTTATTTTCAATGCTGGACCAAGCAGTGCAGCAAAGGCAGCATCATTGGTAACTATACAGCAACAGCCATCCACTCTGCAGTGAGTGAGACCACCTTAAAGAATGCCCAATATAATATGTATTATTAATGTACACTTTGTGAGTGGGTTTGCAGATTATTTGAGCAGGTTCTGCTTTCAGCTCTACATCCTGTACTATAGGTGTCAATGCAAAGACCTGGAAGTTTTTATTAAATATGTGCTGCATTGAAATATGTTCCAAGCAAAACTTGTAGATCTGAATGAGGTATGTATTTTACATCACATAAAATGTATTGAATGCTGACCCTTTTTGAGGAAGGCTGTAAAATTTGGTTTTAGCTTTTTATGTAATTGTTAGCGGTATATTTGACTGATGCAGACCAACATCAAATTCACCCACCAAATTTTGTCAGTAGTTTGGAGGTGAAATGTGTATAGACATGATCTCTTGTATGTGTGTTGACTTTGTGCATGTCATAGAAAGAATGCATGCAGATTAATAATCCATGATCATATATTGAGAGTAAATGTAAAGTAAAGACATAATCTATTACATGAAAGACAGTGATCAATTATGAGAACCCTACCTTTCACAGATAATGTTAGGTAGAAGGGTCCCTGGGATCCATATATGGTAGCATCACATAGTAATCTGACCCAGAAAAGGTGAAGTAGAGCTTCCAAGGTGCTGAGAGAAGAACAAGTCCTACAGAATATCCTGTACCCCCATGATGGATGGTTTTGCTTCCCATATTTATGATAGCATTTATCCTTCATGTAAGAAAAGCTGAAGAAATATAATTTGAGGTGGAAATTGTCTTAGTGTGGCACAAGAGAGTACAGGTGAATGCTGTTTGACCAGAGCAGTTGACAAAGTGTCAGTAAATGAATAGACAAGAGAATGTGTGTATACCCTAAGTGGAAGTATATGTAACCTTTTTCATGAGTGTATCTATATGTTTAAGACCTGGGTAAGAAATTTTTGGGTTGTAACCAGAGGTCTTGATGCCATCCTTCGGTGAGATAAGCAGAGCAAGAGTTCTGACATTTGAGTTCTTGGTTCGTGATTTTGTTTACTGTGTCACTCTCACCATGCTGTTGAGGTGTTGGGTGATTTCTCAGTATCTTGTCAAGAATATTAACCATATATACACTCGGTTCTTTGCAAACAACTATAAATTCAAATGTTAGTTAACAGAGTGATTAAACAAAGGTGTCACAAACTCAGTATTTATCAGGCTGGGCTGTGCTGTATGCAATGATAAACTAATCTGGCTTGTTTGTAGTTACTGAATGATTTGCAGATGGGTTGGTTTTCCTGCTCCTGACTGTGTGATAATTTGCTCTGCCTTTTGTACAGTTCCTGGCTATCCCACCCCCAGGCATGCAGGATCTGTGACCAGTAGGTGAGTCAGTGTGCAACTATGTTTAGTTAAGGAATGACCTACACATGAGATGTCACATCCCAGGCCCACAGACTGCTACCTTTGACAATTTACTGCACACTATATGCAGTTTGTGTATGACCGGGCAGTGCATCACCTTGGCATTATGTGTCTAATAGGGCAGCAGATGAAACAATCACAAGTAAGTGCTGAGGACAGAGTGAAACTTACCTTGCGCTGTGGCTCAACATGATGAGGTTTCTGCAACAACAGAAAAGTTCCATAGTGATGACTAACAAAGGAAACAAGAGAATTCATGAAACAAGGCAGAACAGTAGGCAAAGAGACACATACATATCAATGCTTAATTTGTACACCATGAGCAGAACAGTCTTTTTGTTGACCTGTGTATGTGGTCATGGCCCCATTTGCTTAAATGTAGCCAAAGTTTTGGAAAACATGCATTACTATCATCAGGGTGACTACATTTCATGTGGTACTTTCAAACACCACTTAATTTTCTTTTGTGTGGAAAAGATGACATAACTTGAGAACAGAGAATAATATAATTCCCCTAATTTTACTGGGCAGGTAAATGGTGGATGTTACTTTGAAATGGGAGAGAAACAAGAACTGCATACACAGTTTTGGCAGTCGTTTGCTTAGACAACCAAGAAAGGAATTTTGTGATATGAAGACAGATTTTAGGAAAATGGCTGTTTCAATGTGAATTGAAGTGGTTCACAGGCATGTTCATACAGCAGCTCTTTTATTCAGATTCCATTACCAGAGAGTTTTTATACCAATCCTTCTGTCTAAAATGCTGTGTTCTGTTTATCATCACTATTATAATAGGGTAATTACTGTATCTGACAGTTATCAGTTGTGACTTTGTGGTTCCTCATGTGTCAACATAGCCCACCCAGCTAACCACACACACACACGAAGCAGAGTGGCAGTGGGAAGTGGCATCTAATGTCAGATAAAATAAGGATTTTGTACTTCAGTTTTAACAGAATAGGCTGTCTGGTCGCTTACAATTCACAATTAATTTAGAAGGTATAAATCCTTAGACATTAGATTGAGCTCCTGAGATGGGGATCAGCCCATCATGTACTTTGTATTCGTGTGCTGTGTTGTCCTGAATATTGATATTTAAAGTGCGTTGACCCTACCTGATATGCATTTTAGAAATATTATTGTTGGATGTCCTTGTGTGTATGGACATTTGTTAGATTGCACTAACCAAACATCTACAGCCATAGGGAAAAAAATAAATTAGCAAGGTCTAATGTAAGTGTAAGAGGCCAAAATGAATTGCTGTAGTTGAAAGTGCTTCTGCAGACGGTTTGTTTGCATTAAGTACATCTGCCTGTTTTATGAATTCTCATAGTAGATAAATCTCTACAGCAGTTTCAAATGGAAGAACTTACTCTACAATTAAAATTGTAAGAGAGGACTAAGATGGTTGTAGATTCATTCTAACTACAGACATATGCAGAGAGAATGAGAGAGAGAGAGAGAGAGAGTAAAATGATGTAAGTCATTGACAAAATACAGTATAGTATTTTGAATGTAATATTAAATGAGCATGCACAGTTTCCAGAGATCAGGTGCTATAAGTAGAATGTGCAGCTTGAGTCAGTGGGCAGGTGTCTACTGTTAAAGCATAGCGTGGTTGTGGGGTCCTCGTAGTCTCCAATCCAAAACAGACCTGGAGCTTTTCTGCTAGGAATAAATGTGGCCAGTGCTAAAGCTGAACTCTCAAATTTATCTAGTGTTATCGTTAGCTACACACACTGTACTCTTTAATTACATGGTTCTTAGGTACATGGACAACTTTACCAAATGCAGTGTAGTGGTTAGCAATCCTCCTGTTTATACTGGATATCCTGGGTTCGAATCTTGACTTGGAAACTGCCTATCACCACTGTGGTTCTCATTTAAGCTCCTCCAAAGAAAACTTGTACCTTGAAACAGCTCATAATCATTTTATTGCACACTCCCTTACATTGGCACTCATAACTATCCTCTCCTCCAGCATCACGTAACGTACACACAAAGTTGAAGAAGTGTAGAAAAACGTAAACATATTCTCTGCAAGTTGCATTTCATACACCACCTGTTGTCAGTCTCTGATGGGTGGTGGTCAGAGAGAACTAGGAAGCAGGGTCAAAAGAAATTTGCTGTCTGAATGACTGTGCCTTGATTCCCGGCAGAGGCAGGATTTTTTTGTACTGCGAATCCCATCCAGACCGCAATCCAATTATCTACAGGGGTACAGGGTGAAGTCCAACGTTACTGTCTGTATGTAACAGCATAATCATTGCGACTGGGTGAGGTCAGCTGTGTGGCTTGAAACGGATCCATTGTGTTAGCATGGGAAGATAGGTGAATGTGATATATTGATGAAATAATGACTAGAAACAGGATGGCAGTACTCAGAGACAAACCTGCCCCAGCTATATTTTGTTTTTTACAAATCCCACATCAACTGCCATGGCACTGAAATTGAGTGGTCCACGATGGGACACTGGCAACTGCCAGACCTGTGACACCATACCATCTCAATGTAGTTCTGAGTATAATAGTGTAAAGAGCTGTGCTTCCTTGGTGTGGTACTTGAGCAAAGAGATAATATTCTTTATTTTCTAGGAACCAAACTGATCTCATGAGTAGAGATGAATTATTGAAAGCACATGGCAAGCTGCCTATGGTCCTAGCCTGCCCCAGTGGCACACATTGCAGTATGATCCAGTGGTGAATCATCCTTTCACACATCTGTAGGTGATGCAACAGTGAGCTATTCTGCCCTCTTTAGTAGCACCTACCCATCGTACACACATTAAATATGGGTATGTCTTCTGATAATTTGTTAGAGTTATAAATACTATATTTATCTGACTTTAAGATGCCCCTCCCCCCTTCAAAATCTGTAATTTTCAGGAAAATCTCTATACAGAACTTTATCCTTCATATAGACGGGGATTATTTGGATTGACAGAGAATTGCAAGGCATCTGTAACAGAGTAATGTGAACAGCCGTCCATGTCCTGAATGGGATTTGATTACACAGTCACCCAGAACAACCTCATAGTTATTAGCTTGAATGCCACTGGCTTGGCTGATTGTGCGGTCAGCTGTTGGGGACATGCTTTTGTGGAAGTCGTGATAGAAGCAAGAGTGATTAAAAGCATTCTTTGATTTATATGATTACCTTGAAGATGGAAGCAGCAGATTCCTGTGAAATGTTGATAACTACCTATATGACTGCATTGTGTTGCTATCCAAAGCATCATAGTCTAAATGCTGATTTTGTCTGTTAGTGTGTTGGTAGTTCATTAGCAGCAGTGCTAGTTACTGGCATAAAACAGTAGTCTGTTTGTGAGTAATGAACAAGTAATGTTAAGTAATAAGGACACAGACTTGCTCTCCTCTAACCCTTCAATGTTGCTAGGGTTTAAATTCAAATGACATCCCAGATTTGAGGAGTTTTTCAATGCATTCATAACAAAATGGTGCACTGAGGCCAGCAGCATGTTAAAAACTAAAGGTCTGTACAATGCACAGAGGGTAATTGGTTAAAGGGACTGGCATATGTAACGTCTCAGATACGAAGCAGGAGCGTAAACTACAATGAAGATTGTAAGTAAAACTGAGATTTACTGACTTACCGCAGGAGACGTGTGATGTAGTCAGGCCAGTTGTCTGGAAACATGACCAAAAAGAAACCCACAGCTATGAGAATCATCCCTGCTAATTTCATTCCCATGAAGTGCTCTCCGTAGAACACCACATCTAAAGCTGGAGAAAAACACAACACTCAGGTTATTATCAGACTTCACAATTTTTAAAAACCATAGCTCTCTCCCTACAGTTTGGATAGATAGCTCATAATTTTTTAAATGACTTCTGTAACTTTACATCTCACTGGTCAATATTCTTCTCTAAAACTATTACTAATGGAATTTGTAACTCCGTTACTGTTTATTTCTTCATTTCTGTCAGTCCCAAAATCAGGGAATTTTCTGTCTTTCTAATGAAATGCATTTCAGGTTATACATTAGGTCTGTAAATTTTTATATTGTACTCCAAACTTTCCATTTAAAATGAAAATCACTTATCTGTAATTCGGAGCTTCATGGGTTCACTTGTGCATTTGCTCCCACACTGATTTTTTATTCTGTTAATTTTTTTTTGGATTAATGGTAAAGACATATTTTTATTACCCTATTATACATTTTGTAGCATCCCTTGGTTGAGGAATAAACCCATGACATAACCTCAGAAGACAGTTTTGTTAGGCGTGTCTGTATAGTTGCTGCTCAGTTACTACGTGTCAAAGGTAGAGACAATCAAGTATGCCAGGAAATCAGCACACCACGTTAACACTACATGGTGTCATCACCCAGCATCAGAAGTTTGCTATAAGTGTATGGGTCTTCAAGGCAGTGCTGATCATGAACGTAAGGGAAATCTTAATCAGTGTGTGCAAGAATAAATAGCATATAAATTTATGCACTCTTAACTAAAACAAGAAATACAATAAAGTTCACAACTACACCTGAGTCAATCACAATTACAGATGAGTGAATTCCTTTTTACTGTTAATGGAAAACTCTGCTAGCACTGTTATCTGTCTTTCCTGAGACCTATCAAAAATCAATCTGCATTTTATGTCAACTATAGAATCTGTCAGGGTGTTATATTGTTCTTTTCTCCACAACAGACAAATGCTTATGTGGCCATGACTTGATATGCTGGAATTAGGTTTTCACATACCTCCCACATATATATGTAGCTCTTATACAGCCATGACTCAGTGTCCAGAACAGGACATAGCACGTAAACGTGATGGGCTTTTACAAAGTAATCATGTACTGAAAAGTCCAACTGAGAAAATTGCTGTATACCAGAAAGCAGAATATTGCAACTCTATCATTTCCAGTTGTGAACCACAAGTATACTGGAGAGCGTTTGGAATTTTGTCAGTTATATAATGCAACAAAAGATAAAATTCATTGCGTAAAAAGCGCCTGCATTTTATACATCCTATTCCCAATACCTTGTATAGCTGTAAGTATTCTTTACCTGCAGAAACAGGAACAGCTGTGATGAGGCCGAGGGTAATGAACAAATCATACGTTACTGCAACACTGAAGTTGCCCAACAGGTTGGCAGCTAAAACAGGAACAGGAGTATATGAACTGTAATACATTCCAGTTTACAGTGTTGGGTGGTAGGAGAACCCAACAGTAATGCTGTATCAAGGGACAGTATTTTCTAAATTTGTTTTATTATCTTCATGTGTTATGTGAGTGCCTAAATGTATTGAATGTAAAAGGTTGTGCTATGGCCAATATTAAAGTAATATGCTAACATGTACCTGGATAGAGTGATTAAGACCATGAAAATTCTTAGAATATCTCACTTAAAATTTGAGAATTTATCTCATTACCTCTCCATCATGAAGCAGGTTCCTAATCTTTCACTTCAGGCATGCTGTAATGTTGTTCCAGTGCAGAAGGTATGTAGAGATGAAGGAAATGGGAAGATATTATTAGCCCTTATCCTGCTAATGTGGAGAATATGGTGAGCTCCTAATAATGCCAGCAAATGGCAGATGGGATTTAACTTGGTGTTTAAAGGGTTAATGGTAAACAGATACAATTTAGGCAGTCATAAACTACGAGTATGTTAAGGCAGAGGAAAGGCAAAGAAATGTTGCCAGGATAGCCAGTAACCTGGCTCAAATTCTAATTAGATATCGCTTTAAATTAGGTGTTATAATTGCATCAGTATATTCCAGTACAGGGTGGGTGGTGAAGAACAGTAAAAAATTGTCCTCCATTTATCCTGTAGGAACAGTATTTATGAGGAGATGGAATCTAAGGCCTAATTATTTAGTGGAAAATAATGGAGAGTTGTGATTGAGGAGGTTAAGGTAGTAGCAGTGCAGTGAAATGAAGGCACAGGAGATTGTAAAAGAAAGGGAGGAGGAGGAGGAGATGAAGGAGCAGTTTTGAAATACCTAATGAGAGTCCACTCGCTGCAAGTAACACAGACCATGGCAGTTGATCCCAGTATAGGGTCTCCACTCTGGTGAAGTACAGCACCAGACATAGAGGCCACAGCAGTGCAGCGTTGAAGAGGCCGATGAGTGAAAAAAATAGAGACACTTGGCCATAACTGGCATCTCCAATTACCTTCTTGAATAGCACCTGTAATGAGTCAGTTATACATACTGAGTTACTCATGTATTCTAACTCAAGATTCTAATCAGTCAAGGAAAACATTCATGCTGTGTTCTCTGCAGCATTTTCAGCTTTGTCCATTCACAGATTATTTATACAAGCATGTCCACATACAGAGTTCCACTTCATTCTATTTTGTTAGCTTTATAAATTGTAGCTGTGGCACATGAAGTGAAACATAACATATAAAATGTGATGGAATTCTTGATGTAAACGGTACAATACTGATGCTTATGTGTGTTGCAATAGTGACTGGGCTATGGCAGAACAACTGATGAATCACAGTTTGATTTCAGATTACCATTGGGGTCAGAGATTTCTTTCTTCTCCAAATGATCCAGTCTGGCTCTGTGGCCCACCCGTCCTCCTATTAAATGGAAAATGGGGGTTGCCAAGCTGATCACTCATCTTCGTCTAAAGATAAGGTGAGGAATGAGTGGCGCTATTACACCACTCCTATTCTTTACGGTGTGCACAAGGGAAAGCATTGCCATACCTTCTTTCCAATACCTGCTATTTACTCTAGTGCAATTTTTGTTTCCTTCAGGGCAGAACAGGAGTGGGTGATGTTCTCTGTCTATTGTCAGAATCTATGATTGCTGGATATATAGCCCTCTCCACCAGTATCATTCATACATTAGACTGTGCGTCACTACAGGCACAACTTTAATATTGCCTCGACTGTAATATTGCAGAATTGAAGCCACAGCATATGTGATATATCTGCACCCACAGTCCGTTTTAATAGTGGTTCTTTTAATATAGTTTAGAAGAGAAAGATTAGGGCAATCTAACCTTGTAGACTGCAGAACATGCAGCTGCAGATGCAGCCAGCACTACTCCACCCAGTGTTGGACTGCCAGTGATGCCATCCATATAAGCAAGCAGGGCTATGCCTGTATCACACAAGATTACAGCCACGATCTGGAAATGGAATTAACTCTTGAAAATGGTGACACCTTTAAGGCAATATTGACTGTTGCAAAAACCATAAATAGAAATTTAGATGTGTGTGACAAGTGTTTTTTATTAAAATACTAGATGACAAGGGTTTGTTATTAAAATACTATTTGTTTTCTACTTACTCTTATGCCAACAAACTGTTCATGGAGAATCACCCATGACAGTAAATATACACAGGACACATTTGTGGCAAACAATGCCATTACATCAGTGGCCAAAAGGATCCGCAGTGAATTGATGTACATATAGTTGGTGGCAACCCAGAGCAAACAGAAGAGACTGCAGCGGGTCAGGAATCGAGCTGTTGGCAAATGGAAGCACTCAGTATGCAATATTTCTAAAGTAATAATTCATTTAGAGTGTTTAATAACTTTTACAATATCTTGTAAATTATTAGAATGGTGAAAAAAATGGAAAGTTGTAATTCAGATACTTAAATTTGAGAACATTTTCCAATTGTCTGCTTTATGATTTTTTGCATCTGAGTGGTCGTGATGTTCGTTCACCGAAAGAACATGTGTATTGCCTCATGCAACTGTATTATCACTAGGTTGATCATACTCCATGCTGATCTGTGCTTTTCTTCAAAGCCTTCTTCAACGTATACATGGAAAAATATTCCAAACAAAGACACATATGTCACTAATGTATGAATGTTTGTACCATTCCCTGTTATAGTAACAGTTACTTTGTTCTCCTTGAGCTTCCTGTAACAATGTTTTTTAAAAGAGTACATGTATTTACAAGCCTAAACGAAGTACATCTCTACTGGTACATTACATATTTTGACCTTCGTTGTCTTTTAATTTTTCATTTGAGTACCATTAAGCTTGTTTTGGAAAGAATAGTATTAAAAAATATACCCTAATGATGGAGGAATCATGTTTCTCTGAAACACTGATTCCTATATACTGAATTAAATAGCACATATCCCAGAATGCAGAAATCCTCATATAACAAACCTTATTAATCATACTATCAAATGCCATTTACAGTTTTTTTTCTATGATCAGCATATTCAAATTATTACACTCTAACACTGCAGGATGATTTTGGTTGCATGAACTTATCTGAAATAATATACGGACATGCAAAAGAATGTAAATTTCAGTGAATCTTTTGCATGCTTCTCTATATCACACACTGATTGCAATACTGGCATAATTCAAAAAATGCAATTTGGGGTTAGTACTATGATTGATCTCAAAAATATAACAACTACATTCAACAATACCGGCACACTTGTTAGTTGAAATATACCCTGCTGGATGCTATTATTGTTGGATTTATTTGTTATATTTTTGAGCTCATTCATAGTATTAACAGCAAATGAGCAATTTTGGATTGTGCCACTATTGCATTCAGTGAGTGATGTGTCTTAATTAAATTTACCTGCAGTGAAGCCCTTGTCACGAAAATTCCTCACACTTTCTTGTAGGATGTTTCCAGGTGACTCACACTTCGTTGATATCAAACAAAAAATGAAGTAGAGTGGGAAAAAAAGCACTGTCCAGTTAGTGCAGAACCATGTCGTGAAGAATGGAGCATTGTAGGACACCACCTGTGTGATCAGCAAGTGCCTTGTGCTTATGGTACTTGATTTATTGCACATCTAAAACTGGAAACTGAATCTCACTACCAGTATTAACTATACATTCATAAACACCGAAAATTATTTTCTTTCCAAATACTAGCTGTTACATAAAACTGATTTAAATATGATATTAAAAAAAATAAAGCAATCCCATTACAGGCCTGGGCAGGCCCTGAGGGTTCCAGGAGGTTGAGGCTCCCAGATTTCAAGACAGTCGGCATATGAAGGTGGTAAGGTTGTCAGCCCTACGCACCGGCTGCCTTTACCCCCCAGGAAATATTCCTGGTACTCATTTCTGTTAGAGGCTGGGTCAACCCCAGGTCCATTTTAAATACAATATATCATAACAAAAGTCTATAGTTCATATAACAAACACTTCTTACAAGGCGAGTAAAAGGTAAATGCAAAGTTCACCCTCTGACAGGCCGTGGTGGCCCAGAGGGGGAGTAGAGGCATAGTTTTAATCTGTCTTTAACCTAGATGGGGTGGGAAAGAGATCTGGTACCCACTGTACAGGAGGCTGGATGGTCACCAGGATTGGTCTCGACAGGTGCGGAAAATCTGGCCCCCATCAGGATTTTACTTCTGACTGACTACACTTTGCTGGCCCACTTCACAAAGTCATAATCTTTGTGAAATTAACCGTATTTGAGTTTGACTTTTTGTGTAGTGAGGAATATTCTGAACATGCGGAAACCAAAATGTAATACATATAGCATATTGTACTGTAGATTTTCAATAAAAAATTTCATCAAATTAAATTAATTAGTTTTGGAGATGAATCTTGTTGGTGGGTAAACACGGACGCCATGTGTGCCTTGAGTTTTGTGCAAGGAATGCATTAAATTGAGCTATTTTATCTGAAGTCTCTTCAGATCTATCCTATTTTAGCGCCAACCTCAATACACATCACATATGTGATTGTGGAAAAAAAAAACCAATATAATGGCAGTTTAAGTTCATTACAAATGTAATCTTCTTAAATTTTTGTTTCATGTTTTTATGAAGAGAGTCACAACTTACAATGTGGTGGTGTATTGTGTTGTTGTTTTTTGAATAGCCAGTGCTGGTAATAGGTTGACGGAGGTACAGATACTTGATGCAGTGGGTAGCTCCAACCCAGGAAGCAGTCACGCAAATAGTCACACAGACTCCAAAGTAAATCTGTTGAGATAAAACATGTAATTGAAAACAATTTTATTACCCACAGAAAAGTCCTTCGTTTCATCAAGAAATTTCTACTTGCGTTCTCAGCAGCTTGCCACAGAACTCTAAGGTACCGAACCCCTGTCATCCTCATAACTTGGGTCTTAAATTACCTGAGATGTACTTTAATTAACATTGGTGTTGGCCATGGAATTCTGTTTATATGCCAAAATAGGTATAACTAATTGGAAAATGTCCAGTCAGACTTATAAGTTAGCCATTTCGGTTTTTACTGAGCCATTGTTTAAGGCTTTTTATTTGTATGCAGTGGTTTAAATCTCCATTTTAATATTTGTGTAGGGGGGGGGTGGGGTTGTTGTGGTTTGGAGTGAAAAAAATACACTTAATGCCTGTTATTTTCACTGGTATTAGTAGTTTTCGGTTTGTGCTATAAATAAAAGTACAGTGGCATTTCTTGTCTGAAGCATGTTCGAAGGTTCAAGTGCCGATTCAAAATACCGCTTCTTAGTGCCATGCCCACTATCATTTCCACTGGGCATTTCTTGTAATCTTACGTTCCACGTTTCATGTTTGGTGGGAAATTTCATGATGGCATGGAAGCATTGTTGGCTCCCCTGTATGTATGTGTGTAATTTGTTTCTCTGGCGGTATTTGACACTGCTTGTGAAGTAATTAAAATGCAGAGGTTGAGTAGACGTGTTAAGACGTTGAGGTCCTTACTAAATATTTTTACACATATTAACATATAAAGAACAATGGGAAACAAATATAACATAATGAAAATAGTAGATGCAATATAAATTTTCAGGACGTTGGTGGCAGGTTGGGGGTATAATGATCAGTGGGTATGTTCCTTGTTCTATTGTATGAATGGAGTCACGCACAGTAAATATGCAGCAGATGGCAACAGCAAAGGGTTGACGAAGGTATCAGAAACTAGGATGTGTGAAAACAGGTTGAATAATTAGAATGTTTGGTACATGTTCACAGTAGAATGGAGATTCCTGCAGCTGATAGGTACAGAACCAGATGATAAATCTCTCCCATGTAAAGGGAGAGCGAATAATAATAATAATAATTTGCATAATTACTATTACATGAAAATTAGGTTAAGTAAAGATATTTAGGAAAAAGTGATACATGAGTTCTGTTCAGTTTGTTTAAACAAAATTTGTAGAGGTTAAGAATTCCACCATGGAATCCAATCTAAAGGGAAGGTTTCATGGTGTAAATGTAACCATACCATAGTAACTGGGGAATAATATACCCAGGATTATTCCTGTCATCTCAGACATAATGTGTTACAAATGTTCACTAATCCCTGCAAGCAGTGTTACAGGTTATCCACAACAGTGTATTTGAATAAAACTGGTTATGTTGATTGCAATATGTAAGTCCTGTGCTAGATGCAATACTAATCATATCTATGTGTCAGTTTAGTTCAAGGTCACCAACTGAAGACTCACAGAACGTTAAGTCACAGTACTGTATGCATGCTGGATATAACTTGTAATTTTCTAACGTTAGGCACTGAGTTTTCACTTTGGTAACAGAAGTATTTTGACAAAAGAAAAAATCATTTTTAATCAACTGATGTTATGCTTTGAGTTTTTATTGTCATAATTGAAGCTTTAAATTGACAAGATAAAATGACTTTTAATCCAGGGACATTAGAATTTAAGTTTTGTGTTACAAGCTTTATGATGACAAAAGAAAAATAACTTGTAATCTATGGAGGTTAGGGTTTGAGTTACCATGTTAGTGACAAACGTTTATGCTTGCAGTTGACATATTCTGGTACCATTTAATACAGCCTCAGCTTCCTGGATACTTCTAGTACTTGCCTAAATAACCGTCACAGATGTTACAAGTACTATCATTTTTGGCAACCTAACATAAGTAATGGCTGTCATTCATTTCATGGTGTTTGGCATACTGTTAACTAAAATTTATATAAGGCAATTATATTAACATGTTTGGTTAAAACTTTCCTAGAGTTATAATAATAAATCTCTGGAGGCACTGGATACGTACAGTGCTATGCAGCTCCATAAAACAACAGAAATTACTGGGGAGACTTCATAGTGTAAATCCAGCCATGCCATAGTGACCGGGGACAATCTAGCCAAAAACATTCATTGCCAATTGCAGTTGCCAGTGCTAAAAAGTCGTTTTTCACTGCAGACTTCTTGCTTAAATGTGTACATGGAAAAATGCAGGATCCTGAGTCCTGCAACATTGTCATATGGAACAGCACATAATATCCCCAAAACTGTGTTTGTTGCATATGTGCGATTCTGTACTCACATTCAGTGAGAGTAATGCAGGCAGAGTTAAAGTACGGCAGTAGTAAGGTACAGAAGATGGTGTTAGTATAGTAAAGTGTTGAGTGGACAATATCCGTGTGACAAGTGTACATCAATTTCTGTACTGTTATCCAAGAAGGCGGGACACCATGCACGGAACGTGAAGACAGTCAGAGACAATGCTGATAACAAAGATGATTCTGAACATGGAGCAGGATATTTTGAGGTAAGTGCAATGATGTCATCTTAACGTGTCATTTTCCAAAACTTTTTAAAGACAAATGTACCTTTATCTAAGGGACTGTGCATTATGTGATCATGAACATTTGCAGTATGTTTGAACACTATTTTGGAAGGTGTTAGCCGTGTATGAAAATACAAAATTAATAAATAAGGGACTTATACATTTTTTGTGCAACAAATATGTTGAAAAAGTATTGATTCCCAGGAAAAATTATAAACAAATATGTTTGCACCTTTATCCACTCCAGAATATATCAGTAAGTTACATTACAAATAATGCTATGCGTGCCTACAGAATTTTTTAACCAATGTCTGAACAGTGTCTGAGAAAGGGGTATGCTATATAGATATGCCACATTTTACTGTTGCCAGCATGGAAGAAGCTAATAGGTGAAGGTCTCCTTATAACATTCAGTGAAGGCACAGAGGATGAGTAGAGGTATAACTCTACTCATTCCTAAACTTAGCACTAGATGGGGGATGGGTGGTCAATGCCATGCCTCACACACAATATCCCTGGCAAAGAGCTCCATTATTAGTAGAGGTGGCTGGTTTGGACAGATATGAAAAAAAAATCCCCTGCCCCCACTGGGGGCAGGGGATGGTCCATCAAGCCCATAGTGAGTCACCGTATTCACTACTACACCTTCCTGGTCCCTAATATAGAAGGTGCATTCTCTCTGTGATACCCTGTTCAGTTATCTGTCATCTAACCTAAAGTATAGATATTCCATGTGGAATTCATTTCATAGTGCTGGATCTGGAGTAAGGGAAGATATTGGTCCTCACCTTGCGTGCTGATTGTGAGCAACATGAGTTCCTACAGCTCTTCAGCTTGTGTAGAGCTCCACTACCAGAGGGAGGCTCTGCCTCTTGCTGGCTGCCAGTAACTGCAATGCAAGATGAACATTCGCCATTAGCTGCACCGTAGAGATGCACCTGTGTTTCAGTCACGTTTATTGTTCCTTTACAACAGATTTCATACAGTATATTGGCAAATATGATTTCGCCCTCAGGGCCATCTGTGCATAAAGCAATAAAGTCTATATACATGTATATGTTTAGCAGATTGAAGTATTTTGTAATGCATTGTACACTGGGGAACTTTCAAATTTGATGTTAAACAAGTTCTATTGGCAAGTAAGCCTATTTTCTGTAATGTCCAGTGAGGCATTTACACATATTAAAAATGAGTTTATAAAAATCTTCTAAGTAAGGGATATTGACCCATTTATAGAAAAGAGTCTATATTAATATTAATTGTTTATGAGGTTATGTGTGTATATGATTTCCAAATTTCTGTTTGTAAGCTGTAAGAAGTTCACTATAGTACCTTATGATCTGCTTTCAGTGGGAGCAACTACAATTCTGTAAGTGGGACTGTTAGGGCTGTACTTCATGTTTCATTTTTAACTCTGTAGGCACACGAAAATTTGTGTATCTTGTCTGTTTATCTATACATCCACCCATCGTCAATTCTGTCATGTATCTGTTTCCTTCAGATGACATGTTTCGTAACAGACACTTATTGAGATACGGGTTTGTTATGAAAAGTGTTGTGAAAACTGCTTGGAGTGTTCGCCTGTAACTTGAATGCACATCAGTGCACAGCATCGCAAACTGCTTCAATAGTGCACTGTGCTCAAATGTTTCTTCAAGTCACAGACAGACACTCTGAAGAGCTGCTAATAATGGCAACATTTAATATGGAGGTAAAGTTTTCCCTTTACACACAATGAAGTCATACAGATTGGGGTGAATGGTTAGCCTCATGCCCTGGCAGCTTTAGCCTTGGGGAAAGAACCTCTGGTACTGGTACAGATATTTTAATGTAATTTTTTTAAAATTTAAATCCTTACTTCTGATGCGGTTTTAACTTGCTCTGAGACTGTCTGAATATGATTTTTTTATTATTATTATTTATTTTTCTCACGATCAGTTAATATATTCACAAAATTTGGCGTCTTCCTGAATCACTTTTAATGTAGGATCTTGATTTTACCTGACAGAAATGCTTTATCACTTTCTCTTGACTGGTTTGTGTGTGTGTGTATATATATATATTTATTAATACATACATATATACTTGGTATGTATTAACATAGCCTACTCAGCTGACAGCTCACCTGCATGGTGGAATAGCAGGAAGTGACAAAAAATATTTGTTAGGTAAAATAAGGATCCTGTATACATGTAATCTTATTAAAGTAGTTCCTTAGTCTAATTTTGCAGTGAATTACTTAAACTGCTGAAATTAAGATCTGATTATATTTGCAAAGAAGAAGCTGAACTTGACATAAACCATCCTTACTTCTGTGAGAGAAAAAATGTTATTGCAACTAAAATCAAAACACTGTATTTTGTGCTAATTTATATGGTGTTTAATATGATAAATGCATTACACACTGTTTAGAATCAATATGGACAATTCCAAATTGCAGATATGGTCTGGTTCTCACAATATTGTGAAATGTTACACTGCAGCACAAGACTTTGAATGTGTGGATTGAACCTTCTTCCATTTGAACAAATTTTTACAAGACAAAATTCCAAATATCAGTTTTTGAATACAGAAACTGGTGGTAACATATCGACTGAAGTCATTCCTAGTGCTGAGTGCAACAAGAGTCGAAAAATATACTCCAATTTGAAGGACATGTGATATAAAAATGCAATTTTTCTCATTTCAAATTAAATATTTCTAAACTTTTCATCATTCATGGAGCTAATACATTATCTTTGCCTGTCCATCTGTCCGAATTTAAGAATTCTAGTAATGCTGAATGAATTGTCTTGAAGCGCAGCTTTGGGGAGTTTTACTAACACTTATAAAATTATATGTACCCATAGAGTATGTGGTTGTTTGAAGTCAGGTACCAACAATGAGCAATTTAAATTAAAATTTCCATGTATTTCTCTGAGAGTCATGACTTGGCTTGTGAAAAATATATCAGATAGAAAATATTTCGAACTATGTAGAGAAAAAGGGAACTTCTTATTCCATGCCATCTCATAACCTGGGAACAGGTGAACCTTTTTTCATGTCTCCTCCACTGTATATGTTTTTACACTAGTTATACACGTACATGTAAAGCAGCATCAAAATTATCATTCATGAATATAATATTTAGAGGCAATGTCAGAGGGAACTCGCCATGCACGTGACAGAAACTACAGCTGCAAATTGTACTGTTGGCAGAGCTAACAAGATATTTACTATCAGATTTGCTAATAGATATTTACTACACCGCATCACATAGAAGCAACATTATTTTCATACGCTATTTTATTCGATGTTGAAATATGTCGTTAAGTTACAGCCTCTGATAATTCGACATTTCATATTACATACTCATATACCAGTCTACAAGAACGACATTTAATTCGCCGAATGGGTTTTTATTCCGTTGAACCGCCAATACCAAATTTTATCGAAATCTGCTCATTCTCAAATTCCGGGTTTGAAACATGCGGACAGAGGGATAGACTCGATATTTTCTACTAATGTTCACCTAATACACTTCCTACAAAGAGGACATGCGGAAGTCTTCTGGGCATGCCATGAAGGCTTGTGGGGGTGTGGAGATATAGCTCCACACATTGTCATCTTCATGCCTCTGCTAGTTTATTTCCTGTATCCATTGAATAGGAGTTTCATGGATCCCACAGCCGGTCTCGACACTTTGTAGAAGAGAAAAATACCCTGCCGAGAACCGAACTAGGATCCCTCGGTCGTCCAGCCAGTAAACTAATCGGTATACTGGAAGAGTTTCCTTGGATTTCTATTGAGCGCACACAAATTCTTCTGAACATAACAGATGACATCTGTTCATCCGTGTAACTTTTTCTCTTCCTAATTTGACTTGAAACATGTCGATATAGAACCCGGTCATTACGCTAGGCTTTTACGGCGAACTAGCCAAACATTTTGCTTGCTTCCGTGGGCTACAGCTTGGGAATCATTATTCTGGGTGGAAGCTGCTACCACGGATTATCAACTGCGCAGGGTATTTAAAAATTTCAAGAACGATGAAAAATTAAAGTTCTTTTGTTTCCAATGCTTCCGTTTTCCAGAGGAGCATTGCTTAACTTGAAGGTTCCAGGTTTCGCGCGCCGTTCCTTCTGATAAGATCAGCATGAAGACGAGATGAGTATGAACCTTCGTGGAATGGTACTGACAGTCGGAGAGAAACATAGAACATGATATCCATGTAAATCATGTAAAAATTTCGGTCTGTACCTAACATGGAACGTGACTTTCCGAGAGCTGGGGTTCTCAGACCTGCATGGCTGAGGATTCATGTCTGGTGAGACGTGACGCTTTGTTGTTGGGTGAGTGGTTCTCGACGTTTCCTATGATCGTAGACCCTGGAGATAACGAGACGTCGGCACCCACTCACCCACCGGCACAGCGTTACGTCCCAGAGGACCTTGTCCTTCGCTTTTCCATGGCAGAGACCAGTCGGTTAAGGCTATTTAGGGACACCGTCGCTCGTTACTCTGAAAATTGTATGAAACGCAATATTACACTCAGTGAGCAAAATATATTGTCGTTTAATGTCAGAGGACGTAGATAGCTACCATTGGGCTTTAAAATTAAATTTCAGATTACGTTTCTTTTTCTGACATATCTTCGTACGTAGTGCGCAAGCGTAGGTCTGAAATTTGGTCTTGTCCATAACAACAGTACCTGTGAATCCTCATCGCTTGTTATTAACAAAGACAAGATGGGGTATAATACGCATTTGAACGTGCATAATCGTGAGACATAACGTGATTTAGTGATTAATGGTGCTGAATCTTCACATGCTTCGCACAGAACTTGGCGTGTCTCATTCCGATCAAACACAATTTAATGCAAGAGAGATGTGCTGTATGGAATTAATGGAGTACACTGCAGGAGGTTGGTAGACTACAGGCAATCACCGTTCTTACGAATAGAGAGTTCGTACAAGGACTTTTCGTAAACCAAGCCGCTACTTTCCAGAAGTGCAATGTTGTATTTGTGAACTACGTTCCCGAACAACCGAAAAATGACCAAAAGCATTAGAAATCAACATTTGTATTCCCCAACAAGGAACATACAAACAACGGGTTAGGTTATTATATATTTTGCAAAAATAAATGGATTGTTGTAAATGTGTTATACCAACAACAAAGGAAAAATAAAAATTATTCTTTCTTTGTCATCTTGTCTCGTGGCTAGTGTCATTCCAGGACATTGATTTTCTTCGGAAGATTTCAGATAAGTGAGTTTGCTTTGGGCTGACAAACCAAGCGGAGGGTATGCAATTGTGAAAAGTTTGTATGAGCGAAATTTTTCAATGTGTATCTTTGTAAAGACATGGCAAGACTGACTGTAGTCAGTGCGTTGGCACGTCAGACCTGGCTGGAGTACCCGACAGCTATGCTCAGTGTTTTGCCGAGTCCATCTAGGCTCTAAAATTGGTTACGACCGCTTCGCGCCCTGCTTAATAACAGTGACAATTTTATTGCTGCGCCGAGCAGGTTGGTGTAATGGTGACGCTGTAAAATTTGTACTCAGGAGGTACCCGATTTTTGTCCTGAAGGAATATCGGCTAATCTGCATATTTGTTTTCCCACGACGTTAACCTGCCTCATACCGTTGACTGACTCTGATGAAAATACGGTATTAGTATCTTCGGTAATGAAAATCAAAAACAATTAGTGACGTAATATCCCACACACTGAGAACAAATGGGCACTTCGTATTTCTAATACGTAAAGTAATCAATTGTTGCCGTCATTACTGACCATAGACATTAATTAATTTCGGATAGGAATACAGTCGGAACCCGGTACCCGCGCGGTTTAAGGTTTAGGTCTGCGGTCCCTCACTTGCTGGGATTTCGGGTTCGAATGCTGCCGGGAGCATGGATGTCTGTCTGTTGTGCTATGTATTGTGCAGGTAGAGGCCTCTGGGACGGGCCCATCACTCATCCAGAGGAGTCCTAACGAGTGTGTGTTCTTGGAGCATGATCAAGGTCAAAATGAGCTCCACACCTACAATGAATACGTAGACAGGAGCTAAGACAAAGAAAGAAATGAATGTGTTGTTGAATTGGTTAATAAGCTGTGCAGGTATACATCGTTCCTCTCATCGCGGGGGGGGGGGGGGGCGGGGGGGGGGGGGGGGGGGGGGGGGGGGGGGGGGGGGGTGGTGTCTTTTCTTCCCATTTTTTTTTTTTTCCATAACATGGACAGGGGTGGGTGGACGACGGAAAGCAACAGGAGAACCTGTTGCGGGAGTGG
>Ga0131853_10004759_pt1 | contig 24355 bp, 17 predicted proteins | sample TergutLab28metaG_FD_92764 | JGI IMG/M metagenome (GOLD analysis project Ga0131853, IMG submission 92764) | Labiotermes labralis P1 segment gut microbial communities from Petit-Saut dam, French Guiana - Lab288 P1 (version 2) (version 2) | ecosystem: Host-associated > Arthropoda: Insects >...
ATAGACACTGATCACCATACACTTCTGTCAACAAATTGTAAGTTTCTGTGGCAGATTTTCCAAGTTTTATGAGGAATTTGATGTTAACACGTTGTTCTACATTAGCACTCAGCATTATTCCGATGGAGCTCAGACACACGATCCGCTTCTAACAATGATCACGGCCAGACTAACCGATGCGCGTGAATGAGCCTTTGTGTGACGGTAGAGGGAAGTCCACGGGTCAATGCCTTACCCTCCTCTTCGTCATCGACGTGGCCGGAAATGAGTAATAAATGCAATCCGGTTTCTTTATTGCCACACCTCGTATATACCGTTGCAAATTGTTACCTATTTTGTCCATCTGTTCTCTTTCATTTCCCTTAAACAATCTGGTATGTCTTTAAGCCATCTTAATTACAGGGGCTTACTTAAAGTATTTGTTATTGTTTTCTTTAAAGTTTCATACTCACATTTTCTGTCTGACATGGCATCAATAAAGATAATGCAGTCAATGCAGCTTACAATTTATACTTTAACCACTGCCTTTTCATACATTTACACCTGATGACAACCCCTCATGGCTGAAAATAACGCAGCATTTTCTATAAAGACAAATATCACTTTTATAATAAAAATTGATGTGTTGATTGCATTATCCTTGTTATCTAATGTACAAACCACAATAGGATGCCTTCTATTAAACTTTATCAGCCAAATGTGACACCTGTGTCCCATTCAATGTAAATCTTCATATATGAAAGGTATAACACCATCCTGTGCAGGTGCAGGCATGGGTATTTAAAAAGAAAAATAATTCTGGCCATTGAGATTTAAAGGCCAGATAATAAAGGTTAAGATAACATGTCATCAGTTTGCTTAAAGTCAGTAAGTTTTATATACAAAAGGATACCATGTTCAGTTTGATATGAAACATTGCCGTTGGGGTAGGGAATACAATATCTATAAATATTCAAAATCACAACCAACTCACTTGTAAATAGTTTTATTTATATGGCAATTAGTTTTGACCCTAAACTTGGTTCATCATGAGGCCATAATAAAAAAAACTTGAAACAGTTTTTTAAGTAAAACAATTAGAAACTTTTTTAAATGTCCTTAGGCTTTTTTGAAACTGTATTTACTTATACATTTTACATACAATTTTCATGTATTTTTTATGTAAAAGGAGGAGAACTCCAACTTATGCTTTTAGTTTATAAAAATGTTTCCTCTGTTAATGGCAAGATGATGACCTGAGTTTAGGGTTGAAACTAATCACCATATAAATAAAACTATTTGTAAGTGAATTGGTTGTGATTGTGAATATTTATACATACTGGATACCATGTTCATTACTAGTCTTAATGCAAACAAGTTGTTACTGCCTAGCCATATCTATACCATAGCATAACACAGCTGGTTTGACCTGACATGACACAACCTTCTCCCTGGTCTGATCCATGACGAGTAAACTTGAAATTTCTGTTGGATTTGTATTAAAGAATTTCTGTGCAACAGCTGGATTGCAGAATTGCATATATATTTTACAGGTGTCATCTTTTACCTGGCATCCCTGTACCTGGAATATTTAAAAAACTGTTTCAGAACCACTAAATGTAACATTTAGTGATTTGTTTTATAGTGCCATCTATGCTACTGTTACCAGTTGAAACCATTTTTGGTAAAGGCTTGCATTCTGTATGGTCCCCAGAGGCATTCTGCTAGCATTTAGTCCATAATTGTATATACCCCTAGATAATGTAAAACAAGAAAGGCCTCCATAAAGTCTGATGGCCACAATACGTTGAGCACATCACTACCCCAGTGAAATATGATTGGTTGCAAATGAAAATGCTTGTGGTGGGGGGGGGGATTCTGTGTTGACTGATAAGTCTTACCACAGAGTCGAAATGATGTGTGGCATTAAACAGGGGTTTCATATCACAACTAACAGCGGATGAAATTTAAAAAAAAAATTCTATGGAAAAGACCAGAACATGTGACATCACTTATGTTGCAAGAAATGTTTCAAAATTCTTGTAAGCAAGCTTTTGAGCTTCAGCTTCTGCACCTGTGTTAGCCCCAACTCTCCAATTTTCAAAAGACATTTCTGATTACATCCTAGTTGGTTTGTAATTAATGTTAAAAACACAACATACCTTCATTTGGACATGTTTTAGTAGATTTTTGGCACAGTACTCCATATCTGCCAAAACTCCTTTTCCAGAAATTCCAAAGACTGTGGATAAATGATCACATTCCTGTAGCATGTTCCATTTGGTTTTCTGAACTCCCTGACAGAAACAGATTCAACATGATAAGATGATGCAATTTTAACTTCAACATCTTACAATCTTGAGATGACAAGAGACACTGCAAGTAAACCAAACATAGGTAGGTAGCAAGTATGTAGCTACACTGAACTTATGCAGGGACCAACAATTTCCATCTTTGTCAGAACATCTCTTCTGGCTGACCAATGGGGAAATTATTTTAAATTTCTCAGATATGACTGTCTTATCACCCGCTGGTTAACGATTAAATTGAGGCTGAATTTCGTACTGTATTTGATTTCTGGAAGGCTTTACGTGAAGGATATGCTTGATACTAAAAGAGATGCCAGGTACCTCACCTACAGACCTATGACATGTGTCAACACATACAGGCTCTATAGTGACTTCTGCAGCATTCACTAAATAGATATGAAATTTGTAGCAGTGACTAATTTTGAGTCCATTGGTGATAACAGCAAAGTTTACATTACATCTTAATCAGTTACCAGTTTATGTGAGAAAGAAGCACATCCCATGCCTTTGTCAGCTATACAGCTAACATGTGAAAGACATACTCACCTTGAACTTGCCTACAAATGCAGTACACCCAAGTCATGCTTCACATATCCAAACGTTCACTCTATGGGCTGTCATCAATTCCTTGATACACATCATCGTCACTATGTTCTGAGCTGCAATATTCAGCTTGTTGCTTATTTCTGAATGCTGCATTACGTGTGTCACCAACAGACATGCAATTGTGTGGATTATTTGGATCCCCACCCATTACTGAAATATCCACACAAATACTTTTCCTCAGGTAAAGCATTCAGTTACTTCTTTCTTACCTTGTAAGCTGTGTTGCTTCAGCTCTTTCTTCACCAAGTTGATCAATGAATGTATTCATGACAGCCTCCCAAATCATATCAGTTCCATTAGCTTGATTTGACTGCCTAAGTGATTGGCACTTCTTCATGATTTACAGGGTAACATCCCACCCTTTATGAATCCAAATTTTTGGTGATCAAGGCCTGTATCTTCTGGTATTTAAATCAAATCCCATTAGTTAACTGTGGAAATCAATGTTTTGGCATAAAAGTCTCACTTGCATTAGATGCCCCCTCTCTTTCATCACATATTGTCCTCAAAGCCTTTTCATTGCATGAAAATATTGGCATCTTCCACGCAAAAACTTTCAAAACCTGCAAAGACACAACTACACTAAACTGCATCTGTGGCGGGGACTGCATGGGTTACAATTACCAACTGTTGACTCTTCAGGGCAGCACTACCACATGCCGTGATCAAGGATTAGCATTCTTGAAGGTACAGCGTACAGCTCTCATCCATGGCATTTCTCTACCTATGGAGTAATTTGACACAAACTCACCAAGTTCAAAATAAAATTCGTATCCAAGAAACATACAGCATACCTGGTTTATGGTAAACTGTTTTACATGCTGATGTTATCAGGCCCACTCCATACCCCCCACCAACTCTCTAACACGTGGGGCTACCTTTCACCTGCCTAGCTTTGATGATCCTGCCATGAGCTTACACTCCTGCAAAGCTGTCCAGGGAATGAAGGCACCCAGAGCTTCTGAGGTGAAAGTATTAGCCCAGGCTGGAACTACTTCCAGTCTGCTCCAGAGCAACAATGGACCCTAATGCAAGTCTGCCACTTAGAAACTATTAGAGGAAGTTTCACAAAGCGTCAAAAAGACTTGCAGTTAAAAATGCTGTCAAGAATCTGTACATTAGTGTTGCAAATGGCTGTCCAAAAAACCCACCAAACAGAATTTGCAGAAGCTGTTAAAGAGATCTTTAGAAATCCAGAATGACCATGCCTGTACAGTGGTTCTCAAAGTGTGGTATTCAGATCCTTGGGGTCTGCATGGCCTGGCCAGGGTGTCTGCAAGATAACTTTTGTCATCCTGTTGTACCACAGAAAGAAAAATATTGTGTTGATATCTTTTATACTTGACAAAACCTATTTATCTGGAATTATGGTTCTCAAGTAAAATGATCATGATAAGTAAACACAGAGTTATTTTCTCCTGACTACTTTTAATAAACTTCCTGCTATGAGAACAAAAATATCTGCAGTTAAGTTATTACATCAATTTAACAAAGTAAGAGTTTAGGCATGTTTCTTGTTTGTAATTATTCAAACTATATATGTTACGAGTTATACCTTAGGGATCCACGAGTGGAGACAATTTTGTGTAGGGAAGGCGGCAATAACAAAAAGTTTGAGAATCAGTATCTAAATGATGGCTCCTGCATGGGCTCCCTGACAACTACAGATTCTGCATAAATGTGACAATGCAGCCTGCCAGATAAGGTAAAAATTAAAGCTTTCCTGCACTTAAGCAGAATGCCATGAAAACATATGGAGAGGGTGTAAAGATTCACACATTAACTTCAGCACTATGTGGGAGTGGTCAGCGCTATGCACCAGCCATTTTGCCCCTATTAAACAGCCCCCAGTACCCACTGTATAGGATACTGGGTGGGCCACAGAACCAATGTCAATGCTGTATAGAAGAGAAAAATCTCATTTGCCCACCATAAATCAAGCCCCTCTTCCTCAGTCATCCAGCCCACAATCTAGTCACTAGCTGGACTCAGCTGCCAGATAAAGCACAATACAGCCTAATAATACAGCTACAAATCACAGGCTGGCAAACAAAACCTACAGCCAATTGTGTGCCTATGAAATGACACACCAGTTACAGCATGCATGTACACAACTGCAGACATACGGTTACAGACAGCCTGCTAAAAAAACCAACCATATACAACTTGTCACACTGAGAATGACTGCCATTTTTCCACAAAGAATCCACCAATTGCTACAAGCTGCACAATGAAATATGCAGAATAGATATAATACTTCCAGATCATCTCACAGCGAAACAGCATGCATGCTTAATGAAGGTAGAAAGTTGGTCTGTATCAGGCACAAAACATCCACAATGGCTGCAGCCCTGAGATATTTTGAGAAAAATTTAACTAAACATTTGAATAAAAGTTGTCCTTTGGACAAACATTCTTTAAAAGACTATGAAAGGAATCATTTTAAATTCAAATACTTGCAACAGCCTCTACAAGCCCTAAGGAGAACAGTAAAGTGAGTGGGCTGTGGCCTACACAGACATTCCACACTAAGTCAGCACAACTAAGGTAACTGGTGGGAGAGACGGTGAGCAAGTTGGCCAGGCTGCATGCAGTACAGCCCAGACAGGATTTCGAGGAGGACTTCCTGTATCTGTTATCTCTTTCGATGTTTCAATTGGCAGCATTTTGACAACCGTTTGTGCACAGCTGTTTTCAAAGCAATATCTGTAAATGTTTTAAATTTACTAGTTACAGTTTTAAAATAAAAACAAACACCACCACCATAAAGTATTTACAGTGCATCAAATTTTTACAATTCACTCTTGCCGAGAAGACTGAGATTAAGAACTTCGGTTGATTGATTTATTACGATTGGGTTTAGGACCTCACGGTCCCGATGCACCTAGGTCTTAATTAACGGGTCCTTTGTGCCCCATATCAATTTATGGGAGCCCTGTTACTTGACAAAGTTCCAGATGGCCCCCAGACTTATACTCGAGATGTCCTCTGGCTCAAAAAAGAAGGGGCCCAGATATGTATGTCTGAGTGAAGCCAGAGCTTCACACTCACAAAGAATGTGGGCCGAGGCTTCTTCTTCTGCTCCACACCTCCCACACAGTGGACACTGTCCAGCAGCCCTATTAGGTGAAGATGTCTCCTCAGGGTACTATGTCCAGTAAGAAGGCCAATAACAGCCCTGGATTGAGTCCTATTAAAGGATAGAAATCTAGCCTTGCACCCAGACAAGTTCCCGAAATTAGTTCTCGAGCCTGTCTTTGGGTGCTGTTGAGACCTAAGAACTTCGGTGGTGCAACAACTGATTTAGTTATTTCTCAGTCATGATCAAGCAGAAAACAAACTTATGTTAACAAATTTCATCCTGCTATATATGCTAAACAAAAGTGACTGAGTGGCTATGCTGAATGAAATGCTACGTTATACACTTCTGATAAATCATAAAATAATCCCCGCCCCACTCCCAATGTCACCTAGTCCCATGAGCTGCCACTGGACCGAGTAGTTGCCAGGAGTGGTGAACACTTTACACAGGACAAATCAGGATCTAGAACAGGTGAATGACAGTGCATGTGGGAACCAGTTTTATACACACCACCCATCCACATTGGTAGCTTGGCAGGTACATAGGTATGAAGACAGGTGCACGGGCATTTCTGTGCGCAGATGAGCAACAGCAACTGACTGACAGACATGTGCTCTGAAGCAGCACACTGACAATGTTCTAACTTTCCATGTATTTTGCAGTATGGTAGCACTAATTTTGTCTATGAATTGCTGCTTCCCTTTCATTACACTTACCCACCACAAAAATGAAATGGTGAAAAAGTTATCACATGAATTTATGCAACTATCCACTAGCAGCAACTGCTAATATTAATTATAATCACTGAAAAGCAGGCTGTTACATTACAATGTATATACTCCAATAACTGTACCTGTTACAGGGTACACACTTCAATATTTTCCCTGCCCTTTCTAATTGGCCTACCTTGTCACTTGGTAAGGATGTAGGTTTCTATAAGAAAATCAATTAGCCCTCCCATCTTGCAACCACCATTTCAGAACAACAAAGCTTGAAATGAAAGTGCATTTCTGATGTATTTCACCTTTTAAACTACAAGCAGTACACAGGCACTTTTATATCTATGTATTCCCAATAACAGTCAGAGATTGGCCTCATTACCTCTAACAGATTAGTAACAATACTGGGAGAAACAAAACCCTGTTTAGTATTAACAGACACCAGCACACAGAAACTTCACAAATTACAAAAAATATGGTGTCCTAACACATTCAACCTGCCAAGATTTCTAAACAATACTTCAACATGAAATACCGAGTTAACAAATGTTCACAAATAGTCATACATAGGCCACACAGTCTGTGACGCTATGGCTGATATATCCCATTTTGCTAGGCCTGCCACAAGTCAGTCTGGTTGACACAAATAGGTTGTGTTTGTCTACAATTTATATACACGTGCCAAGGCATAGTACAAAATATGCATAATATTTCTTAATAATGTAGGCACTGATTTCCCTCTTATATCATTAATTTAAACTGTCTACCTCTCGTGACCCTTCTAGCATCAAAAACTGTCAATGAATATTAAGATAACTGGGGGGGGGCTAATGGTTGAATAAACCACCATTTTAAATTAGGCAAAGGTACAATAAAAACTGACTGGCACAATATTAAAGAAGTTAAAATCCACAAAGGAAATACCAAACAGTGTGTAATTACACTTGGTTTTCAGTCCAGTGATAAAACATCATTTCCCTGCTAGTCTAAATGTTCTTAACCCTTTACATGCTGAGTTAAATCCAATCTGCCCTTTGCTAGCATTATTCGGAGCGCACCATATTCTCCACGTTAGCAGGTAAAGGGGTTAATACACAAAAGCAATGGTCATTCCCATCCATTCTCCCACTGGTACCAAATAGCACCAGTCAAACAGCAAGGCAGGGTAGTTGTTTCTTAAAATCAGTTCAGATAATATGATGAATAGTGGTATGCAGTGATTGTGTCTTTGGCATTGCAGTTATGCAAAACAACCCTAAAACACTGCCATGCAAGTTTTGTTTTTCAAATTCATTCCAGACTGGATGTTCCTGTTACTTATCATGTTCAACCTCAACATCTTCACATTGTACTTAATAATCAGGTAACTACCTCAACTGCAAATTGAGCTCCCACAATATAACTTACATGAATCACCCACAAAAACCCATCTGCTGTCTTGCAGTGAGTTCCACATTCGTATCGTCCCAGGAGGCATTTCACCTCTTGAGGTCCAATTTCTTTACCTCATGTAGACCCACCAGGTACAATAGCATTTCCAGAAAAAATCAAGGCAGCAGTTCACATATGATTACCCCCAAAAAAAACCAATCTATCCCCTACAGGGCTGTATAGGTCAATGTCAAATATAAAAATTTACACTGCTTCTGATTATTACATACTCTATAACAAATTACCTGTTTATTAGATTTTTAACAGACTGATAATAAAGCTAAATATCACTCACCACTGGTCACTTTTCATCCATGGCAAACAGGCACATATATTTCTGGGGCACCACAAGTGTGTGGGTGTATATCTGTGCGTGTGCGTGTCTGTGCGTGCACGCATGTGTATATGACCAGTATGGATTCAACTGACAATACAAATAATCTGCAAACCAAGTAAGGTGGATGACAATGTCAAGGTGCCAAATTCCAACATGTATTTTCTGTTAATGTCAGGGAACCGAATGGCCCACAAGACTATGTGTCACATCCATTCAATGCAACAGAACTTATGCAAATTGCGTATAAGAAATACTTCTCACATGGCCACTAAGTATACAACAAGCTACCTGTTTTTCTGAGACACAGCACAATTTTTATAATCTGACATAAACATTGGTTCCTATTCATATAGATGCTTACATAAAAGTCCTAAATGAAACCCCCCTCTAAAAGGCACACAGCCTCCAACCATACCCATCCAGGCGCTGGACACAAGCATATGAACATTTCACACTTTCCAAGTTACATTCAATAGTGAATATTTTCTGAATACTGTGTTTCAACTGGTGTGAAATAACCAGGATAATGCTACATTCCTCCACAGTGAATTATTCTGCTTTCTCATCCTCTCACTGTACACCCCACCAATGATGTCCCCATTTACAACAAAAATAATAAAATATTCATCACAGGAAATCAGCAATCACAAGAGTACCTACTCCTCACACATACAAGACACTATGAGTGTTTCAGTTTTCATCTGATATACCAAGAGCAGCAGCATATCACAGAAGTTTAAAAAAAAAAAAAAATTATCTAAAACAATGAATTCCAAACAACATAAGTATGTTCAAATTTATGTTGGGTCAAACTCTGCTAATGTAAAATTATCATATACAGAGCGCATGTTTAATCTAATCTGTGAGCACATGGATATACTAGCTCAGTTACACTGGGCATGTTAGCCAAGTGTTACACTTCATCTACAATGCAACACAAAACTCTCACACAGCTGAGTGTTATGTCTCATACAGGAGTTATGGCACTAAATTTTTCTGTTAAGCAAAAAATTCATTTGCAATACATCTGCAAATTACATGTGTGAAGCAAGAAATGTTGAGAGTTTTGTACAAAATAATCCATACTAACACTGCTATGTATAAGTACAATATGCAGAACAGCAAGAAAAACAGTGAAATGACAATTCCAGTGCTGGACAAAAATAATATGCAATACTTTCAACTCTGCTTGGATGATGCATACCTTACGTTAAGTAGGAACACAAACAGCTGAAATAGCAAATCAGAATTTCAATTGTCTGGGACATTTGGCCCTTGAATATGAGAACATTATGTTACCTCAAAATGTAGAGATCAGAATACGCACTCACACAGCAGCATATACCACATGTATAGAATCATCAGGTGAACCAGTACAAAACCTCACAAACTCATAAAATTACATACGTTGATGTTATAGAAATCCCGATACACATTGAAGTTATGACCTTCCAAAGTGCAGTGACTGCCAGCAAAATCACAGGGCCAACATTTTCCAAAGATACAAATTCCGGCTGTTACGTTAACTATACCTGACACCATCACTCAAGGAATTAACAGAACTGATAATGCAGGATAATCCACATTCGTTGCAAGAATTAGAAGTTTTTTTTTAAACACACTTTGTTAATAACTCAAGACAAGAGCTCTATCATGTGTAAAGAAATATTTTCAGAAGGGGTGAGCTGTTTATAAGCCAGAGGTCACCATTTCAAAGCTCTTCTACAAAATAAGGTCAGCTGAACTAAAGGGAAAAAGAGGCTCTAAACTGCAGGTGTATATGAAGTCTTCATACATGAAGTTCCCACAAATTATGCCACGCTGAGGGAAAAGATTAAACCCGCTCTGTATCATTATCACCAATCAATAAAATATAGAGTGAATCAACAAAAAGCAATTAATTTATGGGAATAGTAACAATACTTACAAGGGAAAGCTAGCAAACAAAACAAATGTACCCTAACAGTAATACAAGTCATCTTACATAGCTGCCTAATTATGTACATGATATGGTAAGGTCACACTTTTAACCATAAACTCGTACACCCAACTTTAAGCATAGGAGAAGTAACAATGCTGCTTCACATGGCTAAGTTTAAATTTTCTGCAAAATAAAACACATTCATTTGAAAAGAGCAAGATTTGATGTAAAATAAGTCTTTACTTGACTGTTTATAAATAACTATACACACATTAATAAAACGTTTGTATTCAGCAGGTACATGTAATGATGTTACTTAATCACATTTACAAGACAACAAACAAACAAATACTTCAAAGATGATACTAAAAAGTATAAAGTTCTACCTATAACGTGGCATAAAGGCACAGAGGAGGACCAGAAATATAGCTTCTCTCTCTCTTAACCTTCGCCCTAGATGGAGGTAGGTGGACCTCACACCATGCGCCAGCTGCTCTATGCCTCGGAAGAGCCCCAGGACCCATTACAGGACACTCGGTGGGCCGCTTGTCAGGTTCTAAACAGGTTGCGGCAATGAAAAAAATCTCTTGCCCCCCCACTGGGGATCGAGTCCTGGATCATCAAGCATGCATTAAGTTGCCATATGGTTCCCACACCCAACATTTGTACACAAAATTACAGGTATAGAAGGTTTAAGAAAAACAGAACTGGGTAATGACATAACATTCCTAGCACAAAGAAAATGCAAAAAAGGATTGTCATTATACTGCACCCTACAAATGTTGTGATTCATAATTACACAATAAAAGATCCGTGTACATATATTAAGAATTAATTCCCCTGTATAACTAAAAGGCACACAGTCTTAACTCAAGAGACCTGACTTTCATCCAGGAAGCTGTAACACTGCAAATGGTCAGATTCTGCTGCTCCCTTCTAAGAAGTGCAATATGCAGAGCAATTGTTCCCCAACAGGTACGCCACAGCTATTAACCATTGGGTCTGCAGAAATACATTCTTTAGACTGTCTTACAATGTCTCACATACTATTATCCTTCAATGTTTGTGTTTCTTGTTGGGAAGAATACAATCTGAATTTATTTACAATGGTTACTGGTTTCATACTAGCCTTCCTTGCATTTACTTAAGTAACAGAGTCGAAAGAGCTATTAATAGCATGCAAAAAGTTTGTAAAATTTGGTAAAGCCAAAAAGAAACACAATTCAAAAGGTTGGCAACTGATGACACAGGGTTGTAAACCATTCACAAAACTTCGTTCAGAAATTTTCACCTGGTCTCCCATACATACTGGCAGATAAAACTACTTACAGGGGTCACAAAAAGATTTCATTCTACATAAAGTTGTTTACTTCTCCTATGTTACTCTTGTCAAACACAATGTTCTTATATACAGCTATAGTACATGCATTTTCTTCATTATGACAGATCATCTTTTGAAACCAATTCAAAATCATCTTCACTATCATCTGAATACGTACGTTCATACCGCCGGCATACTGCCTCTTTCTTTAGTTCCTGTTCTTTTGTTCCACTGGTAACTACTGTAGACAGTAAACTCTGGCCCATGACTCCCAGGGATGGTATTGTTTTGGAAACTGCATGCATGACAGATGAAGTAAGCATTCCTCCAAAACCTGTTTGAGCCAACTGACTTGTCTCTTTTACTGAAGACTGATTCTGAGGCAACTGGCTAACCTCAGAAAATGTGAGACCCTGAGTGAAAGCTTTCTCCTCCTCATCAGAGCTGTCTCCATTAAAATGTGAACTCTGGAAGTGTATTCCAGCTGTATCTTCCTCATCTGACTCTGAAAAATCTGGATCTAGGATCTGTTTTGTGTGCTGTTGAGAATCAGATTTTTTTTGTTGTTGTGGTGGTGAATGTGGTGATGATGCAAGATCAAATTCATTGACATCCAAGCCATCTGTGCTCCCTTCATCATGAGAGGGTATAGCACTCATTCCAGTTGTAAATGAAGTTTGTGTGGCTGAAGAATCTGTTCAAAGAGAAGGTTTACTTTAACACATTCACAAACACCTTTATTTTTAGAATTTAAAGATTACAGTGCTGTTCAATCCCAAGCAGACACCACTGTCAGGGAACTTGCAGATGATGCAAAAATGTATGGAAAATCCTTCACAGATTAAAGTAAAACTACTAAATGGAACATGACAGTCTATCAAACCTAAAATTATTTGGACTGTCAGAGTTACAAAAGGTCCCGAATTTCACCAATAAATCGAATTCATTGTCTGGACAGATGGTATGTTAATACCAAATCTCAACAAGAAAGGCAATGTACATATAACACAACACTGAGGTGTGTCCACACAACCATAGTTGCAGTATAAAGAGCAATACATATAACATATTCTGAGAATGTTCGTAGCCTTAGGTATCCAGTATGCAAGGTGCTTGCATGTGTGGCTTGTCTGGCTCTACTAAGTTTTTCAACAGTATCTCATAAACGGCACAATTTTCAGAAAAAAGTTACTGAATATAAAATGTGCGTTTTGATTTTCGCTACAACTTTTGTCTGAAACATTGCTCATTCTAAGAAGAAATGAGTGAGGTATAATCAAAAATATATATTGGTCTTCAAGTAAAGTACCAGTTATTTTTGTCAGACTTTAATGAAACTTAAATTTTCTAGACAGATTTAAAAAAAAAATACCCAAATGTTAAATTTCATGAAAATCATTCACATGGAGCTGAGTCGTTCCATGAGGACAAATATGACAAAGCTAACAGCTGCTTTCTGCAATTTTGCGAACGTGCATAAATACAAACTTGTATGCAATTCAAACTGAAACTCACCTCCAGTCTCTGTGTCAAGGGTAAAATCGTCAGTACCAGCAAGAGAAGGTTCCTGGTCCTCATCCTTGTCAAAATCAGCAGGTTCTACAGCCAGCTGTAGCAGGGCAAGATTTTCTCCTGTTTGCTCTGGAAGATACTCGTCCACTTCACTGTCTGTGTCTGCAGAATCATATGCTCATTAAGCAATGTACAACTCAAGACTTTCAACCTCTGCACAATAATAAAATAAAAGAATTTTATCTTAAGGGTGAAAATTTTTAGATAGAAAGTATAATTTCCTTCATAAAAAGTAAACCTTTCACATATTTTGTGACCAGAGTGGTTCATTTAATGAAATACATCCATTAAGGTTTTAGAACATACAAACACAGCCAGACAATAAAGAACAAACTACATAACTCAAGTGTAACAGTAAATTCAAGCTGTACTTCAAGTTATGTTATTTTCTTGGATAAAGGGGACCTTTCTTTACCTTTTCCCTTTGTTCTGAAGACAGTTCTGAGGCTTCTTAGCTTTTCAAAAACAGATGAAGGTAACAAGTGTATGCAGATGCCTGGACCAATCATGATTAGCATTATAAGAAAGTATGCTATAACAGTGCCAGGTACTGCACGGCCAATTAGAGACAGGCCAAAGAAACAGCAGCTCATACCACAGCAAAACTGAAAACAGAAAGTACATTAAGTAAGGTCATACTGTATCATTCTTTTCAATTCAAGGGATGTTCTAGTGTGACAAAATCCTACGTTTTGTATTCCACGCTACATGAAGACGAGATTTACAGAAGTAAAATCATTATCTCACACACACACACAAAGCATAACCTACGTAACCTCTCTAGATTATACTCCTGACATACCTTCAACAGTACAAATCTAAGCATGCATATAAAATATTCATCTCACTCTTCGCCCAATACACAGTTACACAATTTCCAATACTCTATCTAAAACAACTTCATAACTAGCACTGTTGGGCCCTCAAGAAAAGAGATTCATAACAACAAATTATCTCTCAACAAAGCAAACTTTTACTTACCACACCAGGTTGGTCACCTCTAAGTGTTTTGAGCCAGATATAATAATCTTTCAAAAGCATATGAGCTTCACAAAGGTAATGACTGATTTCAGGTACACTTAGAACACTGAAAAAAAGTGCCACATTATTAAACCACTACTTTACATATCTGCAAAAAAAAAAAGCCCTTCCGGTGATTCTTTGTACACACGTATGTGGTTCACATAACAGGTACAAAATCTCAGATCATATAGTGCCAAATGATAGTACAACCAGTAAAAAATAAATTGGAAAGGCTGTAAAAAGAAGCAGTGATGGCCTATTTTGAACTACTCCAGCATATGCCTGGGAACACGGAGGAAATCCATGAAGAATATCAGTCAGGATAGACAGAATCCAGTATAAAACAGACTGCTGTATGGTTACACTTGTGAATCATAATGTTGCCACATTACACGGGCAGCTTCTGACTAATTCCTCACTGCACAATATCTTGCTACTGATTGAGACAGGAGCCAGATGTCATATGTTACACCATGTGCCTCTATAACTGTGAACATTACTGAGTAAGATCCCACACTGCAATACACAAGTTACCACAATACCTTTTCTATAAATAGGGAAAACCAAATGCAAAAACCTATGGAAGAGATGGATATGGTATAGTACAAATTTTCAAGCATTTGTAAATTCATCAGTCTATTTCTAGATTACACAAAGTAACAGAATTTGGTAAAACTGCCTAAAATGTAGTAATTGGATCTTCCTTTATATAAGTATTTTTTATTGCTCCCACATAGCATAAATTACTAAAAATTCATATACCCAGTTGTTACAAAGACCTGTGATTTAGTGCTTTTAAAACAATTCTTTAAAACCCCTATTTATGAAAAAAAATCTGAAAACTCTTTCAAATATAATAAAAAACATACAAAAAACTGTCAATATCTAAACATTTCATTCTTAGATGTTGGAAATTCTGGACTTACTACACTCCAAACTGCGAAGCTACATTAACACTGTACAGGCCTATATACCAATAACTGTAACCAGTTACTTAAATAAAAACACATACATTTCACTGTAGCCAAGAGATGTGACTTGTATATCATTCATACATTTCTAATGTGTGAGAGGACACCACTACACCGCATGCAACAATGATAATGGTGAAGTCTTATATTACATTGGGTATTTCTGCTTAAATTTAATGTGCGAAGCCAGAACACGAGTGCTTCGATTAAGAAATCGTAATTTTTACCTAGGACTGACTGCTGTCCGGTCACCTGTACTCTGGCTTCTTCTTGCTACTGGCACTGAAATTTCTGGCCAAATTTTCTCTATCCACATATCGTACACAACCCCAATGAGAATTGTCCAAAAAACAAAGCCATAGAAACGGCACTCGAAGTTAACAGCTGACCTGAAAAGAATGGACATACAAGGTATAAAAACAACAAAATATGTAAGTGGTAATCACCATATTTTGAAGCAGTACAAAATTGCACTTACCAAAAGAGAATATTAACGACTAAGACACAAAGTACACTAAGTACTGGGTTTTCCCATATCAAAACTCGCTGAAGTTTTATAACATGAGGTTCAAATCGTCTAAGAGCTCGGATAATATGTTCTTCTTCGGTAACAATATGCACAGCTGTTTCATTTCCTCTGTTCTTCCAGTGAAAAAATCGCGAAAACCAATCTGTCATTCTTCTAGCAAATGCCATTATTTCCAAGTGTACGTCCAAATGCTCTTAGCTGTTCACTCTCTGCGTTTATTACTAATATAATAATTACGTTCAAATACCCACACCTAAAACGTATATTTCCCTATCGCTCTTCACATTTTACGCGTTATTTTTATCTATAAACAAATGCATGACTTCAGCAATGCGCAACACAGAATTGCCAACTTATTGACCTTGAAGAGACACTAACCCAGAATAACCATACAGAGCACACGCGTGTCCGAAGCAAGCTACGTTAATTACGTTGTTGTTAGCTGACGAAAGGAAATAAATGATAGCGTGACACAAAAGGGATAAAACGCCAGATCACAGGCGTGATGGTTATAAGCGACGAAAGAATGCTGTTGACTTAATTGTTCAAAACCTCGTATCCAAAAGCACTAAGGACGAAAACACACTGAAGAACATTAATTGTTTTTTACCTTTCCCTAACTGTTGGGGATGGACAGCTGGTGTTGTTTGCTGAAGATATAAGTTTGCTAATTATTGAAAGAGATTCAAACGTTTTACAGCATAAGGTAAATGAAGTGATGAAGAAGTTAGAGTACTGGTTTCAGAACAATAATCTCATGATAAACATTGAAAAAACAATAGCAATGTCATATCATACAACGCAGAATAAATTTCCGATGAGACCAAAAATTTCTTTTAAAAATAAAGACATATTTTATAAACTAAACACAAACTTTCTTGGTATTTACATTGCTGAAAATTTAAAATGGGCTACTCATATAAACACATTAAGCCTACAACTTTGTAAAGTGCGCTACATTATTAAATATGTTGAAGGATTGTTGGGATCGGGTTTGAAAAGAAGTTTGCACCAGTCAAAATTTGAATCGCTAGTAAGATATGGCATAATTTTTGGGGGAGTAGAGAATGAGAGTGTATCGATATTTAAGCTACAGAAGAGAGTGATCAGAACTATGTGTGGTGTTGGGAAAAGGACGTCTTGTAGACAAATATTTAAAGATTGTAAGATACTGTCACATCGTTATATGTATTTGAAGTGTTCTGTTTCTTTAAAAAGTATAAATCGACAGTACAAAAAATGAGCAAATACATGATCACAATACAAGAACAAATATGAATCTATATATTAAACCGTGTAATACAAATCTTTATAAAAAGAGTGTAATTAATATGGGAATTCGATTGCATAACAAAGTGCCCAATAATATAAAGAAATTGGAGGAATACAAACCATACAAAACAGAACTGAAATATTTTCCCATAGAGCATGCGTTTTTTTTCATTGGAAGAATTTTTTATGTCTTGATGTGGTGGTATTGCAGCCAATTAAAATTTATTGTCTACATTTGAAGGGTCAAATCATATAATTATTGTATTTACGCATTTATGAATTGTTATTATATGCTGTTGTTAACAAGTTCTGTGCTCTAATATTATTACTTTTTATATTAATATAATTTTTATTATGTCACAATATCAAATATTGTACTAGACCAATTATTTAAAATTATTGTATAATTTTATATCCACTTCTAGTTTTCTTAAGCAAATATGACTATTTCCATATCCATATGGATTTTGTAATTCTGTACGGATCCATGGAATGAAAATAGATGAAATGAAATTAATTTTCGATGCGGCATACACACTTTGCTCTACGGCAAAATATACACCTCCCTAAATATGTCGCTGTACGCACGGAGTACGCCAGTCCAATTCGCCACAAATGTGTTAGCAAAGCACCGCCGTAACGCACGTCTCCAGCATCTCAACTAACAGTTGCAACCAGCTAACTAGCACTTCTGCAAGGTCCGTTTATTTATTCATTTATTTACTTTTACGTCCGTTTTGCCACATACAGTAACAATGGACTTTTCCAAAATTATACAAGTAACGTAAAGAAAAACTATATATAATGATTTGTTTACAATACACATAGTAAAATAATATAAAAAAATTAATAGCATAATATATTTCAGCTCAACAAAGGTAAAACAGGTACATCAATCTGTTATTATATTACCCCACATACAGTGAAATATTATATTCCCTCCAAGTGCAAAAATTCTGCAATCATATAAAATGAATTATTTAACAGGAAAATGTTTAATTCTCTCTTACAACATTTATAATTTCCAATTATTTGATTCGTACTGGTAATTTATTAAATAATTTAATGCTCATGTTTGTCACACTTCTGTGATATAAAACGGTACTGCAGTAGCGTGTATGTAAATCCAATTTATTTCTTTTATTATGGCCATATATTCCACAGCTTTGTTTTAAATTTCCATGGTACTTTTTTGTAAAGCATAACACATCTAGAATATACAGTGAGGTTAGTTAGTGTTAAGATTCTAAATTTCTTAAAAATATGCCTATAATATTCACGTTTATGTTCACCAGTAATTACTCGAATCATCTTTTTCTGTAGCCGAAATACTTGTACAGTTTCCCCATCACTGCCCCGAAATAAAATTCGATTCCATAATCGTGACTGGAAATATGTAAAGTAAATACTCCATAGCATATGGGTACTCATGACGTCCCTTACATATTTAATTATATAATAGGCTTTACTCAAAATGGATTTGAACATACCCAGCTAAATTCTCCGTAATAAATATTCCCAAAAATTTTAATTCTGAGCAGTACGCAATTTTATTTCCATTAACAGGGCTTTGGCTGTTTACCTATAATGACTACCGTCTTCAGGGATGTGACACGTTTTACAACGTGCTCTAAAGGCGTACCGTTCATGACATTATATCACAGAAGGACGTAATGTTAATGTTCGCTGTGAGAACAAGTCTCATAATTGTATTCTGTATTCTGTTGTTCTGTTGTATATACTTCACATACAGCACGTTACTTTCATTTTATCGAATGAAAAGCCTACATCCGCTAACACATTTTCGACAGCTTTCCTACTCAGGAAATGGGGAAAAGGCTGTCCCGTCGTTGTTGTCCGTTTCAAGAGGAAGTGTCCGCGTGTCAAATAAGTCGTACCTTACATTCAAGGACTAAGAATGTATAATTTCCAATTTGGACGCCACTGGTCTTAATGTTAATTTTCCCGTTGTACACTGGAATACCACATCATTGCTACGTTTCACTACTGAAACTAGTGATAACTAAACATCTAGACATAGCCATCAGGGAACAATGAAGATAAGATGTTAATGACTGATGAAACAGACATACTTATATAATACCAGGAAGTAATAAGTTAAGTCAAACTGTAAGACTCAGTAACCTGCACAATTCTTGCAAGAAAAAATAACGATTAGTTGTAATTTCGATAATAGTAATATCAAGATGTGAAGTTAAAACCAGTAATACAAAAAAAGATAAACTAATTTTACACGAATTTATGTACAATTCAAATAGACAACGCAAATATTGTACTAATGACATTCTATGGAATATAGGACCTACAACTGATATTTGTATTCACTAATTTTCTGTCCTTGACGATGACCCAGCAGAATCGGAACATGTATGAAGCATAATAGAACAAAATAAAGCACTAATTTTGCTAACCGTACATTGCTGATCTACTCTTTCCTCTGCTACTTACTTGCTTACTTAATTACTCCATGGTGCAGTGTCCCTCTTGAGCAGCTAACTGGTTTGCAGCTAGTCAAGAAATTCCCCGCATTTCACGGAACCCGAAGGTTCATTACCGCACTCACAAGCGTCCGCCAACTTTCTCTATCCTGGGCCCGCCCAACCCAGTCCATATACCCACATCTCACCTCCTGGAGATCCATCCTAATATTATCCAACCATCGACGCCTAGGTCTCCCCAGTGGTCTCTTTCCCTCCGGTTTCCCCACCAAGACCCTATACACCCCCCTCTCCTCACCCATATGCACCACATGCCTAGCCCATCTCATTCTTCTTGATTTTATCACCCACACAATATTGGGTGAGGAGTACAAATTATCTAGCTCCTCGTTATGCAATCTCCTCCATTCCCCCGTTACCTCGTCCCTCTTAGGTCCAAATATTCTCCTCAACACCATGTTCTCGAACATCCTCAGCTTCCTTTCCTCCCGCAATGTCAGCGACCAAGCTTCACACCCATACAAAAAACAGGCAAAATTATAGTTCTATATATCTTGATCTTTAAATTTTTGGATAGCACCTGGAAGACAAAAGGTTCTGAACCAAATTATAGCAAGCATTTCCTGGCCTCCATCTGCTCTTAATTTCCTCCGCAATAGAATTTTGATTTGTTAAAGTTGTTCCCAAATATTTAAACTCTTTCACCCTCTCGAAGGTACTATTATTACTCCTCACACTCTGAATTCGTCCTGCATTCTGATCTCGAGACATGACCATGTACTTAGTTTTATCAGCACTTACTTCCAGTCCAATCTCCCTAGTAGCAGCTACTGAAGCTTCTGCATTTTCCTTTAGAGTATGTATGCTTCCTCCCATTATATTAAACATCATCGGCATAAGCCAGAAGCTGATGTGTACCGTTTAGTTTCAAGCCATCCTGGTTTACCTGAACCCTCCTAATGGCGTACTCTAAAGCAAAGTTAAAAAGCATTGGTGGTAGAACGTCTCCTTGTTTCAAACCATTCCTAATAGGGAAACTGTCAGACACATTCTTGCTTACCCGGACTCTACTATATGTTTCAGTCACACTCATCTTTATTAACCTTACAAGTTTCCTAGGGATACCAAACTCTATGAGAATTATATATGAGACCTCCCTCCTAACTGAATCATAAGCTTTCTTGAAGTCTATAAAGAGCGGATGAACTTCTTCAATCTATTCCCATTTTTTGTCAAGTATTTAGCGAATGCAGAATATATGATCAATAGTCGACCTGTTACGTCGAAAGTCACATTGATGATCCCCGATAATTTCCTTCACATATGGAGTTAACATTGAGAGCAGGATGTTGGATAAAATTTTGTGATTGGCAAAAGTGATACGCTCCTATAATTATTATAATGTTTTATCCCCCTTCTTATGGATAGGTACTATGATTGACTCCTTCCACGCTTCCGGCAGTTTCTCCTTCTTCAAAATAGAAGTAATAAGTTTATGAATCCCCAAGCAAATTGTTCTACCCCCTGCTTTAATCAGTTCTGCCGGTATTTGATCAATACCTTGCGATTTGTGACTTTTTAGCTTGTCGATAGCCAGCTCAACATCAGAGGCACTTGGTTCAGGTATTAGTGGTTCTGCTGTGTGTATTTCTGCCTGCCCAACATCCGTAACCCCATGCACGTTGAATAGCTGGGAGAAATAGTTCCTCCACCTAGCCGCAATACTGGTGGGAGTCTGCAACCAAGTCGCCTTTCTCATCCTTTATTATATTACATCTAGGCTGGTACTCCTTCTTAAAGTCACTGATGCCCCTATACAAGTCCCTAATGTTTCGGATCTTACTGTTAGTCCCTCAATTTTAGCTCTCAGATATGCCTTCTTTTTGTTCCTGAAATGTCTGCTAACTTCACGCCTTACATTGTTCAGATAATGTGCATTGCTTTGGCTTGGATCCTGTATCCACTGCATTTTAGCCCGCTTCCTTTGATCCAAAAAACCTAAACATTCTTCATCAAACCAGGGCGCATTCTGCTTAATTTCATGCAGACCCAGACTCTATTTCGCTGAAGTTTGGATATTCTCTGTAATGTTCTCCCAAGTTCTATTCCTATGTCCTATTTATGTCCTCTGCTACTACTGAATGAAATTCTCAGGCGCAGGCCAGATCGAATAAAACACTAAGAATTATATCCCGTGCAGACGTCTAATTTGTGGGGCGATGGGAATGGCCTCTACATTACGTGTGCATTTTAAGCACTGGGTGCAAAGAACTCATAATGGCGGATGTGAATGAATGATAAGCTTGTGGCCCATGTTTCTGCAACTGCAACGTGAAGTTGGTACTAAATTTAGCTCTGGCAAGCTGGTGTAATGATACCTTGTAGGCTGGAAACGTGCCCACATGTCCCATTTTATACGTCTTACTCGCTGGGCAACTGCAGAGTCACAGTTTTCTTTCCCTTAAAGCACAGCCCTTATGTACAAACAGGGCTACGTTAGTTCAGCAATTACACCAGGTTTAAGAAACGTAAAAAAGAAGGGTACAAAATTCACAACAAACTCCTATTTCCCTAACAGGATTAATCGACCAATCTTCATAGTGTATGCGCTGTGTGTTTCTGCAAGGCAGTAACTGAAACATTTTCATTATCTTCTTGCAAATTAAAGTATGTTCAAAGCAAATGAACATAAAACAGATTACGGTTTCCAATGGATTTCGAAGTTAGCAGAAAATACATGCAGCCAGCTGATCAACGCGTGCGTCATTGAACTGAGACTGCAGTGGGAATGCCTGCCACAATAGGCGTATTATCAGCAACCCTCGACGTCAAAAGCTTCTTATCGGTTGCACTTAACGTCACATTCGGGAGATGTAAGATTCATGCACATGTAATGACTTCGTGTCCGTAGCCCGTGCAGAGGGTATCACATGGCCGACATTACAACTATGATCCCGAGGATGGAGCAGCAGAAGACAGCTTCACCGATATATGATACATGATCTGTGATTATTGTTAACCATGTTTCCCTGTATGGATGTGTGCCAGCTAGTGCAATGTGCTATAAAGGACTCTATAATTGGCTGGTAACAAAATTCACCACGATTCTTATAATCACACTGGCCAACACTTTCACATTCGTAACTGTAAGGAGATTCGTATTACACAACCCAGTTAATGCATCTAATCAGAAATAAATCACCATCATAGTTATCATGGCCGTCGTCATCGCTTTTATCAGCACAGCACCATTTGGGCCCCAGGCCACGTACGCTGTCTCGTTGCTGGCGGATTAGTCAGTCACGAGGCCTTCTGTATCTACAAGACAATACACATATAATCCACGACATTCAACCATGTTACGGATAGGATATGGACCCCAAGGTTTAGATGTTTAAACGAAGGTACGTATTTTCTCCAAGCTTCAAATGCTTTCTCAAACAACCAAATCTTTCCAGTTGACTTTAGTTCCGAGCATTGGTGCTAAATGACGATAGCGTAGGTTATATTAGCGGTGGTTTGAATTACATAAAGAGTTTCCTTGGGCTCAAATTGACTTAAGCAATTATCGGATGATAAACGATTGTAACAGAGGCATACAGCCACACGAAATAACTGTGTCTGTAACTGTCGTGTTTGGGTACGCAAGTGTTACGCGAACTGAATCAAAATACGTCGGCATGCCCACTAAGGAGCTGCACGCTCCTAGTGAATCTGTTGATATGTTATTGCGGTTGGAAATAACTACCCTATTTAAATCTCATTCTTGTCGCTATGATGAGGGTTTCATGGTTTTACTCAGTTCTCCACATGAATGCAGTGCAACAAGCCATCGCCGGTATCATAGAAATCTTCTTTTATTCAACAGTCACGATAATTTTATCACAACATTCGCCACTATACAGAGTGATTCAGGATGGAAGGTCAGTTTATTGGGAGGCGATAGTATCGGTCATTGTGAGAAAAAAAAAAAGTTCGTACGAACACGTGATTCTGAACGGTTACCGAAATACAGCTGTTTGAATCTACCAATACAAAACCACTGTGAATGGTAATAAAGATGGAGAAATTACTTACTGTTAGTTTATTTGAATTTTAATTTCATGTTTAAACGAAACATTTGTTAGGCATAAATGGCAAATTTGTTACAGTTCACAAAAAAATGTTTGAAAACCCCGTCAACCTCAAAGCACATTGAAACTCATCGGCGAAGATCGCATGTTGCTCATCTGAACTGATCTTCACGTTCCTTTATGCGGACATCTGCACCCAAAACGCCACCAAGGAATTCATCTCGTGTAATCCACCCTTCGTTTGTACACTTCACTCTTCATCCAACCCCACAAACAAAAATCTAACGGAGTTAGGTCGGGAAATTTAAACAGCTCTATCTCGGTAACCATTCAGAATTAGATACATGTTCATATATCACCTGTCAAAATAATCTTTCCTCCTGAATCACTCTGTATAACCATCATGTTTTGACACAGTGTTGTTGAACAAGACTCTTCTACTTAAAGTCCATTAGATGCATACAGTGTGACAACTGCCTATACACACCTACCCAGATTAGCACAAATGTGTGTAGGGGCATAATAACATAATACCACATGTTCATTGTATTAAATGAATAAAACAAGCTGACAATGGTAAGACCGCAAGTCTGTCCCTTCATTTATGGTTCAACTTGAAACAACAATAATTTAACCTTTTGACGCCTAATATCAACTATAGTGGTCGTACCGCACCGCTAACCTCTAAAGTTGCATTTTATATATTTATTCAACAAATATAGGTACTGAATATTTTAAACATGGTATATAC
>Ga0131853_10004761_pt1 | contig 24350 bp, 19 predicted proteins | sample TergutLab28metaG_FD_92764 | JGI IMG/M metagenome (GOLD analysis project Ga0131853, IMG submission 92764) | Labiotermes labralis P1 segment gut microbial communities from Petit-Saut dam, French Guiana - Lab288 P1 (version 2) (version 2) | ecosystem: Host-associated > Arthropoda: Insects >...
ATAAATACCACTCCTTGTATAAGTATATGGATATTTTAGCAAAAATGGGGGTTACAAAGCTACCAACTATCCTTGGCTTTTACGTTATCAACTCGTGGTATTTTGTCAACCAGCCGTAATACTGATACAATTTAGACTGCTAAAAGATTTTAATGTTGCGACTGCTCAGGAAAGGCGTTTCTACTTGTATCATCTCATTCATGAGATAGTGCTAGCCTCAGTTCTATTTCTTCCCCAGGCACTTCTTTTGTTACTTTAAATCCAAGACTTTTGTAAAGCTTAAGTGCGGCTGCTCCATGAGTAGAAGTATAAAATGCATTGGACTTTCCTTTTGGAAAAGTTTTAACTTCTTCAATAATTAATTTCATCGCTTCTCGTCCATAGCCCTTATTTTGATGCTTCTCGTCTATCATCATTCGCCACAAAAAGTAATATGGTATGCCTTCATTATCTCTGTCATCTTCTTCAAAATAAGCAACCATTACAAAGCCTACAGGAATTTCGTCATTGTAAATACCATATACAATAGGAGTAGTTCCATATTCTATCGTATAAACAAACGCATCTGCCAAGCTCCCTTCATTGTGACGAACTAGATTTCTATCTGCTTTTAATCCGCATATTTCATCATCATTTTTTGATGTAATTGGTTTTAGGTTTACCATCATAAAACCTCCTTTCAAGTTACTTGTGTGAGAATAGAGCAGCTCTTTCAATCACCTAAATTTTTAAGGGATCAATATATCTCATTCACACTTACAACAGATTCTGCAGCAATCCAACCTGTTACTCCATTTGCATTTGTAGCGATTAACCATGCATTAACTATTTTTTGCACGTCTAATATATCGCCTATTTCTTGCATTAATTCCGTCGGGTTATAATCCCTTGTTAGAATGTCATTACAAATAAAACTTTCTGGAACAAAAGTCTCCTCTCCATTAATCTTACAAGGATACCAATGAGCAAAATCGTTATCCATGTCACCTGTGATGATAACTTTTGTCCCTTTGGAAAATGTAGAAAATATCGGCCGCTCTCCACCATAGCCTTGATATGTTTCGATTACCTTAACTTTCATGTCGCACCTCTATTTTTTATTCTCTAAGCCAATAACACGCCAAAAGATTTTAGTACCTTTCAGTCGTGAAACTACGATCCCAATTTATAATACAATATCAAGAATCCTCATACCTTAACCCACTATATCTTCAACACCATGAGCATCAGAACCGTAAATCAATTGAATACCCATTTTCTCTGCCATTTCTACAATATAACTTGGCGGATAAGTATCCTTATATAAAGGCTTGCGCAAACCAGCAAAATTATAATCGAGCGAATATCCTCCTGCCCTTATCTGTGCTAGCAATTCCTTCACCTGCTTGTTAATCACATCTTTATTTGCAACCCCAACAGCCTGCTGAAACTTATCCGCAAGTGCTAGATGTCCAATTCTGTGCGGCTTATATTCACCCAAATCAGCATCAATCGATTCTTGAACTAAACGATAGTAAGCTTTTTGATAATTCTCCAAGCTCCCATATTTTGGAATCAACTCGTCAATCACATCCTCGGGCTGGTAATCAATACAACGCCAATCCTTCAAGCCTTCCATATAGTGAACAGATAAGATTCCTGTGTCGCAGTACTTTCCATATTCTTGCAGAAAATTCTTTGTCCAAGCGACTTCGGTTGGTATATAATCAACTTCAAATCCGACTTTGATAGCAATTCGACTTTTATATTTCTCTTTAATCGTTAGCATCTCTTTGAGATAGCGGTCAACTTCTGTTTCAGGCATGTGGAGATTGCCAAGGAGTTCTTTTTTGGGTTCAAGCAAATTCATAAAGCGATCTGGAACGGGTGTGTGTTCAGTAATATGGTATTTCTCGAATCCCAATTCAATGGCACGCTCAATCATATTCTCCACGTGATCACCGCTTCCATGGGGACAAAATTGTGTGTGGGTATGACCGTCTATCCTCAGCATTAGTACTTACCTTCCATTCGATCTTTAAGTGCTTCTTTAATTTCATCAACCTGTACACCTTTTTCTGCCATTAAAACTAAGGTGTGATAAACCATGTCGCTGATTTCGTACACAAGTTCTTCTGTACCTTCATTTTTAGCAGCGATAATAATTTCAGCTGACTCTTCGCCAACCTTCTTTAAAATTTTATCAATGCCTTCATTAAAGAGGTATGTCGTATATGAACCTTCTTGTGGTGTGGTTTTTCGTTTGGCAATTGTATCCGCTAGTTGTGCGATAATCGAGCCACCTTGCCCAGCACCTTCAAAGCACGACCAACTTCCAGTATGGCAAGCTACACCAGTTTGTTCAATCATTATAAGTAGTGCATCTTTATCGCAGTCAAAGCTAATCGACTTTACCTTTTGAGTATTTCCTGAGGTCGCACCCTTTTTCCAAAGTTCCTGACGCGAGCGGCTATAGTAAGTTGCAAAACCATCCTCAAGTGTCAACTTTATGGAGTCGGCATTCATATACGCAAGCATCAGCACATCCTTGGTTTTAAAATCTTGTACAACAGCTGGGATAAGTCCATCTGCATTAAACTTGAGTTCTTCTATATTCAAATTCATCGATTTACAATAACTCCCTTCTCAGCCAAGTAGTCTTTCAATTCATTAATTGGGACTTCACCAAAATGGAAGACACTTGCAGCCAATACTGCGTCAACATTTGCATCGCGAATCGCCTCATAAAAATGTTCTTTTGTTCCAGCACCACCTGATGCAATAACTGGCACATCAATCGCATCAGTGATCATTTTTAATAACTTAATATCATAACCATTTTTCATGCCATCTTCATCAATGCTATTAACAACCACTTCGCCTGCACCAAGGGCTACTCCCTTTTTGACCCATTCCACCGCTTCAAGATCGGTTTCAATACGGCCTCCATCAATGTATATTTTATAGATTCCTTCAGCATTTTTCTTAACATCTAATGCTAAAACAACACATTTAGAACCAAATTTTTCAGCCGCATCTTTGATGAGTTCTGGATTTCTCACAGCCGCAGAGCTAATGGATACTTTATCAGCTCCTTTATCAATAACAATCTGGAAGTCTTCAATGGTACGAATCCCGCCACCAACACAGAATGGAATTGAGATTTTGGCGGCTACTTTTTCAACAAAGTCTAGCGCAATCTCTCTTTTTTCATTTGAGGCTGTGATGTCATAGAAAACCAGTTCATCAGCGCCATTACTATTGTAAAATTCTGCTAATCCTTCTGGAGAGTTAACATTGATGATATTTTCAAATTTTTGACCTTTTACTACACTTCCGTCACGGAAATCTAAACATGGAATTATTCTTGTCTTAAGCATACAATTGCCTCCTCTAATATAAACGCCCCTTCATATAGGGATTTACCTATTATTGCTCCATATACCCCAATTGCAGAGAGTCGTTTTAAATCATCTAAGCTACTAACGCCACCTGATGCAATGACATTCAGGTCTGTTTCTTTTACTAACTGCTTATAAGCTTCAAAGTTAGGACCTTGCATCATGCCGTCTTTTGCAATATCAGTGTAAACGATGGTTTGGACACCAACTTTTTCTAGTTGCTTACAAAATTCGAATGAATCGACACCTGAATCTGTCAGCCATCCGTGTGTTGCAACTTTACCGTTTTTTGCATCAACTCCGATGCAGATTTTTTCGCCATATTGTTGGACGAGCTCTGCGACAAAATCGAGATTTCCGACTGCAGCACTTCCAATAATCACGCGCGTCAAGCCAGCGTCGACCCAATCTTTGACATGATCAGCAGTACGAATGCCACCGCCTAATTGTACTTTAAGATCAGTTTGGGAAATTATTTCCCGGGTAATTTCGACATTTTCTGACACGCCATCCTTAGCACCGTCAAGGTCTACCATATGAAGCCACTCGCTCCCAGAAGCTTGAAAATTTTGTGCGACTTCTAGGGGATTGTTATGGTAAATTTTTTGTTGCTTGAAATCTCCTTGCGATAAACGGACTGCATGTTTATCTTTAATATCTATTGCTGGAAAAAGTTTCATCTACAGCACCCCTTTCGTCGAAGGAAGTCGATCATCAACAATCTTTACCGCTTCTTTAATTGCATGCCCAAGCGCCTTGAATAATGCCTCAACTTTGTGGTGGTCATTATCGCCATAAAGAACTTCCATATGCAAATTCATCTTAGCTTCATTACTAATCGACTTAAAAAATTCTTGTACATTCTGGGTATCTAATGTTCCGAGCTTATCTCGTTGCAAATCAGCTTTGTAAACAAAAGCAGGTCGACCACTAAAATCAATCACCACTCGCGCGAGCGTTTCATCCATCGGTACATAACTCGCCCCATAGCGGTTAATCCCCAACTTATCTCCAAGTGCTTCAAGCATAGCTGCAGCAAGGGCCAAACCAACATCTTCAACTGTATGATGATCATCGACTTCCAAATCGCCCTTGCAGCTCACATTCAAATCAATGCCACTATGAAACGAAAATGCAGTCAACATATGGTCGAAAAAACCAATCCCTGTATCGAGTTTGCTTTGCCCCGTTCCATCTAAATTTAACGTCAAGTCGATATTCGTTTCCTTCGTTTTTCTTTTAATCGTTGCTATTCTCATCAAACGACCACCTTTCGCTAATCTTCAAACCTAATACTAACCGCATCTCGGTGCGCATACAAGCCTTCCTCATCAGCAATCAACTCAATATGATTTCGCGCCTGTTCCAAAGCCTCTCGACTATAGTACACCACCGACATCTTCTTCTGAAAATCATTCACATTAAGTGGCGAAGAAAAACGTGCTGTCGCATTCGTTGGCAAAGTATGATTTGTCCCTGCATAGTAATCTCCAACCGACTCAGGTGTATACGCTCCTAAGAAAATCGCCCCCGCATGCTTCACCTTTTTATAAAGCTCCATCGCATCAGTAGTCAAAATCTCCAAGTGCTCAGGCGCAATCACATTCACCAACTCAATACCAACCTCCATGGTATCCACAACGATAATCGCCCCATAATCTTTAAAAGCTGCTTCAATAATTTCTTTTCGAGGTTGAGCATTAACCATCTCTGGTGTAAGTTCAGCGATCTCTCGTGCTAATTTTTCTGAGGTTGTAATCACAATCCCCGATGCCATTTCATCATGCTCAGCTTGTGCCATCAAATCAGCAACAATATACTTTGGATTCGCTGTCTCGTCTGCTAAAACAACAACTTCTGATGGACCAGCAATCATATCGATACCAACAATCCCTGACACAAGATTTTTCGCCATCGCCACGTAAGCATTACCCGGGCCAACAATTTTATCAACTTTGTCAACTGTCTGGGTCCCGTAAGCTAACGCTGCAACAGATTGCGCACCACCCATCTTTAAAACACGCGTGACACCAACTAGCTTTGCTGCAACCAGCAAGCTGCTTTTTATTTTCCCATTTTTATCAGGAGGCGTCACCATTGTAATGTCCTCAACACCTGCGATTTTAGCTGGGATGACATTCATCAAAACTGTTGACGGATAAGCAGCTTTCCCGCCCGGAACGTAAACACCTGCTCGCTCAACTGGACTAACGATTTGTTGCAACATTTTTTGCTCATCTTCAATCACATAACCAACTTGCATCTGTTTCCGGTGATAAGTTTCGATATTTAACTTTGCAGCCTCAAGTGCTTCTACCAGTTCTTGGCCTACTTCTGCAAAAGCAGCCTCAAATTCGCTGGCAGTTACTTCAAAGTCCTTTATGTCGGCACCATCGAAGGTTTTTGTATAGCGCCTAATAGCTGCGTCTCCTTCTGTCTTTACCGCTGCCAAAATATCCTTTGTTACTAATTCAATTTCTGCTGTCTCTGAAATGGCACGGTTTAAAATTCGTTCCAACTCTTCACTTGCCTTATTCCCATAAATAATCTGTAACATTGTCATTTACCTCACTTTCCACTGCTTTTATAAAATTTTGAATCTTATCATAACAGAACTGATAACTGGTTCGATTACCGATAATCTTGGCTTGGATATCAAACATTTTTTCGAGCACAACCAGCCCGTTTTCTTTGAGTGTGCTTCCCGTTTCGACTAAGTCAACGATACAATCAGACATATTCATCAAAGGTGCAAGCTCCACTGATCCATTGAGATAGATAGTTTCGATCTCTCGCTTACCTGCGAAGTACTTTTTGGTAATATTAGGATATTTGCATGCGATTTTGAGGACTTTTTTCGGACCATACAGCTCAGTGCCAGGAAATCCCGCGACAGCAAAGGCGCATTTGCCGAATTGCAAATCGAGAAGTTCATACACATCAAGGTCTTGTTCGAGAATGATATCCTTGCCAACAACGCCAATGTCTGCGACCCCTTTGTTAACATAAGTCACCACATCAATAGGTTTGACAAGTAGGTATTCGATCTCATCAATTTCATCGCGAAACACTAATTTGCGACTGTCCATATCAACAGCATCTGCCATGCCAGCAGCACGCAATCTTTTCATCGTATCTTTTGCTAGACGCCCCTTTGCTAAAGCGACTGTTAAATATTCCATACTGAGTCCTCCTCTTTCTGAGCCATTAACCAGCTATCAACCTCGATTGAAAAACCGATCGCATTACAATTGATGATCTCGTTAACGGCATACCTTCCACCAGAAAGCACAGCTTGTGGGACATCTCGGTAGTACCCTTTGAAAATAACACCATCGTAATAAGTAAATTCACTCGTCATTGATAAATCAAAAATAATCTGCTGATCAAATGCCTTTAAGTACGCGAGATCAGACAAAGTTTCCGCTAATAAATTTCCAACTTTGAAGCTTTGGAGCTTTGTTAAGACTTCTTCATATGATCCACGAAGACTAAACAGCTTCGGCAAGATGGCTTGAACCTGATCTGAAAGCTTGTGAAGTTTTCCGAATTTCACCAATTCTTCTCGATTTTTAATGTAAACCAACTTTCGAAAAACTTTTTCTTGCTGCGGATCAAGCTCACAGACGTGCAGAAGCTTATCTAAAAACTTCGTTGTTCCGACTTCGATAATAAAGGGAACATCTTGCAAATAAGAAATAGCTAAACCAAGCACTTCTGCTTCGCATTTCTCATCAGCAACACCGAGATGTTCGATTCCAAACTGATTAATGGCTTTAATTCGATCATTTAGCGACTGGTAAATGGTAGATTGATAGAATAGTTTTAAAACTTCTCCATCAGCGATATTCGACCTGATATTATTCATAATTGTCGTTGTAATATCAGGTCGCAATAACTGGAATTTTTGACCATTGAGAACAGTAACTAACTGCTCCCTTTTGATTTCACAACTTAACGATGAAAAATTTTCGTAATTTTCAAATAGCGACGGTTCGTATGGAAGATAACCTGCTGATAATGCAAAATCCTCCATCTTTCGTTTTATTTGATACTCTTTTAATCTGTAACTATTCAAGACTGACCAACTCCTTGATATATAAAAACCATGCAAACACATGTTGTGCTTGCATGGCGAGAAATCCTTAACTAGCATACAAGCACCTGTTTACGAACTTTTCCTTATGGGAAAATGGGCTTGTATTGGTGAACTGTTTCCAGCTACAATATCAAACCCTGTTTGTATGATGTTGATGATGCTTTGTATTAAATGTACATGCGTTATATTGCATAATGGATTTCATAATGATACTCCTTTTGAAAAAAGGTATTTCTCAGTATTATACAGTATTTCAAATAAAATGCAACCCTATTTTGCCATAATTTTTCATTTCTTACATTTTTGCCATTCCCGAAAATTTTGAAAGTATCAACTGTCGTAGCTGAGTTTTGTAACAACGAGAATGCTACCATTTTGAATAAATAATAATGAAAGCTTTTCCACATGGCCAGTATAACATCAATTTGCATATACTGATTTGGTATGCGCGAATTTTGTCTAGTTTGACTTGATTTTCGGTAATATTTTTTTAAATAATTTTATATTTTACTTATTCTCATGAGTGGCACCAAAAACATCATGAGTGCAAATGATGCTGCGTTTATGTGAATAAAAAGAGGGTTTAAAGTTTAATTTCGCGAACCCCATTCTATTGCAATAAAATATTTTTATCGAAATATGTCAAATGCTATTGACACTTGTAGTCTATTGTGGTAAAATCACAAAGCAAAATTCAAAAAAGCAAAGTTAAGATACATGTTTTGCTCTATGAAATGTAAATGCAAAGAAATTGCCGATGAATATTGAATGCTCAATATTTTGTCAACTAGGCACCATCGGCAACAATAAATCAGTTGTTAAACATAGGTTTTATATGTATGAAAATTTAAAAGGAGTGACTCGAAATGACTGAAACTATACGTCTCAAAAATATAGTTAAGCTGTTTCTGTTAATTATCTCTATATGGCTAGTTGCTACTGTCCTACCAGATACATTTGCGGAAAACATAAATAATGAGCCAAATTATAGTACGCAAGATGATTCGGTAGAAACGCCAGTTGCACATTTAGAAGATCATTTAATTTACCTTGAGACTGCTAGGCGTGCTTTAAATTCAGAGATAAATAATATGGATAGCAGCAGTGCTGCTTTCGAACATGCTCTAGAAAGGCTTGCAGATATTGACTCTGAAATGGCTAAGATTCACGCTGAGATGAATCAAATCTGGGCGGCATATGATTCAAGTTTTGATTTAGATGATTTTGAAATCGAGTTTGATGAGGATATATACGACGAGGAATCGGATGATGATGATTCTACTGGTTGGGAATATGAATACTATATCCCTTATGAGCCATTTGCACCTTATTATGAAGTAGCACCAATGCGAATGTCAGATATGGAGATCGCCGCATTTGCAGATGCGCCACTTGTTGATCCAATCGCAATAACCACAGCTAATATTGCACAGTTTTTAGCTGGAACTTTGGGAGAGAATGATGGTCATTTTGTTTTGAACGGTCCTGTCACAGCCCCAACTGCTAGGGTCGCTGGTCGCCCTGGTGTTTTCACAGGTATTATAGAAGGTAATGGTCACACGATAACGGGCTTAAGATTAGGAGCAGCAGTTGGAACCACTGGTGTAGGACTTGTGCAAGCAGCAGGAGATGGTGCAGTCATCCGTAACCTTAACTTCACCAACATAGGAACGACAGATGCGGCTAGAGCAGTAGATTTTAACGCAGCAGCAACAAATGCAAATAGTCGCGGAGTAGGGATGGTAATCGGTCAAACTGTAGGGCCTAGTGCGACAATCTCAATAGATAATGTTCACCTTGTGGGTAATATGCAAATGTCTTTGAGATCTACTGGAGATAATTTTTCAAGTTGGGGTGGAATGGTTGGTCGAGTTGGTGCTGCAACAACCGTAAACATGAGAGATGTTTCTGTTGGAAATGTACAATTTCATGCAAGTGCAACAACGGGTAGACTAGATATAGCAGGTGGGTTAGTTGGTTCGGTTCATGGTGGAACAGTGAATGTTACCACAAATGTACGTGAAACGAATAATATTGATTTAGATATGCGTGGAGAATCACGTGGTACTACTGCTGGTCCAGCAGCAGGGAATAGTATTACAAGTGGTATTCGCCGAGGTGGTGGAGTAGTCGGATATGTGTTTAGTGGACATGTTGCGATCTATGATACAGTAGTTACCTCAAGACGTATGCCGATTGCAACAGGGGCAACAAATACTGGTCAACTACTTGATCCTATTAGAGTTTTAGGAACAGTTGGTGGAATGGTAGGGGGTCTAAACACTGCCGCAACAGTTAGACTAAATAATGTTGAAAACCAAGCACCTATCCAAGTTCAATGGGCAGGTGGAGATGGTCGAACACAAGGAACAGCTCCAGCAACGCCAGCGGGTAGGATCGGTGGTTTGATTGGCCATGCGGGCGGAACCGTAAACATTACAAATTCTAGGAATTATGGTGTGCTTCAACATCAAGGGAATAATGCAATGATCGGTGGATTAGTAGGATATGCAGGTGCATCATCTATCGTCGTTATTAATGGCAGCCACAATGGAGCATCGGCAGTACGTCCTAATCAAGCACTTCCTACTGGAACACTACCAGGTCAATTATTCCATCGAAATTCAAATACTGGTGGAACGCATAATATTAATAGTTTTGCAGTGATGGGTGGAATCGTTGGACGCTCACGCGGACGTATGACGATCGAGAATACAGAAAACTTCGCTAATATAACTAAAACGCTAGGGAATGCCCTGGGTGGTGGAGCAGGTAGAAGAGGACGTAACAATACCCGTTTAGGCGGAATTATTGGTCGTGCTAATCCAGCAGGGAATCAAGGGTTTACTTTAACTAACGTGACAAATCATGCTAATCTTGATGTGGCGATTACAACACGCGGAGGCGGATACGTAGGTGGAATCATTGGTGAATTAGCACCTCCAGCACGTGGTAGAGCAGGAGCGATGACGCTTACTAATGTTACAAATAATGCAGACTGGCTAGTGGGTGGCATCCACATGGGTGGAATTATCGCTCGCTCTCGCCCAGCAAATGTCATAATTCGTAATGCTACAAACACTGCTGATCTTCGTAGAGCAGCTTCTGGAACTTCTGGAAGACCTCAAACAGCAGGCGGAATTGTTGGATTTAATGGTGGAGCTGGTTTAAGAATTGAAACAGCAGTTAATACTGGAAATATCACTACTAATACCCATACAGGAGCAACAGCAGCAATTGGCGCAGAGCGTGCAGGTGGGATTGTTGGTCGAAATTCAGGTAGAGCTTTGAATATTAATGATACTTATAACATAGGTAACGTAAGGGGCCATCAAGATACAGGTGGAATCGTTGGACTTGCAGCTGGTAGAGATGTAGTTATTAATCATGCAATTAACCGCGGAAACATTACTGGAACACGTGATAGAAGTAGAGCAATCGCAGGTGGTATCGTTGGGCATAGTTCTGGACGAAATCTCCTTATTAGAAATGCTGGTAACTTTGGGCTTGTAACTGTTCTAGGTACTAGAAACAGTAGCATGGATGGTGTTGGCGGTGTGCTCGGTCGATCTCGAGGCGCAGCAACACGAATAGAGATCAGTTTCAATCAAGGAACAATTACTGGTCGAAATTCAGCTGGAGGAATTATTGGTCGTAACCAAGGTGCACTGAATATTACAGATGTGTATAACATTGGTTGGGTTCACAATGGTGCTGCAACTGGAGCAAATATTAGAGCAGGTAATGGTATTATCGGGCGTCGCCGTACAGGAGCCGTTCGAATTACAAGAGGATGGGTATCAGCGCGTGTAGGTGGATACGCAGTTGGTGTATCGCAAGCAGGTGCCGCTGCACAACGTAATACTGGTTTAGTTACTGGAATCACGTTTTCTGGTATCTTTGTGGATGAAACAACATTCCATACAACAGGGACAGGATTTAATGCAAATGCGCCTGCAATCCAAAGAAACCGCAATGGAATATTCACTGTTGATACAGAACTATTAACAAGTGGTTACTTGCCAGGATTCAATAGTGGTCCTTGGCGTATAGGTATCCAAGATGTTAGTCATGAACAACAAAGAACATATCCATATTTCTTTTGGCAAGTACCAGGTGGAGAAGCAAGCAATAGCGTTCTTCAAGATCCATTCTTCACATTTATAAGAACACAGCAACCTTTGCCACCATCAGCTAGTGCAGCTGAATTAGAATTGGATTTGCCAACTGAAGCTGACTATGACCTAGATGAAGAAAGAACATCTTTAGCAGCACCAGAAGAGTATGATACAGATTTGCTAATTGAAATTGAAGAGGCGTTAGCTTTACTAAACGAAGCAAGCACAGAAGCAACTGAAAGTGCCTCAAGCTTACCAAGTGAAGCAAGCACAGAAGCAATTGAAAATGCATCAGATTTATTAAATGAAGAATACACAGAAGCGACAGAAAACACATCAAGTGTATTAGATGAGGAAAATACAGAAGCAACTGAAGCAGATGAGGAAGCCTTAGAAGCAGAAGATGACGAGTACTTATCAATTGAGATGATGAGAGATGAGTGGTGGGGAAGTTTATTGCCTGAACCAGCACCTGGACATCGCTGGCGTCCATTTATGGATTTAGAGTATGTTCCTGGTCATGGTGTTCATTTTGATTTCAGATGTGATTTCTTAGATTTTGATGAGCGATTCCCGAATTGTCAGGAGCTTTCACGAGAAGGAACAAGGATCTTTAATACGCATAGACATTCAGCGACAATGGTAAGCCCATGGGCACCGATTGTAGCGGGAGCAGAGACATTCCATCTTAACTATAATGTAGCGGGGATGAACTCTATCGGACTTATAAGCAACAATGGTGTTGTTGGTTTTGAGGCAAGAGAAGTAACTGGTCGTATTATGATTCGTGGTTATGATCCATTATTTAGTCGTACTGAAACGAATCCGAATTACTATTTCATTGATCATGCACGATTTGAAATTGTAAGTTTTGATGAGGCGCTTGTTGATTTGAATGGTGTTTTTATGGGATGTCTTAACGAAAACCTTTATCCTTGTCCTGTTGATCAACAAGTGGATCTAATGCGCGGATTAGGTATGATTCGTTTTGAAGTAGATGAGAATTATCCTGATCAAATTATAGGTGGTATTCACCCAAGAGATAACGGCGGAGATAGGCCAAGTCAGGTTTATGATCCTAATAGATCATCGAATGCATCAGATGTAGCTGCAAGTCTTGATGACTTTACAGTTGTTAGAATTACAGCTCTTGGTTACGCACCTACATATCGTATTATTTATCTTCAAGACTTAAATATGATGAGTGTTGCTTCGATCAATGTCCCGATGGAAAGAGTTCCGTTTGAGATAAGAGTATGGGTGCCGCAAGAAGCAGAAGAAGCGGATATCGCAGATGGTGGAAATGATAACGATTATGGAGAAGATCTTTTAGAAGGACCTCCAGGAGCAGCTCCACTGGGAACACCTCCAACAGGAGCAAGACCAGGTTTTGGCGTGTTGCCAGGGCATGATCCAGGTAGTTTCCTTGCTAACTATCCAGTATTAAATCATACGAGAGATACAAGAGCAGTTGAGCGATTCCCAAATAATGAGACACGTCATCCATTGTCACCAACAACCGTAACACGCTCCTATGAAGATGGTCACACCACAGAAAGTGGAGGACCAGGTGTGCGCGGTCACTTCCAAATGCAAACGGTGATGTGGGGCGATGAATTAGAAGCGACAGCACTGTTGCATAGTACAAATACACTAGGGCAATTGAGATATGAGCACTTGATTAACCGTGGTGTAAGCACTTGGACGACAGCTGATGAAGAAAGAGTAAGAGTTTTGGATTTAGATCTTTATGTTAGAAACATTGCTTTACCACTTATGTATTTCCGATTTGTTGAATTAGAAGGCTTTGATGCTGAGGGAACACCAATCATGCGCCCTCTAAACATTGATGGAACGAATACTGCGGCGATTGCAGCTGCCAATGGTAATCCTGCTATTCCTGCAGGACCAAGTCCTGTTATCAGTTTAACAATAGACAACGATCCGCATCCAAATGCAACGCAGGTAAGACACCATCCGTCTGAGGCTGCGCCTGCTAATAATTTAACTGTGCATCAACCAATTACAACACATCCAGGTCAAGCAGCAGATGCATCAGAGGAGCCGCCGCTCCCAGCAATTGCTTGGAGAAACCAGAATCAAAATGCTTATGCAGGTAACTTCCAACATTTCCGTGTTGAGGGAATGTCTGAGGAGGCAATGTTTAGTGTAGTAGATACCTCAGAGGTATTCATTGCTAGACCTGATCTTGCAGTTGCTGACTACTTTGAGTGGTTCTATCCGTTGTATATTACTGTTTGGGAAGATCATGACAATGAATATGATCGCCGTCTAGATTTCGGAAACTTAAGTCGATTTGGACCAGGAAATCCTGCGACCGTAGCTAACAATCAAGCGAACAGAGATGCTGCATTTGATGCTGCATTTGAAGGAGATCCTATCCTTGTTCGTACATTAGTTATCCCGCTAGTTCGCTTGCGTGAAGTGCCAGTACATGTTGTAGAAAGAGTAGAAACAGCACCTGGGGTGTTTGAATATGTATTCATTGATCATTCAACTTTAGAGCACAACGAAAATCCTGTTGCGGGTACGCCGGCAAGTTCGGGAATATTTACAATTATTAATGAAGGGTTTAATATCTTGTATGCTGAGGCTGAAGGCTTCTACTCATATGAGCTAAATGCCTCTGATATTGATGAAGTTATAACATCGACTGGCTATATTCGAATTGTATTAGAGCCACGCTTCCTAGAAGTGACATTTGATTTACAAGATGGCGTAGATCAGGCTGATTTCCCTGATCAAATAATTAGACATGGCCTTACTGCAACACAACCAGGAACGAATCCAACTCGAGCAGGTGCGATACTTGACTATGAATTTGATGGCTGGTATACAGCGCCAACAGGTGGAACATCATTCAATTTTGCAACTCCGATTACTGAAGATACAACGGTTTATGCACGATGGACAGCCCGTCATCAAGTGAATTTTGACTTACAAGATGGTGAAGACCAAGAGGATTTCCCAAATCAATCAGTTAGAAATGGAGACACTGCAACAGAGCCTGCGACTGATCCGACTAAAGACGGTTATCGTTTCGTTGGTTGGTACACAGCGCCAGAGGATGGAGAAGAATTTGACTTTGATGCGCCAATTATTGAGGATACAACCGTTTACGCAAGATGGATTCCAGTAACAGAATTCGAATTCATCAAAGTAAATCATTTGTATGATGATCGAGAGAATGCTAACTTCGAACGTTTACCAGATGCCATGTTTAATCTGTATATTAGAGAAACGATTGCAGGTGAATGCACGGAGTGGGAGGACTATGAAGAAGGTATTTGTGAGGAGTATGCAGATGATGATTATGACTGGGTACGCCTTCATGAAGGTATTATAAGTGATGCTAACGGATTGGTTCAATTCCCACAACCTGTTGATGCGGGTAGAGAGTATAAACTAGTTGAGATAGAAGCGCCAGAAGGGTTTAGATTGCCAGTTGGTCATTGGTATGTCAGTATTGATGATGATGCAGATAGAACAATCACGATCACCAGAAGTGAAGATGAAGATGAAGAACCGTTCACTGATGTCCCATTCGACTATGGTTATGTTCCTTGTCAAGAAGGGCTTGAAGAGTGTGAATCTGGTGACGCATGGTTCGTTGGGAACATGAGACTAGGGATGGAGTTTAGGTTTACAAAGACTAATGACTACCTGTATCTAGATGTAGATAGGGATCCAAATGTTCTAAGAGATCCAACAGACATTCCAAATAATCCAAACTTAGAGCGATTAGCAGGAGCGGCATTTACACTAAGCCGATGGGAATTTGATGATGTGACGAATGCATATGCTTGGGTGATTATTGAGGCAAATGTTGAAAGTGATGCTGCCGGATTAGTTGAGTTTGATCATCTATTAACATTAGAGGGTGAGTATCGACTTGATGAAACACGAGCACCAAGTGGTTTTAGAATACCACATGGTTGGTGGATCATCGAGTGGAATGATAACACAGAACAATTTGACTTTACTGCAGGTGGAACAGTATCGCTTGTACCAGCTTTCAGATATGTCGTATGTACTGTTGATAACGATCTCGATAAATGTTACGCTTTAGAAGCTGGCGAAGTGGTCTACTTTGTTGGAAACTTCCCTGAAACTATCTTGCCAGGAACGGGTGGGATAGGCGCGATGACGCTTACTGTAATCGGTGCATTAGGACTTACTTTCGTTGTCTTGCTCTACCTAAGAGGTAAAGCAGCAGATGATTTAGTAAAAATTGAGAACAATTTAATTACTTAGGAAATAGAGAACACCAACGGTTGCGCATTCTAACGAATCATGTTCGCAGATGTAAGTCGCACGTCGTTGTAAGAAACATGGCCAGCAGGTCAGAAATATAGCGCGCGTGCGCAGCGTACAGTGTACGTAAAAAAAGGAGATGACATAATATGTCAAAGATGTTTAAGAAAGTAACTGTCTTATTATTGGCAGTCGCTTTACTAATACCAACGTTGTCAGCATTGGCAAATCCAAATAATCCACAAATATTTGGACCACAAGGTATAGATGAAACAACTCGAGGGACTATCATTATAACACGAGTAGCAGGAGACGTAGGCCCACTACCAATTCAAGCGCCAAGATATGTAGTAGCAGGCGTTCCAATTCGTGTTACACTAGTTACTCCTGATCCAACAAATCCAACTAATGTAGCTGGTGCAACAGCAGTAACAGGTGCAGATGCATATTCGCGAATTGTTATTACTGATACAGATGGAGAAGCAGAATTTAACAATTTACCATTAGGTGTTTGGTTAGTAGAAGAGTTAGCATATGTATATGTAGACGGACCTCTAATCGGAACTGACTTACTAGAAACTGCAACAAGAGAAAGAATTGACAATCCAATTCATGCAGATGAATTCTTCAGTGACTTCCTAGTAGGGTTACCAAGATGGGTAGACGCTGAAGGAGATGCAGATGGTAATTGGGAATTTACTGTAAGAGCGTATCCAAAATCAGCAATTCCAGAATATGAAGGGAATTACAAAGACTTAGTTGAAATTACAGGAAATGTAGCAACATGGGAAGTAGGACATGCCATTCCAAATGCAGTAGGTTCATTGATTCATTTCTCGGTAGTAGATATCATGGATTCAGGTTTAACTTTCGCTGGTTACGAGACAGTTCATGGTCGCTTTACTCGTCTAGGAGATGATAGCGATAGCTGGGAAGATGGAACAGGTGAACTAATTCGCGATACGCATTTCACAGTAACGCCGACAGGGCAAAGAGTTGACATCTATATTAACGAAGCGGGACGTACACTTTTAGCAGAGCAAGGATTATTAGGCGAAGACGGGCGCGTAATGTTCAGATATTCGGCATCAGTAACAGCGCCCGGTGTGCATGGAAACCGTGCAAACTGGTTCCTACAAGAACCACCAACAACACCTCCATGTGATCCAGAGGAAGAAGATTGTGATCTTTATGATTTCTGTTTCTTATATCCAGATCATGAATATTGTGAAGATGTGCCGCCATTCTGCGAGACTTACCCAGAGTTGTGTGAGACAGCAACTTTCTATAACTTAGAAGTATTAAAAATCAACACAGCGGATCAAAACTTACAAGGTGCACAATTCCGTATGTATCGTGAGTTAACTGTTGCCGAATTAGAATTACCAGCAGCAGAAAGACCAGCAGGAACAATTAACAATGGGACTGCTTACGTGGTACCATTGAGAACGCCAGCTAATGCATTAATTGAAGGAACAACAGGTACAAATGGTGTAACAAACTTTAATGGAGTACCAATGTCAAGTGAGCATCATGCGTTATGGTTAAGAGAAACAGTGGCACCAACAGGTTATAGATATATCAATCCGTGGATGCCAGTAGTCGTAGCTACTAGTCATGCAAGACCAGGTGTAGGAGATGCACCTACATTTATTGTAGATGTGACAGTATTAAACGAGCCATATAGTGGATGGAACTTACCAGACACTGGTGGTATGGGAACAGTTGTTCTTACAGTAGCAGGTCTTGCACTAGTAGGTGGAGCTTTAGTTCTATTCCTAGGTGGTAAGAAAGACGAAGAAACTGTTTAATAGCAATTGATTTCAAAAGTAGGGACTGGCGAGTATTTCGCACTTTCCCCTGCTTTTGTATGAAGGAGTCGAGAATTTCTTCATACACGAGCAGTATGTTTATATGAGTAAATTAAGGAGGTGGTATGACGTGTCAAAATTATTTAAGAGTTTAGTAGCTTTGTTGATGATTGTTGCACTATTCATACCTAAAATTATGCCTACCCATGCCATGCATGGAAATCCACAAGAATTTGGAAGACCACCAGAAGGAGAGCTTGGGAGCATTACAGTGGTTCGTGTCGCTGGAGATGCGTTTACGGTTACACCACCTGGCTATCTAGTAGCTGGCGTTCCGATTCGAGTTCAGCAAGTGCAATTTACAGTTGGTGCTGTGCCTTCAATGACTAATCTAGCAGATCCAGAATGGGTAAATGAGCATGTCATTTTATTAGGAACACCAATTTATGGTGCAACTGGTACAAATGGCGAAGTCTTGTTTGACGATTTACCACAAGGTATTTGGCTAGTTCAGGAATTGGCATCTGCGACGATTGATGGTGTAACAGTGACAAATCCGATTGAAGAAGATCAATTTTTTGCTGATTTTGTCGTTGGCGTTCCTAGATGGGTTGAGGATGATAATGTGCCCCTTGGTGGAAGATGGGACTTTCATGTGAGAGTATACCCTAAGTCAGAGATTCCACCTGATGGTGGCGAGTATAAAGAAGCTATTTATTATTCTTCAAATGTGGCTACTTGGGAGTTAGGTCATTTGATCCCAGCGGAAGTTGCGCTTTTGCCTTATTTTTCTGCTACGGATATGTTACCAAGTGGATTGCAATTTATTCCGGGATCAGTAGAGGGAAGATTTGAAAGATCAGCTGATGAAGATGGGTGGAATGAGGCTACGGGACAATTAGTCTATGGGACACATTTTACTGTATCGGCAACGAGTCATCATCCAGAGCGTGGTCAATCGGTGACGATTGTAATTACAGAAGCGGGACGCGCGCGCCTAGCTAACCAAGGTCTTCTTGGAACTGGCTATGTGATGTTTAGGTTGGATACGGAAATTCTTTATGGCGGTCGACATACCAACGATTCAAGATGGGATGTTGGTGAGCCAAAAGAGCCATGTCCAGACTGTGAACCATGTCCGACGTGCCCAGACTCAGACTGTCCTCCGTGTCCGCCATGTCCAGACTGCCCGAATGATACGATCGATACATTTTACTTAGAAATTTTAAAGCTAAACACAGCTCAGCAAAGATTGCAAGGGGCACAGTTTAGAGTGTATCGCGAATTGACTGCAACTGAAGCAGCGCTTGAGGGTATTGCATGGACAGAATTTGTTCGCGAGTATAATATCTATGATCGAGGTGCGAATGCAAATCCAAGATTTGTAATGCCGCTTCAAAATAGCGCTGGAAATGTCATCCAAGGAACAACAGATGCGAATGGGTTGCTTAACTTTCCAACTCCGATGAGTAGTGAGGGTGCGAATGCGCCTAGAATATGGGTAAGAGAGACTGCTGCCCCAGCTGGGTATCGAATTATTGATCAGTGGATTCCAGTGACGATCACGAGTAATTACGCTGCCTCTGGAGCGGTTCGAGTGACTGTCTTCAATGAGCCAATAAGCGGCGGCGGGGGCGGAACTGGCAGTGGAGGCGGAAGCGGAAGTGGTGGTGGAAATCTGCCTCAAACGGGTACGATCGTCATGACGCTAACAGGTGTGGGTCTTGTACTAGTCGTTAGTGGCTTGGTTATCGTTCAAGCAAAACGAAAAAAGAACACTTAAATCATTGAATCTAATTCTAAAAGAGCTAGCACCCAGTGACAAATTCAGTCCCTTTGGTGAGTTGCTCTTTTTCCTACTTTCACGCCAGAAATTTTGATTTTCGAAGTCGGATTTGTGCGCAAGAAAGTTCAAAATATGGATTTTTTTCTGAATTTGTGCTACAATTATAGTAATATTTTTCGTGAGGAATGATTCTATGAAAAGAATAATACGAACCATTTTGATTCTGATTTTACTCCTTGCTGGCGTTGGGATTTTGTTGTATCCCGACTTTATGGATTGGCAAGAGAGTCGTCAACATATAGGATTTTTTCAAGAGTATAATGCGAATGTTGCTTTGATGGCGAGTGCTGAGTTAGAGGAGCAGTTTGAGCGTGCGCGTATTTTTAATGAAGGAATTACTAATATTAGGGTTAATGACCCGTGGGGCGAAGGGCCTAATGATACAGTTGGAACGGAAGAATATTATAGTATGCTGAATTTTGATCATAGTAATCGGATGATGGCGCGTATTGAGATTCCTGCTATTCGGGTGGATTTACCCATTTTTCATGGTTCATCGTCTGCGGTACTTAATCGCGGAGTCGGGCATATGCCACATACTTCGTTGCCGATTGGTGGTTATGGGAATCATTCAATTTTAACGGCTCATACAGGGTTAGTAAGTATGAGGTTATTCACAGATTTAGTACATTTGCCTGTGGGAGAAATTTTTGTTATTACAGTTGGGGATCGCAGATTTGCATATGAGGTTGTTGATCGTCAATATGTTTATCCTCACGAGATAGATCGGCTAGTCATTTATGAGGATCGTGATCTAATAACATTGGTAACTTGTTATCCTTATGGGCATAATACGCATCGTCTGCTAGTGCTAGGGGAGCGAACTGAATATCATGAAGGATTGCTTGAGGATGTTGAGGAAGTTATTAGTGTGCTTAACGTGAGACATTTGGGTGTTATTGGGATGCTTGTTTTGGTTATCATTGTTTCCTTTTTCAGATGGCTTAAGGCTTTGAAAAGAAAGCGGAAAGGCAAGTTAGATGAGGATGCATTAGATAGAAAGCATGAGAGAGAATATAATGAAATGTTTGGTGGTTGAAAATGGCCAAGAATAAAAAAATTAAGATAAGTCGACGCATGCAGAATATTTTAATGATCATACTACTTATATTAGGCGTCGGGGTTTTGATTTATCCCGATATTGCGGATTGGTATCATAGCAATCAGCATGAGTCAATACGCCAAGAGTATAACGGGATGGTTGCCATCATGGCGCAGGAAGAAATTGACTTCGAATTAGAGCGTGCGCGTGCTTTTAACGAAGGTTTAACGGGGATACATATTCAAGACCCCTTTGTTCCAGGAAGTGGTTCGATTAGATCGGCTGAATACTATTCGATTTTGAACTTTAATGGTATTATGGGGCATATCGAAATCCCGAGCATTGGGGTTAATCTGCCCATTCGCCATGGAACAACAGATGCGACACTTGCACGCGGGGCTGGACATATGGAAAACACACCTTATCCGATTGGTGGTTACGGGAATCATTCGATCATTACAGCACATGCCGGTTTAGTGAGTATGCGCTTGTTTACAGATATTGTTTTACTTGGAGAAGGCGATTTGTTTTTTGTGCAAGTTCTCAACCAACGGATTGCTTATGAAGTGGATTTTGTTATCGATGTTTATCCTCATGAAATAGATATCTTAGTAAGTTATGAGGATCGCGATTTGGTGACATTGGTAACTTGTTATCCTTACGGGGTTAATACGCATCGTCGATTAGTACGTGGAACGAGAATCGAATATGAGCCAGGAATGGCTGAGGTGATTGAATATGAATTAACACCGCTTAACATTCGTGTATGGATCATTATTGGTTTTTCGATTTTGTTTGCGCTTATTGTTATCTTTTATCAACGTAGAAATAAACGGATTGCAGCAGATAAAGCTTTTGATCAGCAAGTTGAAAAAGAGTATGAAATTTTGAGGAGAGGGAATACTGAAAATGAGAACTAATGTGCTTGTTTATATAGGTGTTGGGATTTTGTTGATCGTTGTTCTCATGTTAATAATTCGGGGACAAGAAGGTAAGAAGTAGTCCCTGTCAGGGGGATGAAAACATGCTGAATATTTTTGTTTGTGAAAACGATACAGCTCAACGTTCGATGTTAGTCGATCATATTGAATCTACATTAGAAGAGCTAGCTATTCAAGGAAAAGTTGTTTTGGCGACTGGAGAGCCTGAAGAATTATTGTTGTATGTTAAGGAAAACGCCAAGAAGCCTAGCTTATATTTTATCGAGATTGAATTTGAGAATGCAATAAATGGTATTCTTTTAGCGACGGAAATACGACATCATGATAGGCGATGTGTGATTGCTTTTGTAACGGCACGTCTTGAAATGATGTCTGTCATTTTTGAGCATTATGTTGAAGCGATAGCGTTTATTCTTAAAACAGATCAGGCGATTCTGAAGCGGAAAATAGAGAATTGTATCAAAATAGCTCACGAGCGCCTCCATTCTGATGACGGATCAGCGCTCACTTTTAAAGCTGGATGGAAAGATGTGACTGAAAAGTTAGAGAATATTATTTCATTTGAGAAGGATGAAGAGAATCCTCATAAAGTTATTATGCATACCGAAGATGGGCAACAGTCTTTTTACGCCTCATTGAATGAAATCGAGGATATGGATGATTCATTCTTTAGATGTCATCGGAAAACGATTGTTAACATAAAGAGTGTGAAAGAGGTTCAAGCTTGTGGCAGTATTGTGATGAAAGATGGCAGTATTTGTCTAGGAAGTACGAGAAAGATTAAGGAGCTTATTTTGCTTTTAGGTTAAGTCTAGGCTTTGTGACAAATTCGAATAGAAAAAAAAATTCATGGCTTAGCAGCTTTAGTTACGGACCATGAATTTTTACTTGTTTTAGTTGTGTGTTATATAACCCATTCACCATCGCGGAAAATGGCAGTTTTTGAACCGTCTGTTGCAATGGCATCAATATTCATTTCAGCGCACCCGACCATAAAGTCAACGTGAGAAATGCTATGATTTGCCCCCTCTGCTTCTAATTCTTCAGGAGACATTTCTTTCCCGCCTTCTAAGTTGAAAGCATAAGCACTCCCGATCGCTAAGTGAACAGATGCATTTTCATCGAATAGTGTATTATAGAAAGTCAAATTAGAAGTTGAAATAGGAGACGAATGGGGAACCAAGGCTAACTCTCCTAAATATTTTGACCCTTCATCAGTATCAATGAGTGTTTTGAGCGTTTCATAGCCTGTTTCAGCAGTGAAATCAGTGATCGCACCATCTTTAAATGTTAGCGAGAAGTTTTCGATTAAGTTTCCACCATAGCTCAAAGGCTTTTTGCTTGCGACTACACCATTAACACCCGTTTTGAGTGGCATTGTAAATACTTCTTCAGTTGGAATATTAGCAGTGAAAGTTGTACCAACAGCATTTGTACTTTCAGCTGCACACCAGATGTGTTTTTTAGGCAATTCAATCATGAGGTCAGTTCCTGGTGCTTGAAGGTGAATGGCATGGAATTTATTGTTATTTAAGAAGTCTGCTTTCTGAATTAAGTTAGCGATATGAGCTTCCCATGCTGCAACAGGATCATCAAGATCTGCGCGAGTTGCCGAAAAGATCGCATGCCACAGCGCATCAATCTGTGCTTCTGAATCAGCTAAATCTGGGAATACTTTAGCGGCCCAAGCAGCAGATGGAACTGCAACGATCGACCAGCTTATTTTATCTGCTTGCATAGCACGACGGAATCCCTCAGTTGCTTTCCCAGCAGCTTTTGTTGCTGCGGCAATTCGTTCAGAAGGAACGCCATTGAGTAAGTCTGGGTCAACAGAAACGATTGAAAGCATAGCAAAGTTTTGCTCAACAGCATCGTCATAGAGTTTAACTAGATACTCAGGGAAATCTTCGAATGCTTCATCTGGTGCCAAGTCATAACGAAGACGAGTAGTCGCATCATCTGCCCATTGGACATTGACGTCCTTAGCCCCAGCTTCATATGCTTTTTTAACAATTAGTCGGGTAAATGGTGCTGAAGAAATCGAAGAACGAATCAATAACGACTGCCCTTTCTGTATATTAACACCGATATTAACGGCGAGAGATGCGTATTTTTCTAATAATTGTTCCATGTTTTAAAGCCTCCTAAAATTAAATTATGACCATTATAACAGATTTTGCAATAAAATGTAACTGTGTGGTGCAGATTGAACCATATTAATAAGGAAAGGTAATTATTTATAAGCTGACCATATATAGGTTGGTAATTTGGTTATATTGCGCAAGGGTAGCGATTTCTTGATTAAATTACACATTTCCTACAAAAATCCCCTTGACAAGATGGGTGGGATTATGATAGTATGTTCGACGCACCACGAAAATCGAATGTATATAATACATACAATGTATATTATTAAGACATATGTCATATTGATATTAGTTGTTTGGACCCTTAGCTCAGCTGGTTAGAGCTATCGGCTCATAACCGATCGGTCGCAGGTTCGAGTCCTGCAGGGTCCACCATCATTAAAGATGCAGGTGTAGTTTAATGGTAGAACCTCAGCCTTCCAAGCTGATTGTGAGAGTTCGATTCTCTTCACCTGCTCCATTTAACTTATAAAATAATATCGCGGGATGGAGCAACGAAGCGAAGCGGAGTTGTCAGGAAGCGCGGAACGTAGTGAGCACTGGACTGACAGTTGTGCATAACGCTACAGAAACTAAATAAAATTTAAATGATATCGCGGGATGGAGCAGTTGGTAGCTCGTCGGGCTCATAACCCGAAGGTCGTAGGTTCAAGTCCTACTCCCGCAACCAAAATGGCTTCGTAGCTCAGTC
>Ga0131853_10004762_pt1 | contig 24345 bp, 21 predicted proteins | sample TergutLab28metaG_FD_92764 | JGI IMG/M metagenome (GOLD analysis project Ga0131853, IMG submission 92764) | Labiotermes labralis P1 segment gut microbial communities from Petit-Saut dam, French Guiana - Lab288 P1 (version 2) (version 2) | ecosystem: Host-associated > Arthropoda: Insects >...
AAATTAGCGCATATTGCAAATCGCCCGGCCAATGGTCGGAATAATTAAGATTTTTGCGTGTGGTTATGCTATTTCTATACCCATATATAGGTTAACCGCAGCCAGTCTTTTCAAATTAGAATGACGTGTTGCTAAAAAGAAAGGAGAATCCTATGGAAATAAGAAAAACCACCAACCAAGACTTAAATCAGGTAATGGAAATTTACGCATACGCACGGGATTATATGAAAACCCAAGGCAACCCCAACCAATGGCATGACAGCCACCCACCGCAGGCAGTAGTGGAGGCTGATATAAAAGCCGGGCTAAGCTATGTATGTATCCACGAAGATGAAATTGCAGCTGTTTTTTATTTTAATGTAGAAGAAGAGCCTACCTACAGCAAAATAAAAGGCCGCTGGCTAAACAATGAACCATATGGTGTGGTCCACAGAATAGCCAGAGGCCCAAAGGGCAAAGGTGCCGGGGTGTATGCCCTAAACTGGTGTGCCAAGCAGCACCCAAATATAAGGATAGATACCCACCGGGACAATGCCCCTATGCTTAAGTTGCTAGAAAACCTGGGTTATACCTATTGTGGTGTTGTGTGGATGGAAAATGGCGATGAAAGACTGGCGTACCAATTGGTTTAATACGCCCGTGCCCATACCACCATTTTATCCGCTGCCCCGCCGCAAACAAAACATTTTTCGCCAACACTTTCCTGTTTAAATGGTATGCAGCGGGAAGTGGCAGTTGCTTCTTCTTTAACTTTTACCTCACAGGCGTCACTGCCGCACCACATGGCTTTTACAAAGCCTGGGGTAGTGTCCAGTGTTGAATTTAACTGTTCCATACTTTGGGCAGTGAAGGTGCTTTCTTCTAAGCGCTTCGCTGCTTTTTTGTACATATTTTCGCGGATATTGTCCAGCAATCCGTCCACAGCGGCTTCTAGATTGTCCAAACCGGCGGTTACTTTTTCACCAGTATCCCGGCGGGCTAGCACACACTGGCTGGCTTCAATATCTCTTGGGCCAATTTCCAGGCGTATGGGTACGCCTTTCATTTCGTATTCGGCAAACTTCCAGCCAGGGCTGTGGTCGCTTATGTCTACTTTGCAGCGCAGGCCCATCTGCTTAAGCCTGGCTTGAAGCTCTTGGGCTTTTTCTATTACGCCAGGTTTATGGGCTGCCACTGGTATTATCACCACTTGTATAGGGGCAATTGGCGGTGGCAAAACCAGGCCATTATTGTCACCATGCACCATAATAATGCCGCCGATAAGCCGGGTAGACACCCCCCATGAGGATTGGTGAGCATATTGCAGCTGGTTATTCTTGTCCAGGTACTGTATGCCAAACACCTGGGCAAATTTATCGCCAAAGTCATGGGTGGTGCCGCTTTGCAGGGCTTTGCCGTCATGCATAAGGCTTTCGATTGTATAGGTGGAAAGTGCCCCAGCAAACTTTTCCCGCTGGGTCTTTTGGCCCCTTATTACGGGGATTGCCAGTTTTTCTTCTGCCAGCTTGGTATAGCTGTCTAAAATCAGCAGGGCTTCTGCCAGGGATTCCTCTGCAGTGGCGTGGGCTGTATGGCCTTCCTGCCATAAAAACTCCCGGGTGCGCAGGAATGGCCGGGTGGTTTTTTCCCAGCGCATTACATTGCACCACTGGTTATACAGCTTTGGCAAATCCCTATAAGACTGGACAATGTCCGCATAGTGGGCGCAGAATAATGTCTCCGAAGTTGGGCGTATGCATAGCCTTTCGGCTAGCTCTTCCGTCCCGCCGTGGGTTACCCATGCCACTTCTGGGGCAAAGCCTTCTATATGGTCTTTTTCCATCTGCAGCAAGTGCTCTGGTATCAGTACCGGCATATAGACATTTTCGTGGCCGGTTGCAGCCAGGTCTGCGTCCAGGTGGCTGCGTATCAGCTCCCATATTGCAAAACCATAGGGCCTAAATATTATGCAGCCCCCGGTTTTGGAATAGTCTGCCAGCTCTGCCTTGCGTACTACATCTGTGTACCACTGGGCAAAGTTGGTGTTCATGTCGGCTATGCTTTCTACTCGTTTTTCTTGCTTGCCTGGCATCTAGACAGTCTCCTCCGATGGGAACGCTATTTCAATATCGGGCTCTTCTTCTTTTTTATTAAACAGCGAGCCTAAATTGAACTTGGAAAGTATGCCAGGAATCATGTCCAGCACTTTGTTCACGCTTTCCTGATTTTTGATGTTTACCAGCTGCACTGTGCCGCCGTTTATAACCACCATTGCAGATGGGGTCATTTTTGCGCCAAATGCGCCGCCGCCGCCGTCTTTGCCTGCTGTTTGGTCAACCATTGCGGTACCCATGCCCATGGATACGTCTACCAAGGGTATAAGAATAATATCGCCGATATGCACCGGCTCGCCTACTACTGTCTTGGTGGAAACATGACCCTCCAGCTTGGAAAATAGGTCTTGTAAGTTCTCTTTTACTTTACTCATTAGAATCTCCCTTTCTAAATATAAATCTATGAATAACCGTACGTATTGGTTTCTTTAGATAAAGCCAGGCAAATGGCCACATAAGGCGCCACAGCCGGGTGCGGCCTTTGGCGCTTACGCTAAGGTCAAGGGCCTTTTCGTGATAGCTGCCAAGAATCTTGATTTTGTGCCTTATATTAAGCACAGATGTGATGGCTTCATATGAACCCATCACCCAGCCGGTGGTTGCCGGGTCGTCGAAGCCTACTATGCCGTGGATGTCTAATTTCTTGGGCTTAAGGGCTTTTAGAAATTTTTGTATGCATTGTAAAACCAGGGCCATGATAATTTTACGCTCTGGATATGTCAATACTGCTTTTACTTGCTTAAATGCCGCAAAACGGTCTTTTTTCTCTTTTTTTAGCGGGGGAGGGATTTTGCTGTCTTGCTGGCTTTTGGGGGGTGGTTTTGGGGTTTCTTTTTTTATTGCAACATTGCCTGCTTTTGCGTTTATTTCTATGGTGCTGTTGATGGCTTGGTTTTGCGGGGGTGCTTTGGGTTTTGGTGTTTTTCCTACGGTTTTTGGTTTTTTCTTTTTTGGTTTCTTTTCCCCAAGCTTTATCCATGCTATCCGCACACGGGTTTCCAGCTTTCCGTCTATATATTTGGCCGCCACATGGATAAGGCGCATAAAATAGCTGAACTCTATGTGTGCTGTTTTGTCTTCCCCAAAGCGGGCGTCTATATAATATCTAATCCCGCCCATGGAAAGGACAAAGAAAATAAAAAGTAACAGCAAACCAACCCCAAGGGCTATTGGCAATATAATAAGCCCAAGGAGTAACCATAAAAGCGACCACGGAAGGCCACGGCGAAACATGCGTATGATTTTCATTGATACCTGCCAAATCCCGGCCTGTTGGCCTCATACCTTAAATAAATGGTTGCAGCTATTATAACAATTATTGGCAACGATGCCCACAATATACCGATAAAAATAGAAATATTAATAAAAAACTGCAATGGCACCATCATAACCAGGCGGTCGCGGGGCGGGAACAGAATCCAATAATCATTGTTGAAGAAAATCAAATGAAAAATTTCAAAAGCCCGGTCAAAATCTATGGCGATAACCCCTGCCAAAATAGCGGAAAGAAGAAGGAACCCAGCCATAACCTCCCGGCTGCAGCGGGCAAGTAAGTGCCTTACCGGTGATTTTGTGATTGCCATAAGTAAAACCAGCCCAACAAACCCAAAGAAGGCTACATTGCGCACAATGAATAAGCGGTCATACAACACCCGGACATCTACCATGTGAATCTTGTCCCGCTCGCTGAAGAATTCTTGCTCTTCACCATTTACTGTGGCCCGTATCCCGTCCATGTCGTCCCGCCGGCCGCGCATATAGTTCAGAAGCTCTACTGTTACATACATAAGCTCCTCGTCACTCATGCCAATGTAGTCTGCCCTTTCCTGGCTGGCATATTGCTGCCTAAAAAAGGGTAGAAAGAAGGTTGGGAATATGATGCTTTGGCATACTATCAGTGTTAGCAGGCACAGGGCTGTTATATAGCCTAGTATGTGGCGCATGGGGGGCAGCCTCCTTTTGTATAAAAACCTTTACCAAAAATGAGAAAACCTAAGAACACAGCTTCTAAAAATCCTGCTCTATATCCGTAAGTATTTCCTTTAGTTCCTGACTAAAGTCCCTTAGCATACGGTCATCTTGGTTGTCTAGTATATCATCGTACTGGCGTAGTATTTCTTCCAGGTATGTGCGTCTGTCGCCTCGGCTTTCTTCGTATAATCTTTCGCCCCAGGCCAGCAGGTAGCGGTATTCTTCTTTTTCCCGGGGGTGGATTTTAAGCTCTTGCATTGCGGCTAGTTTTTGGGCTAGTTCTTCTGGGGTAAGTGTGCCGGGGCTGTTTTCTATTACCAGCTTGTCCCCGGCCCCGGTGGAAACCACTTTAACATCGGCTTCAAGTATGCCATTTATGTCGTAGGTAAAGCGTATATCAATAGATTCTTTGCCTGCGGGGGCCGGTGGTACATTAACTGTGATTTCCCCAAGCTTTATATTATCTGCGGCCTTGCGGCTTTCCCCTTGCAATATGCTGGATGTGATGGCGGACTGGTTATCGTTTAAGGTGTAAAGCCGCTTTACTATAGAAACAGGCACTATGGAATTGCGCTCTATTATTGGTGCGTAGTGGCCAGCTTCATATAGGCCGTTTGGTTTTTGGATTGCGATTTCTGTGCCAAGTGTGTATGGGCATACATCTGTGAGTACTATCTCGGTAAGGGACTCGTCCCGGGCTTTTAGTGCCGCGTGTACGGCAGCGCCCAGGGCAACTACTTCGTCCTGGTTTATATAGGAAGCAGGGAAGCGGCCCAGTAACTTGCCCACAAAGCTGCGTATAATCGGCATTTTTGTTGCACCCCCTACCAGCAGCACATTGCCTATGTCTGTAAGGCGCAGGTTGGCGTCGCTTAGGGCGCGTTTTATTGGGTGGCGCAGGGCTGTGAAGATAGGCTCGCAATATTTTTCGTATTGGGTTTGGGTTATGGTGGTGGTAAATTCCTCGTCTTCTATTATAAATTGCATGGTGGCTTTCGAGTTTTCTGTCAGTTCTATCTTGGCTGTTTCCGCAACTTTGCGCAGGGCAGCGGTTTCTTGGGGGGTAAGCACTGCCAGGTCCAGGTCATGCTTTTGGGCAAAGTGGGTGATTAATACTTGGGTAAAATCTTCGCCGCCTAGGAAGTTGTCACCGGCTACGGCCCGCACTTCCATTACATTTTTATATTTTTCTAAGATAGAAACGTCAAATGTACCGCCCCCTAGGTCGAATACAAGAAACTTGGTGTAATCCTCTTTTTCGTGGAGGCCATAGGCCAGGGCGGCGCAGGTTGGCTCGTTTACTATGCGTTCTATTTTTAGGCCCGCCAGCTCCCCTGCGGTTTTGGTTGCCCGGCGCTGGGCATCGCTGAAGTAGGCGGGTACGCTTACTACAGCCTCTGTTATGGGCTGGTTTAGGAAGGTTTCGGCATCTTCTTTCAGCCGTTTTATGATAATCGCGGACAGCTCTTCTGGCAGGAATGTTTTGTCCCCTAGTGTGAATGCTTTTTTTGTGCCCATGTTGCGCTTAAACACAGATGCTGTAAGGGTTGGGTGGGTTAGCAGCCGCTCTTTTGCTATTTTGCCCACAAGTATTTCTCCGCCGTCATCTATCCCTACTACTGATGGGGTCATGTATTCCCCTAAGGCGTTGGGTATAAGGTGCGGGGTATCGTCTTTATAAAATGCCGCAAGGCTGTTGGTGGTGCCTAAATCTATTCCTATTATCATTATAACTCCTTCTAGTGTGGCGGGTTGCTAAAGTCTATTATGGTATAATCCGCGGTTTGCTTAATTTCCTCCCAATCATGGGCAGATGATTTGTCGTACACGCCGCATACTTTCATGCCAATGCTTTTTGCGCTTTTTACTGCCGCAAGTATGTCGTCAAACAGCAGGCAGTCTTCTGGGGCAACGCCTAGCTTTTTTGCCGCAAGCAGGAACACATCCGGCTTTGACTTGCCGCAGCCTACTTCCCTTGCTGTACATATTGCATGGAATATATTGTAGATTTCGTGATTGTGCAAGGCTGGCTCCAAAAGTTCCGTAGGTAGGCTGGTGGCTACGGCCAGCTTTTTGCCTTCTTTTGATAGCCGGGTTAAGTAGTCCTTAGCGTAGGGCTTTAGCTGCACCTCGTTGCTATAGGCTTGGGCGGCCATGGTTAGCCACTCTTTTTTTATGTCTTCGGGGCTTTCTTTTAAGCCAAATTGGTTTTTTGTATAAATGGCCGCTTCGTCAATGTACGTTGCCGCTATTGCCTCGTAGTAATTATCTGGGCAGGACATACCACGCTTATTAAAGAAGCCGTTGTTTACCTTGCCCCATATATCCATGGATTCTAAGAGGGTGCCGTCAAGATCAAAAATGTATGCTTTCATATATTTCTCCAAAAATATTTTGTTATAAATATATCACAGGTGGGATAGTAATCAAGCTTTGGAGGTGATAATCACGGAAATCAATTTTTAGTAATTTTACACTATCCAACATCCTCGTCATCCCGGCCTTGAGCCGGGATCCCCGCTCTTTTGCAATAGATTATGAGATCCCGGCTCAAGGCCGGGATGACGAGGGGGTAGTTTTTCGCAAGTTTTGTTGATACTAATCTCAAGTAAATTCTAAAAATTTGCCCAAAATGGAAAATATCAGGCTTCAATGATTTTTCCATTTTGGGCAAATTAACATTTTAATTGAGATTAGTATGAAAATTAATTTCCGTGGGTAATAATACGGAGCAAATCGCATTTATCAACGTTATTATGAAAAACACAGGAAAGAGGTTGATAAAATGAAACGTAGAATTATATGTATATGTATGGTGCTGGCTGTTCTGCTTGCCCTTGCAGCATGTGTAGACATCCCAGAATCGGCAGCATACGCAGCCCATGAATATGGTGATGATTATGAAATTGACCATGAAGCGGTGGCCCGCGCCGGGTTGCTGGCCCAAGGCTGGGATGAGGACACGCTGGATTCCATGGTGGCAGATGGCTTAAGTTTGCGGAATATATATAACCAGTCCCGCTTTATGGATGCGGCCCAGGCCATAATGCAAGGTGAGCCATATGGCCCGTCGGGGGAAGTTATTGCGTCACAATACTTAGGCGGCATTTACTTTGATGAGCTTGGCATCCTTAATGTGACAGTATTGGCAGGGGCGTTTAACCACCCAGCTTCTGTAACTGCCATAGATGAAATGCAGGCAATGGGTATCATTGTATATGTAGTAGAATTTAACCAGCAGGATATAACCGCCGCAATTGACCGGTTAAATAATATGCACCAGCTTGCTCAGGAAGCCGGGGCTACCAGCTGGGGGCAAGGTGCGGAAAATGGTGTTACCATATGGCTGGACCCATATACCCCAGAACAAATGGCCATTTTTGTAACCTTTTTGCAGGCGCATAATATAGACCCTGCAATATTTATTATCACCCCGGCAGTTACACCGGAAATGCGAGACCATAGGGCTAATAATATAGCCGAGGCAGCCGCCCATCCCAGGGATATAATTGCCCTGGTGGGTGATGTGGAAGTAAGCCGTACCGGGATTGCCTTTTCCCTGGAGAACCGTACCAGTGAAAGCTTTGGCTATGGAGCGCCCTGGGATTTGGCGTATTTTTATGGCGGGCAGTGGATTCCTGTAACCCACTTGCCAGGTGCAGGCGGCGGAATGTGGACTATGGAGGGGTACGACCTGCAGGCTGGGGGGATAAAGTCATACAGGGTCAACTTTGAATGGTTTTTTGGAGAGCTGGCCCCAGGCCGGTATATGTTTATACGGGATGGCTGGCTGGGAGGATGGAGCCGGGATATGCCCCGTACTTTTGCTGTCGTAGAATTTGAAATAACAACAGCGACCCCGCTATACCTGCCTCCAGAGCCAGAGGAAGAATGGCTGCCTTACTTGCAGGTAGTTTCCCATAGCAATGTGACCCCGGTTGGAATGCGGGTTGTGGTGGAAAATATCTCTGCCTATGACATTGACCACCGTGCCCAGCTTATTTTTATAGTGCCGGCAGAACATACCACAACCGGCTACCCCTGGGAATGGTGGGAATATCACCTGCCTATATTGCAATTTGAAGGCGAATGGGAAGACCACTTTATGCAGGGGCACGGGTTTATCCCTGCAGGGGGCAGGCTGGAATTTGATATTAACTGGGAAGCTATTTTTGGGGAGCTGCCCCCTGGTGACTATAAAATTGACCTAAGTATTGGCGGGCAGGCACATCCGCCTCACCCTACCGGGTGGGGGTTTGGGGATGGGTTGATTGCTTTTACTGTGGGGTGACTAATGTCACCAGGTTGAGGATTTATGACATGTCGTAGGGGCGGCGGCACCTGCCGCCCGCAGTTTGGCATAATGCAAAGCAGCAGCGGGGGGTGCCGCCCCTACGAGTGTGCATCGCTGTTCTCAAGTTTCTTATACTAATCTCAATTAAAATGTTAATTTGCCCAAAATGAAAAAATCATTGAAGCCTGATATTTTCCATTTTGGGCAAATTTTTAGAATTTACTTGAGATTAGTATTAACCTGTTGACAGTGGTGGAATGACTACAAATTAAAAAGCCTCGTCATCTCGGCTCAAAGCTGGACTGGTGAGGCTTTTGTTTTATATAGTCATGACTATACTATCCGCTACTTCCTATAAGCCACGGCATCAATCTGAACCTGCAATCCATTTTCCCCACCAATGTGGGCAAAGTCGGTAGCCACAGTTTTCCGCGCAGGGTAAACACCTTTGAAGCGTTCTTTAAACACCTTCTCCATTGCCGGAATGTTCCAGGGGTCTTTCATCATTACATCAACCTTAACCACCGCTTCAAGGGTCAGCCCAATCATAGATAATCTTGACTCCATATCATCAAGAGCGCCATGTACCTGGGCTTCAACGCTTTGCCCTACATTCCCTACACAGAATGAAAGGAACACAAAATCACCAGCTTCAACAATTTCAGAATAAGCGCAGCTTTCGGCAGTGTCTTTATCAAGATTACTTCTTCTTATGCTCATACTATTCATCTACCAGCTAAACCCCGCTTCTTCAAGCCCGCGCAACAGTGTATCCTCATTTGCAGACCCTAGCATGGATGCAACTGTATGCCCTTCGGCATTGATAAAAAATGTCATGGGGATACGGGCAACATTGTATAGCGCTGCCCCGTCTCCTTCATCTATAAAAACGGGGAAGTCATATCCGCCGCTGGCTATAAAATTGCCTACATGTTCTGGTGCCTCCCCCAGGCTTACTTTTAAGATATGGACATCGCTGCCCACTTCTTCGTATAGCTGCTGGAAATATGGGGTTTCTGTCACACAGGCTGGGCACCATGTTGTCCAAAAATTGAGCACTATGGGCTTACCAAAAAAGTCGGACAGGCGCACTTGGTTGCCGTCTATGCCGTACATTGCAAAGTCTGGGGCCATTAGCTCGTCGTTTTGGGCTACGGGTTCATATTCTTCCCCGTCATTAATATCATTTTCATCATACTCTTCGTAACCATAGGGTTCATCTGGGGTATTGTCTTGGGGTGGCGGGGTTTCAAGTCCCTCTGTACCCCATATAATTGTTCCTGTGTTTGGGTCATGGATTATTAAATTGTCTGGGTCTTCTGCCCTGTTTACCAGCCAGTCATAGGTTATTGCCGCGGCTATTATAAGTACTATAAAAGCTATTACCCCGCACAAAATTGCTGCTTTCTTATACATGTTTACCTCCGGTGGCCATTGGTTCTTGGCCGTATTTTTTCTCCCACAAGGGGGCAGAATCATTTAAGCAAACCACATCATAAACCTGTCAAAGCGGCCTGTCATCATAAGTATGCCCACAAGCACAAGCAGGCCGCCTGCCAGGATATTAATAATTTTATAATGCCTTTGGATAAAGGCAAAGGCCCCTTTAAGCTTGCTGATAAGCATAGCACTGATAATAAACGGAATGCCAAGGCCCATAGAATACACAAATAGCATAAGCATCCCCTCGTGCATAGAGCCCCGCTGAGAAGCCCGTAAAAGAGCCGCGCCAAGGAAAGCGCTGACACAAGGCGTCCACCCAATTGAAAAAACCGCGCCAAAGACTATGGCTGACGGGAACTTTAAGGGCTTGTCCTTTGCGAGGGTAAAGCGCTTTCCCGAAAATGAGAAAAGACGCAGATTAAAAGCCCCCATATAGCTAAGGCCAAAAATTAAAACAATAAACCCGGTTATGATATTTACAACTGTCCTATAAGCAAGAAATAACCGCCCAATGCTTCCCGCAAAAGCCCCAAGTGCCGCAAAAACAATTGTAAAGCCAATTACAAAGCCTATGGCATTTATTAGGGTGGGCTTTGTGGTTTTATCTTTATCATCTGCGCTGCCACACGCAAAGTATGATACGTATACCGGCAGCATGGGAAGCAGGCAGGGGGATATAAAAGTTATTATGCCTTCTAGAAATAAAAGTATATATTGCACGTATATTCTCCAATGGGTTTGTTGTGTGAGAGCGTAGCCGCAGCCATAATGTCAACAATTAAGGTTCGGGTGTAGGGGGCAGCGTCCCGGGGCTGTTGACAAATGCAAATTTGCGGGCGGCAGGTGCCGCCCCTACACCAAAAATGCCGGCTTTACGGGGTTTTGTAGGGATGCAACTTGCCGCCCGCACCACAAAACCCCTTTGTCAACAGTCCCGTCCCCGACGCCCCCTACGGTTACGTAGGATCGCTTTTACCAAAAACGACAACGCCTAAACCGTCATATGCGGAAGTGTGAAAACATTTACCTCCTCTGTCGCCAATTCCGCGTAAAATCGTTCGCGTAATTGGCTTGTCGTCGGCATATGTTTTCGCACTTCCGTATAACTACCCCATCACCCGCTCCAGTATCTGTACTGCGTTGGTAGCGGCCCCTTTGCGGGTATTGTCAGTCACAACCCACATATTAAGGCCATTTTCGCAGCTTGGGTCTTGGCGCAGCCTTCCTATATATACATTGTCATTGCCTGCGGCCAGTATTGGCATTGGGTATTTTTTTGCTGCTGGGTCATCGTAAAGCACAGCACCTGGGGCATTGGCCAATATCTGCCTTAGTTCCTGCATCGCGAATGGTTTTGCCAGGCTTACATTAATGCTTAGGCTGTGGCTGGTATATACGGGTACACGCACTGTGGTTGCAGTAATCTTAAGGCTTGGCTGGTGAAGCATTTTTTGTATTTCGGCCATAAGCTTTGTTTCTTCCCCTGTATAGCCCGTTTCTTCAAAGCTGCCTATATGGGGGATTAGGTTGTGGGCTATCTGGTATGGGAAAAAGGATTTTTCTTCCCCTTCCAATGTGGCTGTTAAATCCTTCATGCCATCCACCCCGGCCCCAGACACTGATTGATAGGTGGAAATAACTACCCGGTTAAGGCCATAAGCGTCTTGCAATGGCTTTAGTGCCACTACTGCGGGGGCCGCGCAGCAGTTGGGGTTGGCTATTATGCCTTTGTGGCTTGCTATGTCTTGGCCGTTTACTTCCGGTACAACCAGGGGGACATGGGGTTCCATCCGCCAGGCTTCAGAGTTATCTATTACCACACAGCCTTTTTTTGCGGCTATTGGGGCGTACTTTAGGGTTGTGGCATTGTCTACAGCAAAAAGCGCAACATCTATACCACAGTCAAAGGACGCGGGGGTAAGCTCTTGTATAGTTATATCCTGCCCATTAAATGAAATTGTAGAACCCGCAGAACGGGCCGAAGCAAGCGGATATAACTGGGATACGGGAAGCTTGCGTTCCTCCAGGATTTTCATAAACATACCGCCAACCATGCCAGACGCGCCTACTATAGCGCAGGTGAAAGGTTTCATAATAATTCATTCCTCCTACTGTCCCGTTCAGAAAAACTACAGCAAATACGCAAATTTATCATGCACCGCCTGCTTGGCCTTCTCTGTAAACCGGTCATCAATAAGCACGGTGATTTTTATCTCTGAAGTTGAAATCATCATTATATTTATATCATTTTCATACAGTGCCTCAAACATTGTGGCGGCAACCCCATGGGCGGTTGTCATCCCGGCCCCCACAATAGAAAGCTTTGCAAGGTTATCATTGTGGGTTACTGTTTCATAGCCCAAGGCTTCTTTACTGGCTTCCAGCGCAGCCAGGGTTGCGTCTCTGTCTTGTTTTGCAACGGTAAAGCTTATGTCTGTGATGGCCATGGTCCCTGGGGTTTGTAATATAACGTCCACAGATATTTTCTCACTTGCCAGCAAGGCAAAAATCTTGTATGCCGCGCCGGGACTGTTGTTTATGCCCAGTACAGATATCTGTGCCACGTCACGGTCTATTGACAGGCCGCTTACATATAAGTCTTCCACTTCTTTGCCCTCCTTAATTTCTGTGCCAGGCTCCTCTGTCATGCTGGAACGGATTATTAGCTTTACCTTGTGGCGTTTTGCCATTTCTGCTGCCCTATTGTGCAATACTTGGCAGTTCATCTCCAGCATTTCATCATAGCTTATTGTGTTTAATTTTTTTGCGCCTTGCACTACCCGTGGGTCTGCGGTATATACACCGTCGACATCTGTACATATTTCGCAAAGCCCGGCCTTTAGCACTGCCGCAAGGGCTACAGCTGTAGTGTCAGACGCCCCGCGGCCAAGGGTGGTAAGGTCGCATTCGCTGTTTACCCCCTGAAAGCCTGCTATAAGCACAATATTGCCCCGCTCAAGCTCTGCAAATATGCGGCTTGTTTGGATGCTTTTTATGCGGGCATTGTCATGAGGCCCTGTGGACGCAAGCCCTATCTGCACCGCGTTAAGGGAGATTGCGGGAAGCCCCAGCTTGTGGATTGCCATTGCCATAAGGGCCACCGACTGCTGCTCCCCGGTGGTAAGCAGCATGGCCAGCTCCCGCTTGCTGGCATTTGGGTTTATTTCGTGGGCTTTTTGAAGCAGCCTGTCTGTAAGGCTGCCCTGGGCAGACAGTACTACCACAACTTTTTTGCCAGACAGGTGGGCGTCTGCTATGCGGCGGGCCACATGGCTTATCCGCTCTGCATTGGCTACAGACGTACCGCCGTATTTTTGTACTATTAACATGGTTTCCCCCTGGTGGAGATTATATGGAAGGGATTTTATACTAATTAACTGAGATTAGTATTACCCTATTGTCATTATATAAAAAAACACAGGAAAATTTCCTGTGTGTGCATTTAAAAATGTATCATATGATTGGGGTTAGTGCAAATATGTTACTGCTACCCCATAATACATTGCCCATATATAGGTTAACCGCAGCCAGTCTTTTCAAATTAGAATGACGTGTTTATGAATAAATATTGAGTGTAGGGGGCGGCGTTATCGACATCGCCCCTCTACACTCTCAATTGTTTATAGCTTTATCTTTTTACTTACCACTACCCACAATAATCTCCTGCATTTTATCCCAATACTTCTCCATCTCTGCCACAAGCTTAAACTGGGTACGGCAGCGGTCTAGGTTGTGACCTTCCCGCTTTATGCCAAAGTAGATATCCCCATCCAGGTAGTCGGTCAAAAACCTTAAGCCAACTTCCAGGGTCATCATTTTTGCGCCATCCCGCAAGTGCAGCTTTTCGCAATCTGTCAGGCTTGCCCCGCAAGAATGTAAAAATCCGGAGGTATAAGCCTCAAGCATGGGCAGGGAAAATGTCACTTTATCCAAATCCGTTTCATCTTCCGCCCCAGTAGATGCCCCAAACCGTATAGAATCCCCAAAGTCATTGGCGGCGATGCCAGGCATTGCGGTATCCAGGTCTATGACGCATACGGCCTTGCGTGAGTCCCTGTCGAATAGTACATTGTTAAGTTTGGTGTCGTTGTGGGTGACCCTTAATGGAATGTCCCCGGCATTTAGCAAGGACATTAGTGTCCCGGCGTATTCCTCACGGGCCAGCACAAATTCTATTTCTTTTGCCACATCCTTTGCCCTGCCATGGGCGTCTGCTGCCAGGGCTTTTTTGAAGTTGGTGTACCGGTTTGGGGTATCGTGGAAGCGGGGGATGGTTTCATTTAAGCTAGAGGCTGGGAATGCCGCAAGCTGTAACTGAAACTTGCCAAAGGCCAGGCCGCTTTGCCTAAAGTCTTCCGGTGTTTCCGGCAATTGCAGGCATGTGCTGTCGCTTATAAAATTGTACATACGCCAGTACTCGCCGTCTTCGTCTACAAGCCAGTCATTGCCTGCTTTTGTTGGTATAAGGCATAGGGCTTTTCTTTTTTCGTCTACCATGCCTTGAAGGTAGTTGGTTATTGCTTTTACGTTTTCCATTACGGCTTGGGGGTTGCGGAAGACGTTTTGGTTGATTTTTTGCAGCACATATTGCCTGGCAAACTCGTCAACCAGCAGGTAGGTCTGGTTTATGTGGCCGCTGCCGTATTTGCAATTAAAAATTGGCTGCCCGTCGGTTTTAAATTCGTATGCTTGTTTTATGATTTGCTCGCTCATGTTTGCGCCCCTTTAGAACTGCGGGTATGCCCCGCTTTCTTTTATTTTTTTTATTGCGCTGCGTACCCCTGGCATGTCGTTGGCATAGGTTACCCCATACCACCTGTCTACAGTGGGGATAACATCTACAGTAACTTCCTCCAGCAGCTCACCCACAACAGAGGGAAGGAGGTATTCGCATTTTAGCGGGTTTTCTGCTATGCCCTTTGTTAAAAATGCAGCAAACCGGGTTTCTATTTCGCTGAACATTTTATGCCCAAAGCCCCACATATTCATGGATACCAAAGTGCCTGCGGGTATGTGAATCATTTCTTCCCCTTGAGGGTAGGCAGCGCCCCCTGGTGCTGGCACTATTTCCATGGTTTCTTTTATTTCCACCAATCTGCTTCCTTGTGTGCTGCATATCCCCCGGGCCACACTGCCGCTTTCTGTTAGGGTGTTTTCTATTTTATACCCTATCATTGCGTGGTTGGCATCCCCTGTTTTGGCTTCAAGGAAGTCATAAATCAGCTTAAAAGCCCCGGCCCCGTAAAAATCATCTGCGTTGATTACAGCAAATGGGCCGTTTACTTGCTGCTTTGCGCACAATATCGCGTGGGCTGTTCCCCAGGGTTTTGTGCGCCCGTCTGGGATGGTAAAGCCTTGGGGGAGTTTATCCAGGGTTTGGTGGGCGTAGCTTATTTTTATGTCCTTTGTGTTGCGGAAGTGGTCTTCAAAGTCACTTTGGTTTTTAGGGTTTATGATACACACCACTTCTTTAAAGCCTGCGCGGTATGCATCGTATAGGGAGTAATCGATTATTATGTGCCCCGCTTCGTCTACAGGGGCCATTTGTTTTAAGCCGCCATAGCGGCTTCCTAGGCCTGCGGCCATTATTACCAGGGTTGGCTTTATATTATCCACAGTATGCCTCCATTTCAATTACGGCCCCATTGTTAAGCCTTGATTCTTCTGCCGCGAAGCATAACATATGGTTCTTTGCGGAAATTTGGGCATGGGATATATCCGCGTTTTCCTTGCCCCTTATATAGTCGCAGAAGGCAGTCATAATGCCGGCATCGCCGCCGCCATGGTTCCCTGCAGAGGAATAATCTACTTCCCTTTCCTTACCGGTTTGGAAGTTGGTTACTAATATTTTTTCATGGGCTGTATGGGCTTTGATTTGGCCATTTGTGCCCATTATCTTAATAGAACGGCTGGTTTCTGGGGTAAAAGATGACATAGAGAATATGGCGGTTATGCCGTCTTCAAACTCCATACTTACTACTTGGTGGTCTACAACATCGTTGTCGCACTGGTATACACAGCGGCCGTAGGGGCCGGTTTTTAGGGCTGCTTCTACCTCTTGGTCTGTAGGGTTGGCATGGCCTGCCGCAACACCACGGAACCATTCGGTACCATTGTTAAGATATAGCTCGCGGGCATCGTAGGGGCAGTCTGCTGTGCAGCCGTCGGTACAGCGTGGGGGTGCGCCTTTAGGGCAGTTTTCTTTATTAAAATATGCAAGAGAGCCGAATGATGACAATCTTAGGCAGTCCTTACCAATAAGCCACTGCAGCATATCCATGTCGTGGCAGGATTTTTGAAGAATCATGCTGCTGCTTTCTGCAAAGTTGCGCCAGTTGCCCCTGGTAAAGCTGTGAGAATGGTGTATGTTGCCTACGTTTTCGTTATGGACTATGGTCATTAATTTGCCGATTTCACCGCTATTTATTACTTCCTTGATGGCTGTGCAAAATGGTGTATAGCGCATTACATGGCAGACAATAACTTTTACGCCCTTTGCCTCGGCTGCTTTGGCTACCTCCAGGCATTCTTTTGGGCTTGGGGAAATAGGTTTTTCCAGCAGCACATTATAGCCTTTTTCTATTGCGGCCATTACGGGTTTATAGTGCATCTTGTCTGGGGTGCAAATCATTACTACATCTGCCCATTTTTCTTTGGTGAATACTTCTTCCCATGTGGTTAGGGTATCGGCGCCTTCTATATTATGTGCTTGGGCAAAATCTTCCCGTCTCTTTTCGTGAGGCTCGGCAACGCCTATTATTTTTAGGTCTTGGGGGTGGGCGATGGCATGGGCAGCGTACGCGTTGCCGCGGTTGCCTGCGCCTATCATTATTGCTTTGATTGGGTTCATTATTTTCCTCCTGGGATTTATTGAAGCTATTATACATTTTTCGCCCTAAAACGCATATGCTTTCATGAATTTAGGGTTAGTAATAAAATCCCAACAAAAATGCCCCCAAATGATACAAGTCTGCCGGTTGGGGTGCTTGTAAAGATATGGGGGCATATATGATGAGTGTATTTAACATATATGGCGCAATATATGCCGGGTATACTTTACATAAATAAGGATATAATGCATAATATATATATAATAATGGAGGTGAAATATGAACCTTGCATCACAAGAAAACATTATAAAGGTTTTGAATGCCTTTAACCCGTGGTGGAAATCAGGTGTAATGCGCCAGGAATATAGTAAAACATATAAGCGTTTCGCATTTCATGAATCAATGAAGATTCTTTTTCATGATACCATAAGGCGTACAATTGTAATGACAGGTACGCGTAGGGTTGGTAAAACAACTATCCAGTATCAGATAATAAATGAATTGTTAAAAGCAAATGTGGAGCCACAACGCATAATTTTTGTTTCTTTAGATCATCCTCTTTTGAAGCTTAGCAACTTAAATGACATTTTAGAATGCTATCATACAAATATTTATGGCGATGAAGATTGTTTTTATTTTTTAGATGAAGTTCAATATGCCGCTGATTGGGACCAGTGGATAAAAACTATATATGATACAAAACCATTGTCGCGCATGGTAGCAACGGGTTCTGCAAGCCCAGTGCTAAGAAAAAAAGCGTCTGAGAGCGGGGCCGGCAGGTGGACAATAGTACATGTTCCTACATTATCTTTTTATGAATACTGTGAAATGTTAGATGTTGAGCGGCCTATTTTATCGGATGATGTAAGGCCAACAGGTCTGCTTCGCTGCGATAAAAGAGAGATGACACTTGTTATGGCAAAGCTATCGTGTCTGCAAAAGCACTTTAACCGCTATCTAACCGTTGGTGGTTTTCCCGAACTAGCAATGGCTTCTGATGATTTTATGGCACAATCAATTATGCGTGAGGATGTGGTAGACAAAGTTCTTAAGCGAGATATACCGTCGCTATATAATATCCGCAACTCAACTGAACTTGAGCGGATATTTTTGTATCTTTGCTATTGCTCCTCAAACATTGTGTCTATTGATGGAATATCTAAAGAACTTAACGGTGTAAGCCGTTCAACAGCCGAAGAGTATATTAGTTATATGGAAAGTGCTAATTTGATTTATAGAAGTTTCCCGGTTGAGTTAAATGGTAAACAAATATTGAGAGCAAAGTCTAAGATTTATATATCTGATGCTGCTATCAGAAACGCAGTGTTAATGGATGATAATCTCATGATTGACCCTGTACAACTTGGCATAACTGTGGAGACTGCAGTGTATAAGCATTTAAAAGCATTCTATTATCAAGGCACAACAAGAGTAGGTTATTACCGTGGTGGAAAAAAAGGAAACGAAATTGATATTGTTGTAGATTTCCCCCAGGGGAAAATACTTGTAGAAGTAAAATACCGTGAAAGCGCGGAAATTAAGGAGAAAGATGCAATTTATGAACTTGCAGACACAGCATCAAGTGCTATTGTCGTCACAAGACGGGAAAATGATTACGGTATCCAAACCTCAAAAGGAAGAAAAGATATATTGCGGATCCCTGCCTTTGGATTTTTATATCTACTTGGTCATGCAGAAAAACATGGATATAGAGGTTTAAGATAAAATACTCCTATCCTCCACCAAAGAAACAATAGGATAATTTTCATTATAATGCTTATGAATAAACAAGGCATTACGTTCTTTATACAATTTCTCGGCCACCATATCGGCAATGGGGGTAAGGAGCTGTTCGTGGGCGCATTGTATGGGTGGGATATGGGTGTAGACACTTTCCCCATCCCAGGCCAGGCTGTCATATGAATAATTGCACCGGTCCACCAGCGCACAATTCTTACAAGCTTCGTGAAGGTCTGCGCCTTTTTTGCTTAAAAACTCCTGCATTGTGGTATCAACCCCGGTAAAAACATCCCCAATGGCAAGCTGGGGAATGCCCACAAACCTGGATGCGGAATATAACTTACCATCTGGCGCAACGGACAATTGATTCCGTGCCATTTGCCGCCGGTCTGGGATGTATCTGTCCCCTTTTAGGTGGGATACTATCTTGATATCAATGGGGGAAAGGTAGAATTTGCTTTCCGCCTTTGTCCACTTGATGTACATATCTGCTAGTTTCTTGTATTCCTGCTCTAAAACCGCAAGGTGTTCCATTGTCCATTCGCCGCTGTAGTTGATGTTTAGGGTGATGTAGCGGAAGCCTTTTTTATATAAAAATGCAGCAATGTCTGCCCCTTTGTGCACTACAGAAGGGTCCAGTACGCTCATACCTATGGCGTAGGGCTGATATGAAAGGAGCAGGGGGATTTTTTTCTCAAGGATGTGGGCAATGCCTTTGCCATTTGGAAGGAGGCGGCAGTCGTCTTGGGCTGGGCCGTCGTGGGAGAAGCCTATTGTTAGGTTTATCTCTTTTGCGAATTTGAGGAAGTCTTCGTCTAGCAGCAGGCCGTTTGTGGTCATTTTATAGTAGAAGTTGTGGCCGGTTTCTTTTTTTATGTTTTGGGTATGGGCTACTGTGTCGTGGATTAGCTGTCGCTCTAGGAGGGGCTCTCCCCCGTAGAAAAGCAGGCCTGACGTGTGGGTGCTTTGGCTGTTTTCTACTGCGAATTTTACTGCTGCCTGGGCCACTTCTTTGGTCATGCGCTCTGGGCCTAGTTTTACAAAACAGTACTTGCAGTTTAGGTTACAGCTGTTGGTTAGGTGTAGGGATAGATGCATGGGTGGTCTCCTTTATGGGATAATCCCTTCGCCTTGCAGCAAGTGTATGAAGGCTAATACTTGGGCGTTTAGGTTTTTTATTAGTCGTTTTCGGGCTTCTTCTCTTTCAGCTTGGGTAGGTTCATCCATGACTGACTCCCACGCATCGCCATCTTGTTCCCATCTACCCACACCTATGGTTTCACCTGGGTTGTAGAACACACCAATTGGGACATCTCCCATTTGTTCTGCAAGTGCTTTGTTTATGTTAGTGGTTAGCTGGCTTCCCCAGTGGCTAAAGGGTCTATGGCTTTCTTCCCAACTTAAGTGGGTAACTGCTATCCCTAGCTGGGCATCATATAAATCAATGCCTATTGGCTCCCACCAATTGTTTACGGTATAACTTGGCGGGGTTGCGCTTAGGTTAAGGCCTGCGGTTTCCAATTTTGCCTGTATAAAGCCAAAGACTTCTTGCTCTGTTATATGCACAACATAGAATGGGCCAGCCCCGCTGCCGCCGTGGTGGATTTGTGATTCCAGATTTGCCTCCATAAGCCGTGCGGCCAATTGCTCTGGGGTTTCTTGGATGGGAGTGCTGGTAGAGTTGCAATACACATCGCTGGCACCTTGGTTACTGGATAGCTCTTGTTCTGTTGGATATGTTACATAGTAAGGTGCACCGCCTTCGCCGCAATTGTGGGGCCAATAATCAATGGGAAGTTCCACAATCTCTTGCTCAGTATTACGTGTCACATATAGGGGTGAACCGACTGCGCCCCCATGATGAGGCCTGGTGCAGCCGACCAAGGTAAGCCCGCTTATTATGCCTATGCATGTAATAACAGCGGCGTTTTTCCGCCATCTTTTGGGTAGTTTCTTTAACATTTTTGGATTAGATTGTGCAGATTGCAGGCTTGGCAGGCATGGGGGTTTGTAATTGCTCATTGGGATTATTGAAATATGATTGCCGGGGTTGTTCATGGATTATCTCTCCCATCAATTTAGTAAGCAAGGATTAAGAAGCTATGTTCATAGGGTTCAATGTCGCTTTGGCGGTCAGATTTACGCCACTCTGCGTCGGCTTTTTCTAGCTTGCCTTCTTGGCAAGCGTCGAAAAAGCCTCCTGGATTGGCGTAAATCTGCCACGCCAACTCGACATTGCCCCCTATGAACACAGCTTCTAACATACATCTATTTGTAGATGATAACGCATATTTGTTTCATGCGTTCCATATATAGCCATGATTATAGGATCGCTTTTACCAAAAACGACAAATCTCATAAAACTATAACACGCCTATGCTTATCATACATCAAAAAAGAGCCATTATTGCGTCCTAAGATGCAGCAGAGGCGGCCCATTAATTTTACAAAACCACCCCCCTAGTCCATAATACATACAAGCGTTTCATATCGTTTACAGGAGATGACCAGTGAGCTACGTAAAATTCGAAAATGTAACAAGAGATTATAAGCAAGGCGACGTAACAGTCCGTGCCATAGACGGCATTAATTTCGAACTAGAAAAAAGCAAGTTTAGCATAATAGTAGGGCCATCCGGCGCAGGCAAATCAACAGTACTAAACATCCTAGGCGGGATGGACCACTCCACAGAAGGCACCGTAACAGTAGGCGGCCGTGACATAACAAAGCTAAACCGCCGCCAGCGCACAACCTACCGCCGGGAGGATATCGGCTTTATATTCCAATTTTACAACCTAATCCAAAACCTTACCGCCCTGGAAAATGTGGAACTGGCCTCACATATCCGCAACACTGCCGGTGACCCAAAGTCTATATTAGAAGAAATAGGCCTGGGGGAAAGGCTCAACAACTTCCCTGCACAGCTGTCTGGGGGGGAGCAACAGCGGGTAGCCATAGCCCGGGCCTTAGCCAAAAACCCAAAACTGCTGCTATGTGACGAGCCCACAGGGGCACTTGACTATATAACCGGTAAAGGAATCCTTAAAACCCTGCAAGATGCCAGCAAAAACGGTATGACAGTGGTAGTAATAACCCACAACCTAGCCATAACCCCAATGGCCGACCGTATTGTAAAAATAAAAAGCGGCAAAGTGGAATCTGTAAAAGACAACCCATCCCCAAAACCGGTATCAGAGATTGAGTGGTGACAATTGTGCAAAATAACATAGGTATAAAGAGGGCGGATGCGGTTTCCGAAAAAAATTGTACGCACCACCAGCGCCAAAAAAGAATGAACCCATTTTGGAAAGACATTCTGCGCGAAGTAAAAACCACAAAAAACCGTTTTATATCCCTGCTGCTGATATCCCTGCTAGGGGCCTTTATAGTAGTAGGCATACACGCAACATCCATCCACATGCGGGACGCTGCCGATACCGCATACCGCAGCGCCAACCTATACGACCTGCAGCTGCGCCACCCCACAGGTTTCACCCCAGAAGATATAATCACCCTGGGGGATGCATACGGGGTATACCGCATAATGCCCACAAATATAGCGGATGTGTATGTGTACCTGCGGGAAAACAGACGTACAATGCGCACCTATGCAGTGCCAGATACTATAAACCTGCCAACCTTACGGGAAGGCCGGTGGCCCGCCGCACCCAACGAGATTGCCGTAGAGCGGCGGTTTCTTAGGGAGGGCGGGCTTTCTATTGGGGACAGTGTGGCCCTTAGCCATCATGATATGGCGCGCTTTGCCGCAACTTTTGCAGGTGAGGATTTTATAATAACCGGCACAGTTGACTCCCCCCTTTACCTTACTATCGGGCGGGGCAATACAACCTTGGGTGATGGTACGCTGCGGTACTTTGCATACCTATACCCAGGTGCATATATTTCACCGGTATATTCAGACATATATGTAATAATGGAAACCTCCCGGGATATGCACCAGGTGTCGGATGCCTACAATGCCGCCGCCCTGGAATGGCGCAGGCAAATGGAAGAGTTTCTTGGGCGGGAAAATATAGGGGGCTTTGTATTTACCCGGCAAAATGGTATCGCTTTCGAATCCTATTTCCAAGACACCCAGCGGCTGCAAAGTGTGGGATATGTATTCCCTTTGGTGTTTTTCTTGGTGGCGGTGCTGGTAAGCCTTACCACAATGACCCGCATGGTGGAAGAGCAGCGGGGGCAGATTGGCATTTACAAGGCCCTGGGCTATAAATCTGGGGCTATTTTTCTTAAATACTTCCTTTATGCACTGGCCTCTGGGCTTGTGGGCGGGCTTCTTGGGGCAGCACTTGGCTCTCAAATAATACCCCGGATTATATTTGACGCATATGGGCACTTGTACACAATGCCCCATTCATACCATGCCATCCCATGGGGGATTGCGGCTTTTGCGGTATTTTCTTCGGTAATATCCGTTACGGCAGCGGTAATGTTTACATGCCTTAAGGCCGTAAAAGAAGAAGCTGCAAGCCTAATGCGCCCAAAAGCCCCAACCCCAGGGAAGCGGGTGCTGATAGAAAAAATTCCTTTCATATGGAGGCGGATGGGTTTTATAAACAAGGTAACCTCCCGCAATATTTTCAGGTATAAGCGGCGGTTTTTTATGACCCTTGCAGGGGTTGCCGGGTGTACGGCCTTGTTGGTTACAGCCTTTGGCCTTGGGGATTCTATAGGCAGTGTGGCCCGCTTGCAATTTGAAGATATTGCCCTGTACGACGCCCATGTGTTTACAAGGGAGCTTTCCTATGCAGACCAGGCCACCCTTTTGGTAACGGTTATGCAGGCTGGTGATACCCCACTGCCGGATACATTATTTATACGGTCAATGACTGCCGATGCCCATACAACATCAGGGGGCTTTGCCGCAACTATTGTGATACCAGAGGATATGGCCCGCCTTCCCGGCTTTATAAACCTGGTTTCCCCAGATTATGGCTTTTTGCCAGGCAGGGCAGGGGAGATTGTACCCATAAATAACAGCGAAGGGGTGCTGGTAACAGAAAAACTGGCAAGGGAAATGGGCATACGCACCGGGGACGATTTTAATATCACCCTAGGGGATGGCTGGACTTATACAGTGCGGGCCGCCGGTATTGTGGAAAATTATTTGCTGCATTATATATACATGCCCCCGGAATATTACGCCCAGCTTTTTGGGCGGGAAATGCGGCCAAACTCGCTGTTTATTGTAGGGGACATGGAAATGGAAACCATACGCCAGCACCCTGCAGTGCAAGGCATATCCAACACCGCCTGGATGCGCGACAACCTGCGGGAGCAAACAGACGCCCTGGGTATTGTGACCATAGTGCTGATGGTAGCGGCCAGTATTTTGGCCCTGGTTGTACTTTTTAACCTGACAGAAATAAATATATTGGAAAGAATGCGGGAGCTTGCCACAATAAAGGTGCTGGGCTTCCAGGATATTGAAACGGCTATGTACCTGTACCGGGAGAATATGGTGGTAACAGTGATGGGGATACTACTGGGGCTGGTTGCCGGGGTTTTCTTAAACGGGTTTATCCTTACAACGGTGGAGATTGATATGCTTAAGTTCCCCCATATTATTTTGCCTGTTAGTTTCTTAATTGCTAGCGGGATTTCTGTTTTGTTTGCCCTGGTGGTAAATGTGCTTACTTACCGCAAGCTGGTGGTTATTGATATGGTTGGCGCGCTTAAGAGTGTGGAGTAATGGTTTAGGGCCCAAGAAATATCTATGAGAGGTGCATTATGGAATTTAAAAACAAAGTCGCTGTCATAACACGTCATTCTAAGAAGCTATGTTCATAGGGTTCAATGTCGCTTTGGCGGTCAGATTTACGCCACTCTGCGTCAGCTTTTTCTAGCTTGCCTTTTTGGCAAGCGTCGAAAAAGCCTCCTTGATTGGCGTAAATCTGCCGCGCCAACTCGACATTGCCCCCTATGAACACAGCTTCTAATTTAACCCATTGTG
>Ga0131853_10004764_pt1 | contig 24343 bp, 18 predicted proteins | sample TergutLab28metaG_FD_92764 | JGI IMG/M metagenome (GOLD analysis project Ga0131853, IMG submission 92764) | Labiotermes labralis P1 segment gut microbial communities from Petit-Saut dam, French Guiana - Lab288 P1 (version 2) (version 2) | ecosystem: Host-associated > Arthropoda: Insects >...
ACTTCTGCGTTTTATAAGAGGTAATATCACGAAAGGTTGGTAAAAGAATGCTGTTGAAATGTTTTTCACAATAACAATTTTTTGCTGCTTGGTATGCATTGTGTTTTTACGCTCAATTTGCAGATTTTTAAGAAATACATTGTTTGCTTATGTTAGATGTGGTATAGTAGAACGGTGATATGTCACGCTGTGCAATTGTATAAAACATCGTTGTAACACCAATGTCTGGAAAAGCATGAGGCTTTATTTTAGATAAGCTGATATTAGTTTTGTGTGATACAGATTAGCAAAGGATGTAAATGTATTGAGGTTTAATTTTGGTATTGGGAGTGAAATTTCAAAGATATGAAAAAAGTATGTGTTGTAGGATTGGGATATATTGGATTGCCAACAGCTCTTATAATGGCAACAAGTGGTATAAGTGTTGTAGGGGTGGATTATGATTGCGAAGTGATATCGCAATTGAAGAATGGGATTTTAACGTTTGAAGAAGAAGGTTTGCAGAAATTGTTTAATTGTGCAGTTGATAATGGTATCGAATTTACCGATTCATATCCTCAAGCGGAAGCATATATCATAGCCGTTCCAACTCCATATGAACCTTCAAGCAAACGCATTGATCCTAAATATATCATAAGCGCGATTAATTCAGTTTTGGATGTTTGCTGTAAAGATGCAATTATTATTATTGAATCCACCGTGTCACCCGGTACAATCGATAAATACGTTCGTCCTGTTTTTGTTCAAAGAGGTAAAAAACTGGGACATGATGTGCATATTGCGCATGCTCCGGAGAGAATAATTCCGGGATGCATGATTTATGAACTTAAAAACAATCCACGTACAATCGGGGTAGACAACGTAGAGATAGGGCAACAGATAAGTGAACTTTATCAAACGTTTTGCAAAGCTGAGATTATTATTACTGACATACGCACGGCCGAGATGACAAAGGTTGTTGAAAACACATTTCGCGATATAAATATCGCTTTTGCGAATGAACTATGTAAGATATGTCGGAAGGAAAATCTTGATGTATATGAAATAATACGCATTGCGAATATGCACCCAAGGGTGAATATATTGAAACCCGGCCCGGGTGTTGGAGGACACTGTATATCAGTTGATCCTTGGTTTTTAGTAGGAGATCACCCGGAGTTATCCCTGCTAATTCATGAGGCACGTAAGATTAATGATTCAATGCCTGAATTTGTGCTTTCACGAATCAATGAAATTATGTCAAAACATGGAATTGATGATTTTTCAAGAATAGGCGTTTATGGTCTTACATATAAAGAGGATGTTGATGACGTTAGGGAGAGTCCTACGCTTCAAATGTTTGACAAGATAACGCGGCATCTCGGACAAGTGCCAAAAGTTTTCGACCCAATGGTTAAGCACGATGTTGTGCCGAATCAATATCAAGACTTTGATTTGTTTTTAGCAGATGTAGATGTAGTAATCATAATGGTTGGGCATAGTCATATAAAGCAGAATATGAATGAATTAAAAGGCAAGATTATTTTAGATACCAGAAATATTTGCAACTTAAAGGATGTTTACAAGCTGTAGAAAAAAATGGAGTGTATAATGTGCCTAAGTCATTGCTTTTTGATAGCCATATGAAAATGCGTAATAATCGTTTTATGGCTACTATTGCTGGATTTATCTATACGCGTATCAGACCGCTTTTTCTGAAACATTCCGATATCCCGAAGTTAACGCAAGGAGATAAGCAATCTCCGGTAACCGCATTTATATGTGATGAAATGACTTGGCAGTGCTATAGGCTTATGAATCCATCTTTTTATGTAACACCGCAAAACTGGAAACAAGCTTTTGCTAAATACAAGCCGAGGATTTTGTTTTGTGAATCAACTTGGGCGGGGATAGATCAGTACAAAAACTGTTGGAGAGGACAGATTTATAAAAGTAATCGGCTTTTGTATAATAATCGCCGTGAATTATTTCGCATATTAGATTATTGCAAAGACAATGGGATAATAACAGTATTTTGGAATAAGGAAGATCCGTTTTATTTTGATGATTCACATTACAATTTTATAGATACGGCTCTTAGATTTGATCACATACTAACTACATCAATGGAGTGTATACCTAAATATCGAAATTTAGGCGCAAAATCAGTTAACTTATGGACTTTTGGATTTCCATCTGAAATATTTTATCCGCCTGAAAATGAATACTCAAAAGAAAATGTGGCTGTATTTGCCGGAAGCTGGTTTGGAAATTATCCCGAGCGATGTACAGATATGGAACAAGTATTTGATATGGTGCTTGAAAATGGTATAGAACTCCGCATCTACGACCGCTTAATGTATTCAGGCAATGCTTCGAATAAATTTCCTGACAGGTTTACACAATATATATGTCCACCTGTTCAATTTGAGGAGCTAGGGGATATATATCGAAAAGTGAAATATGTGATAAATGTAAATACCGTTAAAGATTCACAAACAATGTTTGCCAGACGCGTGTTTGAGGCTATGGCTTGCGGATGCGTTGTTATAAGTAATGACTCAAATGGACTTAAAGCTGTTTTTGGCGATAAGATATGGTTTTTGAATGAGCAATTTAGACATGATTTGTGTGGTGATGTTGTCAAGAATAATATGGATTATGTAAATTTAAATCATATTTGCAAGAAACGATGGCAGGAGCTGAATATACTTTTAAGAAATTAACACTACACGTTATACATCTATACAATGTGAGCTTGAGCATGAATAATAGGGTTGAAATGGCTCAAGTTTTGTGTTATTATAGTGAAGTTAAAAATACGCTGTAATACTAAGGAATGAGCTTAGATGAGTATTGTCTCGCATATCATTTTGCGCTGGCAAAAATATAACTTTCTATTTACAGAACTTGTTAAACGAGATTTCAAGAAAAAGTATAAGCGAACTATTCTTGGCATGATTTGGAGTATGTTGAGTCCGTTGCTACACTTGTTGGTCTTGTCGTTGATATTCACACAATTTTTCGGCAATACTACACCACATTTTACGATATATATTTTTGCGGGGCTCCTTGTGTTTACTTTTTTTAGCGAATCGACAAATGGGGGCATGGCATCATTGATGGGAAATGCAAATATAATTACGAAGATTAAGGCACCTAAATATTTGTTCTTGCTTTCGAAAAATGTTTCGGTAGTTATAAATTTTCTGCTTACGCTTGTGATATTTTTTATATTTGTTGCCCTGGATCAATTGACATTTTCTCCGCGATTTTTATTTTTGATATATCCTATCATAACTTTAATATTATTTAATATTGGCGTGGGGTTGATATTGTCGGCATTGTATGTGTTCTTCAAAGACGTGCAATATCTTTACGATATTTTTACGAGACTAATTATGTTTTCATCGGCGATTTTCTATCCAGTTAGTAATTTTTCGCCACAAGTTCAACAGCTTTTTTTGCTCAACCCAGTTTTTGCGCATATTCACTATTTTCGTCTTGTGGTGTTGTATGGTATGGTGCCGTCTATTAATGTTCATTTGGTGCTGGGCTTGTATTCCTCATTAGCCATAATATTGGGTAGTCTGATTTATAAAAGGTACAATTACCGTTTTATATACTATATGTAATGTATAGGCTAGATGCCTATGTATCCGAGGTGGAATAAATGGCTGCAACAACCGTAGAAGTTGATAACGTTTCTATTCGATATATTATTGGTGATTACCGGAATATTGGGCTCAAAGACTTTGTAGTAAAGAAATTGAAGAATGACTACAAAATAAAGGAATTCTGGGCTATAGATGGCATCAGTTTTAAGCTAGAGCAAGGTGACTTTCTTGGTATTGTTGGTACGAATGGTGCGGGTAAATCTACCTTGCTTAAAGCGATTTCCGGCATAATGCAACCAACTCGAGGCACTGTATCAGTTGAGGGTAATATTGCTGCGTTGTTAGAATTGGGGACAGGCTTTGATGGCGAAATGACCATTAGAGAAAATATTTTCTTACGAGGAGCATTGCTAGGACACTCGCGAGATTTTGTAAATGCTACATTTGAAGATATTATTGCTTTTGCAGAATTAGAAGAATTTCAGGACCGTCAATTGAAGCAGTTGTCTTCCGGAATGGCAGCAAGGCTGGCTTTTTCTATATCGTGCTTGGTGAATCCAGATGTTTTGATACTAGATGAGGTTCTTTCTGTAGGTGATGGTGCTTTCAGAAAGAAGAGTGAAGCTAAGATGATGGAGATAATCAAAGGTGGAGCGACAACGCTATTTGTTTCGCATTCACCGGGTCAAACAAGGTCACTGTGTAATAAGGCTCTCTGGTTGAACAAGGGCAAGCAGATGGCGTTTGGAAATGCTGAGGAAGTATGTGATATGTATGAAGAGTTTTTAGAAAAGAAGTAATTTGAATGAGGAATGGGTAGGGTGTTTTGATGAAAAAAGTTATGCTGGTATTCGGAACTAGACCGGAGGCTATAAAAATGTGTCCTCTAGCCAATGAGCTAAAAAGGCGAGAGTGTTTTGAAACTGTCGTATGTGTAACAGGGCAGCATCGCCAGATGCTTGCTCAGGTGCTGGAATGTTTCGATGTACAGCCTGATTATGATCTCTCTCTCATGAAAGAAGGCCAGACACTCTTTGATATAACATCAGGTGTTTTAGAGAAAATGAAGGATGTGCTTGAACAGGAGAAGCCTGATGTTGTGTTAGTGCATGGAGATACTACTACCACATTTTCAGCTACACTTGCGGCGTTTTATTTGAATATACCGGTTGGACATGTTGAGGCGGGACTTCGTACATATAATTTGCAATCTCCATTCCCGGAAGAATTTAATCGTCAAGCGGTCAGTGTTGTTTCGAAATATGATTTTGCTCCGACTAATATGTCGATGGACAACTTATTGCGGCAAGGCAAACCAGCAGAAAATATATATATTACAGGTAATACAGCGATAGATGCACTAAAAACTACAATTCGAGATGATTATAATCATGAGCTTCTTGATTGGGCGAATGACAGTCGTCTTATCATGCTTACGGCTCATCGCAGGGAGAATCTTGGCGAGCCGATGCGTAATATGTTTCGAGCAATAAGGCGCGTAACCGACCAGCTCAAGGATGTAAAAGTTATCTATCCAATACATATGAACCCAATGGTGCGGGTGATAGCGGCAGAAACATTGGACGGAGTTGACAGAATTCGACTGGTAGAACCGCTAGAGGTTCTGGATTTTCACAATTTCCTCGCGGCGTCACACTTAATATTGACGGATAGTGGTGGGATACAGGAAGAAGCACCATCCTTGGGAAAACCTGTCTTGGTTTTGCGCGACACCACTGAACGCCCGGAGGGAATAGAAGCGGGAACACTAAAGCTTGTAGGTACAAACGAAAATAAAATATATGAAGAATTTGTTAGACTACTGACTGATCAATTTGCTTACGATGCAATGAGCAAAGCTTCTAACCCTTATGGAGATGGCAAGGCAAGTGAGCGTATTGCAGACATATTAACAAAAACGCTTTAGTTTACAGTAAAGGACTGAAGTTTATGCAAGGGACTAGTCTAAAGAACTTGATTTCCAGAATACCAGATCCAGACGATTTTGTTTTAAACAAAATAAAGAACATGCCTGAAAACTTGAAAGTGGCATTTTTCTCGTCTGTTGTTTTTTTTGTGTTGGTACATAGTGCGGTCTTTTTAAATAAATTTGTTAATGAGGATGATATTTTCGGGCTCCGAGCAGATAATCGATGGTTGCTAATTTTAGGCAGATGGTTTGCCGGCTATGTAACGGCGCTTAGAGGACCTTATTCAATTCCGTGGGTTATTGGTGTTTTTGCTATGGCATATTTTGTAATAGCCGTTATGATAACTGTATCCACATTAGGAATAAAGAGTAAGATTTTTGTTGTGCTTACATCATTTGCGATGGCATCCTTTCCAACTTTGGCTTATTGGTTTGGATACGCCATGGCGCCTGATACGGTTACGGCAGCCATATTACTATCGGCTATTGCTGTATATCTTACAAAAGAATATAAATATGGTTACCTACTAGGTGCTTTTGTTTTAATGCTATCATTGGCAATATATCAAGCTTTCCTAGGTTTTGCGATAGGTCTTTGTATCATTCTGATTATTAAGCAATTGTTTGATGAATCTAATGACATAAAAGATATTATGCGACAATTGTTGAAATATTTACTTCTTGGCGTTCTGGGTTTGATTGCGTATATGATAAGCGTTAGGATATCGTTGATTTTATCAGGAAACCACTTAGCTTCATACGCAGGTATAGATACAATGGGGCAGATACCGTTGAGTAGGTTGCCATTTTTGATTATTCAAAGTTATTACGACTTCTTACTGTTTTTTGGTCAAACAAATAGATTTTTCTTTGTTTCTGATGTATTGTATTTCCTATATATTGCAATTATTTTGCTCGGTTTCTACTTCTTAATATTTATAATCATATCAAAAAAGATTTACAAATGCTACGTTAAGTTTTTGCTTTTAATATTTATGCTGCTTGCGATGCCTATTGGGTTGAATATTATAGGGGTTCTTGCGCCGGAGCGGAGCGTAGGAACTCTTAATATATATCAATTCGTACTTGCAGGTATTTTTGTTTTCGTATTGTTTGAAATATATAATCAGCTTAAGAACCAAAGTAAGAAGTCTGCATTGCTTAAATGGATTGTTGTTGCCATAGCCTTCTCGATTTCATGCAACTATCTACAAACAAGCGGGCTATATTATTTTAGACTGCATATATTTTACGAAAGAACTTATGCTCTTTACAATAGGATGCTAACTAGAGTTGAAGATTCAGAAGGCTTCAAAGAAGGAATTCCGTTAGCTATAATTGGAAGCTATCCACCGCATCTAAGTGTTAATCCTTCAAGCCAGCAATTTCCAGAAATAATTAATACTCAAGGTTCTGGAGCGCAATTTATAGGTGTTAATACTAATCAGCCGCTGAAGCCAAGAGCTTTTATTGATCATTACCTTGGGGTGAATTTTGCTTTGGCAAATAATGAACAAATAGACATGCTAATGCAAAATGATGAATTTTGGTATATGCCTACTTGGCCAAAACAGGGCTCAGTTCAAGTAATAGATGATATAATAGTTGTAAAGTTGAGTCGCCCTAATCCTGTAATTAGGATCGAACAGGTTGAAGGAGTAACTCATTTAATTCAAAGTACTCCATTTCCAAATAATGAAAACTATTTGTTTGCATGGTATGTATATAGAAATGGAGAAAGAATTTATGAAACAGAATATATTCGAGGATTTTCATATTTTGAATATGATTTTACTGAATATGGTCGATACAGTCTTATCATGTTCATACGCACTCCAAATAATGAGTTTTTTATGCCTGCTATATTTAGTGGTCTTATAACTTTCGATTAATAGCACTTAATTATTTATAGTCGAATATGAAAGGTAGTGATTTGAAAATGAAGAATGTTGACAAAATAACAGAAGCTTATAAGGGTGCATTTGGGATAGAAATGGCAAGATCAACTCGAGAGCGGATACATTGGATGTGTTCTCAGGCTAAAGGAGAAACAGTGCTAGATGTTGGCTGCTCGCAAGGGGTAGCTTCTATTGTTCTTGCCAGAGAAGGTAAGTCTGTGCATGGGATAGATATTTGTCAGGAAAACATAGATTACGCTAACACATCTCTTGCAGAGGAAGATAAGAGTACACAAGCAAATATTCAGTTTTCTTGCACAGATTTTATGTTATATAGTGCAAATGTGAAGGTTAATTATGACAGCATAATTATGGGAGAAGTGCTGGAGCATCTTGCTGACCCTGAACGTTTTGTAGTTCGCGCGCAAGATGTATTATCTGAAACTGGTCGCTTAGTTGTGACAGTTCCATTTGGGATAAACGACTATCACGATCACAAGCGAACTTATTATTTAATAGAGTTGTACAAGACTATTGGTGCGGTTTTTACTGTTGAAAAAGTTGAATTTCTGGGCGGTTGGATAGGTATAGTAGGTAATAAAGTGATTGGTGAAAGTATTGCCTTGGATGAGGAGTTGTTTGCCAGAGCTGAAAAAGCATTCTTCTTCCTAGAGGAAGAACTTCGAGAAAAAGTGAGAATCGGCAAAATAGATGCGATTGCCAATCAAGATAGGGCAAAACAATGGCAAGAAAAAGCCGAGGAAAACTTGACTGTATCAAACCAGTGGAGAGGAAAAGCAGAAGAGAATTTAGCAAAGTCAAATCAATGGGAACATAAAGCGGAAGAAAACTTGGTGTCGTTGAATCAATGGAAGGAAAAAGCCGAGGAAAACTTACAAACATTAAGCTATTGGAAGGGAAGAGCTTTAGAGAATTCGATATATTTGGATCAAGAGAAGCAGAAGAATTTGGAGTCTAACCAGCAAAAGGACAAGCTTGAAAATATTATTAGCTCGTTGAAAAATGATATTAACAGTTTGAAAAACCAGATCACTCAAATAGGAAAAAAATATGATACACTTGCGAAATCAAAGCTGGGTCGAATACAGGTAAGCATTTGGAAAAGACGTACTGAGAAAAAATATAAGGCAAATAAGATGAGTTTTAAAGAACGCATAAAGCAAATTGCCAAAAAGTCATCTTTGTTGGTCTTTTTGGTACGAAAATTGCGTGGTCAAAAAACCAATATTAGTGAAGTAAAACAAGAAATTAAGCCGATTGAAAAGGCAGCAGAGCCAAATGTAACACCATCTTATGATATGGATTTTTTAAAGCGCATTGAACATAGGCTTAATCAAATTCCGACAAGTTCGGAAGGGCGGTATTATCGTAAGCATGATCATAAACTTGCTGTTATAACAGATGAATTTATGTTTAATACATTCAAAGATGTCGCAGAAAACGTTGTTCCGTTGCACCCTGAAAGCTGGCAGGAACAAGTACTGGGTTCGGATATAATGCTCTTTATTTCTGGATGGAGGGGCATTGCTGAGGAATGGCTGAATGTCGCTAATAAGAATTCAGAAAAGAGTAAGCTTGCAATTGAAATCATAGAACATTGTAAACAGTCGGGCATTCCAACAGTGTTTTACTCAATCGAGGATCCGCCGAACTATGCCAATTTTATTGGGATTGCGCAAAAGTGTGACTATGTATTCACAACTGCAGATGAAATTAAGGATAGATATATTCAGGACTGCGGTCATGATAAGGTACATTCTTTGATGATGGGAATCAATCCTCTTTTTCATAATCCTGTAGGCTCTTGCAGCGAAGTGAAATTAAATGGGGTAATCTTTAGCGGTTCGTGGTATGATCGCTATCCTGAACGCAAGAAAGATATGTGTATTGTTTTTGATGGCGTCCTTTCCAGTGGTCGCGGTCTGAAAATTATTGACAGGAACTTGCATCGAAATATGCCGGAATATCAATTTCCGATTAAATATTCATCCTTTATTTCTCCAGCGGTTCCTCATGTGTTGTTGCAAAAAGTGCATAAGCTTTACGATTGGGCAATTAACTTCAACACGGTTAAAGAAAGCCAAACTATGTTTGCCAACCGTGTTTTTGAGCTTGAGGCAACAGGAAACTTGATTCTATCTAATTATAGCGTTGGTGTTAATTCGCATCTGCCGATTATTTACACGGTTCAGAACTCTGAAGAGGTAACGAGAATATTAGATTCTCTTTCTGACGACGAGATTCAAGAGCGTAAGGCAGTAGGCATTCGTCATGCGATGACGGGTCATACCTGTTTTGATAGGTATGCGGAGATTCTCGACATAATTGGTTTTCCTGCGTTATCGCAAGGAAGAAATGTTGCGGTTGTGGTAAAAGAATTAACATCAGCTGTAAAAACTCAGTTTGAGAGGCAGACATATCCGTACAAAACTCTAATAACTAAAGATAAACTGCAGGAGTGCTATGCTGATTATGATATAATTACTTTCTTCAGTGAAGGTATGGAGTATGGCGCGTTTTATCTTGAAGATATGACAAACGCATTCAAATACACAGATTGTGACTATATAACAAAAGACTCCTATTATATGGGCAATGGGTTGATTAAAGGGCGGCAGCATGACTTTGTCAGCTCAATATCCAGCAAGTATTGTACTGTATTTTGGGCGGGAGTATTTGATGCGCAGACGCTTTTGAACTTGCCAGAAGGCTCTGTAGAGATGCCAAAAGGCTATAGTGCTGATTGTCTACAGTTTAACATGTGCCAACGTGCTACACAAAAACCGACTAAGAACTATAAAATGTCTGTGATTTTGCCTGTTTACAACAATGGGCTGCATTTGTATGGGAAAGCTTTTGGCAGTTTGTTGCGTAGCAGTATGTTCTCCGATATGGAAATTATTCTTGTGGACGATGGCTCTACAGATGGCATATCCGAGCATTATGTAAGATATTTTGAAGAGCGTTATGACAACGTCAGGACCTTTTTCTTTGGAGACGGAGGCAGTGGCTCCGCTTCTCGGGCAAGAAATAAAGGCGTTGAAATGACCACAACAGACTATGTAACATTTCTTGATCCGGACAACGAGGCAATTGCAGATGGTTATGCAAGATTATATGAAACAGCCATAAACGGAGAATATGACCTTACTATTGGAAATATTCAAATTTTCCTTGAGAAAGAGACGGAGATGGGCAACTATCATCGCGCTTTCATGCAGAAGTACGGCTCGGATATTGTTGAAGGAAGCAAAGCAGAGCTTTTGAAAAAGATTGCGTTTGAAGGCATGAGCATCCAAGCTATGCTTATTGAGAAAAGCTTAATTGTAGAAAACGAGTTAACGCAGGTAGTTGGAGCCGCTGGACAAGATACTTTGTTCTCAATCCAGCTTATGGCAAATGCTAAGCGGATTAAGGTCATTGATGTCCCGATTCATATTTATTATGGTCGGGTAGCTGGATCCACTGTAAATTCGGTTGGAAAGAGATATTTCCAAAAGCAGTTGTTGCTCGAACAAGTTCAGTTACCATGGCTTTTAGAGGCGGGCATGTTGCAAGATTACATGGATACGCGTTTTAACAGATTTTTTAGAAACTGGATTTTGGAAAGGCTGTCGCATTGTAATCCAGAAGAAGCTGTTGAATCTAGGAAGACAGTGTTTGAAATATTTATGCTTTATCGTGATTTCTACAATGGTAAGGATGAAAAAATTAATGAATTTGTGAAGAGTTGCAGCACAAAAGTATAAAAGTGTAACCAGGAGTGTGAGTTGGAATGCTCAAAATTGTTAAACACAAAGAAATTTCAGGGCTAGATGTGGCGTTATATCTTCTATTGTTTTTTGTCTGTATAATGGGCATAAGTACGTTGGCATTAATTGTGAGGATGCCAATTATTGGCTTCTATATAATTATTGGCTTTGCGATTGTGGCGATAAGCGCTTTTGTATTCTATGAAAAGATAAAGGCACTTAAGCTTGTACTGATATTACTGTTTGTAATTGTAGGCTCTACTTTGTTTGCGAGTTCTTTTTATGACATTAGTTTTGATGGCAATTCATATCGTAAACCATCAGTTTATATGTTGAATATGGGATGGAATCCAGTATATGAGACGTTCCGTGAAGCTTCTACGCGTTTTTCAGACCCGTTGCCTTTTACTCCAGGGCAGTGGTTCGACACGTATCCTAAAGGAGACTACTTGGTTGCAGCTCCGATGTATTCGCTAGTTGGGAATGTTGAAGCGGGCAGTTTTTTCAACCCTCTACTCTTAATTGCTCTTATTGGTGTAACGTATACGATCCTAAAAGACTTGTTCAATTTATCAAAACTTCAAACGGCTATGTGCGTTTTTGTTCTTGCGATTAACCCGGTATCCTTGGCTCAATTAACTAATTTCTACAATGATGTTGCGCTTGGCAATATGGTTTTTATATTTATACTTGCATGTATGTACATTCTTATGAAGCGTGATGGTGCATATGTAGCACGCTGTTGGGCGTTGATATTTTTAACGCCTGCGATTGGGTTTAACTTAAAGCTCTCAGGACCTGTGTTTTTTGCGATATTTATGGTGCCGTTTTATTTTTACCTTATGTATGTATGTTTTAAGGCTTCAAATATAGCGAGTATGCGTAGGATAACAGTATTTTTTACAGTATGTGTTATATCCGCTTTTTGCTTCTTTGGCATGACTACATATGTAACTAACACAATTAGATTTCACAATCCTGTTTTTGGCACTATCGGTGAAGGTTCATTTGATATTGTTACTCCGCAAATTCCCACTGCAATAAGAGATGAACCACTATGGAGTCAATTCGCACATTCGATTTTTGTTGAAAAAGGGCAAGACGGCACCGGAATACTTAAGACACCTTTTACAATTACAACGAATGACCGAAATTTTATGTTCGCTTTTCAGCCAGACATTCGTCTTTCTGGGTGGGGTGTTTTCTTTAGTGGAATATTTTTAATATCTGCCCTGATAATTAATATCTACTTGATTAGGACGAATCGACGGAGTATTGAATATTGGATTGCTGCTTCGCTGGTGGTACTTATATTTTTGCCTGTACCATTTGTTCCAGGTCTGTTTTGGGCTAGGTATTATCCGCAATTATTTATATTGCCGGTTATTGCCTTAGTAATTTTGTTTCGTTACTGTGATGCTAATAATAGCTTTAAGAGGCGTGTAGCTTTTTCTCAAGTTTTGTCGGTTGCGCTATCAGCACTTATTATTGCGAATGCAACTCCACAAATTATAACTTTAAATACGAGGTTGCAATTGTCGAATGATATACGTCGTAGTTTTGAGCAAATCGTGGAAGAATCGCAGGGACTCTCAGTGCGAATAGGTTCTGGTGGTGATCGAGTGTTTGGGGGTGTTATTGTAAACATGATAGATATGGGAATTACAAATTACATAATTGACAATGATTTGCAAGAATTTGACGGTATAGTGACTTTTGGATTCTGGCGTATAGGCTACACTTTTGAAGAGTGAGCAAGATACAGCTATTATAGCAAATATTGACGCGAAGGTTCTTATATAGTATCTATATAAATGATAAGTTGGTTGTAGAAAGCAAATTAAGCAGTGCCATTGCGCACCCGACAACGGAGACAAGAATAAGGGCTTAGGGCGGAGCTAACAGAAGGTTTGCTGGTATAATTCAGGAAGTAATTATTGGGCGTATGGAATGAAATCGGAAGTATGATAGATAAAAAGATGATTAGGATGTGATAAGGCATGAAAGTTGTATTACTAGCAGGAGGATTTGGTACACGCATATCGGAAGAGTCACATTTGAAGCCGAAGCCGATGATAGAAATAGGCGAAAAGCCGATACTTTGGCACATAATGAAGACTTATTCTTCTTACGGATTTAACGATTTCATCATTTGCTGCGGATATAAGCAGTATGTTATCAAAGAATATTTTGCTGATTATTATTTGCATAACTCGGATATTACATTTGATTTTGGCGACAAAAACTCTATGGAGATTCACTGTAACACCGCAGAGCCATGGAGAGTTACTCTTGTGGATACGGGTCTAAATACCATGACTGGCGGGCGCGTAAAACGTATCCAGCGGTATGTAGGAAATGAACCTTTCATGCTTACTTATGGCGATGGTGTTTCTGACATTGACATAAAGGCTCTGGTAGAATTTCATAAGTCCCATGGGCAGGCTGCGACACTGACTGCCGTGCGCCCAGAAGGGCGTTTTGGCATATTGGATATGGATCATAGCTATGTACGCGCATTTCGCGAGAAAAGCCAAGAAGATATGGGCTATATCAACGCAGGATTCATGGTGTTTGAGCCTTGTGTTTTCGATTATATTGACGGTGATTCTACAATACTGGAGCGAGCTCCGCTGGAGCGTCTGGCAGGCGAAGGTCAGCTCATGGCATACAAACATGAGGGCTTTTGGCAGTGTATGGACACTCAGCGAGACAAACAGAAGTTGGACGAGCTTTGGGAAAGTGGACAAGCTCCTTGGAGGAAATGGTAATGGATTTGTCATTCTGGAAAGGTAAGCGAGTATTTCTTACGGGGCACACCGGATTTAAGGGTTCGTGGCTTTGCCGTATATTAATTGGCGCGGGAGCAGAGTTGACAGGCTACTCCCTAGAGCTGCCAACACAGCCGAATTTGTTTTCGCTTTGCGGTGCACAAAGCAAGATGAATTCGATTGTCGGAGATATTTGTGATAGGTCTAGTCTGGCTCATGCTTTTGAGAAGTCTCAGCCAGAAATTGTGATACATATGGCTGCGCAGCCAATTGTGCGTGACAGCTACAAAGACCCTGTCTATACCTATGAGACGAATGTTATGGGCACAGTCAATATTTTGGAGTGTGTGCGGCAATATAATTGCGTAAAGAGCTTCCTTAACATTACGACAGACAAGGTTTACCGTAATAACGAGTGGGAGTGGGGATATCGCGAGAATGACCGGCTCGACGGCTTTGACCCATACTCCAACAGTAAATCGTGCTCAGAGCTTGTGACGCGCTGTTACAGAGATTGTTTCTTTGCGGATGGTACAGTAGCGATGTCTACTGCTCGTGCGGGTAATGTTATTGGTGGAGGAGATTTCGCAAACGACCGCATTATTCCCGATTGCGTCCGTGCTGCTGCCAGAAATGAGAATATTGTTGTACGAAATCCGCATTCAGTGCGTCCTTATCAGCATGTGCTTGAGCCGTTGTTTGCGTATCTTATGATTGTGCAAAAACAGTACGAGGAGGCGAGCTTTGCTGGATACTACAACGTAGGTCCTGATGATTATGATTGCGTTTCGACGGGCATTCTGGTAGACTTATTCTGTAAGGCATGGGGTGAAGGTCAGTCGTGGGAAAATAAGTATTTAGGCGGCCCTCATGAAGCTGGATTTCTCAAGCTTGACTGTTCCAAGGTCAAAACAGTATTTGGCTGGAAGCCGCGTTGGAATGTTGAAGAGGCTGTTTGTAGAACGGTTGAATGGACGCGTGTTTACCAGCAGAACGGCGATGTTTGTGCAATCATGGACGAGCAAATAGCAAAGTACTTAGAGAGTGATGTGTTACGAAATGTTTAAGAATACAGACGAAGCTTCGGCAAAAGAACAAATTCTTCAAATGGTAAAGGAATATGGCAATACGTTTCACGCAAAAAGTGATGCTTTTGCACCAGGTGACCGCATACCATACGCTTCGCGAGTGTACGACCACGAAGAAATGGTTAATCTTGTAGATAGCGCGATGGAGTTTTGGCTTACTGCCGGACGTTATGCCAAGCAGTTTGAAACGGATTTTGCGAAGTATTTGGGTGTCAAACATTGTGCCTTAGTAAACTCCGGCTCGTCTGCGAATCTTTTGGCGTTTATGACGCTCACGTCACCGCTCTTAGGTGAGCGTGCTGTCCGCCCAGGAGATGAAGTTATTACGGTTGCTGCAGGCTTCCCGACAACCGTTACGCCTATTATACAGTATGGTGTGATACCTGTGTTTGTAGATGTGACAATACCACAGTACAACATAGATGTGTCAATGCTTGAGGCAGCGCTGTCACAAAAGACAAAGGCTGTAATGGTAGCTCATACGCTTGGTAACCCATTCGATTTGGCTGCGGTCAAAAACTTTTGTGGTAGGCATGGTCTATGGTTAGTTGAAGACAATTGTGATGCGCTTGGCAGCAAGTACACAATAGATGGTAAAGAAAGATTTACCGGCACAATTGGGCATATTGGCACATCGAGTTTTTATCCGCCACACCATATGACAATGGGTGAGGGTGGTGCTGTTTATACAGATGATTCACTGTTATCCGGAATAATGTTCTCCATGCGTGACTGGGGTAGGGACTGCGTTTGTGCTTCCGGTCAGGATGACCTATGTGGGCATCGTTTCGATGGGCAATATGGTGAATTGCCGCGCGGATACGACCACAAATATGTCTATTCACATTTCGGCTACAATTTGAAAGTTACAGATATGCAGGCAGCTGTAGGCGTTGCACAGCTTAAGAAGTTTCCAAGCTTTGTAGCCCGCCGTATACATAATTTTAACAGATTAAAAGCTGCGTTGCATCCTGTATCTAGCAAGCTAATATTACCGGAATCATGTCCAAATAGCTCTCCGAGCTGGTTTGGGTTTCTTATTACATGCAAAGATGGTATAAATCGCAATAAAGTAGTACAATATCTCGAAAGTAAGGGCGTACAGACAAGGATGCTTTTTGCAGGAAATTTGATTAAGCATCCGTGCTTTGACTCTATGAGAGCATCAGGTCAAGGTTACAGAGTTATCGGAGAGCTTGCAAATACCAACCGTATTATGAATGATACATTTTGGGTAGGTGTATACCCCGGTATGACCGACGAAATGATCGACTATATGGCGGCAACAATTATCGAAGCAGTTAGATGAAAAAGCTGCTTGCCAAACTAGGAATACATAATATGCAAGGATTTTGGGTGTTTGCTAAACAGTTCATTAAATTCGGCATAGTTGGTATTTCAAATACTTTATTGGCTTTGGCGATATACTATGCTTTAGTGCTGTTTGTAGGCGTTCATTATATTTTGGCGAACACTATAGCATTTGCGATAAGTGTATTGAATGCTTATTATTGGAACAGCAAGTATGTTTTCAAGCAAAGTGCAGACAACAAGACGGCGCAGCTGGCGAAGGTTTATGCTTCTTATGGTATTACGTTTCTGATAAGCACAGTGTTATTGTTCGTGATGGTTGATATTCTTGGAATATCAGAGGTAGTTGCGCCGATAATTAATTTGAGTGTGACAGTGCCGCTGAATTTCTTGTTAAATAAATTTTGGGTGTTTCGATAGGGGGATGTTTGTATGAAAGTATCAGACTATATTGTATCGTTCTTGATTGAGAAGGAAATTACAGATGTTTTTGGATATCCAGGAGGTATGGTTACATATCTTTTAGATTCATTTAGCAAGCGAGAAGATAAGATACGAGCGCATATTTGTTATCATGAGCAGGGGGCTGCTTTTGCCGCTTGCGGCTATGCGCAGACATCCTTAAAGCCTGGCGCTTCATATGCAACAAGCGGTCCAGGTGCAACCAACTTAGCAACCGGAATAGCCAACGCTTACTTTGACTCTACCCCGACAATATTTATAACAGGGCAGGTAAATACCAATGAAGAAAAGGGCGATCTGCCGCTGCGTCAAAAAGGTTTTCAGGAAATGGATGTTATAGCGTTTGTCGAAAGCATTACAAAATACTGTGTGAAGATAAATAATGCTAATGAGATTAGATATCACTTAGAAAAGGCATATGCGATGGCAATGAGTGGTCGCCAAGGTCCTGTGCTGCTGGACATACCTATTGATATCCAAAGAGCAGAGGTAGACCCTGCAAACCTGAAGGAGTTTGAAGGTGTAGAGCCTCAGCCTCATTGCGATGTTTCGCTTGTAGAGGGAAGAATTTATGAGGCGATTAACGCTTCAAAGCGCCCATGTATTCTTGTGGGAGCTGGTGTTATGGCTTCCGGTATGGGGCAGTGGTTCGCTAAATGGGTAGATACTATAAAAGTACCGGTGGTATGCAGTATGCCTGCGGTGGACGCATTGCCAAATTCGCCATATAACTACGGTGTTATTGGCTCATATGGGCTTAGACACTCCAATTTCATACTGGCGAAGAGTGATTTGATAATATCGCTTGGTTCCAGGCTCGATTTACGCCAGACAGGTGCAGACAAAAAAGGCTTTGCTGTAAACGCAAAACTTTTGCGCGTTGACATTGACAATAATGAGTTCTCACACAAAATTAAGGATGAAGAAGAAGAATTTTTGATTGACCTTAGAGAGCTTTTACCTGTTCTAAATAGCAAAGTTACACCTATTCCTGACTTTTCTCCATGGCTTAATGTTTGCGATGAAATACTTGCGAAGCTGCAATACAGGGATGAGCAAGAAGCCAATAGAGCGATCCGAAAGCTAAGCGAATGGATTGACGCCGACACAGTTGTCACAACCGATGTAGGTCAAAATCAAGTGTGGGTTGCTCAGTCGTTTATCCCAAAGGGTCAGAGGATATTGTTTAGCAGTGGGCATGGGGCTATGGGCTACTCTGTTCCGGCCGCTATTGGTGCATATTACGGCAGCGGCGGAAAAAAGGTTGTGTCGTTTAACGGTGACGGCGGCATACAGATGAATATACAAGAGCTGCAGTTTATCGTCCGTGAGCAGCTTCCCATAAAAATCATACTGTTAAACAATCATTCGTTGGGTATGATTCGTCATTTCCAAGAGATGTATTTCGAGTCAAACTATATGCACACTAAGAAAGATCGCGGTTATGTAGTCCCGGATTTTGGCGCGATTTCGGCAGCATATGGTATTAAATATGCTAAAGCAGAAAACTTAGACGAGCTTGACACCGTAAAACCATACCTAGCAGACGATGCTCCGGCATTTATAGAGGTGTCTCTAAGCGACGATACCTATGTATTCCCAAAACTTGCTATGGGCAAGCTAAGCCACGACCAAGAGCCGGAGTTGGACAGAGAACTGTTTGAATATATATCGAATCTGTAAGAGGCTGAAGTGATGGATAGAGTAATAATAACTGGTGCCACAAGCATGCTAGGTTTGGCTCTTATAGATGAATGCATTATGAACAATACGCAAGTCTTAGCAATTATCCGCGAGAATTCACACAAAAATCATCTAATTCCGAGCTCTAAGCTGGTTACTACATTTGAATGTGATATCTCAATGCTGGCTGGTCTAACACTTGATTCCAAACAAAGCTTTGATGTTTTCTATCATTTTGCATGGGAAGCAACAGCAAGTGACGATCGCAACATTGTCGATAAACAGTGTTGCAATATTGATACTACGCTTGAAGCTTTGCGGCTTGCGAAAAGATTAGGCTGCAAGAAGTTTGTAGGAGCCGGTTCGCAGGCAGAGTATGGCAGAGTAGAAGGTGTTATTAACCCAAATACGGCAGTTGCACCAGACAGCGCTTATGGTATAGCAAAGTATGCTGCAGGGAGACTCTCTTCAGTTTTAGCTGAACAAATTGGTATTGACTTTATTTGGACGCGGATTTTTAGTACATATGGAGTTAACGACATGCCCTCAACTATGGTTATGTACTGTATTGAAAGCTTATTGCGAGGCAAAAAGCCAATTCTCACACGATGTGAACAACAATGGGATTATCTTAATTGCCGCGATGCCGCAAGAGCGTTTTATTTGATTGGCAAAAGCGGTAAAACGCAAAGTATATATAACATTGGCAGTGGCAGTGTATATCCTCTATCAGAATATGTTTACGCAATTAGAGATGCTATTGACCCAAGATTGCAATTAGGTATTGGTGAGCGTGAATATGCCGTAAAGCAAGTGATGCACCTATGTCCTGATATTTCTAGCTTACAAAAAGACACGGGATTTGAGCCTCGAATATCTTTTGCAGAAGGTATTAGTGAAACTATAGAATGGTTTAAGGTGCTGTGAAATGAAGACTATTAGCGTAGTTATACCGACATATAACGAAGAAGAAAACATTAAGTCATTAAGTCATGATATTGTACGAGTTTTCCAAGAACAGCTTCCAGAGTATCAATATGAAATTATTTTTATTGATAATTATTCCAAAGACAATACACGTGAAATCCTACGGTATTTATGCGCAGGAAACCCGAATATCAAAGCTATTTTTAATACAAAGAATTTTGGGCAATTTAATTCGCCGTATTATGGTTTGTGCCAGTCTACCGGAGATTGCACGATTTTGATGTGCGCGGACTTTCAAGACCCTGTTGATATGATTCCAAAGTTTGTGGCTGAATGGCAAAATGGTAACAAAATTGTTTGCGGTATAAAGCACAAAAGCAAGGAAAGTAGCATCATGTACTTTCTTCGGTCGTGTTATTATAAGATGATTAGGAAAATGTCGGATGTTGAGCAGATAGAGCATTTTACCGGGTTTGGGTTGTACGACAAAGAATTTATCGATGTGCTGAGAGATTTAAACGACCCTTCACCGTTTTTGCGCGGTATTGTGGCAGAGTTGGGCCCCAATCGAAAGGAAATTGTATATGAGCAGGAAAAACGCCGCGCCGGAAAGACAAGCAACAACTGGTACAGACTTTACGATGCGGCTATGCTCAGCTTTACATCGTACACAAAAATAGGACTTAGATTGGCAACAATTTTAGGGTTTATTTTTTCTGCGATAAGTCTACTAGTAGCTTTTGTATATCTCATTTTGAAACTTATGTTCTGGGATACCTTCCCTGCTGGTATGATACCTGTGCTTATAGGTGTGTTTGTTATGGGTTCTCTGCAGCTGTTTTTCATCGGGCTAGTAGGGGAATATATTATGAACATCAATACAAGAATTATGAAAAGACCATTGGTTGTGGAGGAACAACGGATTAACTTTTAAGATTTAGTATCAGGTTATTGTAACTGTGTTTGTAAAGGACTGTTATATCTTGATTGATTTTAATGCAATTATAACATATAAGTGAGGAGGGTTCTGAATAGATACCGCATCAATTGCGGTAGGTATTCCAAAAGATTTTGAGGGAATACGTTAATTGATAAAGTAAGAATCTTGGAGGTTTTGTATGAATACTGAATTAGTGAAAAATTTTCGCGCAAAGATAGGAAACGGTCCGGTTTTGGGACCATTTATGAAGACTGCCGACCCTGCTTTTGTAGAGGCGGCTGGGTATGCTGGCATGGATTTTGTGATACTGGATATGGAGCATGGGCCTGTTAATTTGACTGCTATGCAAAACAATATTAGGGCAGCGCAGCTTGCGAAAACGTTGCCGGTTATTCGGGTTGGCGAGCTTAGCGAATTTGCAATTTTGCAGGCGTTGGATGTCGGTGCGGCAGGGGTGCAGGTTCCTCAGATAAGAAATGCTGAAGAGGCTAGGGATGTAGTGAGATTTTCGAAGTATTACCCGATGGGTGAAAGAGGGGTGTGCCGTTTTGTTCGTGCGGCAAAGTATTCCGCCACTCCGCGGCAAGAGTATTTTGCGAATGCAAATAATGACGCGCTTCTGATTATACATCTAGAAGGGCGCGAGGCACTGGAGAATTTGGATGAAATACTTGCGGTAGAGGGAATTGACATAGTGTTCATCGGGCCGTATGATTTGTCGCAAAGTCTTGGTGTGCCGGGTGAAACCAGCCATCCAAAGGTTATTGCGGCTATGGAAGATGTAGTAAGCCGAGCCCAAAAGGCAGGGGTAACTGTGGGGACGTTCACAGACTCCGCTGAAACGTTGAATACTTGGAAAAGTGCCGGTGTACGGTATCTATCGTACTCGGTAGATGTTGGTATTTTTTACGAGGCTTGCGCAAAATTAGCTTCTTCGATGAAAGAATAGAGTTGCTATGTAGTGATGTGGCAGATATATTGAATGGTTTGTTTGTGCCCGCCGATGACACGTCTTTGGCGGGTATAGTTTTGAGTTCGTGCGGGACAGATGACATTGGATAAAATTGAGAGTCAAGGGAGGGTTTGAACTTTGTGGCAGTGTGAATAATCTTGACATCATAAGGGATGTTGCCATCTACTACCGCTGATAGAGGTTAGAGTAAGATGATTATAGTTTTATTCTTGCGAAACTGTGAGCTAAGCGTAGAAACGCTTGTGTTTCTGCATTCGGCGAATGCCGCGGGGTAGTTCACTGATGTATATGTGGATAGCATAGCTTCACGTATCATGATAAAGTATATATAAAAGTTCTTGAAGAACTTACATGATTACGCTAAACAGAGAGTAAGCAAAACATTTTTTGACATTGAATGTTAAATTAGCTGAATGAGATAGTTGTTGTTATGACGAAAAATGTTTATCGGAAGGAAGGTAAGTCAGTCAATCAAGGAGAGCAGGGAACTGCTAGTCCTTGCCTTAATTATAATTTATGTAGTTATGTGATATATGTATTTTGCTAAGACGGAACGCACACTTCTCTCCGAACTCTCCGAACTCTCCATTATAGCCATTGCATAAGGGAGAATTATATGTTATGATGAGAAAAAGATTTAGAGAGGAGGTCTTGCATAATGGAAATGCAAACTATAGAGTACAAGCGTCAATATAATCAGAAAGCTCAAAATACAATGCTGGCTTTTTTGAATACAGATGGAGGAACACTTTATATTGGATTTTCTGATGACGGCTCTGTTTATGGTATAAGTGGAAACATTGACGAAGAGGCAAGAAAAATATCAACTAGCTTTAGAGATTCTGTTACGCCTGACCCATCTGGGTATTTCAAGGTTGAACCTAGGGTACGTGACGGCAAGCATATCATTGTGGTAACCGTAGAGAGTGGCTCTGCAATTCCATATTGTTATGCTAAATATGGCCTTGTACCGCAAGGTGTCTATGTTCGTGTCGGAAGTAATACAGTAATGTCTACTCGTGAGCATATTCGCCAGATGATTAAAGACAATGGCGTGGGGCAATTCATCGCCGAATTATCCATTGAACAAGATCTTACATTTGAGTATGCTGACAAGGTTTTTTCTGAAAAAGATGTTAAGTTTGAAAAAGAACAAAAACACTCACTTGGGCTTATTCGCCCAGATGGTCGTTACACAAATCTTGCTTTGATTCTTTCTGATCAATGTCCATACACTACAAAGGCAGCAATTTTTGAAGGGTTAACAAAAGAGAAATTCAAAGACCGCAAAGAGTTTACAGGCTCAATTTTTAAGCAAATTGAAGAAGTACATTCATATCTCCATGTGTTTAACCGAACCCGGAGTACGTTTGAGGGAGTGTATAGAGTTGATCATCCCGATTATCCCTCTGTTGTCATTCGGGAATCGTATATCAACGCTCTCATTCACAGGGATTACTATATTGAAGGCAGCGTTCTTATTAGTATGTTTGATGATCGCATTGAGTTTATGTCTTTAGGTGGAACTATGCCTGGTGTTACTCATGATTTAATGCTTACGGGCGTGTCGGTTACTCGAAATGAAAAGTTGGCGCAAGTATTTTACCGCCTAAATATTATTGAAGCGTTTGGCACAGGTATTCCTCGTATTTTTGGTGCGTACGAAAACAGTAATGTAAATCCAGAGATTCCTGTTATAGACGGTGGATTTCTTATACGTATACCAAACATGAACTATGTGTTTCAAGGTGATGTTGTGATTGATAAAATCATAAGTGGTTCTAACGAGCAGAGACTGCTTGACGCCTTTGTAGGTATAAGTTTTGCCAAAGAGGATGCCGCAAATATACTTGGAATTAGTGTCAGTGGAGCATATAAGTTGTTGCAGAGGATGACAGAGAGAGGTTTACTTGTTGCGATGAAAGAGGGTAAGAAATGGACGTACAGAAACCCAGTTTCGTAGTTTAGGTATTTTTATGTACCTATGTGATAAATATACTGGATAGTTTGTTTGTACCCGCCGATATTGCGTCTTTGGCGGGTATAGTTTTGGGTTCGTGCGGGACAGATGATATTGACCATGTAGCCGCCAACAGAGCCATTTTGAGCCGAAGTAAGGTCGCCGTTGTAACCTTGTTTCAAAGGCACGCCGATTTCGCTGGCTACTTCGTACTTGAACTGGTCGAGAGCTGCGCGAGCCTCAGGAACAGCCGTTCTGCCTGTATTAGTGTTCATGATGTTACCTCCTAAATGGACTTTGATTGCTTAATCTACGCAAACAAACTATGCTTGCCAGATGATTTTGCAGCACGCGTGTTTGTGTCTTGGGACACGTATACTAATGCTACAATTATATTATTGCCGCACTCTTACGTTTTATAAGAGGTAATATCACGAAAGGTTGGTAAAAGAATCAATTCATAAATGACCAAACATGCAGAACTAAAAAGTACATTCCTATGTGAAAATTTTGGGAATGTACTTTTCTATATTTTTAAGTGAACTACCCGCAGCTTCTGCCGCGGGTAGTTCACTCTGCGGCATTCGGCTCATCGCTTCGCGAGAATCAATAAAGGTTAGTAAATGAATGCTGGCGGAGGGCTTCGTAGATGACGATTGATGCGCAGCTTGCCAGGTTTAGCGAGCGTGAACCTTCACGCATGGGAATTTTGATGGTGGTGTCGGTGTAGTTTTGTAAGATATTGGCGGGAATGCCGCCGGATTCTTTGCCGAACATTATGAAGGCGTCAGGTTCAAAGGCGACTTCTGTGTAGAGTTTTTGCGCGGTTGTTTCAACGATGTAGATTTTGGGATTATTGTTTTTGAGGACGAAATCGGCAAAGTTATCGTAATATGTGATGTTGAGGCTGTGCCAATAGTCCATGCCTGCGCGGGCGAGTTTTTTATCGTCGATGAAGAAACCAAGCGGGCGGATAAGGTGCAGCTTTGAGCCTGTTACGGCGCATGTACGCCCGATGTTGCCTGTGTTCA
>Ga0131853_10004765_pt1 | contig 24338 bp, 20 predicted proteins | sample TergutLab28metaG_FD_92764 | JGI IMG/M metagenome (GOLD analysis project Ga0131853, IMG submission 92764) | Labiotermes labralis P1 segment gut microbial communities from Petit-Saut dam, French Guiana - Lab288 P1 (version 2) (version 2) | ecosystem: Host-associated > Arthropoda: Insects >...
ACACACACACACACACACACTATACGCTGGCCGTTGACACGGCGCAAGGCTCAAGCGCTTCTCGACTGGGACAATTAACTGCCCTGAGGGTTGTCATGATTTCTCTCAGTTCCTCCAAGCAAATGCCGGTGGATTACCTCAAATTAGGGCAAGACAACTGTGTTCAAAATCGTTTATAGTTCGCTAACATTGTTCTATTTAACACCATACTGCTGATAGCGTCCGAAAGTCGACACGACTGGATATCACAAGTCAAGCAAACGCACATTCAACTGCAGAGTGTGAGTTCGAATCCAGCCAGAAGCTCACCATCAATTCCATGGAGCAGTCTTTCTTGGCCAACTGACGTTATCGAAGGTTCACACTTTGCTCACAGGAGCCCCGCCGCTTTTTAAAATAAAAAAAAAATAAAATAAAATAAAAAAAAAAGGAGAGAGAGAGAGAGAGAGAAAGAAAAAAGAAACGAAAGAAAAGAAAGAAAAAAAGAAAATAAAAAAAATAAAAAAAACAACTTGTTTTGAGCCAGTCTCGATTTTCAGGCCTTATTACAAAGGTACATCTGTAGGCGTTTTCGCAAAGTTTTCGTAAAGCGACTATTAGTTTCGTCATGTCTGTCCGTTTGTACGTCCGCGTGGCATAACTCGGCTCCATTGGACGGAGCTTTATGGAATTCATATGCAAGAATTTTATTAAAATATGGCATGAAAATTCAGTTTCGTTTAAAATCGAACAAATATATCGGGCGCATGACGTGAAGACCTAAGAACTTTTGATATTGTTGGCAGATATGTATCTCAGCAATAAAAAGAAAATCCATTGTAGCTTTTCCATAGCAATTCGGCATTGATATTCGTCTGTAATTTCCCTGCAAATCTGATTCAAGCACAATGGCTTGACTGATACGTGCATTGAGGAAATTAAAGTTCGGAACTCGTCACGATGTCGTGTTGAACTTGCATCGCTTATGTTGTAACATCTACTATGAGTCTCCCACGTGGGCGCTTCACCTCGTGTTTTCCGACCACGTTTGTGTATGAAGTTCTCGTATCCTTTGTGCGTGCTAGTGACCGTACACACCATTATCCTAGAACAGCACACCGAGTGGTTGTATTAAATTCAACGTCATATTGGATCTACCGTGAGATAAGTCCCATCCCACTTACAATAGAGGGCGTGGTAACAACCGAATATAAATTACGGATCGGATAGATACGTGATAAATGGTGAATCAGAACCTGCCACTACCTGGTCCTTTCCGTTCAGCTGTACGAAAGCAGTAGCTGAAGCAGAGAATAAACATAATTAAAATTCTGATTTGAACTTCTGTGGACCGAGAACTGAGGCACTTTCCGTAGTTCTAAGAACTCACAAGAAGCGGATGTTAGAAACTAGTTTTAGGTTTGTCGTTAATTTTATTGTTTTTGCTTGCACAAATTTAAAGCCGAGACACCCCAATCAGCATTGTAACCAGCATGCAGGTTGAAAGAACGACAAATCGGTATTTGATGTCTGGCAGGGCAGAGACTTCTGTCTGATGCGTACTGATCGTCACGTCCTGTAGGTACAGGAGGCTGTTATCGACCGGGGCCTGCAGCTCACAACTCACTTCACGTAGTGCTGAAGGTAAGAATGTGTACAGCAAATCCGCCGGTACTCCGTACGTCTTCATGAGGCGGTACTTCTTAGGATTATTTTACCGTTTTACTCTGAGCGATTGTAGGTATGTAAATCCAGTTTCTTATGATCATGATTAGAACATGTTTTTCATTTTTGCTTAACAAAAATGTTTATATTGCCCCCTCTTCCATGTTCACCTCGTTTATGGTGCTCCCTGAATGTACTGGTTTTGGTGAGGGGAAACTCTTACTATGAGACCCATTCCCACGCAAAATGTGAAGGTGTCATTTAAGTGTGATTTCAGTAAATCACGTGCTACCACTAAAAATGTATAAACGGTACATTTGTCCCTGTCCACACTATGAAGGCATGTAGGACGAGGTGAGGTGAGGTATATCTCTAAACATACTTAACGTCGGCGCTAGGATTGAAATGGCCAACATCACGCCCCAGCCAATTTACCCCCTCGAAAATCCCGGTACCCGACGAATAGGATGGGTGGGTCCCACATGCGGGCTGGACGATTTTAAGAGAAACATGTTTTGTAAATTATAAAGTCACGTGGACAAAACCCTTTAACACACTGCGGTAAAAATACATATAGCCTCTTTGGCATTAAAAAGACATTCTTCCAATTACCTACAAAGCATATATATATATATATATATATATATATATATATATATATATGTGTGTGTGTGTGTGTTTCATATGATTCTCATAGGAGATACCAATCTTTTAACAAACTAGTATCTGCAATAGAGACGTAATGTTCTGTGTCACCTAGTAACTAAATTTTTAAACGTCAATTGAATGAACTTCATACCTGTTATTAGAAGCATGAGTCAACCCTTTTTTTTTATTTAAAAAGCATGGAATGAATTTTGCTAGTACGTACTTGTGATCTGCATACCGAGAATGATGTGTCTGTCGTCTGAAGTGTGGGTAGGTTTCGCGGATATAGAAGTAAATTACAAATTTATTTTACAAAATTTAAAGCCGCCCCTCTTCTATATTCAGCGCCATCTCGTGAAGACACGTGTAGGAAATTGAATACGACGTCGAAGAGAAAGAATCTAGCAGTATCGCGCGAGTAGGTCCATTCTTTTGTGAAGGTAAAAAAAGGTAAATATTTTCCTGTCCACACCAAGAAGGCATACAGGTGGATTAGATGTATATCTCACTAACATTGGCACTGGATGGGGATGAATGGTCAACCTCAAGACCCAGCCACTTTCCCCCTGGGTAAGGAGCCCTCGCTACACACAGAACAGGTGACTGGGTTCGCCTCAGCCGATCTGGGCGTTTTGGAGAAAAGAAAATTATCTTTCCACTTTCATGTTTCGAGACCCATACCTTGCAGCCAGAAGCCACAGTCGTTATGCAGACTACCCCAGCCGACGTATTTTTTTCTGCTCCGTAAAATTAAAACTACTATCAAAAGAGGAAGACGTCGAGTACACACAAACTGTGAATTAAATACCGTTCTTGTTTTCGCATTCAGTCACTGTTTAGTGACCTGAATGTGTCACATCCCCTTGTCTTGTTACACAAGGATACTAGAAAATGGAATTCAGTCAACACAACCGCATATTGATAAAAAGAACTGTTTTGTTACACAAACCTAGCTACATATATCAGGCTTATATTAAGCCACCTTTAGGCTACAATAAATATATGTTTAGGAATTTACGTAATAATTTTAAAATCCTTGAAGAAGAGGATTGAAATTTCAAACGAACATTGGTATTATTTACAAAATTCTAACCTTGAAGGGCTATAAATATGTAATCAAAATTATCCTGTTACTCAACATTAAATTTCGTGTTTCATAACACGCCTTCTTACGTAACGGCTGTTTGTACGTAAAATTTTAGCTACCTTCTTACAGAAGATAACAGTTGTTAGATAAAATTGAGAGTGTTCTCTAATGCTCTCTGCTGATAAAATTTGGGGACATCTTTACCATGGAAGAGTCTTAGCGCTTCCAGTTTCAGTACCAGAATGACGTAGCTTGTCTAGAAAGCTTGGTTTAACTTTAATAGGGAGTTGATCAACTTTTTTCGACCCGAATTTTCTGGAGGGTGACACGTGAATTTGGTATTTTGATGTTTGGGTTGGCTTGTCTTGTTAGCAGGTCAGAGGCCGACCGAGTAATTCACCTGTATACATGTAACAATTTTTAACTTCAGCAACTCTGCGCCGCAGCTACTCTGTGGATTCGACGTCGGGTTGCAGAACTCGGTCTTGGTGCTGTGTCGTGTTGCGGGTGGAATTCAGTAGCAGAAATTCGAAGAAGGAGACACGGAATCAAAACAAGACCTCACGAGTGGCTGTGGCATGCCACGCTGAAGAATGTAATTAGCGATATGTATTGCTGAGTGTTTAATTACATTTTTGTTCTGCAGATCCGCCTCGTATAATATCCTGTTTCTCACAGTTCCATAAGGAAGGCTCACCAAGATACAGAACGGCAGACGGGCTGCGTGGATTGCAGTCATTTCTGCGTAACTCTGAACGGATTAAGCGCAAATTAGGCAATCATGTAGATGTGATACTCATAACCGCTCTGAGTCTTCCTGCATTCAAGAGGAAACAGTACCTTAAATTGGGCGAACGGTCACATCAAATTTAGAATTTATGCCATGTGGAACACAAATCACGGGAGACAATCCTTAGCGCTTAGCTTTTTAGTGTACTTGAACTGAGCCGTCCAGAGTTTTAATGTTTGCATTGTAAATCCCACCGACCCGTACGTGTCTGGGCCAATGTTTGTTTGGTTCTCGTGTGGTTTTATTGATAGAGACAGACTTTTTTTCATTTTGAGTGTTTGTGCAGGAGGAAGAGGCAATGGTCCCTCAGTGTAACGGTAACAAAAATAAATCGAAAACAGTTTAGGCCTATTACTGACTTAACCCCTGTATTACTGGAATGAAGTACAGTCTACTTAGATTTCTTCGTCTATAGGTAGAAGCCTGTCAAGTTGTTGTCATTGCCAGGAAATTAGAAATGCGGGACGAAAGAATGCAAAATAGAAATTTTATAACGCACAGTGTAACAGATCTGATGTGGTTAAGATAGCATTTTGTGTTAGACATCACAAAGTAAAAGCTGACCGCCTTTGTTGTCTTTCTGTCCCAACAGCTGAAAGCTGATTTGTACACAGATACCCTTTCCATAACGACGGTATTCGTACATGGCTCTCATGAACTGACAGTACAAGTATTCATGCCAAAAAAAATAAAAACACACCATGTCACTTTTTCAGTTATGAATAGCACGTGATCACACAAAAGAGACTTCAGGATGCTAGATCAGTGGATAGGGTGTTGCACAATTTGCATTTCCATGAATTTGTATTTGTATACATTATATAATGTCTGTGTATCAATGCAGTGTGATCTACATTTCTTACTTCTACCGTGTTTCACCCACTAATTATCTGTTTGTAGGACTCGAAATTTCAGCACTGATAATAACAAAGCCCCCCACTGGACACGATTCTGAGCCACTTCCACTTCTCTCACACTTAATCCCCAGGATCCATCCTAATGTTATCATTCATCTGTCTTTCGCTCTTTCAAGTAGATGGTTTTCTGTACGATTCCCATTATAATTACGAATGCATCCATTGTCTCCCCTACTGGCTAGATGCCCAATTTATTATATCCTCCTAGACTGTGTGATGGGTTTTAATCAGGCAGTTCCTAGCTACATAATATAATGATGGTAAATAGTTTAATAAACACCTTATCGGACCGGTTTTGGCCATGTGCCAGTGGAATTTAAATTTAAATAGGGACTGCAGTAAATTCCGAACACACTGCCCCTACTGTCACAACAGGCCATGTCCCCTCTTAGAGTATGAACATATTTTCTCGGTTTTTATTCAGGTTATTAAGAAGAGCACAAGACATTTGGAACGCATTTTCTACGCGGTCGGACACTCGATTTTTATGGCTCTGCACACATGCATTACTAAAACGATAGGGTGTTTACAGAGTCAGAGCACGCTTTGAATCTTTAAAGGACAGTGATTATTTAAGTATCACCCATTCTAGCATTAAAGACAGCGATTTTCCCCCAAACACCATTTATCAGTTGGCTTTGTAATGAAGACGCAGTGATTTCAGTGAGGTTGGAACTGATTTTTTTTTTCTTAAAGTACTATTTATTTCTACTTCCAGCTCCAAAAGACAGAAGTATTGTTACACTCGTGCAGCACGTAGCACTTGATACAATACCCACTTATAGACTGTACATTAATAGCCTCTATATTATGCATATACTGTATCGTAGTGCATGTTAAAGCAGATGTTGGAAATGACCAAGATTTACATGCTGGACACCAGAAAATACGTTAAGAATCGTCTGAATTTATGTCTTGAAATTGCCAATAATGTGCTCCTGATGACATAATTTGAGGTAATCCTCCGTGTATGGACCGCCTTTGGAACATCTCCTCAGACAATAGTAACATGGAGTCAGATTAGGCCACAACGGACGAATAATTATTCGGACCCCGAAAGTGTTACGTAAACTACCCATCGAATTACTGGTTATCTTGCTACAAAAAAAAACTGTATTCCCTCTCCACATCACTTAAATCTTTTAAAAACGATGCAGTAATTTGGCCACTGTATCCTTATAAATTTAGTGTGTTCGTGAAGACGATGGGTCCGATTATTCTGTCGCACTGACAGCACACCCTATTCCTAATTTAATGTCATGCAACGGCACATCGTTTATTTGTCAAGGATTATCTGCTGACCAGTTTCGCAGTTTCATGACATAGCCTACATTTATTTCGTGGCACGAAACTGCGTAGGCTGATCAGTGTATTCGAGTTGCTAATAACAGTTATGTGTCACGTATCTATCTCTGGAGAACTGTTAAATCTGACCGTTTAAAACGCAAATAATTTTATGGCGAATTTTGTGTCATACCACGAAATTGGGCTTTTTAGGAGAGTGAGGACGTTTAAACTGTAAAAAATTGTTGTATTTCTTGATTATAGAAAATTCCTTGACGTGCTTGTGTGTGTGTGTGTGGGGGGGGGGGTGTGCACTCAGAAACACGAATATTGTGGGAGTGCCATATGCATTAGTTCCGAAAAGCTCATTATCTGTCCTAACAGTACGGTTGCCACTCCTGGTATAATTGCCGCTCATAGATCCCAGGTAGTTTCTCCCTTCTGGGAGGACATGATGAATGCTTCATCAGATTATTTCTGAAGGCCCTTCTTATTTCATTTCTGGAACCTTTAACGGTCCGTGAATATCCACGAACTTTTCTGTTGCCCAATGCTAACAGCCTACTAATTTGATTGCTTGCGAAAACAAAAGTGTAGATGTTCAACCACTGTAAATGTTCAGATTACGGTATTTATTGGACGTTACGTCCTATATACTGGTAGGTAGGTACTAAAGTTTTGAAGGAGCTTTCTGCCTCCATATTCAGTTCACAAGAGTTTTTTTTTTTTATTTTATTTAGTACAACCATCCGTTCCCACCTTCCATCCGGTGAGATCTGTTCCCTTTCCTGGGAGTTCAAGATGGCACAAAATGAAAGTGACATCCAGTGTCGAGCATTACATGGCACCGCACAGCTGTTCCTGACACTGTGTTTGTGTTAACGTATACTGAGACGAAAAGAAAACTGTTTTGTTGTACGTTAGTAATTTTCATGGTTTGTGTTTGTGTTACAACATGACATTACGTTTTGAATGAAAAGTTTTAAGTGTTGTGAAGTACTGACTTACGTGTTCCATAAGTTATTTGCTCTTTACTCAGTAAGTGATGTGTATTTTAACCAGATCATTCAACCCATTAGTACTTAAGTAAACACCAAAACATATGTGCATCCTGAGGACAAATATTTTCGTAGATTATTTGTCTTACGACTACATTACTGCATTTCTAAGGAAAGGAATCGGTAATGCATCATCACTGCACGCTGTAAAGTACTGCCCTCTAGAAACGCACACGATACCTGCGGAGAAATTACGTATTATGTTCGAAATCTTACGTCTATTTTTCTTTTCATAAATACCGTTGGCTCTATTTGTCTACTTCATTAAATTTTTTTAAGTTGAGAAAAAAGTGTATGAATTCGATTTTATTTGTGTTTGAAGCACACCAGGCGCATCGACCTATTAATTAAAACTAATGAGTACTTCACACAACACGGATGTATCTAATACCGTCGCAATAATGCAGCACCATAAGTGGCCTGCCTTCATGAGTGTAAATTCCACGTGGTGAAACAAAAGTTCATGTTGTTTTGACTTTTCTTTCTTAAACACATTTCTTTATGTATGTTGCTACAACCCGAATGTGGTCTGGGAGGCTTCGTTCGATGTTTCTAAATCCCACATAATTAGGCACACAAAAAGGGTCTGTCTCCTCTAAACGAGGGATCAGCCCGTCGCAGAGGCCACTACCTACAAAACACAACAAACGCGTCACATGAAAAGTCACCCATGCCCTCAGCAGAATTCGAACCCGCGGCAGCAAACCTATGCCTTAGACCGCACGGCCACTGGGATTTGAATATATTTGTCACATTTCATTTCCGTATGTAGTAAATCCATTTGTCTTTTTTTTTCTGCTCCTCCGTCTCATCACTGGCTTCGTTAGTAGCGGAAAGCAAATGGTTTAACAAATGAAGCTAGTAAAGCGCTAAATTTGGAGCATAGCTATATATAAACATTTTGAAATGTGGTGCCGGTGAATGATGGAGAAGATAATATGGATCGGTGGTGTGGGATATGAATAAGTATTGCACACGGCCATTGAGGAGAGGAATATCCTGCTTATGATGCAGATAACTGTATTGGAAGGCTAACTGTGTTGGTCATATCTTACATTAGAACGGCCTTCTAAAACGTGTTATTGAATAAAAGATACAAGGAAATATAAGTGACGAGAAGGGGAGGAAAAAGACGTAAGCGGCTACTAAATGACCTTAACAAAACAAGAGGGTAATGGAAATTGAAAAAGGAAGCAGTAGATCGCACTGTGTGGTGAACGTGCTTTGGGAGAGGCTATGGACCTGTCGTCAGGCAGACAGCAGAATGAATGAGTGAATGAATGAATGAATGAATAAATAAATAAATAAATAAACAAATGATACGGCTATGTAAAAATAAAAAATTACATTTAAGAAAAATATTAGTAGCACCAAGATTACGGTATTAAAAAATTAAACAAACTACGGCACAAATTCAGTTGAAAATGAGAAAACCAAGGGAAAGGCAACGTGCGTATAACGGAACATGGAGATGCGTTCGTACAACCGTTGTTGCAGTCGTAAAGTAATATGTATTACATATTCTTAGTGTGTGTCTGTAACCTTGGGTATCCAGCATGCAATGTGTGTGCACCATATTGTCATCTGTGGCCTATCCGGCTCTACAATATTTTTGCACATTATCTCATAAATGGCATGATTTTCGGAGAAAAACAAATATTGAGCATAAAATATGTATTTCTATTTTCTCTACAACTCCCATCTGAAGCGTTTTTCATTCTAAAAAAATGAACGAGATATAATACTAATGTTGACTCATGTAAAGTACCCGTTTTTCTTGTTAAGTTTTAATGAAACTTTAAATGTCTAGACAGATTTTCGAAAAACACTCAAATACCAAATGTCATGAAAATCCGTCCATTGGGAGCCGGGTTGTTCCATGCGGATCTTGTGGACGGACAGACATGGCGAAGCTAAGAGTCGTTTTTTTCGATTTTGCGAACGTGCCTAAAAGCGGTCTATTTTTGCTGTTGCTCTGCTGCTAGGATCCAGACGGACAAAGCGGTCAGTACCAAGCTGCGCGGCGACAGATAATGGAACAACACGAATGTCATTAAGAGTGTCACAATAAACAAACAGTTGTATTGTTTCAGTACAATTTGCTTTAAGAAAAGCACAGACAGCCAATGGCGTTGCTAGGTTTCCTGGTGCTCGAGGCTGGTAATTACAGTGCCCGCGCTTAATGGAAATTATGAACTGTTATAAACTCACAATAATTTATTACTTACTCCATGGTGCAGAGTCCTTCATGAGAAGCTAACTGGTTTGCAGCTAGTCAAGAAATTCCCCGCATTTCACGGAACCCCAAGGTTCATTACCGCACTCACAAGCGTCCACCACCTGTCTCTATCCTTGGCCAGCCCAATCCAGTCCATATACCCACATCACACATCCTGGAGATCCATCCTAATATTATCCACCCATCTAAGCCTAGGTCTCCCCAGTGGTCTCTTTCCCTTCGGTTTCCCCAGCAATACCCTATACGCCCCCCTCTCCTCACCCATACGCGCCACATGCCCAGCCCATCTAATTCATTGAATTTCATTTTATTTAGCTCCGTAATTTGAAAATTATTGAACGCAGAAAATTAATCTATTTCACAAGTTTGTTACCAACGAATTGCATCAAATTGAAATACAGAAGCTCTCCTGAATGTTTTGGCTACCGTGCTAGCCAATCGCAGGTAAACAACACGTTTGAAAGCCGTGTACAGCTCGAATGTAAGTCGTAAACTATACAAATATTAATTGTCAATATACGTGTTGTTGAATAACAACGTGTTGTATTGATATCTGTTACAATTCCAGTGAATCAAAGTTAGTAGTAAAAGTATTAAAAGCTGCTTCCAAACATCTTGAAGGAGTGGAATTTATTCTCGCTTAAATGGAGTGAAACACCCTGTACGTGTGTACACCTTTGACGGTGCTACTGTTTAGTTCAGTACGATTTACAATACGATTTTACTGTATAAGCCGTAAAATATGAAGTTTTTATTATTTTTCATTTGAATTATTCATTTTAGCGCCAATTTTACTGCCCTTTGAACTCCGCCGCCCGGGGCGGCCACACCACTCGCCCTCCGCTAACGCCCCTGCAGACTAACACTTCGGGTAGTGTCTAAATGTACAGACGCTTTTGCCTGACTTTCAAAGCATAGCTTTTGTATGAACCACTTGCTGTAATACTCTCCTTCTTTGTCCATTCCGTGTATTCATGGCGCTCGTGCAAATACAAGAATAGAAGGACACTGGCTCCTTAAACATCATTAAGCGATTATGTTTGTAATGAAGATGGCCTGTTTCCTTGAGGCTCGAAATGAGACAAACCTACACTTTTCAAAGGGCTATGATGTCCTTACTCGGTTGTATAGGTAAATTATATTGGCCTGATGATGGCCTATTCAGGCCGAAACTAGTAGCCAATAACAGAAACAATAAAATAAAAGATAGTTGTGTCAGATGGAGTACATATTTTATTTTATTTTATTTTATTTTATTTTATTTTATTTTATTTTAATAGTGTACTTTAAACACAACGGGATGTCCTCTACCAAGGTAAATTATGCGTTTTAAAATTTAATTATCCTGAGAATTACGCATTATATTCATATTCTTGCATCATATGCCATCATACGTTAACTCAGAAAGTAAGCACACTGTATTTTAAATCTCCCAGAAGAACTTGCCGCACTGCTACGTGCGATCTGTCAGCTGAGCGACATCAACTACGCAAGCGTATTCTAAGTGACGTATTAAAATGCTGCACATGTAATAGTCCTTGCGCTTATCAGCATGCCCATTCCACTGAACCTTCACTGAAGGCTCCCTCGACTGATTGTCCATAATGTGTCAAGTTAAAGTGATACAACGAATGCTGATCATCACAGATCAGTGATGCACTGTGTAATCTGTTTCTTGGTATTCGGTGTCTCTTCGGTAACAGATCTCGGCTAGAATACCCTCCCATATCTCAAAATAAAGGTAGCTGGCCTACTTGTCTTTCACAGAGCTCCTTATTTCCGTAAAAACATCAGTATTGTAATCGGGTGTCAGAGTTCTCCCATTTGTCATTCTCTTTAAGGGAAGGTCTGAAGATTAAAATTAATGTGGAATGTTAGTGAGATGGTACTGACAGGAGACAACCGAAGCAATGAGACAAAGGGCTGTGCCGGTGTAACTCTGCACATCTCGAATTTGACACGGAGAGAGCCGGGCGGATACTTGAACGGCGGCGGTGAGGGGCGGACGAATAACAGCCTGCCAGCCCGCACGGACTTCAGGGCTTTCGTCAATGTAAATATTACGTAAAAACTGAATTCCTATCTTACAGAGAACATGGTACAGACCAATTAAAAGATCAACCTGTTAACGCTAGAAAAATAATGGTCATTCATTGCGTGAATCATAAGAAACGCATAAATACACTGTGGGGAAAACACAAGATTTTTTAATATTAAGGAAGTTGGTTGGTACTACAGCTGTCAATGATCCATAAAAAAAAGTTTTCCAGAATGGATTGCCTGTAATGAGCTTTAATTGTCAACCTAGCAACTCGATATCTATAGACCCTTTTTTAAAACCCATGTACTACGAATTGAAGGAATTTAAAAAATTAAAACTGTTTGGTAATTACATTCCATTGAAAAGCAAGTGATCATCTGAGGGCCACTTTTACTGAAAACGTTAAATTTTTAAATTGGTAAAGCTATGTTCCTCAGCAAATACCTGTTTCAGAGGCTGGAGGTGTGTGGTTCAGGTTACGAGCAATCGTACGACTAAGGAGCAAACGACGAAGAATAATTTACTACCCAGGACTTGTTTTTATTCTCTCTTTTCACACACACGCGCGCGCGAGGTAGAAAATAATACCTAACTACGCAGGTCCATGAGGCATAGCCCTTTTAGAGAAGCCAAAAATTGCTAGCTAGTCAAGAAGTTTTCCGCCCCTTTACGAGTATAAAACTTGAATACACAATACCGTGAATTTGATGTTTATTGGACCGTGCATCATTGTGATAAATGAAGAATAAAAAACCAACTAGATGTTACTTGATATTTTATTGTACTTCTTATAGGCTCAACATGTTTCGAGCTTTACTATGCTCATCATCAGGAGCTCGCGACTGTGATGTTGATTACCACATTGGGCTGGAGTAGTGTCCGGGCTGCAGCCCGGACACTACTCCAGCCTGACCGCACCTAACCTCCAATCGACAGCAAACCAAGAACGACACGACCAATGTGGTAATCAACATCATAGTCGCGAGCTCCTGCTGATGGGCATAGTAATGCCCGAAACATGTTGAGCCTATAAGAAGTACAATAAAATATCAAGTGACATCTAGTTGGTTTTTTATTCTTCAGTTAATATAATACCGTGTTCTTAGCTGCCCACCACTGGTTCCTGTTTTAACAAATCATAACATTTCTTTAAGCACTCTTTCGGTATTTTCATCTTTTCTGCGCGGTAGTAATCCAAATCGTCTCCTTACAAACGGTTTTCTCACTGTCACATGCATATACAAACATTCAGCTCAGTTAGTGTCCCTTAATTTGGTCTTTCTTGTCATACAATGCAGCAGGGCCGTCCAAGTTCAAATTCCGAACTCTTATTCAAAGATTAGGCCATGATTGAATGTTATTCTATATAATTTGATTTCGTTAACAGAGTTCGTGAGTTACAGAAAGAAAAGCGGCCGCAGTTGGTTGCAAAAAATGTTTCAAAGCTCTGTAGCCTGGCATCTTAACACAAAATTTAGACGTTCGCTTTCACATCCATAAAGTTCGTGCATGAACTGATTTGGCAATTTTCCATACAACAAATGGGTCAGAGTGTCGCTGTGTGACAGATTAAAGTGCCCACAACTTGTCGAGGGAGAGCAGCTCAACATTCACGTCCTTCAAATATGCTGCTGGTGAAGGCAAGATGTCCAAAAGTTTCGACTCAGATTTGCGATGTGAGGAGACCGAAAGAATTTGAATATATGGATCTTCTATAATCGTGTAATATAACCCAACGAAATGCGCCTTTGTTGAAGTAATATTTTAATTTTTGTGACGTCTGCTACATGTTCCGAACCGGAGGGTTCATTTTCAGGTAGACGCTTATACGTCCATGTATGGTATAATCTGTTGACATGCCAACGGTATCAGCAGTCTTGTAGGTAGAAGAGTGAGTTCGGTGCTAAGCAGGAGAACTGTAGAAAAGAATGCTAGGCTTGCAACCGCACATTTTATAATGTACTTTCATACAATTTTATACAGCTGTACATTAATGTAAGACGTTATCTCGTCCATACAATTTTATTGCATTGTATTATAGTTCTTCTTATTGACGGTTCTACATTCAGCCTGATGATGGCTATATATAGGCGAACCATGTAGCTAGTTTGCGCGCAGATAAAGTTGTGTGTAGATTGTGACTTTTCATCTTTTCTTTTCTCATTGTGTATGTAAAATTGCAACACATTGGGGTGTCTTGTCTAAAACAAGCAAGAACCAGATTCATGGCGGTCGAAGCTGAACGACGCTAGACACTCGGAATTCGGCCGTTCGCTAGACAGACGGAATGAGTTTGGGGTCGTAAATTATTCGCGAGACATAAAAGTAATTCGAACCAAGAAAACATTCACAACAGAGGAATAAAGTTTACTAAAGCTTGTGGTAAGTGAATTACATGTGTGTGTAACTGCATGTTGACACTGATTGTGACAGTCGACTGCAATATAAGCGCTGCTCGTGTTCATATAAACGATTGATGTAACTATCTGACGCCTCAACTTTACTTGTGTAAACACTAGTTGGTAAGCCTGTAAACCACACAGTTCAGGACCAGAGGTAAATATCGCAATCAGTTATTTTGATTTCCGTGTTGCCCATAACAGCTTGTGCTATCATCATTATCATCATCATCATCATCATCGTCATCGTCGTCGTCGTCGTAGGTGCCGCAGCTGTACATCACGGACCGTATTGTACGACTGGCAGTCAACTCACAAACGAGTCAGTCAGTCGGCCACCTTTAACACAACTCTGATTGATCCGCACTTTATTGCTACAAAAACGCGATTAGAAAACGTAAACTCTGCTGGCGCCCATCGCGAGGGTCGATCCCCTGTCCACAATACAAAGAGGAGATGAGGTGACTCACAGGATGACTACAACTTGAAGAAAACACAAAAATTCTAAGAAAAAATAGCCGGTGTTCGTGCGGAGATTTTAAAGAGGTATCTTCCCGAATACGAAGTACGAATTCAAGCCGCTCGACCGCAAGTTTACAGTAATGATCATGATCTTTGTGATGATGATGATGATAATAATAATAATAATAATTTAATTCAGTGGGTATATACTAATGAGCAGGCTTAGCAGCACGAGTGCCTATTATAAAGCCAGCACAACTACGCAAATACAATACAAAAACAGTGCAAGTACACAAAAACAAAACACTAAACAGACAAAACAATAACAATATGGCAGGAAAAAGTCAATATAAAAGAGGCACTTGGACAAAAACCCTATCGCCTTAATAACAAATAAGGTTACTTAAAAATGCCACAGATTAGCGCAGAACCTGTGTTAAAGAAGTAATGGCTTTCGTCTTTGAATGCACGGTTAGCAGCCGTAACACATCTAGCAGTCGAAGAGTTTTACAAATGCAGTAAACAGGTAGGAGTTTCGGAGGAAGAATTCGAACAACAATAATACCCAAAATAACACAGCAGCTATCCTGCAGTGCTTCTAAAACAAAATATCGTCTAGCCTGTACACTGACGTAAATGCTGTGTGTGTGTGTGTGTGTACCATACATTATTTAAGCAGCATTCCGCTGGCGATATAAATTCTGTTTGCTGGAGGAGGGGTGGGAGTTGTTTCTGTGTGCGTCTATGCGCGCGCGTGTGTGTGTGTGCGTGTTTTGTTTGTGTTGTGAAGCAAATAGGCCAGTTTGCGCAATAGTTTTTATTCCGTCTCGTTTTCTCCCTTGTGCATCAGAAGAATATAACGGAAGCTTCTCTTGCGCACTCATAGCTGTTAGACACCTGTAGAGCGATACCTTATGAAGCACTAGTTCAGTCACAGACTGGGCAACTGGATGAACGCGCAGTGAAACAGATTTCGTATTTCGGCACATGCAGGGGCATTTCTGTTTCCCTACATCTTTACGACCGTTTCTGAGCCTCATCCTGGCGTCTAAGATACAAGGGAATATTTCCCAAGCAGTAGAGTGGCTGAACGTGAAACTATCAACGTTCATTTAGTGCCAAGTTTGAGAATGTAACTATATCTTGATTCACCATACGTGTTTATGAAGAGGTTATTAATAAAGTACAGATACAACTTTATCTTATTTACCTTTCTTGCACCAGTATTCGGCTAAGGCACAGTTCCCTGGTTAACTGACGGACGACACAGTTCCCTAGCTAACTGACGGACACGTCTGTACCGTGCTGCGCAAAATGATTTATTTACAGCGTTTTACACTTGAAACAAGATTTATTTATTTAGTTGTCTTATTTTATGACGATTTTAATAATCCTCGTAATCACTTATTTCGGCAGAACTGAAATCAGGATGTAAACAAAAGCATGTGCACAATTTAAGTTTCCTCGGCCACGCTGGTATTTGTTACTAGTTGGCTGACACGTAATTCGCCGTACGAGGGCGTTGGTGCGTGACGAGTGACTATGCAGTGAGCAACAAGCACGTCCACCGTCACGTCATCAAGTGTTTGTTCGAAGTCAACGCCATCTCCATCAAACTGCGTAGTACGCGGTGGGTCACTAGATGATGTTTCTACGACACTCTTGAACCCTCATCCACCCGGTGTTCACTTCTTGGTTAATATGAAGAGCTTTTCTCAGATAGCTGCAGATAATTCGAATTCATTTGTCTGTTTGCATGACGCTAGTGCATTGTACTTGGGTCACAGAAAGTATGAACACGAGGCGTGTGGATTCAGGTCGACAGCTTGCTTCCTCTGTCTACGCCAGGGATGCCCACAACGCTGCTCGCGCATGCACTGTTTCTTCTCAAGGAAGGTGCTTGTAAAAGACCATATTTAGTCATTTGTCGTGCAATGGTGGGTGAAAATTAACAGCATTTCGAAAGTTTTTTTTTTAACAGAGAAGATCTTAACTGACTGAAACACGCCTATTTTATTAGGATGAACAGAAATGAGAAGCCATCAAATGACGCAAAAGATTTCGTTGTATTGAAACATACATGTTGCGTATGTTAAATCGTAGAAGTGCGACTGCGAAAAGTTCCTCTGGCTGGCCACCCCTGGCAACGCGTGGAAGAACCCACAAGGCAGAGAAACATAGTGAGAGAGAGAGAGAGATAAAACAGAGAGAGAGAGATAAAACAGAGAGAGAGAGAAAGCGAGACGGAACTGAAGCGAGCATATAAGTGATAACTGTTGGGTGCTTGAGGGAGGGGTGGGGGCAGAGGGGAGGTAGCAGCTATGCAGTTGGGTAGGGGTGAATACACGAGCATTCCTGCCCTAACCTTTCGATTCTTTAATCACAAGAACATTGTGTTGGTCGCCTTGTGTTCAAGTTGAGAACCAAGAAGACCAATTGCGCTCAATATTTTGAGTGATAGAAAATTTGAAACGCAGTTTTATGTATGTGAGATATGAGGTTCTCCAGTGCGACTATGAATACTTCATTGTGACGTGCGACGCCATGTACAAATTTGTATATATTGTCGACGTTTCGGTAGAGTCTGCTATTATCAGGGTAGAAGGTTGGAGGGGGCACGAAAATCCGAAACTTCGGCACATTTCGACCAGACTATACAGCGCTACAGCTCAGATAGACAGTATTATTCACAGTTTGAATTAAATTTATTTGTGTTTTAGAAAGTTAACACATGGTACGACAGCACGAAATTTGGACGCGTTTGAAATTGGACAGTAAGCAACAGTGCATAATCCAAATAACAGAAGAATGGGTGAATGGAACACGCAAATTAGGAACACCAAGGGACGGCGCATAGTAGAGAAAGCAAGTGAGGAAGAGAAAGAGAAACAGCTTCACATACGACGATGGACCTTGAGTATGGTTTAACCCTTATCCTGCTAATGTGGAAGATATGGTGAACTCCTAATAATGCCAGCAAATGGCAAATGGGATTTAATTCGGCATTTAAAGGGTTAATTAACAGCGCTGCCAGTAGCTCAGACAGTATTCTGTAGAGTCGAAAGATGAGACTGAGGACAATCACGAGAATTAAGTCAGAATAACGGATATTTTGGCCGAGACTTGCCCATGGAGCTAGGAAGTACTGAACAAGAAATCTGCCTCGACGTCACTAGATCTTTGTACTATTCAGTTCTGGTAACTAGAGACTTGGAAGGTATTTAAGGAATGCGGGCAGGCTGTGGTGGACAGTTGCCTGGCGAAGGTATATGACTCAACAGCTGCTACCTGTGCAAAAACCTTGCCGGCTCCTAATGGTCTAGCGAACGATGTAGTTGGGACTGGTATTTTTCGCTGACATCTCGTTCTATGTAACAAATACTAGCCTTCATACTCTGCGTCTCACTTATCCTTCGACCTTCCCCACTTCCTCTCCCGCAAGTTTCAAGATAAACGTCAACTGAGCTGAAACTGGCTGTTTGTTGTGCACTTGTCTGGGCTTGAACTGACAGCTGAGTGCAGCCAACATTTCAAATCCTACCCACACAGCGTTAATTTTACTGTCATACAGCTCAATATACATGTCCCTGTGCCAAATTAAGCAGTATGAAGACGTGAGGACAAGTGGAGGTATAGATCTTCCTCCACACTTGATGGAGGTCAGTGACCAGCGTCACGGTTCGATTGCTCTACCGCCGACGATAGAGTTGGTGTACCCATTGAAGAGGAGGTTTGTTGAGTCAATGCGCCAGTCTGGATTCTGTGACCCCCACCGGGAATCGAAACCCAAAATCGCGTTACCCAGACAGTACCCTAGACATTATTCTGGATTAGCCATCACTGTTAACTGTACAGGACTAAGATAGTTGTAAGTCGTTTGACAGATTTCTTAATTTGTGTACCTGGACATCCGGTGTAGATGACACTGTTCCTTGGCTAATAGTGGTTTGATTTACATAATGGACTTCTATCTATCTATCTATCTATCTAACTGTCTGTCTGTCTATCTGTCTATCTATCTGTCTGTCTGTCTGTCTGTCTATCTATCTATCTATCTATCTGTATCTATCTATCTGTCTGTCTATCTGTCTATCTATCTGTCTGTCTGTCTGTCTGTCTGTCTGTCTGTCTATCTATCTATCTGTATCTATCTATCTGTTTGTCTATCTGTATCTATCTATCTATCTATCTATCTATGCATCCGTCCATCCATCCATCAATCAATCAATCAATCAATCATATTCTCTGCCATACGTCATTCTGACGCCGCCTCACTGATTAATGCACATGTATACCTGGCGAGTGTAAGCAAAATAAATAGAAACAAAGTCAAGTCGCTGTCCTTAATGAAGCTCCGCTCTACGAACCGTAGTGAAAGAGTGGAAGTGTCTATGTTGTTAATTTGTGGTAGGTTACAAGTGTGAATGTGGAGAAGAGAAATGCATGCAGCGTTTTGAGAAGACAGCCCGAGCGAATGAGACCGCTGTAAGGCCAAGGCATTACTGGCAGAATAGTAACAAAATGTATATGAAAATAACTCAGACGTACTGAAATGAGTCTTAATGAAGTAGACTGCGAGGCAGTGGCATGTATTGTCTAGCTCAGGATAGGGACTTGTTGTGGTGTCTTGTGAACATGGTAATGAGCCTTGATTTCCTTGAACAGCAGGAAATTCTTTGACTAAATGAGGAAGACTTATCTTCTGAAGGACTAAAATTAGTTTATCAAAAGTGTGAGGTTGCTGTTGGATGGACACGTACTTCACTGTTACTACTTACGTCACAAGTTGTCCTTCGAACTTCTTCACAAACGGGATCTGCCTCTACTACGCATGTCACCCAATCCCTGTCTCCAGAAGGAAATTAATGTCATTCGGATGACCGTTGAGTGTTGCGTGGCAGAGGAGGTGTGCTACCTTTTCCTCTTTAGTCCGCGAGTGCCCTTCTTAGGCTACGGCGTCATTTTCGAGAATACTGGTTGAAAAGTCACTCTTCCTAGAGTTGATTCTGAATATTAGATTCTGCTCTTTCCCTTTCCATTCTGTCCTATACTGCTGTCTTCTGGTTTATGACATTGTATAGATTGGTAGTTGGGAACCAACATTTCCTATTCAGGGTAGATCCCGAACGTGGGACCAGAATGTTCAAAACGCCTGTACCGTCTACCACAACACGCAACATCATAACTCAAAACGGAATAACTTGGGATTTCGTCTGCAAGCTATGACAGCGACAGAAGCACCTCGTAGTGTAACACGCAATTAGCATTAACCCTTTGAATACTCTGCTGTCTTGATGCTTCCCGATTTCCGAAGGAGCATCTCTTCGGTTGGAAGATCCCCATTTTTCCAACAGATAAGGAGTACTGGTGGAAACAATTCGACAGGCTACATCCAAAATGCTAGGGGAAGACCGTGCACCACTGTCACTTGTTCATTACAAATTCTGGGATCGAACCCAGGCAGCTGCAGTGAGAGGCCGTCGACTAACCGCCTGAACCATGGCACGGGTAATTAAATCTTGCAGTTCATCTACACAGTATCCACAAATTCAGTTGCTAGCCCACAAAAAAAAAAGGCGTCTTCTACGATGGCTATCAGGGTTCTTTCCCAGGGGTAGAGCGGGTGGGACCTGAATTAGGCCACTCACCTTCATCAAGTGCCAAGGTTAAGAATGAACGGGTCTATCACGTCACCCCTGTACGCCTTCGTGGTACAGACGGGCACACTTTAACATGTTGTCTGTACCTGACAAAAACACTCAGCTTCGTTACGAGACCAACCGGTTAATACTGTTTAGGAAGACACATAATTTCTGTTTACTGTGAGAATACTAAGGCAAACAGACATATTCTGTGTGGATGAAATTCAAAACTTTTAAAAATACCACTCTGCTTTATTGTTCAAGAGACAAGGTTTGAAGTCAAATTTGGAGCGTTGTCTGTACGCATTTGGTAGATACAAGAGTGTGTCAACTCTGTGGAATAGAATGACACATACGCTGAGTCACAGGGTGCAGGGTTCGATTCCCGAACAATGCAGCATATGTGTCGACCAATTTTGAACGCTCTTGTACGGCCGTGTTGGAGTGTTTCCATGATCTTTTGCTTTTCTGATTTTCTTGTTGTAGGAGTTTGCATGAGAAAGTTAAATCCTGTAATTTGAATGTCACTCTTCTTTAGATGGCGCTCCGAATAAAATCCGTCGCCATGTACCTGTCGGCTTTTCGGGCAGCATCAAATAGGCTTACCTTGTCTGTTGCTTCACGCCATTTAACTGATAATCTGGAACGTTGGGACAAACGCGAAGTGACAAAAGGACAACACAGTGTCCAATTCGTTTCTTTCATCTCAGACACACCGACTGTATGCAGCATATAAGAAACGCTTCCTGTCCGCTTTTTATTTCAGACAACTGGGCGGAGATGTAGCGTAGATGTAGCGTAGGTGATAGCTACGTAGAATGCTGAGGCAAAAGTTTTAGTTGGTACATGTGAGAGATAACTTATTGCATCTACGTAGTTAGGTGGAAAGGCCTAACATTGCAGCAGATAATAAAGAAGTGTTGCGCCATGGCAAGAAGTGCATCAGCTAGACGAAAACAGGATCTTGTGGACATGGAATGAACCGATGGGTCGCATGTTAAGAAGTGGAATTTTCTTACCATCTTGGTGGCTGTTAGGATGTCAAAATGGACCATGTCCAATGGAGTTAGTTAAAAACCACTGAACGCAAATGACAGTTGAGGTGTGTGACACCGTTTATTCTGGCAAATATTTATCGCATTTGGGAGGAACATGCTGCCTCCATCGCCAGGCTAGAATAGTTCCCTACTTTGAAGATGGATGCAGCAGTTCTTCCGAAACGTCGATAAGTTTCTACGAGACTATACTGCGTCACGTCCTGGAAGACAGTGATTCTGGAGTACAGCATTGTTTAGGGCTGTATACAATAGCCGACACTCAGTATCCTCGTGCTATATTTGTATTACTGCTTACTTTACTGCTGCCTTTTCTGGTGGCTATTCATATCCCCTTAAGGGGGTCTTCAGGTTAAACAGCAGGTAATATGAGCAGCACGGCTAGCGGCCCAGACGCTTCAGAATTCGTTTGAACTTAATAAGTCCATGGGTGGATTGCTGTGACGTTCCATGAAGAATGGGTCTCCTTGTCCAAGACAGCTGTAATTAATGAGGTTCCAAACCAGACATAAACGTAGCCGCTCAACGTTGCCCGATTTTCCGCTGATCATGTCGCCATGCTTACGTCGTTCCAAATAACCTGTCCAAGTCTGAGGCTGTTTGGTGCATTTCGTAACATGTTAAGTATTTACGGTAAGGAGTTGCCCAACCCCTAGGCTGGAGAATGGAGGAGAATGCATAGTGAGGAGGTTCGTAGTCTTTACGCCTCAAAAAATATTATTCGGGTGATCAAGTCAAGAATAATGAGATACGCGAGGCATGTGGCAGGTATGGGGGGAGAGGAGGTGCATACAGGGTTTGGTACGGACGCCTGAGGGAAGAGAAAGCTTGGAAGACGTATTCTCAGATGGGATGATAATATTGAAATGGATTATCCAGAAATAGGGTGGGGTGTGGGCTGGATTGATCTGGCTTAGGATGAGAAAGAGTGGCGGGTTCTTGTGAACAGTTCCGTAAATTCCAAGAGTTTCATAACTAGCTTTGGAACCACCGGTTTCTCAATAAGGACTCTGTTCCATGGAGTTGGTTAGTTAATTAGTTACTTAGTTAGTTAGTTAGTTACTTACTTAGTCAATCAATCAGTCATATCATCATGTCGATGTGAACTGGTGTTGGATTACAAAAAAATCGTGCTCAGAAGCTGACGTAGTTATGGGTTTTTCACCATCGTCAGACGACAGTTTGGAAGACCACGATCTTACGAAACTTGACGCCGTGTAGTTTGGTATACATTAACAGAACTACATGTTGTTACAACCCGAAATGCCATAATCGTCTTATTCATTCCCACGAAAATCTGAAATTATTTCGCCTGTTTACTTTTTCTGGTGTTATTAAAGCTTTTAGCGTTAGAACCTAATATTGTTGCTGTTATTATTATTATTATTATTATTATTATTAGTAGTAGTAGTAGTAGTAGTAGTAGTAGTAATAGTATATTAGTAGTATTAGTATTATTTACTACTAATACGACTTCCTGTGTTATCTTATAACTTAATACCGGCTGTAGTAGCGAAGAATTCTCCTGCTGTTTGGAAACTGAATTCTACAGTGTTCACAGAAGTCCATTACCTGTTCTTGTCTTGGGCAAACTGACCTGAGACCGAATCTTCCCGCTGTATTTCATCAGTATCAATTTTTATCTCACATTCCAAGCAATCTCTTCCCATAACACTTTTGTATTAAAGTTTTGTGTGTATTTATTATCCTTCCCTTGCAACGTTCACTCCATCCTCTTGATCACTTTGGCATTATTTTGGTCAAGTGTGCGTGTAACGGAGTTTCTCATTACACAATGAAATAAATATTTCCAATAAATTTGGCTCCAATATAATCAGCAGTATTGGCATCGTGTTGCAGCCGAATATCCTGGTTCAAATCCTGGACAAACCGCCTTTTATGTTTGAGTGTCTGTGAACATGCAGATATCATAAAATTCGAGTGTGGTAAAACTGATAGCTCAGGTATTAGGTGCAGGTGCAGCTGTGTCTTCACCATAAATTGGTGCAAACTGTCACTCTGCAAGGTCCACTTGATACTGTTCAGAACTGTGAGCTATTTTTGTTCTTTCCGCGAAACCAGGCAAGTTGGACTGTGCACTTGGAATGACACAGAATTCCGTTTTGAAAATTGTAATGGCCCCTGCTTTTAAAGTGCGTGATTTCATGTATGTGAAGATGTGTGGTCTGATCTATAGATACGTATATACCAATTCAGGCGAGAGAAATCTTAATGTATCAGGAGGCTGGAGATACTCGGATAATGAGGACCTGCACAATTTCTGTCATATCTTCATTAATTTAGCAGGCATCTCCTTTAAGATTTATGCAATAATATATTAATATGTATTAATCCCATATTAATTGTCAGAAAAAATAGTATGCAAGTGGGGAAAAAAAGTGTAGTACATCAGTTAATTTTTATCGTCATACCGTACGTTTTGATATCTATAAAGTTCATACGTGCGCCCGGTAGCTCAGTCGGTATAGCGACTGAGCTACCGGGCTGGACGGTCCGGGGATCGAATCCCGGTGGGGGCGAGATTTTCCGCCCTTCCAGACCGGCCATGGGGCCCACCCAGCCTCTTGCACAATGGGTACCGGGTCTATCCCGGAGGTAAAGTGCGGCCGGGGCGTGCTGCTGACCACTCACCCCCTTCTAGTGCCGCGGCCATGGAAGAGTAGAGCTATACCTCTACCCACTCTCTGGGCCACACCGGGCCTGTAACGGGATCACTGAGTGCGCTTCAACACATCCAACACTACACACACCATACAGTCACACCCAACACATCCAACAGTATACACCACATACAGTCGCACCCAACACAGCGAACACTACACACCCCATACAGTCACACCCAACACATCCAATAGTACACAAACCATACAGTCGCACCCAACACTGCGAACACTACACACACCATACAGTCGCACCCAACACATCCAACAGTACACACACCATACAGTCACACCCAACACATCCAACAGTATACACCACATACAGTCGCACCCAACACAGCGAACACTACACACCCCATACAGTCACACCCAACACATCCAATAGTACACA
>Ga0131853_10004766_pt1 | contig 24337 bp, 14 predicted proteins | sample TergutLab28metaG_FD_92764 | JGI IMG/M metagenome (GOLD analysis project Ga0131853, IMG submission 92764) | Labiotermes labralis P1 segment gut microbial communities from Petit-Saut dam, French Guiana - Lab288 P1 (version 2) (version 2) | ecosystem: Host-associated > Arthropoda: Insects >...
AGTAAATGCGAAGCATTTACGACCAGGCTTGCTGGTGCGTCAGCACTTTTCGCGTTGCGAAAAGCCACCCTTCGGGTGTCCGGCCTTCTTGCCGGTGCCACCTAGTTTGCCTTTGGGCAAACGACTCAGAATTTATGCCTTTGACCCACCCCAAAAAACTTCGTTTTTCGGGGGCCCCGGGGCAAAAACGGCGCAAGCGCCGCCCACTGCGTGCAACGGGTATCTTCCGCTTTGCCGACGGGTTCCTATTGTCGGTTCTTTGACTTGCAGCAAAAATTCTACGTTTTACTGGGACACTTTTAAAGCGGCCTGACTATAATATCAGTCATTCAATTCACTCCTGCCGTAAAATATCCCCGGCACCAAACATGCCGGGGATAACGATAGACTCCAAATGAGCCTATCCTATATTTCTTCAAATCTCGCATTGAAGAAGCGTAGCATCTTCGGCTCATAAACAAATTTAAGCCCTTTAATGTCTTCTTTCTTTTCATACAGAGAGATTACTGCTTTGGCAACAACGTCCATATGCGCATATGTATATACCCTGCGTGGAATAGTAAGGCGTACAAGCTCAAGCTTAGGCTTGTGATTCTCGCCGGTGTCTTTATTGCGTCCTGCAGAAATTATGCCACGCTCCATGGAGCGAACTCCAGACTCAACATAAAGTCTTGCAGCCAGTGCTTGCGCCGGGAACTGCTCTTGGGTTAGATGAGGGCAGAAGCGTTTAGCGTCGAGATATACGCCGTGGCCACCTACAGGTTCCATAATGGGAACTCCGGCTGCAAGTAGATTATCGCCTAAGTAGCGAATCTGCTTTATTCTGTGCTCGATATACTCTTCTTGAACAGATTCTCTTATGCCTATCGCAAAAGCTTCCATATCACGGCCGGTCATACCGCCGTAAGATGGCATACCTTCAAAAACTACAACGAGTTCTTTAGCTTGCATGAAAAGCTCATCACAGTTCATGCAGAGGAATCCGCCTATATTAACAATGCCGTCTTTTTTGCCAGACATAGTGGCACCATCGGCATAACTAAACATTTCAAGTACGATTTCTTTGATGGATTTATCGGCATAGCCCACCTCACGCTCTTTAATGAAATAAGCATTTTCAACACAGCGAGTAGCGTCATAGTAAACTTTTAAATTATACTTATCGCAGAGTGCGCGTACTGCTCTCATATTCTCCATTGACACTGGTTGACCGCCTGCCAAGTTAACAGTTACCGCCAAGCATACATAGGCGATATTTTCAGCACCTTCTTTGTCAATGAGAGCTTGCAATTTGTTCATGTCGATATTTCCCTTGAAGGGCAAATCTATGATGGTGTCGTGCGCTTCGTCAATTACAATGTCGACAAAGTTTCCACCATTAGCTTCTTGATGATAACGGGTAGTAGTGAAATACATATTACCCGGTACGAACTGTCCTGGCTTTATAGCTATTGTACTCAAAATATTTTCTGCGCCGCGCCCTTGGTGCGTTGGAATCATGTGCTTAAACCCAAAATATTCCTGCACAGTATCTCTGAGAGCATAAAAACTACGGCTGCCCGCATAGGCCTCATCGCCTATCATCATGGCTGCCCATTGTTTGTCGCTCATGGCATTTGTGCCGCTGTCAGTCAGAAGGTCGATATAAACATCTTCTGAGTCAATCAAAAATGTGTTATACCCAGCTTTTTTGATGACTTCCAAACGCTCGGCGCGGTCAATCATCTTAACGGGCTCGACTGCCTTAATACGAAAAGGTTCCGGTGGATATTTGCTGTCTAACATGAAAATCCTCCTTAGAAAATATTTAGGCGCTGTGCAAAAATTAGTTGAACTTTTATTCCAAAAAGTGCCATGCTTCAAGGCGTTTTGAAACAAATATAGTGCAAGTTATTTTCACAGCTGCTTATGACGTTCCATACAATTCATAACATAACAAAAACCATATGTCAAGTACGTAAAGGAGTCTTCATGTCGCAGTTTTAGAGCTATATGACTATAAAATCTAATGACGAGATATACCTATCCCCTTTTATAAAGCGCAAAAGAATAGCCGATAGGAATAATTAATGCAATGAATATCGTTGATATGAGTAAGGCAATCAAAGCGTTTTCGGACAGTGGAAGCACTGCACCTAAAACAAACAATATTCCAGCCAGTACAAATATCCGGCCTCCTAGTCTGTGTGTCCTGTTCCAATTGTCAGCACTGTCAAGAGTCCAAGGGATGCGAATGCCTATATAATGATTTTGTCGAGTCTTTGGCAAATAATTACCGACGATAATAAGAACTAGACCAACAAATACTAAAGCAGCAATGCGCACATTAAAGCTCTCATCAAGATTGCCAAACAAAATTGTAAGGTTTACAAAAATCGAAGTTGCGGGAATAAACCACGAGAACAAAATCCGAAAACTTGTAGGGGTGCTATTTTTGGCAGAAGCACTATTAATAATAAAAAATAAGATAAAATGAACGACTGTGAGCAGCAAAGGCATCACGAAAATTGCTAGCCCTCTTGGCATTGTCCAATTGGGAGTGCCATCTGCCCCCCATTGCTGCGCCATTTGCGCTGGTAATTGGTCAAATACGAGTAAATACATAACTATAGGCAGTAAACACATTAGCGTAGATAGTACAAGTAACCCATTATCTTTAATTGTTCTCATTATTTTCTCCACCTTTCTGAAATTGAGCAAACCATATCAAAACTTCTTCGAACACGGTAGCGTTAAGTTCATAGTATATAAAGTTTTTGTGTTTTTCTTCAAAGATAAGCTCGGATTTTTTTAATTGTGATAAATGATAGGAAATAGTTGCCGCAGTTAAATCAAAATGCTTAGCAATGTCTCCCGCGGACATTTTTTTATCTTTAAGTAAAAGCAATATTTCACGCCTAATTGGGTTGGAAACTTCTTTTAGAGTTTGCGCAAATCCCATGTAATCACCATCTACTATTAAGTATTTAGAAATTTTTAAAATTAGAAATATTTCTAAATAGATACTAACATATCTCGGTTAAGGCGTCAAGGGGTATTTAGAAAAAATTCTAAATACTGCGTGATTTTGATGTGTTATGGTAAGAGAAGCGAGTTTATACGTGTCATTTTCAATAAAATTGACTATAATAGTAGTTAAAGTAAGTCGGATATTGACAAGATGCCGATAAGTGATATCATATTAAATAACATAGGTTAAATAAACAAAATTAATCGGGGGCGGACTCAGTGAAAAAGGCGGGGTTAGTGAAAAAGATATTATTTTTAATGGCGGGCTTGGTTTTGGGGTTTGCTATTGGACGGTTATTACCTTTTAATTCGGGGACACTGACAGATACACGAAGCGGTTTAAATGTGCATACGCTTACAGGATTCAATGCTGATGGGCGGAGTCTTGAATTAAGTGAATATTCAATTATAACGATAGATCATATCTTGTGGTATGACTGGAAAAGCAATATATTTGCCCTTGATGCCGAATTATTTGGGACGTATATTTTAGAGGATGCTATTTGGTGGGATCAGGGATATAGATTTGTAGTTACCGTGGATGGTGTAATTGCTCATGTGATTCGATATGCGGATCCGGGGACGATGCCTATGTATGCGACGTTTGCATTGGAGCCGACTATTTTTCCTGATAGGGTACTTTTTCATGGAGATGCGGGGAGCCTTGACGGATATGACGGCTCGTTGGCACGAATTTATTCAATTGACTTGCTAGGGTTTAGAGGCAGATTGAATACCAGAATCTATTACGAGCTGGCAAGAGAGGGGCGACTTCTTGAGCAGGTTAGCAGAAGGTATATACTTGCTGAATTAGATAATGTTGTTGGGCAATCAGCCGAGGGTCAGTTTGCTATAGATAGCTTATCAATTGTTACCTTTGAGCCAGCAGTTAGGCGAGCTTATACTCATGACCCAATAATTGTCACAGTCACTGACATAAGTACTGGAGAAATAGTGTTTGAATTTACTCATTTATTCTCTATGCCTGTTAGCTTTGTGATGGAGGCGGGGGAATATGGTATTAATGTGAGTGGTGGGGGATTTGTAAGAGACTCTTACAGTGTTTCAGGTATTGTTATACCGGAGCTTTAGAGTAAGCTACGTGCACTCGCTCAGTGGGTGCAATACTGATAGTTTTTGTTGTAGTGTTCGGCAGATTGGTTAATTCGCCACTCTGGCTTTGATAAGTGACTTATAGCCAATTGATTTCCCCGGCAAAGCCGGGGATTATTTCATGTTCAAGATATAACAAAAAAGCTACTTGCATATAAACAAGTAACTTTTTTATGGGCATTACAGGACTTGAACCTGTGACATCCTGCTTGTAAGGCAGGCGCTCTCCCAGCTGAGCTAAACGCCCTAATATCTCTATAACATTTTTTTATTCCTTTCAGATAAAATCTGAAAGGAATAAAACGACCCAGAAGGGGCTCGAACCCTCGACCTCCGGCGTGACAGGCCGGCACTCTAACCAACTGAGCTACTGGGCCAAAACTTACTGACTGGATTATTATACTGCATGGCCCATAATAAGTCAATACCATTTTTTATTTTTTTTAAAAAATATCTATAAATCTTACTGTCTCAAGTTAATAAGCTTAAAAGAGCCTAAAGAAAGTGTAGAACTTTTTCTTAAGGCAAGGAGGCATGGCATGAAGTCTGGATGGTGGCATTTTCGTTAAGCGAAAAGTGTTACAGCGAAGCCGCAAGCAAAGCGTCAGAATACCAGCGGTGCGCTAGCACCGCTATTGCCGAATAACTATTAAAACGAAGTTTTACCGGGTATAGGATAATCTTAAGTTGTACTGCTGGAAAAAGGTAAGTCACACCCGACAAAGGATCAATTGAGTTTCTTCGGCGTTTCCGCTGGCCGGGTTTTATTGGACAGTTTTCAAGTTGTTTGGCTATAAGTATCACAAGTCGCTACAATCCCATAAAAAAGCTCATGCCAAGATCTTTTTTCCCGTACGTTAAGGCCTTTGGGTGTATCGGCTATGATGCTAACTTTCTCAACGCCGTCAAGGTCTAACAATGTCTTTAATATCTGGCCTAAATAAATTCTCTCGAGCATACTGCCTCCAAATGAGGCGTGGGGGATATAAAGAAATACTGCGAGATATCCTTCTATGTAGTGCGTTTCAATTAGATGAATACCGCTGGGGTAGGGATAGATAGTTGGCTTATCAAGTGCAAATAGATAGCTCAATGCGGCATTTGTCTGTTCGTATATATGTAACCTAGAATTAATCGGAATTTCCATCCGAGAAAACCAATGATTGCCATACTCATCATACTCTATAAAGCTAATATTCACGTTGCTTGCGCAGTAAACCCGTTGCGGAAATAGCAAGAGCACAGCAATCACTAAAATAGGTAATATAATATATTTCAATCAAAGACCTCCTTTGTACGAATCCTTTTTTCCATATTATCCCAATAATCTAACTTCATCAAGAAAAACAATCTGTCAAAATCAGTCAAAAAATTCATAGGAGTGACTATTTAGTACTATTAATCAGGGTCTATAGAATCGTGTAACCAAATAAGGAGGCTTGTATATTATGAAGTATAGTAGTCTTAGAATATAGGCTCTAAATTTAAATAAATTACATTCAAAGGTGGGCATTATGGAAGAATTGGCAATGAATTATTTTGGCGGAGGATGAAACTGCTCGTTATGTGTGCTGCGGGCCGTAAGCGAAAAATATGATATAAAACTATCTGACGATATAGAAAAAATGATGAAAGGTATAAGCAATGGATTTGGTACGGGGCATATTTGTGCTGCTTTGATATCATCTATAATGGCGATTGGACTTACTTGCCCTCCGCAGGAAGTCATTTCTGCACGGATGGAGCTTCTTGATAAATTTTATGATGAATATGGTACATTATCGTGCACAGAACTTAAAGCTTTGGACGATTGCAAAAACATAATCTCACAATGTGCCGGGACATTGGATGAAATAATTAGTTCAAGGCGTGTCGAAGAAATTCAGGAAAATACATAAAATCATGGCCACCGGCTATGCCGGTGGTTTGCTCTGCCCCTATAAGGGTCTAATATTAAAGTGACGCATTGAATTAACCGTTCTTATTTTCTAACCGCTTCTAAAATAGCTTTAATTTTTACCTGATCACCGTAAACGGGTTAATGTACCCTTTTAGTGTAATTTGAACAGCTGTCAAATCTTCTTGCATTTGGTTTCTGATGTACTCTTCAACTTTTTTACATTCTGCCCAATGTGTCTACGAAATAGCACTTGCTCCAGAAACGTCAGGTTCGATATTTTAATTTGCATGTCTATCATATCGTCTCCGGCTGAGCCAGGGGTTTTATCACTCTAATGTTATAAAGAAAAGGTGCCCACTAAAAAGTGGACACCCTATTATCTATTCGAATAGTCTAGCTGTTACAATACACGTTATAACAGCTAAACCGTTATTTCTGCATTGCCACTCATATAGCCTGACACCTCCGATAATATATGTGCTAGATTTAGCACAATATAAGTATTAGCTAAAATTAAATCTATTATGCTGCCAAATTCTTGGGCTTTAAGCTTTGTTAAGTTCCAATAGTATAACGGCCAAATTGCTGAAGAGAGTATGTTCACTATTGAAATTGTGGCAAGTAGATTTTCTCATAAAATGTACGTGAACAAAGGAACTAAGTCGATTTATGGCGGTTTAGTTCAAGTATTGCAAATTTTAGTTTTTTATATTAAGAACTAGAAAATGTGCAAATATATAATAGGGCGCCGCTAGAGGACACCTTATAACATATTCGAATTGTGCTACTTGTAAATCCCGATAATATATGCGCTTCTAGCATATATAAAGTATTATTTATAATCAAATCTATTATATTGCCAAATGAAATTATTAAATGAAACTATTGTACATAAGTAAAATTCAAGCCATTAAATCACTAGATTTGTGACTTTTCAATTTCTAAAACCAGAACTATTTTACAAAATTGAGAATTAGCGGTTTGACTTAGGTTTTGTGTATTTTACATCTCTAGTAATCTTGCACTTATATGTATTGTGTAACTTGGCATAATAGATTATAAGGTTTAGAGTAAATAAATGTTGAAAGCTAAGTAACTTTCTTGGTTGAACTGAATGAAAGATATCTACGAAAAGAGGAGTATATTAATGAGTGAGGGGAAAAGTGCAATTCAGAAGCTTACCAGAACCTTGGTGGCAGTAGTTTTACTTCTTAGCAGTATATTGCCAGCTACTGTGCTAGCATCAGAAGCGAGCATATCATTGGCTAACGATATTTATTCAGAGATTGAAACTTTAATTCCAGAAGATTCTGAAGGCATCACTATAAACGAAGAATATGAGCGCAATACTAGCGATATCCCTTTAGATTTAGATATTCTCCCTGAATTTTCTGAAGACTCTGCAGATAACGGAGAGTATTATAATGAAGAATATGAAGCTCCAGACACCATTCAACTAGCGATGGAGCATGCAATGCGTAGCGTGCAGTTTAACGCTAACTTTCCATCTACTTTAGATATGGATAGATTCGCACTAACAAGAGTCTCTTCTCCAGTATCCGATGCTTGGCCCCCGCCGCCATCCACTGGTAACCTAGCCGCATTATTTAACGATGTAAGTACTGGGGAAGGCACATTTAGTCAAATAATTCAGAGTACAGGAGCTGAACCGATGCTCTCTGGTTACTTACGTAATTTGCGCGATGGACGTTTGGAAGCAGTGGGGGGGAGTGCAGTTTCATCTCCTGATAATCAAGCATGGTTTGTCCGACAAACATCAACTAACTGGACTGCAGTAGCATTTGGTGGTTGGTACGATACAGTAGCGGATGCGAATGAACACACATCATCTGAAGGGCGCATAACGCGAGATACAGTTGTAGCAGAGGGTGAAGATACTCTTCACGTGTTCGCCCGTTGGTATCCTACACAGAGGGTTGATTTTAATCTTCAAGGTGGCGCATGGGCGCCTGGTACAGGTACTGTAAGAAGACTTATGGCGGCTGTAGATACAGCCGAAAATTCTGTGCTGGGGCAACATTCAGCAACTTTCGGGCAAATATTGAACAACTCTAATCAGGTTTTAGAAGGTGTTCACGTTATGCATGTAGGTGCTGCAACAATTAATACACCGACCCGACCGGGCTATGTATTTGCAGGTTGGAGAACAGCTCCCAATGGCGAGGGTTATGAAGTAACGAGCACAACTCGCATTGCAGATATAAGCACCCCAGAAATGGACGAACTTTGGCCCGGTTCATTTTGGTATGATATTCCTCTCTGGCCTAATTTGACTTTACATGCACAATGGATAGGGGAGTATCCGGTAACTTTTGCAGCGGTAGGCAATGGAGAAGTTGGAGCAACATTAGCAGGAGCGGTGATTGTATCAGGTTCACAACACCAAGTAGGGGCAACTATTGAGTTTAGTGCTACACCAGAAGTCGGCTATCAAGTGTCATCATGGACAATCAACGAGGATGTTCTAACGGGAACCGACGCTCAAGCATTAACAATCACAGAAGATGTAGTTACAGGTGGATTAGATGTCGTAGTCACATTTGAAGCGATGCAGACTACAAAGCACCAAGTTACATTTAATCTGAATGGCGGCAATGTAAATGGCAATACATCACCTATCGTACACCAAATTGAACAAGGTGAGCATATCAGTATAGACAATGTACCAATGCCGATTCGTACAAATCATGATTTTGCTGGCTGGCGCTACAACGCTCAGGCAGTTAATACACAAAGTATGGCACGAGGACAAGTTGCAAATCATGTGGTTGCGGGGGCTATCACGTTTACAGCTCAGTGGACACCTCGCACTGGCGGAGGTAACAACAGCGGAAATAACAGTTTCCCGGGCAGCAGTATTCCATCAATTCGTGGCGGTAACCAAAGTATTGTTGCCGGAGAGGAAGCAACAGCAACACAAGTTTTCCCGTTCATGCCGCTTATCGATGAGCATATTGCTTATATTAGCGGGTTCCCTGATGGCAGCGTCAGACCGGAGCAGTCAATCACTAGAGCAGAAATCGCCATGATTTTATTCCGTTTGATTGATAGTGCTGGCAAACATTTACCGCAACCAAATCACTTCATAGATGTCCAAGCTGAGAGCTGGTATGCACAGGCTATTAATTATTTGGCAAGCAATAATATACTTGCAGGCTACGAAGACGGCACATTTCTCCCTAATGCGCATATTACTAGAGGTGAGTTAGCGGCGGTTATGTCCAGGTTCTTCGAGCTAAACATCAATGGCATCAGTAGTTTCGCTGATGTAACTATCAGTCATTGGGCGTTTGCTTATATCAATAATGCTCATAGCAGAGGTTGGGTAACCGGTTACGAAGATGGCACATTCCGACCGAACAATGAAACTAATAGGGCAGAAGCTATAACATTGATTAACCGTGTATTGAGTAGAATACCTAACCCTGTTACTATTGATTATCATCTTGCCAATATCATAGTATTTACAGACTTAACTTCGGCGCATTGGGCATTCTATGAAATCATGGAGGCGGCAATAGAGCATGAATTTGAATTAGATGCAACTGGTTTAGAAATTTGGACCAATATCATGTCACTGCCACCTCACAACGAGATCATCAACAATCGCTAAACAATCAGCCTTTAGAAATCTATGGTTGCACTAGATATAGTCACCTGACAGGCACCTCGCCTGCAATAGACATAAAGTCGTACATGTCTACAATGATTTGAGATTGTCTAAATAATATAGAAACAAAATAAATCCCCACAGCTCTATAATGTGGGGATTTATTTTGTTTCTATATGTCATTTGTAAAGATTCACATATAAAAGTATATGACAATACATAGGAGAGGCTTGTGCCTGTGGTAAGCGCACACTTTTTAGCTTACAGAGAGTGTTATTCGACATCTGAACAATTCCCCCAGTGAATTCCGGGTTTGGCCCCGGTTTAATGTGCTATTATATAAGCCCGGATGCGGCTCCTCGTATTATCTTTCATTAATACCTTCAGCTAGGCAATTATTTGTTCTATAGAGTAGCGTTGCCCGTGTAAATTCGCAGGGTAACAAGTTCATTTTCAACATCGACTTATCGCGTTTTAGTGTCTCCATACGCTCCATTATTCTGTCAACTACTTTAGAGGAACCGAAGCAATAGGGCGATCGATAAATTCGTCTTCATATTTGGTTACAATACGGGATGCAATATACTCCATTCGTTCAGATTGAAAGAGATTTTCAACAGTTAATTATGCTAAAAATTTATAAGTGCTTTTAATATATGGAATTTAATGCTCTTATCGCACCTTATGACATGCAGCCATATGCCCATTGCCATAATCCTTAAGCTCAGGCTTTTCATCATAGCATTCACCCGAGGCCATTTGGCACCTTGTATTGAAAGGACATCCCGGTGGAGGGTTCTGTGGACTTGGCACGTCTCCTTCAATAACTTCATCCAGAGAATATTTTTTAGGATCGGGTATCGGTATCGACGCTATGAGAGCCTTCGTATAAGGATGAATAGGGTTTCTAAATATCTCTCGTCTATCTGCGATCTCGACTATATTACCTAAATACATCACAATAACTCTGTCACAAAAGTGCTGCACCACAGGCAAGTCGTGCGAGATAAAAATATAAGTCAAACTATATTTATCTTGTAAGCTTTTCATTAAATTAAGTATCTGCGCCTGCACAGAAACATCTAATGCAGATACAGGCTCGTCACATACAACAAGTTCTGGATTGAGACTTAAAGCTCTGGCTATGCCGATTCTTTGACGCTGTCCACCAGAAAACTCGTGTGGATATGAGTCAAACTGAGTTTCTCTAAGTCCAACTGCGTCCATAAGTTCAAGCACCATCTTGCGCCGATCTGCCTTAGAACCCCCGATTTTATGTACCATAAGCGGCTCTTCTATCGCTTTTCCCGCACTGAAACGAGGATTTAGAGACGAAGTAGAATTTTGGAATATAAGTTGTACTTTTTTAGCTATTTGTAACCTGTCCTGTTTAGTCTTGGATTTAAGCTCCTGACCGTTATATAGAATCTTGCCTGATGTTGGCCTAATTAAATGGGTTATTGCATAGCCAGTCGTGGACTTCCCACATCCAGATTCACCCACTATACCCACGCTCTCGCCTTTAAATGCTGAGAAGCTTATGCCATCAACTGCTTTAATTGGTTTCCTCTGCTTGAGTGCAGATCCCGCATAGTATACACATAAATCTTCTACTTTCAAAAGCTCATTGTTCATTCACAATCACCCGCCTATGCCTGATGGCATCTCACAAAATGAGAATAGCCATCTGAAGAATATTCCGGCATGTTTTTTACACATACGTCACTATAAATTTCGCACCTAGGGGCAAATCTACACCCTTCAGGATACTCGCCTATCCCTGGCACTGAGCCTTTTATATTGTAAAGTGTTTTCACATCGTCTTCCATCTTAGGCATAGAATTTAGTAGCCCTATGGTATAGGGATGCTTCGGATTTTTAAATATTTCATCAACCGTTGCCTCTTCCACAGCCTGCCCCGCATACATAACCAATACTCTATCCGCCATTTGTGCAACAACACCCATGTCATGGGTTATGAGTATAATAGACGTACCCTTTTCCTCCCTGAGGTCTTTTAAAAGGCGCAGAATTTGAGCTTGTATCGTAACGTCAAGTGCCGTGGTCGGCTCATCAGCTATAAGTATCTCGGGGTCGCAGCAAAGAGCAATAGCAATCATAACTCTCTGGCACATACCGCCTGAAAGCTCATGAGGATATTTTTGCATAAAGCTAATAGGATCTGGTATACCAACAGAGCCTAAAGCCTGAATCGACCTTTTTTTAGCCTCAGACTTTGAAATTCCAAGGTTGTAAACCATAGTCTCTATCAGTTGTTTACCTATTTTAAATACTGGGTTCAATGATGACATAGGATCTTGGAATATAATGGATATTTGATTCCCTCTAATCTCTCTTATTTGCTTCGGGCTTTTGTGCAAAATGCTCTCACCTATATATATTATATCACCATCGATAATTTTTCCAGGTGGGGGAACCATATTTATAAGGCACATACTACTAACGCTCTTGCCACAGCCCGATTCGCCTACGATGGCTAGAATCTCACCTTTTCTCAGATGGAAATCAAGCCCGTCCACCGCAGGTAAGACACCTTTGTCTGTGTAGAAATATGTCTTTAAATTATTAACTTCCAACAACTTTTCTTTTTCCATAGACCCCTACACCCCTTCCATCGATTTGGAGTCCAGTGCATCTCTAAGCCCATCACCTATTAGGCTTGTGCTCATTACAAATATTACCATAGCTATTCCAGGTGCTATAATCCCCAGCGGGACATCCATTAGATTTAGCCGTCCGTCAGCCATTAGTGCACCCCATTCAGGGGTGGGGGGATTCACTCCTATACCCAAAAAAGAAAGTGCTGAAATTGTCAGAAGAGCTGTACCCAAATTAATAGTAAATGTAACAACGATAAGGGGCATAATTCCGGGTAGTATATGTGCCATAAGTATTCTTGAATCAGATACGCCCAAAATGCGGCATGACTTCACATAGTCTAAGTCTTTTATGGAAATAATCCCGGCTCTTGCTATGCGCATGAATATTGGGATTAAAGATACACCCACAGCAATAGCCGCATTGATACCGCCTGAACCTAAAACCAGTAAAGAGATAATAGCAATCATAAAAGTAGGAACAGCCATTAAAAAGTCGATTATACGAGAAACTATAGCATCCAGAATCCCGCCATAGAAGCCCGAAGTAATCCCGAATACAAGGCCAAAAACCGCACCTATAGAAACTCCGAAAATCGCAAGTCCTATAGAAAGTTGCCCGCCATGAATTACCCTGGTGAATACATCGCGCCCCATAGCGTCTGTTCCAAGTAAATTCCGACTTGATATGCCCTGAAATCTATTGCTTGCATCCATCATAAAAGGGTCGTGTGTAGTTAGATAGGGGCCTACAAATACAGCAAACATCATTACAAGAAACACGGCTAAAGCAATAACCGATAGTTTACGGCTTAGGAAAATTTTAAGCTTTTTATTTTTAGCTTTCATAAGTATCCCACCTATCTAAAGCTTCGCCTGGTCCTTGGATCAACGACTACATACAATATATCAACTACAAGGTTTATGAATATGAATATTAGGGCTAAAACAATAATGCTACCCATAGCCAAAGGAAGATCGCGTCCTGTTATCGATTGTAAAATCAGCCTGCCTATACCCGGAATAGAAAAAACCATCTCTACAAGCACCGTACCCATAAAAAGCTCAGCAAAACGAATAGAAACAGCAGTTATAATAGGAATACGCATATTAGCTATAGCATGAGAAAGTATAATATTGCGCTCCGGCAAACCTCTCGCGCGAGTAGCTGTTATGCAAGGCATAGTTAAAACCTCAAGCATAGCAATGCGAGTAGTTCGTGCAATAAAGCCTATGGCCGGAATAGCCAACGTTGCTATCGGCAACACTGCACTTTGCCAATCATTTAAGCCAATGAAGGGAAGTATCCTCAAACGGAGACTAAAAATTTGTATAAATAAAAGTCCTAAGAAAAACAAAGGCATTGACGCGGCAAAAAGAGTAGTAACCATTATGATATTGTCAATTATCTTATTTTGTTTAATAGCTGCAATTATTCCTAAAGCTATTCCCGTAACACTGGCTGCAATCGTTGCGCCAAAGACCAGAATAAATGTATTGGGAATTGCAAGAAGAAGATGAGAGCTAACCGCGGCGCTGGCTCCTACCCTGCCCCAAGAAAGACCAAAATCACCGTGCAGTAAAGCAAATACGTAACGGAAGTACATGACATGAACATCTCGCGGAAAATTTGCAATACCACCCACAGCCATCAATATACCCGCATAGAAAACAATAGCAGTCATGACGAAAAACGTTGGAATAATAAATAAAATTCGTTTTAGAATATATTCCAGCGTCGTCATACAAGCATTCTCCTTTGCTCGATATATTGTTTGTATTTTATAAATGTATCTGCTAGCCCAATAACAAAAATATTAGCAAAAGCAAGTACACCTAAAGCCAAAGGAAAATTCGAGCTCCTATTAAGTTCATACAATTCCTGATGACTATGAGAAAGATTCCCCACGCCTTCAAAGGTATCGCTGTTACTTAAATTATCGATTAACGCTTCAAACGAAAATGCTTGAACAGTTGGCGGAAGATTTACATCAATGCTTTGCCACAGAAAAACACATAACGAGATAGAGAGTATTATCGATAAAACATAAACTATACTTTTTCTCAAGTTAATTTCTTCATCTTCCAATATATAGAAAAGCCTTGCTGAAAAAAACAAGCCAGCTCCTAGCGCTATACTCATTGCAAGCAAATTAAATTTAACTAGAATATTACATGCATACTGATCTAAATCTATTAACCTCAGATTTGCTAAATTAAGTTCTGCCGTAGCTAAAAACTGCTCTGCTAAAATAAGCCGCTCCATAGTGTTGTGATTTCTGCCCTGAATGTAGATGCCGGTAACGTTTGAAATTCTGCTTCCATGGTGATTATACGGAGTCCACACAAAGCCCGGCTCATCTAAGCACTCTTGCCTGATAATCCCGCTTACTTCAAAAAAAGACCCGCCCATCTCCACATGCGCTGATACTGCATTAATAGTGCCTAATAATTCCCATGCCACATTTTCCGAAAGCACTATAACTTTGCTGTCATTAAAACTCTCAGGCCAGCCTCCACCATGCAAAAATAAATGATTGTTCAGTAAAAAATATGTATGGTTAACAAAGCTAATACTTGTATTTTTATTCCGATTTCCGTTCACAATATTTCCGCTGCTGCGATATTCAAAAGCAATATTATAATCAGGAAACTCCATAATAGCATATTTTATAGAATCCAAACTTATTTCAAAAGCATGCCTTCTCGGATCCTGAGTGACATAGACCACATTATTACCAACATGTCTGCTTGCCACGTTAAAATATCTATAGCCCCCAAAAAGGCAGGCCAAAAGAATAATCACGTTAAAAATAAAGAGAAGTTTATGGCTTTTTATCATCCATACACCCCCGTTTACTGCAACGTCGGAGTAATCCGCACTCTCGTACCATAAGAAATGGTTTGAGAACTACCTATTACCACGTCCAAATCACCCGGAAAACCATCATGTATTGCCGTACGTGAAGACCCTTCTTCTTGTATTGAAATAAGTTGCCCACGTACTGAATAAATGTAGCCAAATAAACCTCTATCCCGTACAATAACATACACGTACGTTACATTATCATCCCACGGAGCCTCTCGTATAGCTGAGTTTGGAAGAGTTCTTTGGTAAAGTTGCGAGGTTTGTTCAAAGATCGTCTCTGCGCGCTCCCCAATCTGAATATCATCAGACTCAAAGCTTACATAAACCTCGAAATGCGAATAATAAAACCTAATGTTATCTACTATGCCTGCAATATTTCTTCTATTTCTTATGTTTAGACTAACTCTCTGCCCAAGCTCCACAAAATCAATATTATTAGGCAGATTGAATACTGCGTAGAGTGCGGCTTCATCCGGCCTTACTGACATCAATGCAGCATTTTGGAAAACATGCCTCCCACCCCTGGCTGCTTCGTGTATCCGAATAATTTCACCCGAAGTTTGTGCGCGGTATTCATATATTCCCTCTACGAATAATTGATTATTAAGCCTGTAAATTTCATTATTAATCGACTCAAGTGCCAACCGACTGCTTTGCAGTTGGAAATTTAAATCAGCAAGAATTCTAGCGTTATCCGCTACAGCCTGATCGTATGTATCTGCATCACGAATCCTTTCATCTTCATATCTGTCAATGGCGTTTTGTCTACGCTCTATAGCTAAGTTTAATTGGTCGTTTAACATTTGTAATTCTCTTACAGCACCGTCCAAATTAGCCCTCGGGGTGGCTCCTATGTCATAAAGAGATTGCAGCCTAGCGTACTCGTCTTCTGCATTCCTTATGCGCACATTAATATTTTCAATGTCTGCATCATGTTCTATAAGACTGAGAGGCGCACGTGCAGGAGCTCTTACTCCTGCACTTTGGCGGTGATTAATATCATTATTAATTCGCATAATTTGAACATTTTGCGTATCACGATTATGCTCTAAAGTTCTTATTCGGTCTTCCAGATTGCGTATATCAACGACTATGGAATAGAGAAGCTGCCCCTCATAAACCCTATCGCCTTCACTTACATGAAGGGTAATAATGCCTTCCTCATTCGCAATGATCTCATCATGCTCTGTCACTCGTACATTTCCGGATGCTCTATGTCGATGCTGAATTGTTCCCCCCATTGCATTGTCTACAACTACTTCTGGAAGATTATGCCTATGTATAGCACCTGAAAGAAAGATAAATACGAGTGCAGTAGCAACAAATATGACTATAAGCTTAACTGCTCCAATGTTCATGGCACACCTCGCGATCTGAAAGTCTCTGTTCCATAAGCTGAGTTAAAAGCTTTATTATGTATGTCAGACTATTATATTATCTTGATTACACATCCTCTATATTAAGCTCTTACACTTCTAAAATAACCATATATTTACACCTACTGTATAGTATATGGTTGTGTTTAACTATTGTCAATTATTATATTGTTATAAAAATTTGTGTTGTTAGTACTATTTGTCATTAGACAAAGGAATCTTCCCTAGGATGAAGTAAATGTCAGATAATATTGTAATTATACTTATAGATATGATACCTACGGCAATCAGCTTATCGAAGATGTTGTCAACAACCATTCCTTTCGTTTCGACATGGAGAGTCCGAGATGGGATTTCAACTGCTAACTGCACCGCTTCTTCGGTCCGTGAGTATAAATCTTTGAAGTTAAATTGTTATCGCTATGTCCCATGCGTCGGTTTGCAATATTTCCGTGGTAATCAAATGCGGTTGCCGGAAGTTAATTTTCAGGATAGCGAAAGGTCTATCATAATTAGGCTTATGCTGTCCTTTTTTGCATTTGAGTAGTAGCCATGCGGTTTGCTAGGGACAGGGAGCATGTGGGTCTGAGATATTTTTTGCACGTTGGACAAGTATGCCCAAAAATTTGGCTGCACAAGTGCTGCACGGATAATCAAATAATGATTTTTTAATCAATATGGCGTTCGCCTACCATTGGTAAATAACGTAGCATGGAGGACGCTATGAGAAAGCCTAAGTTTCACAAGCCATGAGAGCAATATCCAAAGTACATCAGATTAGACATCTAGCACAAATATGCAATATAGCCAAGCGGAGTGACGAGTATCTTGTAGATCAAAGAATACTATTTCAAGACACTGGGAAGTGGATATGGCGGCACAAAACCGCTCTTAAAGATATAATTACCTATCTTCGGCGCTGTGATCAAGCAGGAAGTATAACGCCGCTTGGATCGGTTACATCACGACTGTCGTGCTCAATTAGTGACACTAGGTTTGTTGTAAAAGTATAGATAACTGATATAATTTCAGAAGATATGAAAAAGCGTCATTGTGCACATATCCCAAAAGCTATTTAAAAGCAATGGATTGCCATGGCATTCTTTCATATCACACATTAGGCTTAAAGCGATAAAGAACTTGGAATGAATCCAAGACTTGTTGTATTGCCTTTCTCTAAAAAAATGGCAAAAGCAAATAATTTGCCAAAAACAAAAGGGGGCATGCATTTTGCTTCTGCTATATAAGCTCATACAAATTCTGCGTGGACAGATAGGCGAATGGTTAGACTACAGTTGCGATACAATTGAGTCATAATCAGTTCTTTTGTTGCAAAATGGACAGAGTTAAAGAAACTCTCCATTATAAGGCGAATTTGATTAGAGCGAGCGTACGGCAAAATGCAAATGTTTTTGACTAAAAGCAGTGAATTACTGCCGAAAACTCATTTTGAAGAATAATGCATACACTCTTAGGACAGGAGGTAGTGCATAGAAACTTCAAGGATATTAAGGCGATAAATGTTAGGGTGAGGTGTATGGTTTTTACTTCCATAACAAGTATTTCATTAGGTTAGTCTGCAAAATGCTACCTGGGTGTTTTGCCATTCAATTCATGTTGTAAAAGTGTAAGTAACAAGATATAATTTCAGAAGATATGAAAAGCTTCATTGTGCACATATCCCAAAAGCTATTTAAAAGCAATGGATTGCCAAGGCATTCTTTCATATCGCTCATTAGGTTTAAAGCGATAAAGAACGTGGAATGAGTCCAAGACTTGTTGCATTGTTTATCTTTAAAAAAATGGCAAAAGTAAAAATTTGCCAAAATCTGTAGTAATACGAAAGAAAAGGGGGCATGCAATTTACTTCTGTTATATAAACTCATACAAATTCTGCGAGGACAGATAGGCGAGTGGTTAGACTACAGTTGAGATACAATTTAGTCATAATCACATTCTTTTGTTGCGAAATGGACAGAGTTAAAGAAACTCTCCATTACAATGCGAATTTGATTAGAGCGAGCGTATGGCAAAATGTAAATGTTCTTGACTAAAAGCAGTGAATTACTGCCGAAAACTCATTTTGAAGAATAATGCATACACTCTTAGGACAGGAGGTAGTGCATAGAAACTTCAAAGATATTAAGGCGATAAATTCTAGGGTGAGGTGTATGGTTTTTACTTCCATAACAAGCATTTCATTAGCTTAGTCTGCAAAATGCTACCTGGGTGTTTTACCATTCAATTCAGAGAGTGGTGCTTAAGCGCATTTAAGGGAAGCGCTCACCAAAAATTCTCACGAAGCGAAGTATTGATAAGGCTCCTAAAGCGAAGTTGTTAGTGCGATGCTTATAGGTGTTTAAGCTACCTATATAACAAGCATTGAATATTATGGATAATGATTTACAGCAAGTTTTGCCGCTTAATTATCAGAGAAGCAAAAACGCTGATGAAGCACATGGCATAAGCGTCAATTAGAGATTAAAGATATTTATTAGTTTACTTCAAAATTGAAGAGTTTCATCTCATATTAATAAATGGTAGAAAGCTCTTCATCATATGAAACGAAAAATAATCAATAAACAAAAGAAATATTTATGATCAAAATATCACCAAATTATTTATCCGGGCCATATCGCTAAAGAGATCGCGAAAGCGCATATATAAGCGCAGCGACCAACGTTATGTGGTTTTTTTGGCATGTATATATCTATTATTATTGAAAGCTATATCCAATTTTAAATTTAGTAAAAAGATGATGTCTATTTTTATGGATGTTAATTCAGACAAAATATGACAAAAAATGCTTCCTATACTTATTGTATAGAAAACAGATGACCGCAATTTGCGCAGTCATCAGAAGCACTTTTAACAAATTTATTTAATGCAATTTTGTGTTTTCAATTTTAGTAACAAGATGATGTCTACTTTTTAGACGTTAAACTAGACAAAACATGTCAAAAAATGCTTCGCAATTGCGTAGTTATCAGAGGTTATTTTTGATAAATTTGTTTTAATGTTTTAAATTTAGTAACAAGATGATGTCTACTTTTTAGATGTTAAATTAGACAAAATATATCAAAAATTTTATATTAAAAAAATGACAGCAATTTGCGTAGTCATAAGAGGTATTAAATGATGTCTAATTTTTAGACGTTCAATCAGAATAATATGTCAAAAAACGCTTTCTATATTTATTGTAGAAAATAAATGACCGCAATTTGCGCAGTCAGTTAGAAGTAATTTTGACCTAAATTTAATTTTATTTTAAAAAAATATTCATACATACGATTTGTAAAAAATGACGAGATAAATAAAAGATAGCATAAAAGATAATACTTTAAGGAGTAGAAAGGGGGCTGTTTCTAAATAGTGGAAAAGACTACGAAGAATCAGTTCAATCGAATCATTAGCTTTGCCTTAGCTATGATAATGTTCTTTACGAGTGTTCCGATGGAGCTATATGCTGAAGTTGTCGGATCAGTAGATGATGAATTATCGTTGGAGCAAGACGTAGGATATGAATCATCGTATGAAGATGGTTATGAATATACGACAGAATATGATTACGAGCAAGAGCCAGAGCAAGACCCTGATTATGGAGAAGGCTATGGTGATGATGATAGCGAGTATGACGATGATGGCGAATATGACTACGGTTACGAAGATAATGAATACGATTATGAAAAAGATGACAATGATAACGAGTTTGCAATCAATGCGCATTCGATAAGTGGAGTAGTTGTAGACCAAGATGGATTAGCACTGTATGGTGCCAGCGTTTCAATCATTAGTAATGAGATGGTTGTTATTAACGCTTTAACGGACGTCAATGGTCAATACTTTATAGCGCCACTTGAGCTTAATGCACAGGACTTAGACGGATGGTATATCAAATCTCAATTGGAGGGATTTGATGCACAAATCATAGGTCTGCATAACATTGCTGATGAAATTAGCGATGAAGGTGTATCTCACAGCTTTATAGATTTCACATTATATGAGTATGATGAAAACGAAGCCAATCTAGTATGGTATTCTATTGGCGGACAAGTTATAGTAGAATTTATGACATATAGTGATTATGACTATCATAACTACTATGGATATGAAGATCATGAATCTTACTTACTGTTGGAAGGTGCCATGGTTTCTCTGTTTTTTAGAGAAGATTTAATTGAGTACGTTCTCACAGATGAACATGGGCAATATTATTTTGCGGCAATGGAGTTTGATTCAGAAACATTAGATGAATGGTCTATCGTTGTTGAACTCGAAGATTTTAAAACAGAAATTGCTTGGCTATATGAGTTTGTAGAATATTATGTCCCTCGTGACACCGATATCCCGCACCTCAATATAGATTTCCAGCTTGAAGCGGATAGAATGATAGTGCCATTTTCTGGATTTCCACCCGGAGTAAATATTCCACCCGACGCAATTGTTATTCCGGTTACCAATGAAGTTCAATTGAGAGATGCTTTAGCTGCGACAAATGCAATTACAGCTGTTCAATTGATGAATGATATTAATATATCCACGGCTGCTGCAATGCCAATTACTTCCGGCACAGGTAGTTTGACCAGTAGGCAAGTGCATATATTCAGTGATACCGATTCGATCGATCAAGCATTTTCCATCACTAGAATCGGTGGAGACGGACGACATATTAACATAACCGGAAGCAGACAGTTACATTTATGGAATGTTACTTTGACAAGGCCATTGGATGCCGGGATGCCGCCAACCACTGTAGGCGGTGGTGTGACTGTTGGAGACACCGCGCATTTACACATGCATGCGGGCAGTACGATCAGTAATAACCGTGCAGCAAATGGTGGGGGTATCAACCTAGCTGCTGGTGCAAGCGCAACAATCAATGAAGGCGCCAGGATTTTTGGTAATACTGCTACCGGTGCTACCACTGGTACCGGTAATGCCGGCGGGGGTGGCATATTTGCCGCAAGCGGCACAGGCTGGCTGAGAATTCAAGGCGGCACTATCGGCGGCGTACCAGCAAATTTCCCAGCAAATTTCCCCAGTGAAACCTTGTGGACAGGGGATAACCCTTATGCAAACGTGATGACAGGTGCGCGCGGGTCCGGCGGCGGTGTGTTTGTGGGAGACAGGAACTTTTTGTTCTCCGACGGGGACATTATCGGCAACAGAGTAACGAGCGCCACCACCATCCCACTTGGTGACAGCTTTTGGCCCGTAGGCATCCGAGGCGGCGGCGGCCTATCTATTTTTGGTAGCTCAACGGGTACGCGCACGCGTGAAATGACAGGCGGTACCATTGCATACAACCAAACCCATTCGGGAGCGGGGCCCAGTGGTGGTGGCGGCGGCGGCGGGGTCATACTGATAGGTTCTTTATCTACGTTTACATTTGCCATGTCCGGCGGTACGGTTCGCAATAACTTCTCAGCCGCCGGTGGTGCAGGCGGGGTTGCCAGTATCGTCTATCACATTGCGGGTGCAGGAAGAGGTACAAGAACCTTTACCATGAGCAACGATGCGCGCATCGCCTATAACCGCTCAAATGGCGGGACCGGCGGTGTGGGAATGTCAACTGAAGGCCGTCTCATCATGCGGGACAATGCAACCATAGATGGAAACAGTGCAGCCGGCTCTGGCGGTGGTGTCACTGTTTGGCGATTCTCGGGTGTAAACTCGAGCAGACTTGATATGTATGATAACGCTGCCATTATCAATAACCGCGCCGGCGGCAACGGCGGCGGCGTAAATATAGAATTTGGTGGCACGACTAACCATGGCACCTCGTCGATTGTATTAAATGGTAACAGTCGTATTGAAGGCAATACAGCTGGAGGAAATGGCGGCGGTATTCACACAGACTTTAATTTTAACGCTGAAAACCGATTAGACATTCGCGATAATGCCAGTATAACAAACAACACAGCCAACGACGGCGGCGGTATCTGGGTTAATCTTGCTACTACCGGAGCCACCGGGAACCTGCCATCAGCGGCGGCAACAAACCGCATCCGCATTGCTGAGGGCGTTACATTTGACGGCAACGTTGCACGTAACGGTATGCGTGTAGATGAAAATCTAGGTCATCAAAATCGAATCAATATTCCCCATGTCGGCAGCTTGGAATGGATAGGCGTAAACCCTTCACCCCTTGCAGTTGAGTTGCGTAATCATCTATTTAACAACTTCGATATAAATGCTAGAACTTGGATTTACCTTCGCCCGGTAGAATTTGACACAGTCGGTACCGCAGGTGATGACAGCGATATAACCGCATATATTACTTCTGTGGCTCGTGCCGGTGCGGCTCGTGTGCCTGCTAATATTGAAATAGATCCCGGCACACTGATTCCTGTACGCGAGGCGGCTCAAACCTCTCTAGTAAGGTATGAAGTAACATACTATCCATGGAACACCTATCGTCCATGGGGGCCTACGGGCACTCCGGCCAGAAGCTGGATTGTAAATGGTTCGAATGTATCTAACCCTAGTACAATCTTACCGGAACGTACAGTTCTTTCTGTACCAAACAACATAACCCCAGACGTAGTAGAAGTTACCATAGATTATAGATACCACGATGTAATTTTCAATGCCAACCCAAGCACCCCAACAACAGGCGGTACCGTAGACGGGGAAGCATCTGTTACAAGAAATCTGCGAGCAAGCAGACATCCAGACGACCACACTGGAGATAGAACGCCTAACGGTAATCCAATAGGTGCACCTCCGGTTACGGAAGCAAGAGCCGGCTGGACCTTTGTAGGCTGGACACACAGCGGAAACCCAATAACCGAAGCTGAAATAGCAGCCATGTATGTAACAGGGCCATTGACTTTTGTTGCTAATTTTGAGCTGCAAGCAGCGCACTCTATTCGAATTGAGCCAGCTACTATAACATTAGGCAACTTGGAATCTGGTAATTTTACTGCAATAGTAGTAGACCAATTTGGCAACGATATGCCAAACCAAGAAAACTTTGTTATTAATTGGACATCCGACACACCTGCCAACGTAACAGTTGCACCTGCAACTAACCCGGCAGGGCAACCTAATTCAACAACAGCAACAGCAACCCTAATGGCAGAGGCAGGCAGCAGCAATACAATAACAGCAACGCTTGTCAGCACGGGCGTTTCCGCAACCGGAACCGTCAATATAGAGCATAGGGATATTGCACACTCAATTAATGTGACCCCTACACCTAGCTATGTATTTAGGGGTGAGAGCGAAGAACTTACTGCTGTGGTGATGAACCAATTTGGCAACCCAATGCCAAACCAAGAAAGTTTTGTAATCAATTGGTCTTCCGCCAACACAAGCAACGTAACAATTGATCCAGCAACCAGCGCTGCAGATCAACCTAATGCAACAACTGCCACGGCTACAGCAACAGCTGTCATGGGGTCAAGCAATAACGTAACGGCAACCCTTGACGGAACTGCAATATCCGGTACAGCAGTAGTAAATATTCTCACCACATCCTCGCTGGAAGTAAGCTATCAAGCTCGTAACACACCAGCAGGTATGACAGTAACAGTAGACGGTACTGTAATCGCTGCTGATACAACAGCGTCTGTAGGTACGCATGATATAGTGCCTGGCTTAGACGTAGTACTATACGCAGGTAACGCACCACGTCAAACCTTCTTAGGCTGGATGAGCCATACCGATTTCTTGGCATTGCCAACAAATTCAGACGGCGATAGATATATCCCCGGCTTTACAGTAGAGGCAAACCGTACTCATACGTTCCCAATGCCGGACGGCGGCGAACACATGGTAGCGCTATGGGGTAACCAACGCGGCGTGGTAAGCCAATAC
>Ga0131853_10004770_pt1 | contig 24331 bp, 12 predicted proteins | sample TergutLab28metaG_FD_92764 | JGI IMG/M metagenome (GOLD analysis project Ga0131853, IMG submission 92764) | Labiotermes labralis P1 segment gut microbial communities from Petit-Saut dam, French Guiana - Lab288 P1 (version 2) (version 2) | ecosystem: Host-associated > Arthropoda: Insects >...
AACCACAACGTAACACCAACACACATCGAACCAGAACAATACAACCCATGAAATAACTCAACAAATAAGTCGCAAGCTCCTGAAGATGGATGTATTAACATCCGAAACATGTTGAGCATTAAATAATGAAATAATAATAAAGCCAGTGACATCAAGATGGTCTCTCTTTATTCAACTATACTGCCTCCCTTATGACAGTAACAAAAACCTCCAGTTAAACTGGGCTTCTGACAACACCGTTCTGTCTGTGAGTTTGTCCTTTGATCATAACTTGGAAAAGGGTGGGTGACTTTCACCAAACTTGCTAAACCAAGCACTCTCTCAAAACCACCCAAAAGTCATAACACATATCCTCCTACATCGAGCGGACGCTCGAATTTATCAGCCTGCATCATTTGGCTTTATGGAAGGCACCTAGGTCTCCAGGACTTTGAAGCTCCCAGGTTTTCCAGACATTCTGCACATGAAAGTGGCAAGGTTGGCAGCCCTACACACCGGCCGCCTTTACCCCCAGGAGATATACCTGGCACTCACTTCTGTTAGAGGCTGAGGTGCAGCCCAGAAAATTATGGCAATGACAAATCCAGTGACTCCTTCGGGAATTGAACTATAGCGCAGTGCCTCAACAAACCGCGCTACCGCGTATCCCCGTGTGGTCAAACTATAGCCCCCAGTTACATAATGTAACGCAATTCAAAATCCAGGTCAGACTACTAAGTTCCTTTTTCTGCTGCATACTCAAATAGTGCGCTGGCCATTTACCTTACCGCCTTTAATCCCCATCGCTCCACTTTGCCTCTGACCTGCCTTCACGAGAAGGAGGAGCGGGCACATCCTGGGAACTTTGAAAACAGTAAACTTTCTTTCTCCTTATAACAGCAAATGTGATGCGTCTCGCTCAACCACCTGATTCTTTCTATGTCTTTAGTCTCAACACCACGCAGTACGTTCCTCACTTGACAAAGCTCTGCCTGCTATCCTGATCACCATCTCGTATGACTGAGAGTTTTTGTTCTATTTTCTCAGTCACTCCAGCTCACTAGCTCTACCAATATTATCCTTATCGTTTACAGTTAAGTAATAACTTATAATCTTGTCATTATAAAGTCTTACAGCGATGGCTCTTGAGTGTGACGCTGTGTAGTCTGGTATAGTTATACCAAGGATTGAAGAAATCTACTGCTTCGGCCTTCAGAGTAGATTTTTGTTACTCGTATATTATATTTACTATATGAGTTTGCTACCTTGATAATGGAGAGGGTATATTCCTGATACTTGGGTACAGTTCTATCAGAATGCACGGAATCATATTGTAGAAGTCACCCATATTTATAGTCACCACCCTGAAGACCTCAGATCTCATAGATAAAGTGTAGTCTGAGATAATGACACTCGTTCAACGGAACAGAAATAAATAAATACCTTCATAGGTGCATAAATTTTCATCTGTCTGATTGCTTGTAAGTTTTCGCTTCCATTATTTTGCTTTACTGCTTCGAAGATCTGGTCTCTCTTTCCCTATTTTATGGCTTATTTTTTTCTCCTCGCTCTGCCGTCTTACGAAGTTTCCTTTATTTCCATTCCTTTTTTAAGAAATTTCACTTCATAGAATGGCTTCCTGTTCATAAATTGAATAAGGAAATAAAACAGTGACGGTCAGAACATGTAATGGAATTTGGAGCTGTCGCTGTGCAACTGCAGTTTGTTTCTTGGGTAGGAGAAAGCAGCTTCATGTGTCACAGTACTCACACATTTCTTGTCTTAACGAATGTATAATATTGCATAAGAGCTGTTGCTCGCTACAAATAGCTGTTACTATCACTTCCTCTTCTTTTCTCAAATACAGAAGTAACTGTGGTTCGTCCGCGATAGGCTTTCTGTGTCGTTACCACAGTTTTGCTTATATTTCTGTAATTATTATGTAATTAAACAGATTAGTATATCTGAATTTCTGCACGATGTGAAACGATTTTTCTTTTATTAACACTAAATGAATATTTTACAGAGGAGAGTTAAGTTAGAAGTGTGTAATTAGATGAATGAAAATCCTTTCTGATAAGATAATTATCGCAAGGAGGATTTTTTTGAATTAGAACCAACAAGATGCAACTATTTTTGGTTATTTATTTCTAACAGGCTCTACATGTTTCGGACGGTTCCTCCGCCCATCATCAGGAGCACATAACTGAACATTCAGTTGCTGGTATTGTCAACCGTTACTGCTGCAGGCTGGTATCGTGGATGAGATGGAACTTCATGGAGTTCCATCTCATCCACGATATTCTCCTGATGATGGGCGGAGGAACCGCCCAAACATGTAGAGCCTTTTAGAAATGAATAATCAAAAATAGTTGCATCTTGTTGGTTGTAATTTAAAAAAAAACATACTAACGATGCACGGACACACAAATATAAAAAAATATCGCGAGGAAGTTCAGAAATTTTTTACTTTGTATGGAACGCGAATATCCATTGCCGCTTTCACAAAAGCTGGCTCCGCATCTTCATCTAAAACGTAAATCCAGGCAACACCTTCACTCCCTGGGTTTAAGTTACAGTTTAACGATTTAAAACACAGCAGTAACTGTGCAAACTATCCACTTCAACAATCGAAAATCTCTTAATTTTATCCACACATTTCCTTTATGTGTTTATATAATTCTCGCAACAAATAGGGATTATTTCCCACACTGCATTTGCCGGTCGGTCCTTATAAGGAAGTTGGACTGTGTCCTTTGTGACATAGGAACTGAATTTTCATACAATATTTAGACAAAAAATTAAGACTTAAGTAGCACTAGGAGATAACCGTGTTCCTGTAAACAAAATGGTAGGCCTACTGGAACATGTCTCTTTATCACAGGTCTAAGATATTTCATTGTTAATAATACAGTTTTTCCAGCGTTGTGTCACATTTCCCTTCGAGTAAATAGCATCCTCATGAGCACGACATGCAGGAGGTAGGAGACAACTTTGAAAGCCTTTATATAGGCATACGTGGCCATTATTAATCTCGTACGGCCTGAAGTAAATCTAAGGAACATATAACATTAAACTCCTTCCTTACAGAAAGCGCACTACGTCTGCAGTGGAAAGACTGTCTAGTATAAAAATTACGAAAATTGTCGCTCTTTATTTTATGAATAATAAGCAAGGCAAAATGAAATATGTGAGCGCAGTGGAAAATTCTGTAATGAGAGAACAGGTGGTGTGCGTGTGTTACAGACGGTCAATAAACCGATTGTTACTCCACTTGAAGGTAATTGTGTGATGGATGTAAGGCAGCTTTTGATTGCATTTAGCCTCAGTTATGTATTTTGTGAAAAACTGAAAAGTGAGACGTTATGAAAATCGAAGTTTGCAGTGAAAAGTGTAATGTCCAGCCTCTCTAACTGCATCTATTCTTTGTGCTCGGAGAATATTATTTGCACATGTGAGTGTTTTACTCTCCTACCCGTCCGTCAGTGCTTCCTCCTATGGGCTGTGAACATTCTTAAGGGATATGCTTCATTCAGATTTCCGTACTACACGTTGGTAGGGTTTCTTCTGTCCTCCACGAATGCTTTGCGTTAATCCATCTCATTGTCTTGGGTTTACGCATCGTAATATAAGGAGCATTGCAGTGGAGCAGTTGGTTCAGGCACTGAGCTACAGGCCGGAATGACGCGGTTTCGACTCCTGTTGGCGTCACTGAAATTTTTCATTTACAAAGTCCTTCCTGCCATAAAGCAGCCCTGGGGTCGACTCCGCCTTTAACAGAAAAGAGTGTCAGGGATTTTTTCTGCCTTTCCAGTAATGTAGAGGTATTGCTTTACCAATGTAGGACATACCACTAATGGTTTATGGTATTCAAACGCAAAGCTAGAAATATGCCAAGAAGTTAAAATTTAGACTTTTGCCTTTCAGGCAAATGGAGAAAACTACATAATGGAGACCTTCATAGGATCAGGGATAGCTCATTTTAAATAGCGTCAGTCGCTATAGTGATTAGGCTACGGGACGGGCAACTGAGGAATTACGAGAAAGATGTTATTGTCTTCTGCATTTTGTCTATACCGGCTCTGAGGCCATTCCAGCTTCCTATTCAGTGCTTACCTGAGGTCTTTCCCTGGGTTTAAAGAGATTGGGGCGTGCTGCTGACGATCCACCTCCATCTAGTGCCTACTTTAAGAATGAATGGCGCTATACATCCACTCCACTATACGCCTTAATAGCATGTAGAACAGCTTCGCTTTTGGGGAAGCTTCGTAGTTTGTACTTTTACGGAAGTGTTAGGAGAAAGAGTTAGACTGCTAATGCAGCACGCATCTCTAACACGGGAGTTTCACTCAGAATTTTGGTCTAAGAAATTGAATATACATGACTACTTGCGAGGCTTAGTAATACGTTGGGTGATAATAATAAAATTGATCGTAACTTAGGACGAGTTAGGATTCGTATGGCTGAGAACATGTAGTATGGTATTTAACATCCTGGGTCCAATAAATGTGGAGAATTACTAAAGTAGTTCTGCTGCTGAGGCACTAAGTTCCCTGCACGTTAGTTTAAGTTCGTAAGAACACAGTGGAGAGCGTAACATTAAAAAAGTGATGGGAATTTTTTCACTTGTTTGTTATACAAAGACGCTGTTTCCCTCTCGCCTTATATAGTGCTGAAAGTTCGTATGTTTAGTGTTGAAGGAACTGGGAAGAATGTAAATTTAAGCGACTGGGGTAGAATTGGTGACACTATCCTCGATTTTGGTGGAGGATTTTAAGAGAACCACGTGAAGATCTTATTCAAGACAGGCAGTTTCTGGCCCGTAATTGCTGTCCCAGACGGCTTTTGTGTGGTCAGAGTGGTAGCTACTGGGTCGTGACTTTCGGTACGATGGTTAGGACTTGACCGTAGTTTCAGTTGCACGTTTTAAATGTCTGGATATACCGTGTGTGTTGGGTGATAAAAGTTAGACCCCTCACTGGGTCACGGCCCCCTATTTGAAACGAAAGTTTGTATTCCTACCCTGTAAACTGCTTTGCCAGGTTACAATTGTACCGCGGCTGACTCGCCATGTTTGTTATGTGTACATACATAGAGCAGGAATGATGGCTAATGGTGATAAGGTACAAGCTTCGAATTTGTTACACTTGCTCAACACAATGGGCCCCTATATTTGGCTTCATGTCGCTTGTCCGACAGACAATGTGAAAGCGAGCAGTCGGCAGACAGCTGGACTACCCTTATTGTCAGTAGACGCATATCGACACAGCTCTGACGTATGCAAAGTCGCTCTGCAACTGGTTATTTTCCGTGGTCAGGTAATTTCCCCTACATCAGATGTAAAATGGTGTCTCCAGTTGACCATGTGAAGCGTCTTCAGGTCTGTCAAATAGTCCTATAGGTAATACAAAAATTCACTTCGCACCGCACAGAGAACACAATGTGCCATCATTATAAAGACCAAATAATAAGGTTGTTTGGGGAAATATTGCTATTTATTGTAAGAATTATACAAAAAGCTACATAAAATGAGTGGGTAAAATGCAGAATTTGGATGTTAAATCTAGAGTTATGTACCCAGTAAATTAAAACTGGCACTGCAATTGATTTGAAGAATTGCTTTACCCATACATTTAATAATATACATACATATTTATTTCAAAACGTTTCACCCCAAGTATAAAAAGTAGCTTTTGCTTGGGTAGCTCCGCTTTTTACTCGCGAGGGGCCAGGTTCGATAATCGGTCTTGTGCCTCGGGTACGCTGATGGTTTCCATTAGCACTTCCAGAAAAATTCCAATATAATCGCCAGAATTCGCCACGACCGTTTCTGTTCACAGACTTTCCAGTTAATTATTTATCGTTCCATGTGTACCATTTACACCCTGAGACACGGATAGCGTCACTACATAAATCGTTAACAGATTCACAATAACAAGTAAATAAACACGTTGAAGCCACAACGGAATTGCAGATTCTTTCAATGTATGCAGAATTCAAGAGTAACTTCCTAACTCTGGGCCGAGTGAGGCTGCAGAACCGACAAATGGAGCCCCCACCTTAAAGACCTAGGATTATATAATAACAATGTACTATCTGGTCAGGCTTATACGAGGGAGAGCTGATAAATCCTTAGTCCAACCAGGAAGGAAACAAGCTACCGTGACCAAACTCGGGATTTACTCAACGTACTCCCCACGAAGCTCAATATACGTCTTAGCCCGTTGCTCTAAATTTGCAAGCCACTCCAAAAAAATTTAGAAATTTGTCCGTCAGACCAGATCTTCGCGGCTGCAATGACCGCCGCGCCAGAAGAGAAATGGTGACCTTTCAATTGTTTTTTCAGTCCAGGGAACAGATGGTAGTCCGACGGTTCCAGATCCGAAGAATAGGGTGGGTGATCAAGACACTGGAAGCCCAGGTAGGCCAGTTTCTTCTGGGTTGCAAATGCCCGGTGAGCCGGGGCATTTTCGGCAAGAACAAGACCCCCTTGGTGAACTTCCCGCGGCTGGCGTTTTTCCTTCAAAGTGTCCTTCAATTGCACCAGTAGAGATGAGTAATACTCCGCGTTGATAGTTTGGCCCTTTGGAAGATAATCAATGAGGAGGATGCCGTCTTGATCCCAAAAAATCGAGGCGAGAACTTTTCCAGCGGATTTTTGCACACGGAATTTTTTGAGACTGGATGAGCCGTTATGCCGCCACTCCATTGATTGTTGCTTTATTTCAGAGCCATAGTGATATAAGCGGGTTTCGTCCATGGTCACCAGTCGCAACAGGAAATCATTTAGATCTCGCTGAAAAAAATTCCAAAATTTGCTCAGACGACTGGCACCGTTGACGTTTTTGATCCGAGTTCAGGCATTTCGGGACCCACTTCGCGGAGAGCTTCCGCATGTCCAAATCTTCATGAATGATGGACCGACCCCGCTTAAGTGAGATGTCCAGTTGCTCAGCTATTGATTTATCCGAAATCCGGCGGCCTTCCAAGATTAGCTCGTGAATCTGATCACTAATCTCCGGGGTGGTCTTTCTTTTGGGTCTTCCAGGACGAGGAGCATCACAGGTGGAAAAATCACCACGTTTAAACTGGACCACCCAGTTTTTGACGGTGGCATACGATGGCGCATGTTCCCCTAATATTTCTTTCAGAATGGCATGAATTTCCTTCGGCGTCTTGCCTTGCAGGAAAAAACTGAGGACAGCTCGCGTCTCCATGTTGTTGAAATCGCGCACGTCGCCTGACATGCTTCCTTTCAGCCTCTGTAACAAAAAAAGACTTGTAATTCGGCACATGAACAGTCCTCTCTTTCCAACGACACTATCGATTCCGTCCTACGACATCGGGAAGTAGGTCGGGCTAAGGACTTATCACCACCCCCTCGTAGCTCGTTGATAGGTTAACTCTGAACAGTGTTGGAAGGGTTCTTAGCAGGAGGAGACTGAAGTGCTGGAGAGAACTTTGTCCATTGTCACTTTTTTCCAGCACAAAACTTGTGTGAATTCAACCCTTCAGACATTTATTAGTTCATTCCTTTTACCGAGTAACTCCATTAAATATTTCCTTGCTGGCAACTCTGAAGAGTAAGGGTTCATTGTTCTGTTATTCACAAGGAGTGAGAAGGGTATTGTGATTGATTTCCCTGGACAGGACGGGTTCTGTTTGCACTGAACTCTTTCTTGCTACCTGTAGGACTGGGCCAGAGAGGTGAGAGGAACTGCACTTGGGTTAGGGCAGTGATTCCCAACCTGGGGTACGCGTACCCCCAGGGGTACGAACCAGGACATTTAGAGGTACGCGAAAAAAAGTGAATAATGGCGGAAAAAGGCACATAAGTCAGCAGTGTAAGGCAAGATACAAGTCAAAAGTTGTGAAATTAATTGAACGTTATGGTGAGTGGCGGAGATAATATGAAGGGTACAATTTATGGAAAAAGGCTGTCAAGGAGTACGCAAGTGAAAAAAGGTTGGAAACCACTGGGTTATGGAAAGAATGATGAACACGTTTGGTGTGGATTCAAGTAGGCCGTCTGCTGCCAAACCTACATACGTTAGATATCTTCCCTCCATACTTTCTTACGTACTTACTTACTTACTTACTCCATGGAGCAGAGTCCTTCTTGAGAAGCTAACCGGTTCTCAGCTAGTCAAGAAATTCCCCTCATTATATGGAAACCGCAAGTCCGTTACCGCACTCACAAGTGTCCGCCAACAGTCCCTATCCTGAGCCAGCTCGATTCAGTCCATACCCTCACAGCCCACTTCCTGAAGATTCATCTTAATATTATCCTCCCATCTACGCCTTGGCCTCCCAAGTGGTCTCTTTCCCTCAGGTTTCCCCACCAAAACCCTGTATACGCCTCTTCTCTCCCCCATACGCACTACATGCCACACCCATCTCATTCTTCTCGATTTTATCAGAAAAGATTATAATCCCCTGATCTTACCGTGTGACCTTTATCCTACGTAACCTCCTGCACACCCCTAAATCTAATTTATATCTTGCTAATTCCCTAGCTGCTGCTGTAAGTGAACCTGCTACTAACATTCCACTTACCAAATTTCATGTCTCTTTTTCGTTGCTTAGGTCGTACCAAAGTATTAGTCCAGGTCCGAGGCAAGTGTTCATGATTCGCAACAAAGACAGTTTTCACGGTGAGGAGTTGTCAACACCTCGCCCAACACCCAATCTGGAGGACTATCCCTTGTTGGCTGTCCGCAATTGCTTATTCAATATATTCGCAGCTACCCTCATACTGGAGGTCTTTCCACCATCCGCAACCAGAGGATGCGCCATGCCGTGGTGACAAGGACCCTTTTGTCACGTCATGTTCCCTTCATGAACATGACATGACAAACTGACGCAGGGACGGAAGAATTGCCAGAATAAAACTGGAAGGTACTGGAAAGGGGAAAATCTTGTACAGTGGAGGTAGCTGCAAGACAAGTGACAGTGCAATGCAGATTATTGTAACAATACATCGCCAAAGAGTTACATATTTCTTGAAATTATGATTCGTCTATCAGTATTAATCCTTTTTCTGCCATACTGGAGCCAACTGCTTCGGATACCATGACTATTACGGTCTGGCTTCATCGGTTTTAAAAATATCGGTGAAGAATACTTCGTCCTGTAAATCCAGCAATTGAGAGTAACTCTCTTGAGCAGAGTCACAGAAACTTTCAGATTATCAAATTTCCTTCCTTTTTAAAGACCCGAAATTATATGACCGTGCTCAAGTAGCCAGCCATTATTGAGCCGTATTCTAAGCCAGTTCAATTAATCCTACACCCTCACTACTATTTTCTTAAAGATCCATTTTGTTACTGTTTTCCCACTTAAGCCTCCATCCTGCTAATGTGAAAAATGCATTAACAAAAACCATTTGTATATATTTTTAAGGTCTGAGATTTTCATGACCTTGAACAATATTAGCTGCCGTCTTTTGGAGTTGGGGATGTGTAGTTCGATATGTGGTGACGGAAGTTTCGGAAAAACTTGCTGCAGTTTTCTCCGAATCATTTGCAGCCGTCAAATTCGAGGACTGCAGTTTCATCATTTAAATTTAAATTCCTTATTTGTCCGCAAATGCGGCCATGACACTGAAAATATCTATAACGACATGTATACTGGAACCAGAAATGTAATTTTAGTTAAGCACAGACTGTAGCTCCCTGATGATGGTTTATGTAAACCGAAACATGTTGGAGCAACTTTTATAATTATAAATGTTTTGATAATTATTTAATATAATTTGTGTGCATTAGTTGGAAAAATAAACAATTTTATATTATCAATACAGGGTGCAACCATAACGATTTAAGTTCATGTTGGGACAATGAATAAATTCGCTGTATTCCTAATAATGCTGGTTTGACACTTGCTGAAGTTTAAATGTAACCGGTTTATCATCAGACTTGTTTGGAACTTGTTAATTCACTTTTTATCTGCCTGCATTTTCTTCGGGTTTAGATGCCTATCGAACTTTTGTCTTGCTGGAAACACACGTGTAATAATTTATTGCAGCTGGTGTTACCTGCAGTACTAATTAGCATGGTGGACCGGGATAGCTTATTCCGTATAGCGATTCGCTACAGCCTGGACGGATGGACGTTCGAAACCTAGTGGAGGCGGAGAGTGATTTTTCATACCCGTCCAGACCAGCTGTGGGAGCCACTCTGTCTCCTGTGCAATTGGCAACATTTCTTACCGGGGGGTAAAGCGGACGGGCCGTGGCGTCGACCACCCGACCCCATATATTGCCGAGATTAATCAAAATTACAGCTATAGCTCCACTTCCCCTGTGGCCCGTCGAGGCATGTTACAGGGTGAACTTTACCTTTTACCTTTTATTACTTAGAATGTATGGCATTTAGGGTCGGCACGTTTTTGAGACATTAAATTTTTTTGTGGGTTTCATTCGCAATAATTAGTACACTTTATGAGCGAAAAACGAAACGTCTGAATGACATAACTGTTGTTGCATAGGGCCTGTAGCTAACACTGTGCCTTCCAGTCGTTGGAGTGGTTTCCGATATTCCCTTTAGCCTGTAGATTTTTTTTTTTTATTTTTCCTTGTGGCTCTTGGACCCGATTTCGGGTCATGGTCTCCCTTTACGTAGCTTAGCGATCACACTCACTGGACACACTACACTCGGTAGGACTCCTCTGGAGGAGTGATCGACCCGTCGCAGAGACCTCAATCTGACAACACACACACTCACAAGACAGAGACGAACATCCATGCACCACGGCGGGATTTTTACCCGCACTCCTTTCGCAGACCCACGCCTCAGACCGCGCGGCCACTGGGACCGGCAGATGTATTTATTCAGATATAAAATCTTAGTTAAAACTTTATCTTCCATAGTGCAGTTGAGTGACAACATGTCGCATGAAAATGTTGATACAGAAGTCGATACGTAAGCTATTTAATGACATTGCTGCACCTCCTATAGTTTCAAAACTTGGAGTGCAATAGTAAGATTAACGAGAACTGTATTTATTCCTTGTTATTATGAGAGTTTTCCGTTAAATATCAACCAAATATTTGAAGAAACTTCGTTAGTTATTTCTTTTCACGAAACGTAATTATGCAACTCAATTAAACAGGTTGTGACGGGTGGAATATACAGCAAACACAAGATGTGCAGTTCGTGCAAGCTTATTCTGTGATTGAAATTAATATTCTGATTAACGTTCCTCCCTAGTGTTTTGTGATTTGATATAACAGATTATGGCCAAAAGGCCGAAACGTGTAGTGTAGAATGTTAAATGACTGTACAGAATTTTGATCACAACGGGATGTACAAACTAAAGTCTGAGATCACCTTAACTGGAAATCCCGAACATAGAGAGGGCACGTGAGAAAGGAGGGAGAGGGGAATTTGTAACATAATATAGAAATAGGTGTGAATGAACGTGATGAGGATAATGGCTGGATCAGTGATTCTGGGTAACGGTCCAGAGGCAGGCTTTCGTGAACACGGTAATTAACAGACACATTCTGCAAAAACAAGGAATTTATTTACCATTAAAAGACTTGTAGCGTCTGTTCCCTTCTTTCTGCAGCAGTCAGCCTAACCCACCAGTTCCGTCGGTACCGTAACTAGGTTATGAGCTGGAAGGTTTGGAATTCAGGATTATATTCCTGGCAGTTGCAAGATGTTATTTTTCTTCCTAAATCTCCAATTATACTTTGGGGCACAATTTTTTTTATTGGGTGTAAATGGTTCGTTCCGCAAGGCTAAAATGTTCGGAGTGTGAAGCTAATCACTCATCTCCATCTAGCGTCGAAGTTAAGAATACGTGGAGCTGAAACTCAACTCGACTGTATGTTTTCAGACAGTAGTGCTTAATTGACATAAGGACATCAGCTTCTCCTTTTCACACGAAAATATCCGACTTGTGCGACGCTAAACAATGATTTAGAAATATCAGCAACGGGCAGAGCGTTTAGAAATACGAGGGAAAAGGAACAAGTGAGATTGTCTGTTATCACAGCTGTGCCTCTGAAGATTATGGTCTTGTGCGATATGAAGCCGTGCAGTTCATCTTCTCCGAAGATACAGTCCCCACGCTTCTCCTAAACGTAGGTATTTCTGTACCAAAGTACACAGAATCTTTTCCTAGGAAAGAATAATCATTTTGATATTATTTCGTTATTGACTTCATGGCTGCTTTGTTAGTCAAGCAACTGTGTGACGCCGGTGTAATTTCTTGAATAAGTATTGCAATTTCTGACAAACTTGCTACTTTCATTCTCGTGGTAGGCAGTCAAGAACGAAACAGGAAAAAGTGACGCAATTTCCCCCGAAAATTAATTAATTCTCTGTCTACCGAAATGCGCGGCGTTATATTCCAGAGGCCAAAAATATTCAAGGAAACAATGAAGTAATGGAAGGAAATTCCAGTTTCTCTCTGTTGCTACCTGTTCTGTCTACAACCGACTCACCTCTGCCAGCATGCGTGACTTCAACGCCCCGGCCCTCAAGCGAAACTACAATACTATCTATTGCAATGTACTTATTTTTTTTTATTTTAGCCATTATCCTCCATTCTATTTTCTCTCACATCCTTCCAGTACAAGTTTTTGTAAACAATTTTTCAACTGTTATATAGCTTTGGTATGCGCGAATGGAAATTAAAGACTTCCTCTTTTCATTTTATTTCTGTGTGTTTAAGTCACTTGTCTTGAGTTACGTCTGTTGTGACAGAGAAGCGAAATGTTCTGCCTGTGTCTGTTGCATCATTTGCATCTGATTATGAAATGTTAGGGTAATTCTGTACAAAAAAGTTTTTAGCTTGCAGACTCAATGTTTTTCACCCGAATTGTGTTTAATAATAGGGCTGTGTTCATTTCCTAGCCCACAGTATGTGCAATACGTCTGAATTACGAACACATTCCAGTTGAATTGTAGGAAAATAATTGCTATTTGTTGTGAAAATTACATGATGCCCTTACTCACGAGGAAAACGTTCAGAGACTATAAATGTCACAGCAGGTTACCGCTGTTCTGTCAAGGTCTGAGGAACGCAGTGTTAGCCATACGTTTGTCATATTATTGTTTTATAATTCAAAATGACTGCAGTAATATTCTGTGGTTCTTTTGGTGCTTTTGAAAGAAAATAAGTCATAGTCTTGTCTCTGCGATAAAGATCCATTGACGAAGTACAGTCTTAATTATTAGTACATTCATGTTGTCGACGAAACAAAGCGTTTGATTTTGGTTTATATGAAATAACTGAATGTTAGTGTACAGGTTACACAGGGCTAAAATTTGTGCAGGAGTGTGAAATAATTGGATTACAAGGGAAAGGGTCAAGAGAGGCACTGGTATATAATAAATGAGAAGGCAATCATCGTAATCAGAGTAAAATGGAGGAATATTTTATTGCGTGTCATGACACCACCTTATTTATAGAACGCGCCTGAATAATAACTCTGCTCTGCCGTCATTTTGTATGCTGCTACGATACTTGAAAGTAATCTCTTTTTACTGGTGATAACTCTTACAAAATTCGTCAGGATTTACAGTTTTCCAATTGAATATTTTTGTTTCACTTTCTGCCACTCTGCGATGAAATTCTAGATCTATACAATGATTTACGGGTCATCGTGTTTTGTCTTATTTGTAATTTATAGATTTTCTTTTTATCAGAACACCCGTGGTCATCTCCACGTCTTCCACGCAGTTGTTTCAAGCACTCTGTTCAGCCAATAAGTGGCCAATGACCCATCAGGTCTTTTCCCTACCTAACATCTCTGCCAGTTTTTTTCTCCCATATTGCAAGAGAGAGACTAACTACTTAATATGCAAGTTAAAGCATTACTACTTTTTTTCTTTCTTGAAAACCAGTATTTAACATAAGAATGAATCTATGTACTTTGTGTGCGTGGGGATAACTGCGCTAGAAGCAGCAACAGCAGACGACGGAGGTGTCAGAGTAACACGTCTTTCATGCATGCAAAGGATGTAAGTCAGAACACAACCTGCTGCATTTCTGTTGTGTAAAGTGCAGTTGCTGCTAAGTGCACGTCGAATTTAGAAGCTAAAGAAAGGAAAAAGACAAATATTTCTCTTAAATTTTAGCCTTTATACAACTTTTAAGCCTAAAAGAACCTGGAGACTTCTCTTAAACAAGAGTGAATTGGTTATATATATATATATATATATATATATATATATATATATATATATATATATATATATCTCATTCATTCTTTATATATATATATATATATATATGTGTGTGTGTGTGTGTGTGTGTGTGTGTAAAGGGGCGTAAATAGTTCTTTCTGTATCTTTGTCGTTGCACCGTGCATTCTGTAATTTAATTAATACACCAACAAATGCACATATATTTATTTAATGATCTAAAATCACATTAAAACACCTAAAACGTTCCTACATGTTTCGATCATACGATCATCCTTAGGGAGCATACATTGTTCCTTGCTAAAGTTATAGTTTAAAAACACTCAGTGATTTACATCGTTATGTTGAGTTGGTGCTGTGGCAGCATGTCATGTGTATTGTGTGAGTCGTATGATGTTCAGACTGGGCCTGGCTATGTATGTGCGTTGTGCGCCGTGGCAATGGCAAATGGCAATTGCCATTTTTTAAATAAAACTGGAATTTTCGCAAAAGATTTTAGAAAAGTGCCCATTTATTAAATTTCATGAAAACCCGTCTAGTGCTAGCCGAATTGTTCCATGCGGACGGATAGACGGACGGATGAACAGCTATGACTAAGCTAAAGTCACTCTTCGCAATTTTGCAAACGCGCCTTTAAATGAACATCTAATAACGTGAGATTCGAGGTTCTGAGGGACGGGGATTGGGATATGATGACGAATAATCTGGTAGAATATACCAAGTTTCAAATGAGCCTTCTTTAAAGAGGCAGTAATTTCCTCCGAAACGTTGGTGTGTTTCTACGACAGCGCACGGCGTCACATAAGAGAGTAAACTTGAACATTAAATGTGTGTCACTTTTATTCCGACGCACAATGTTGGCGAAACAAAGCGGTTAGGGCCTGAAAGAGGCCAATGGACCAGCACTAGGACGTCCACCGATGAAACGAAGCCACTGTGCTCGAAGTGATGACAGTGTCGTGTTGTTTTTGTTATTACATCAGCAAAATGCGTGTCCTGCAGCGAACATTGGTCTGATAAATTTTCCGGCAGAAGATATAAATCTCTGCTAGTAGAACCCAGACATTCAGCACCATCACAAGCGAAACTTGCCCTTGGGCACTATACGGCGCCATATCCATCTACATCCCACCCTGGTACTTTACTTCTTTCTATATTCGGCTGTTGTATTCATATTGACTATATTACAGCAATGTGGGCCGGGCAGCTCAGTCGGTATAGCGACTGACTACGGGCTGGACGGTCCGGGATCGAATCCCGGTGGGGACGAGATTTTCCGCACTTGTTCAGACCGGCCCTGTGGGCCACCCAGCCTCCTGTAAAATGCGTACCGGGTCTTTCCCGGGGGTAAATTGTGGCCGGGGCGTGCTGCTGACCACTCACCCCCTTCTAGTACCGCGGTCGTGGAAGAGTAGAGCTATACCTCTACCCACCCTCTGGGCCACATCGGGACTGTAACGGGAACACTTTACCCTCTCTGGGCCACACCGGGCCTGTAACGGGAACACTTTACCCTTTTTATATTACAGCAATATATAGTCGCGGCCGGTTGTGTTACCCTCCAGCTGCGTATCGTAGATGTTCAGGTATCAAGTCTCGCCCCGAGGATCTTCTATCCTAGATATTTCGTCGTTTTCCTCAATTCCTTTAGGCAAATGTCGGCATGGTATTCAATATTGGACCACAATCCATTCCCTACACGTTCTTTCCACCTCGCTAACACCTTACCACAATTAGTACGATCTAGTAAAAGGGTCATTACACAGACGCCTTCCGTTCTCTTTATAGTTCTCTCAAAAGGTGAGATGTTATGAACAAGGTAATGAAGATTCGGATTCACTAAATTGCATTGATTTGCATTAATAGTCGAATTACTGTTAGCTTCCCAAAATATATTCTGGTACACGAATTTACATTCGAAACCGGCCACGTTGCAGCCTTCTCTGACAGATACCAAAACAGAATTCTATAAAGCCGTTGATATTACGAAGTCTTTTCATGAAGAAATAAAGTTGTTAATACGCTCAGGTACACACGTTAAAGACTTCCGGCAGCACTGGTAATTATTGTACATTATTTGTGAAATTATTTTATACTACAAAATTGTTGAGAATGTTGTCTGTGAAGGCAGTAATAGAATTACAGCCGTACATTAATCGCGATGCATCTTGGGCCTGGGAAATATATTAACACATTCCTTTCAGTAACTGCTGCAAATTAAAATGACCTGAAAAATTGAGGGTTGTTTGACTGTGCATCTTCCTCACGAAATAATGTAAAATGCCAACTAGATGCAACAATGTAATTTTATTGATGTATTCTTAGCTCTACATGTTTCGGGCGCATACGCCCATCATCAGGAGCATTAGATGTTGAGTTGCAGCATATGGTTTTCTGCACCGAGTTTATGGATGAATGGTGGTCTTGAGAGACGCTGCGTAGGTCTTGTATAGGGTGCGGATGGTGCTGTTCGACTGCACGGCACCATCCGCACCCTACACACGATCCACGCAGCGGCTCTCAAGACCACCACCCATCCAAAAACTCAGTGCAGAAAACCATATGCTGCAACTCAACATCTAATGCTCCTGATGATGGGCGTATGCGCCCGAAACATGTCGAGCTAAGAATACATCAATAAAATTACATAGTTACATCAAGTTGACATTTTACATTATTTCATAAAATGACCTTCACTGAAATTTAAGCCAGCAATTGGTATTAGGGTTAGAATCCTCCAACGACATAAGTGCATTCTTCAGCACTACAAACACGTCTGTTCGACATGAAGGTAAAGGTAAAAGGTGAAGTTCACCCTAGAACAGGCCACGAAGGCCCAGATGGGGGAGTAGAGGTATAGCTCTACACTTTCTTTAACCTCGGCGCTAGATGGGGTGGGTGGTCAACGCCACGGCCCGGCCACCTTACACCCCCCTCCCCCCGGGAAAGACCCGGTACCCATTTTATAAGAGGTTTGTTGGGTGCCACAGCCGGTATGGACTGGTGCCGAAAATCTCGCCCCCCACTGGGATTCTATCCCAGGACCGTCTAGCTCGTAACGAGTCGCTATACTGACTGCGCCTTCCCGGCTCCTTCTGTTCGACATGCGATTAATAAAATAACTGATCCTGAAAAAAAGTCGGAGTCACTAAATTTTGTGGAAAATTTTCGCCCTCAAAATAGTTGCCTGTTAACTTAAGGCACAAAGCCTAAGTGCAATGGGACCGAAGAGGGCTCGAACACATTCAGTTTTAGGCACACATAAAAACCTTGCTGTCCTGCCTGGAAACGTCTGAGGAAATCTCTTTCTGAAGGCCCCTACGTTGTGTGTGTTCACGTTGTTCGGATTTTTTTCAGGTGATTTAACTTTATCTTTTCAAAAAATTTCTATTTCAGGAAAACAAAATATTCTCACAGGACCAAATTAGGATAGTATTGCAAGTGTTCTGACACCGTCAGTTCTTCTTAGCTATGAGATTTCTGTAGGCCAGCTGAAAATCTTTTGTAGGAAATGTACTCATTATGGACATGATGCCTTTTCATTTGGTCATCAAATGTATGGCCATTCTTCGAAAAAAATTGTTGTAAATTTGTTTAAACTCGAGGAAATAGTTTTTCTTGATTCACGTACTTCTTGGGACAATAAATGTGTAACAGATAGATCACGTGATAGCAAGCAAGTAGATCAGCATGAATTTGTCCCTTGCTTTTAATATTCGCCCTTCTCTTGGTCTCCAGAATTGCTGGATATTACATTTGAGTCTAAAACTCTCTCCTTACTCCTTCCTCGAAACATCAGTTATTTTTGTCCAACTGGTCCTCCAGCAATTTTGCTGAAATATATGAAAACATTTCTTTTGTCCACGTCTGACTAAAAATATTATGACTGAGTCATGAAGCTTTCCATTCCGTGCATTTTCGCATAGCAATTATATATTTAATTTTGCAAATAAATGCACATACACAATTGATTATTTGTATTGTTCACTGAATGTAAACAAGTAGGAGACATTTAGTAAACAATAAAAATATTCAATTTTTTATGTTCATTTACTTGCAGAATTAAAGATATCATTGCTATTATGAATAAGTGTTAATAATTATACAATACTTAATATATTTCCTATGTTTTATTTGAATTTGATTTGTGGATTCTTTAACAATTCTACCAGTATGTCGGTTATGTATCTTCAAATGATGGCACGATTAGTAAATAACGAAATGGAATGGTGTGGGATAAAAGATAATGGTATAATTTTAGGTTTTATCCTGTATTTATTAGAAAAATTACAACAGCCATAGAAAATCTCAGTAAAATTGGAACAACAGTCCTTAAAAATGCAAAAATTTGTGTAGAATTTACCGCGACGTTTGATAGAGGAAGGTAATATGAATGAAGTTGTACTGCCCTAAGTTCTGTGGGAATGGATAGAGTAAGCGTAGGTCTCAATAACTACCGAAGAAATAATTTCATAAAATTCTCTACACTTGCTTCATTTCCCTCTAATTACTTCTACTTACTGCAGCACCGATTCAAGCAATTAAGAACAAGGAGACAAGTTTCGTTCGACTGAATTCATCAAGGTACCTCTTCGGCCGCAATTCAGTCTACGCCGTTCTGTACAGTAAGTGTGACAACCGAGTATTACACTCGGAACGTGAAAAGAGCAGATTCTTCCGAAACGTTGGTACTTAATCTCTGAAACAGAACATTTTCACAGTTCAGAAGACAGTAATTTTACCTGTCCAGCGAAAGGGTTGTATGGCGCCAGTCTTCACAAAACTTCACCCTTGCTCTGAAAGTGAAGTCAAAGAATTAAAGAACTATGAAACTTTCTCGGACGATACGCCTGACGTATAATGAATAACAGGTCCATAACATCGAGAATAATGCAAAGGGCAAGGTTGGCTTGAAGAACAGTGGATGTTAGGACTTAGGCGTGGAAGGTAAGATATTTTTAAAACTGTCACAAAGAAATATTTTGTCAAAGCGTACGCTGGGTTCATCTGGCTCACTTTATTTTAGGATGTCGGACTGATATAAATTCTCGTTTTCCATGAAAGCCACCGAATTTCACCAGCAGACTGGCGTATATCAGCTTCTGTAGTACGAGCTTGTACTATAGAGGTAGTAGGGATTTCGACCTACAGGAGCACCACTAAGTTTGTACAACAAGATCTTGTTTTAGGTCTCCAGTATAATGATCACAGAAACATCTGTATGAGTTTTGGAGACGATACGTAAAAACGTAAACTCAATGAAAATAAAAATAAAGGTAAAGTAAGTCAAAACACAACTAGATTTATTGGATGTTAATGAACGACATGTTTCGGCCTACTTGGCCATCATCAGGTTGCAAAGTTCTACGAGACTAAGTATATTGTGGCGGATGTTGAGATCTCATCTCATGATGAGATCTCAACATCCGCCACACACACAACAATACTTAGTCTCGTAGAACTTTGCAATCTGATGATGACCAAGTAGGCCGAAACATGTCGTTCATTAACATCCGATAAATCTAGTGTGTTTTGACTTACTTTACCTTTACTTTTATTATTGCTGTTACATACACAACGGGGATGTCTCGATTACAGAACGTAAACTCACTTTATGTAATTTGTTACAATTAGGCCTAGAAAGGTGTTATAATAAACCTAAGTTAAGGGGCGTGTGGAAGAAAGAATGTGATTGTGAAATTTATGACGTATGAGAAACGTATAAATAACGTTAAATGCGTGGCCCTTCCCAGAATGAAATAAAGAGAGAAGAAAATAAGTAGGAGTTTGTATTGAGAGAAACTGCATAGTTACTGCAGTCGGGAGGGCGTGAGAGAATTTTACTTCTAAAATTTCGTAAGAAGAGCCGTTTGTCCTTCTGGAAAAGACAGACTGGAGGCTAGGTAAATCAGTGAGTACTGAACGAGGGAAGGTAATGAATAAGCAACACGGTAGGTAAGATGAGCCTCTCCGCTGCATTTTGAATTTGTTATTTATAGGGCCACATTAAGATGGTATTTTGAAAACGTAGGTCGTACTGCTTTTTTTTCTGGGGGGGGGGGTAAATTTTGAAGTTTTTGTTTGAGAGCTGCAGTACAACGTAGACTGTGTGCACCAATCGAGCGTTTGTTCTTGGACGGCTTAACTCCAAAAATATTGGTCTTTTTGGCAAGTCACGTGGTTATAAGACTGCAGTCTGGACAACTAGCGGCAGGCGGTACGTTTGAAGTTGCTTTGTTATTAAAAAACCCGCAAAGCTTCTGGTTTTCGTGTCCGTCTCTTTGGATGAGCAGTGAAACATTAACTGTAAAGAGAGTGGTGATTAAAGAGTTAAAAATGGTGTAACGTTTAAATGTGATAATGGCCTCTTCAGAGTTCCGTTGCACATCCAGTTACAGTGTGCCAAGTAACTGAACTTGAGATTCCTTCTTATTCTTCAGTTTCCTTTCTAAGTCCAACCACTCTGCATATGATAGTGTGTCCGTCTTTGCAAGTGTTTCCCTGAAGAGTATAAAATATTTGATTCTTATCTCACAGAGAACAGCATGACTTGCGTTATAAAAACAATCATGAAATGCATTTTAGGGGGGGGGGAAATTGTTTATTATGACAATTATATTTAACATAACAATAAAGGTTTTGAGCAAAATGTAGAGTTTTTAGACACGTCCGCAAAATTGTCAAAAGCGACTATTATCTTCGTCATGCCTGCCTGCCTGCATCTTTCCAAATGGAACAACTCGACTACAACGGGACAAATTTTCATGAAATTTCAAGTTTCGTGAAAATCTGACAGGAATAACGGGCACTTGACAGTAGACCCATTTTCATTTATAAAAGTAAGTCGTTGAATTCTTCATAGGATGAGAAATTTTTTAAGGCAAACTGTGTTGAAAAAGTCGAAACAAGAATTTTATATGCAGTGACTTTTTCCGATAATCGTAACGTTTAAGAGATAATGTTGAAAAATATGGTAGAGCCGGACACGCCACAGATGACAAATTATGGTGCATGCGCTTCTCGTGCTGGATAACTAGAGCTACACACACACACACACACAATTACACACACAATCACACACACACTCACACACACACACACACGCTCACACACACACACACACTCACACACACACTCACACACACACACACACCCACACACACACACACTCACACACACACACACTCACACACTCACACACACTCACACACATGCACATTTACTTATATCGTGCCAAAGGAACTTATTAATCCAACTGCTGGTAGAAAAATTTTGAGTTCTTAGTAAAGAATTTGGTTTGGAAAAAAGTTAAAAAATAAATGGGACCCATATTTTGACAGCTTGTCAACATAACGCGGGGTAGAATCGTAAAAAAAGATTTATAATTGATCCTTTTCAAATACTGCAAAATGTGTATATTTGCAGAGGACGCTGTGAATCAAAATTGCATGCAAGAGGAAGGTGAAATTTGTCTCTCATTTTAGTGGAAAAGAATATTCCGATGTTGCTGCAAACCGTATTTCTTAGGAGGATATTTGAGCCCAAAATAAAGGAAATACTGTTGTTTTTAGATCAAGGAAAATGAATTGACGGGGCATGTTGAGCGACTGGGGCAGAAAAAATGCTTTAAAATGTTTGTTGGAAAACATGAAGGAAAGAGACATCTTGTAAGACATAAGCGTAGATGGCAGGATATTACAATGTAACTGTATTGTATAAATAGAATGGGATGGCGTGAGTGGCTTCATCTGGTTGAGGACAGGGAGAAGCTGCCGTCTGTTCTGAACACGGCAATGAAAACCTGGCTTTCTTAATATGCCAAGAATTTCTTGCAGAGATTAGCAAATAATAGCTTTTGTATAGAGAGCCTGCTCAATAGAATTTGGTATGGTAATATCGCAAAATTTGTGTCTAATTTTCTGGTTACCTCTCGCTTTCCTTAGAAGCGTGTGAGAGTAGGGAACGCAAAGTCTAACAAACACACGTCTTCGTTCACAGCACTACTGACTTAACGCACTACCGTACCGAGCATCCTGTACTTCCATTGCGTTACTTACTTACTTACTTACTTACTTACTTACTCCATAGTGCAGAGTCCTTCTTGAGAAGCTAACTGGTTTGCAGCTAGTCAAGAAATTCCCCGCATTTCACTGAACCCGAAGGTTCATTACCCCACTCACAAACGTCCGCCACCTGTCTCTATCCTGGGCCAGCCCAATCCAGTCCATATACCCACATCCCACCTCCCTTGAGATCCATTCTAATATTATCCACCCATCCACGCCTAGGTCTCCCCAGTGGTCTCTTACCCTCCGGTTTCCCCACCAAGTCCCTCTACAACCCCTCTACTCACCCATACGCGCACATGCCCAGCCCTTCTCATTCTTCTCGATTTTATCACCTGAAATATTTAGGGTGAGGAGTACAAATCATTTAGCTCCTCGTTATGCATTCTCCTCCATTACCCCGTTACCTCGTCCCTTCTAGGTCCAAATATTCTCCTCAACACAATGTTCTCAGACACCCTCAATTTTCTTTCCTCCCTCAATGTCAACGACCAAGTTTCACACCCATAAAAAACAACAGGCAAAATTGTATCCATTGCGTTACTACTGACTCCAATTAAGTTAAAAACGTCTTACCGAAACCTTTGTTTAAAACTTACAATCTCACGATTGTTACATGCTGACCAGTTTGCATAAATATTTATCACACATGCTGTAAGTCTACTGAATATAAAAGAGACATTTTAAAACTTGTTAAGGCTGTTTGCTTACTTGTCAGACTTTCAGCTGTTCGTTCCGAGTCAATGCCTTTGCGTGCTTTATGAAATAACCTGACCTTGTGCAACTTACATGTAGTTTACAAGTCTACTTTAAATTTTTAATGACACTTCGATTATATTTAGAAATTTTATCCCTAGTTGTACGGTCGGACACGTGAGAGACTGCTACTGCAGGCAATAATCACAAACACCTCTCTGTGTTGATAATTATCCTAAACTTGTACACCAAATTACTTGTCAAGCTGCAGCACTGGGAATTGGATTACTTCCCCTGTTAACTATTGTGATTAGTTGTCGCGCCACTGGGTTAACGCCCTCATTAATAAAGAGTGTGGATGCGATGTGTCTTGAGTGAGATTAGAAACACCAATTAATATAGCGTCCCAGAACGATGCTTGTTATCTGGTAATTGAAGCGACGCTACGTTTCTAATCTATACACACATACGAAGGTTCATAGATCAAATACAAACTGTCTAAAAGACAGGCTGATTAGATGACTAACTGTATATTTCAGGCACTACGAATCAACTGACTGATTGACTGACTGACCGCTTATCCGGTTCCATAAATAATTTGGCCAAATATTTATCGTATGATAATAAATTTTGTTGTGTTTTCCCTAACCAGAAGGGCTCTATTCTTTGTAACTGCCTCAATACGCCTCCGTCAGCATGATATATAAAAACAGGAAGAAACATTATTGATATATTTGGAGAATTTCATGCAGCTGTCAAAGAGAAGTGTCTCTATTCGAGATGAAAATTATCACCAAGTCACTTTGGATTCTTCTATCTGAAGAACTCCTTACATATGCTTGCAGTCACAACATTATTCTAGGTAACTTGAGGGCTGTTTGACCGTGCATCTTCCTCATGAAATAAAGTGAAATGCTAACTGGATGCAACTAGGGAATTTTATTGACGTATACTTAGCTCGACATGTTTCAGGTAGATATGTCCATCATCAGGAGCATTAGATGTTGAGTTGCAGCATATGGTTTTCTGCACCGAGTTTGTGGATGGGTGGTGGTCTTGAGAGCCGCTGTGGATTTCGTGTTTACTCTGCGGATTGTCCGCACCATAAACACTCTACATGGCAGCTACCTCCCTGCTACGTGGCCAAGCTAGCTTGGCCACGTAGCAGGGAGGTAGCTGCACAGTACCGGAGGCTGTAGTTACAGTTTTGTGTACACCTGATAATGGGTGTGTTTGAAACCCGAAACATGTAGAGTGAACTTGCAGAATAATAAATTGACTATTTTATGATACATCTCTTTGGACAATTAGATTTTCTGAGTAGCAGTGGGTCTGGAACGGGGTCCACTCAGCCTCGTGAGGTCAATTGAGGAGCTACTTGAATGAAAAAAGTAGCGGCTCCAGGTCTAGAAAACAGAGATTAACGGCTGT
>Ga0131853_10004772_pt1 | contig 24329 bp, 13 predicted proteins | sample TergutLab28metaG_FD_92764 | JGI IMG/M metagenome (GOLD analysis project Ga0131853, IMG submission 92764) | Labiotermes labralis P1 segment gut microbial communities from Petit-Saut dam, French Guiana - Lab288 P1 (version 2) (version 2) | ecosystem: Host-associated > Arthropoda: Insects >...
TCTTCTCTTTTATAATGTAGTTCTAATTTTGTTCACACTTAGGGTAGTGGCATGACTAAAAGTACTGCAGTAAATCAAATAATCAGGTATTCACAGCAAGTAGAAGAAGAAAATGAAAAAGAAAAAGAAGAAAATAACAGCAGCAACAACAATAACAACAACAACAACCAACAACAGCAGCAGCAGCAGCAACAACAACAACAAGAGGTGAAGGAGGATAAGGAGAAAAATAAGAACTGAACTCCTTCTCATTCATATGCATAAACAATGAATTCAGTTCCATGCAGTCCATTCTGCCTGCATTATTCAGCCAGTTTCCGTTTGTAAATTGTATCAATAAATACTACATGAATTAAAAGGTTTACACAACTTTGCTAACAGATAAGTCACAGGACAACATATATAGACTGTTTCAACACTTTCTGTCATTAATTCAGGAGGTGATTCATGAGGTAATTTTAAGTGAAAAGAGTTAAATCAAGATAGGCCTAATTCTAAATGTTTACAGATGTAGGAGGTAGGGGAATTTTAAGATGATCAACATGATGAACACCGTTATTATAACAATAATTTCCACTTATGGTTGAACATAATTTTACATAGCCTAAATTCTGTAAATGGATGACTTCCACTGCTGTAACAGTTGTTCAAAATGTCAACCTTCAGCTTCAAAGTGCATTTGCACCCATTTTACAGGAACATGTGTAACATTAAGAAGACTATCCTTTTCTTCATGTGTCCACATTGCCTTCATAAATAAGATATGTAATGCAACCACACACACACAAATTCAGGGCAGTGATGGTCCTGCAATCATGATGGTCGATTCTGCAGAACCCCATGACCAGTATAGCAACAAGGGAAGTGCAGTAAAAGTCAACTCCTCACAAGAGTGTTTGAAACAAAATTATTGTATTTCATTTTAAAAGAAGAAGAAACATAAAAGGCTTTGAAAATTATTAATGTAGTAGACTTTTAAAGTGGTGTTAGTATAATTCTTTGTGTATATGTGCATGTGTATGTTTGTTGATTTTAAACATGTGTCTGGACTCTACCTTCCAGTACACTAAATATTCCTGAGGTACAATGGAGTTACATTGAATATACTATGAACTAGTCATAAGGTAACAAATAAGGTCATAAAGGACACCAGCTACGTATGTGCAAAAATGCATAAATGTGTTGTGATGTGATGTAATGTAATGTGATGTGTACATGTGTACATTGCATATGTGTAATCATTGAGTATACAGAGCAGTTCACAAGTAAGTTAGTCAGTTAGTAAAATTTCATGCATTATAATTCAACAGGTTGAATTACAATGCATGAAATGGAGAATGTGAAACAAGTATATTTCTTTACTACTAGTTTAAAAAAACTCTTGGAAATGAGATCATCCAAGATTAGTGTACCACACACAATGCTGTGAAAATATTTTACAAATTGACTAGCTTAAGTCCATGTCTGCATCAAAATTATGGCCAGAATGGATTCAGTTAACTGACTTCTAAGCTTCTCTGTACTGTCACCCAGCCCCACCATTACAGATGAGCTCAGCCATTTGTATTTAATTGTGATATAATTATATTTATGTGGTCATTTTATATATATATATATATATATATATATATATATATATAATATATATATGGTGAACTAGGCATTTGATGAAAAATGAGCTCTGAAATGTGTATTTAATTGTAATATATATAAATATGTATAGTCTAAAAATGTGATTTTTTTTTAATTATGAGTCCTGACTCTAATATAATGGAATATGGAGTGAAATCTAGTCAAAAAATATGTACACACAGAACAAACAATAATCTGTAATTGTAAATGTCTGTATAATAATATAAATAATTATAGTCCAGTAATTCATTTAAGGTAAACTCAATTCATGCAACATACCAAAGTAGAGTAGTCTGTACAGTTTGTGTGCTTGCATGTGTTTCAAGTGTATGTGTGCTAGTTTTTCTGATCATGCATATGTAAGTTAAGTGATGTCCAATACATTTCAAGAGTAGACTCTCAATTATTCATACACATGTAGCCAAAATGGAGCATGATTATCTTGAAACCTCTTGAGGAACTGCTGTAAAGTATAAGCAGCTCATAAGAGTGACACAGCTCACATCTTTCACAGAAGACCTCCTCACACACGTCTTGCTGATCTGACTGGACCATGAGCAGTTCTGTCACTCTTCTCTACACAGTGGATGTTAAGTGATGTTAGGGTTAGAACAAGGCAGACATTTGGTGGTGAATAACACTTCTTGAAGGCAATTAAGGAGAAAATTTTAAGAGGGGCTAGAATGATAAACTGAAGGGCAGAGTCCACAGTATGAAAAGTTGTGTCACTCAGGCACCTAAGGAGATGACATTCAAACATTTTCAAGTAATAATACTGTGTATACCTAGACTAGAGGGATATATAAAAGTGCTGTTAATCCACAAATCAGCAGTTCTCTCACGGATCAGACTTGACATTTTAACTGCAGTGAAAATTCATATTTTAATCTTTTTGGTTATGTGTATTTGTTGTATTGGCATATGTGGGTTTCACTGCAAATTCTGTCACTATCATCAACTGCAAAAATGGAGGTAGAACATACCTCCCAAAAACCTCATTTCCCAGCCTGTAACAGATTGTCATAAGCCAGAAGTCCATACTACTCTCATGGACAATTGAGAGTCTACTGTAATTAAAAAACTGCAAATATTAATATTTTTTAACCCAGCAATTTAATGCCCATTCTAAACCACTTACGCTAGAATCATTGTATTTATTTTATACTCCTTGCCTTTTATGCCTCCACTGAATCTGTAATCTAATGGCATATATTACACGTGTAAGGTGGGCATAAAGAAGTTATACTTAACTGAAGCACATAAAAACTTACACATCAATATATATGAATAAATAACACATCACCATAATACCAAATTTCATACTTTAGCATTTACAATATTCAGAATATCCCAGGTTCAAATTTGGACCTACAGTCCATTTAACCTGATTAAAACACTTTGTTGTCTTTCTCAGTCACTTCAGGAAAATGCTGAAGAGTGTGACTACTTCCATAAATTTTCCATCTAATCCAACATTCACATTTATACTGCCATTTGCACTGTATAATCTGTGTGGTTGAAAAAGTGTCATAAAATAAGAAAAGAACCACTTGCTTAGTCACAAAGAGTTGCAATGGCTACAAAAGTACTTTGGAGTGGTCGTATGCCATAGAAATATACACATATTTACCGTTTTCATACTGTTTTTTTATGTTTCTGCAAATGGTAGCCAATGTTGAAAGGTCATTTACAAATTTAAAGTAACAAAATTCTACAAGAGAAGCATGACTGGCCAAACCCAGCTAAATGATCTTGCTATTTCTGCTACTGAGCACAAAAAGTAGTCAACATGGGCATTAAAGAACCTACCAGTGATACTGCAAACGCAGAGGCACAGAAGATAGGACCTAACTGACAGGTTCCTTGGAATAAAGCACATGTTCATATTTTCTGAAAACTGAGTTCTTGTAACCACTTGTAGTGTTTTGTGGTGGACACATTCATGTAAACTCAATCGAACAAAAATCCATCGGCGTGATATTTCGTACATCCCGCTCAGGCAGTGACATGCGGTACAGTTGCCATCATAATTTGAGTCTTTTTCTTTCCACATATTTGCGCATTCATGGCGTTTCTCTGTCTTCCATTCATTACAATCAATCACACCGCATTTATATTAACCGAAAACAAAAATACATTTGCCTAATTTCAAATTAAAACATTAATTAAACTACATTAATTTTCCCACGTGCGAGGCTAGCTAGCTAGCTTTTCTACTAAGGATGGACGAGTCAACTTCTAAAAAATTAGCACAGATAATTCATAATCATTCCATGTGAAAGATCTAACAAACAGCTTTTTATGTTGCCATACTATTATGTGAGACGTCCTAGTTTTCATCTCCCTGGTAAAATGGCATTGTCATTATATTCCTATACAATATTTCTTTTCAAATCACAATGTGCATCAATCTCTTGCCAATTACTTGGGTTACATTCCTGAAAAACAGTGTGGTTGGCGAGAACTTTGATGTTAAAAGGACTGTGGTCACTACTAACACCGAGTCTTAATTTGCTTGTTCTTTACTAAACACAAAAACTTTCATAAGTAATAACACATTAAAAAATAAATTATGCATAAAATATAAAACAACACAAAAAATAACCCTGTGGTAACCTGAGGCTAGAAAACTGATTCCTGATTTCAACACAGCCCTGTCACAAGGAAATGTGGATCTCACAGAACAGAAATCGTGGATTTTTTCCTGTTATTCACAAATAAAGACAGTGGAAATTCAACACACACCGCTGTGGCTGTAAAACTAAATAAGAATGGAAAACTGGGGAGACTTGGAATTCTTGACTGGTGACACTATGGTTTTATGAGGCAATGCTATTTTGGACATCTTTATATAAAGTAAAAATAAATTTGCTTAAAGTTCAGTTTTTCAATTTGTAAAAAATCGCGGATGTTTAATACATATCCTCAAATTTGTAATGTCACTGTTAGGTTGTATTTCAATGGTTTTGTCTGCATTTGTGTCTACATAACCCAACAGAAAATTCAATAATATATATTTAGTGAGCACTCCTTATATTTAAATTAATCGTACATTTATTAATATTACAGCAATGTGATTGCTAAAATAAAAAATGTTCATCCTCCTTAATTTAGTTAAGAAACCAGAATAGGCAGGTAATGAATAAGGCAAAGTGAAGAACCATGCAGTTGTAAATGCAAGTGTGTACAACAGAGGTTTTATTTTCTCGTGTGTCATACTTGTGAATTGTATTATTCTAATGAACATTTGTCAGTTCTCTCGGACTTCATCTATCATCTAGAGTTGATAGAAGAATTGTGTTTTCAGACAGAGGCTCTATTTCCATTTTCAGGCAAACTTCTGCTCTCTTCGGCCCCTAGGTAGAAATACTCTCATTCCCCATACTTATCTTTACCTACAAGACCAACAAAGGAGGAATTTCTTTGTATTTTGTTTACCTTAGTGTGGAAAGTATGCCTTGTACATAAAAGGTAGCTGAATGACAAAATCCATTAAATGCCATGACTCACCATCATCAAACACTATAAATTTCATTTGTAAATACACAACAGTTGCATGTCATAATAGATACTTAAGTTAAATTTTATGCAAAAAAAATTATAATGTGACAAAGTCTAGATCCCTACAGCTGCAGAGGAGTAGGGACAGATCCTATTCTACCTTACAAATTAGTATAACAGTTAATGTATTTATGTGTATTAAATTAAAATTGTACATAACCAAATGTATGCAGTGTGTGTATATATACAACATATTCATATTCATTAATTATTTATTTTATAGTTTTTGTGCAATAACTGGAAAGTGCATCTAGCACCCTGTACATAGATATTTGCCTTTATGTTTTGCAATGTGTTGTATTTACATACAGTAATACCAGAAGGCAGGAATCAAGCAGCAGATATAAGTAGAAGAGAGTACTGTGGTTCAGATTAATACTGTCTACTGGTACATGACATGTGGTTTGGCAGATAGGCTTGATACCAAAGCCTGGGAGGAACCAGCTGCCTCCCTCTGCTGAGAAGAGTCTCTCTTTGACCCTGAAGAAAGAGGCAGCAAGTTCTTCTGTAACTCTGTAAATTATGTGCCTCCAAGAAACAAGGAGGTAGCAGGTTCTTCCAAAGTGTTGGTACCTGTCTATCAAACTACATAATATCATAATCCAGATGACTGAAATCTTAATACTCACTTACATAATAACCTCAAACCTCAGCATTATGCTTAAATGAGAGTTTTGTTTATATAGTGTCCTCAGTATATCAAGATCAGCTTTGTTAAGATACATAAACTTGATATAATTTTAAGGCATTTCTGTGCTAGTGACAAAAAAATATACAAGCACCTCGAACCAATAGCTGATGTCAAATTTAAGCCCCAGAGAAAACCGAAGATATTGGTATGTTGTTGTCTACAAGTTGGTCCAACACTTTGCACATACTTACACAGTCAAGCTGTATTCTGACATGTTTTGGTGGTGGCCACCACCATCATCATCAGGGAAGACAAAACCACCGACCAAAACAACCATGCAAACATTGCTATACTTCACGTCCCCCTTCAACACACAGCTGTTTATATCACACCTTCCATGTACATACTGGCATGGTTGGCTGTACCACTGGTACAGCTCATGGTGGTGGTGGGCACCTCCAAAACATGTCGGAATATAGCTTGACTATAAAAGTACGAGGGGGGACCCAAAAATAACTAAATTGTTTTTAATAGTATATTTATCTGAACATTTTCAAAATTTAATTACCCTCAAAATACACTCCTTGAGAATCAATACACTTATCCCACCGCTTTTTCCATTGTTCAAAACAGTTCTGGAACTCTTGCAAAGTGATAGCCTTCAGTGCCGCAGTCGTTTTCTCCATCACCTCCTCTACATTCTGAAAACCTGTAACACCATGATTCATCTCCTGTGATGATTTTGGACAGAAAGTCTGGATCAGTTTTCAGTTGATCTTTCATTTCACGGCACACATCCAAACGATTGGCTCTCTGATCCTCCGAGAGGAAGTGCAGAACGAATTTCGCAGCAACTCGTTTCATGTGAAGTTCTGTTAAAATTCGTTGACATTAGCTCCACGAAACTCCAGTCAATGCTTCCAATTCGTCGATTGTTCGACGACGATTAAACATTATCGCATCGCGAATTTTTTTAATATTTTCGTCGGTTCTGCTTGTTGAAGGACGCCCAGATCGCAGTTGGTCTTCAAGTGACATGTCACCACGTTTGAACCGAAAAAACCATTCGTAAACCCTTGATGGCTCAAAGCTTCTTCTTTAAAAGCCTCTCGAAGCATTGTGACCGTTTCTGCTGCTGTTTTCCCCAAAAGGAAACAAAACGTGATGCAAACACATTGTTCTTTTAAGTCTGCCATCGAAAAATTGACGCAAACAATGACAGAGGCTCAAGAAAAAAAATCACATGGACCCTACAGACCTTTCCTCAAGGACGCTGCTTGGCCAACTGATGCAGAGGGCAGTCAAGTACACACACCAAGCTGGAGCAGACGGCAGTACCGCCCCTCTCCCCTCCAGAAAAAAATTCTCGTTATTTTTGGGTCCCCCATTGTATAGCTTGACTGCATACACATGTGCACTGTGCTGGACCAACTTGCAAACAATAACTTGGTAGACATGCAAGGTGCACACAACATTGTGAAATATTGGTGTTTCATGTGACAATTGTGCACATTCGTGAGTTCATAAAACAGGAAATGTAGTTTTTAAACAGATAATATTCTTGTATGTGCTTAGTGAAATAGGTGATTGCTTAGGACAAATAGTGTTCCCATCTGGTGCTATACCACAATCAACAGCCTTTGAAATTACCCTAACAAGGAACAAAAAACATCGCTGGATTACTTCCACAAAGTCCCCTTGCTTCAGGTCAGTGAGCCTGGGCTCACACCATGGGAGTCAAGAGTGCAAAGTCATGTGATTCTGCTTACTGTTACTCATTCTATCCTGTACAATCTGTACTTACTTGGACTGTTGGTGAGACCTGTGCTTAATGTTCTGATGCAAAATGACAGGGACTATATGGAAGTAATTCTAATAAAACAACACACTTCAGTTCCAAGCAAAGGAATACAAATTTTTTTTTTTTGACAGAAGCCCAATTTTATGAGATCTGAGGCTAGTGGTGAAGGTTTAAATCAAGGTCTTCTGACCTGTTTCAGAAACACTGTCTGCCTTCATTGGCAGGTTTCTCCAAAACAATGGTACCCACCAACAAGAACACATCTAACACCCTCACTGCTATGAAAACTTCAAGACTCACAAATAGAGTAACAGAATTAGTGGCATGGATTGATTCTGTTATAAGAACAAATTTTGCTACCCATTCTTGTAGTTAGCTCTTGGGTTTCTTCATAATTTAAACATGCCTGTAGAATTCTCCATTAACAAACCACTGTTTCACCTTAAATGCTATGGTAATAAAATTTAATTACTGAATACAGACATTTCAGCATCATCTGAGTTTGTAAATTATACACAAGTCTCCATTCATTATAAAATTCTACACAAAAGTCAGAAATGTGTTTACAACACAGTTTCTCTACTAATATTGAATCATGATATCCTCTTAGGATAACACTGTAGTACTGTAACATATATATAAAGATGCTTAACAGCAAGAATTACCTTCATTCAGCTACTAGTTTCTTTATAGTAGTGGCATGTTGGTTTATCCTATGTATTGGTAAACATCAGATCTCTTTTAATGTATACCAATTTTTTAATCACCTTTTAAACTTCTTGTGCAGTTTCATTCAGTCCCTTAAAAATGAAAAAATGGTAGTATAGTGTTTGCTGCATAATATAAAATTACATATTATATATCAATCACAAATAAACATTAAATAAAATTTTGAGGTTTCATGGTGAATGGATGCTGTGAAGTTTTTTCAGATAACAAACCAAGAGAAAATGGAGTAAATATCGAACATTTTGGATACTGTCTCCATTATCATTAGGATATGTGATGAATGACGTGATTTCTAATTGTACTTCTACACATCATATACTGATACTGGAGACAGAAACAGTCTCAGAAACATTGTCTAATAAAGTACTTTTCACATGGTAGATCATTCCAGATTACTCATCATGATTTTACAAGACAAACATTATGTGCTAACAGTACGAAAGTTATGTCATAGTGAAATGAAGAAGGAGTTAGTAAATAAGTTTATAGACATAGTAACAACAAAAGCAAGCATTATGTTTTTTTTCCAAAATTTGCTTTTTTAGTGGCAGAAATGAATGAAGTTACAATTTCTTGTTGTAAAAGTTTACTGTCTGAACAGAAGACCTGGTGCTCTCTTCTGTTCTCAGTATATATGGTAAACATTACTTCATGTCAAATAAAATATGAATAAGTATTAGCAGAATTAGAACAAATTCACAGTGATAAAAGTGGCAGTGGCAGATTAACATCTTGCCCCATCCAATAGGATATGATGTAATTTGAGGAGATTTGATTTGAAATTGAACTAAATATTTTTATGAATGTCATTATGCATAAACTGTCCACATGTTTGTTTATCAAGTCTTTTAGTTGTAATTCAGTCATTTTTAACTATCACCTGTAGCTTAAGGAGTTGAAATGACACTTGTAACACATTTTTTCTTAATCATTCTAGTGAGCAGGAGATGTGGGTTTAATTGCCACCTATTACTTTTTTGGTTAGAGAACCAGTCTAGTGAGCAAGAATTGTGGGTTTAAATGATACCTGTAACATGATTAGATAACTAGCTAGTGAGTAAGAGATGTGGGTTTAAATGTGACCTGGAGTTTGTTTGGATAAAAACTAGAGTATCAGGCAGTATAGCTGGGTTTGTCACATGGCAATAAGTTAAAATGGAAGTAAAATTCAAAATTGTGATTTTCTGGGATGCAAAATCATGTGGCTTGGTAGATGGATACCAACAATTTACAGAAACCTCCTGTATCCTACTTCAGGGTACATTCTACCCACATTTCAGTAGACCATAATCTTTGTTCTCACTGCCATAAGAACCTCAAATCTCACAAAAAAAGGATAACATTTGAATGCACATTAAACTGTGAAACAAAGCTCAGTTGTTGTGTGATTATAAATTCAGACTTAACCAAGACTTTTGGGAAAAAGGAGCTACTGCATTATAAAATTTTATCCCATTGTTAGCAACTGACATGAATTTTAAACTGAAATTTTGTGTTTTACTGTGGTATGTAATGTATGTTCTCTAGTAACATATACTAGAGCGCAGTGTGTAAATCATTGCTCTAATTACAACTATGCCAAAATATTCAGGGCTGAATAAATTAGATTATGTACATATAAATATGTTTATGTTTCAGTATCTGAATCAAAATTACTGTGTTTGAACACATGAAATTTAAATCTTCTTTGAAAGAATCATTATAAATCTGTAAATACAACTAGCTGTATGTGTAAATATAATATTCAGTTCATGCTTTTCACATTCAGTGAACACAAAGCCATCACAGCAAGACTATGCAACTAGGAAATGTATTTTTAATAGATGTTTAGTTTAGCATATACTGTTAACTGCGTATATCTGAACTAAAACCTGAAATAACCACCGGGTACAAAGCCCCCACAAACTTAAATCGTAGAGACGAAGTACTGTAACAAATTTTGAAGTTCAGAAGATATAATCAGCTTTAAGTGAAAATTTGAAGTGGACAAGGCTTTGTAAGTTTTTTGTATTCCATGCCAATTTTACTCCAGCATTCTGGTTGCATAATGAATGTTTACAAATTCGTGATAAGTGAAAGAAAATTAACAATAAATTTGCCACAAATTGAAGCTGAATTATTCATTATGTGAGAGAATAATCTCACATGCTAAGATCCACATGAATTTGTATATATGATTAGATCTAAATTTAATAAGCACTCAGTCTTTTCAAGATAGTTTCTAGAAAATATCCTAAAACAGACCAAATACAGCAATTTATTTGTGCACAATAATGAATGCCCTAACAAAGTAAATAACTGCAAATAGATATACTAAGATATATATTTTATTGTATTCATCAACTTTAACAACTTTTAAAAAAAAACCTTGCACTTTATTGAAAATCTTTCACTAATCCTGGAGTCTAAATTCATAAACAGGAAACAGCTGTATGCTTCAGTATTTGGAGAATGCAGATCAGTATTACGGAGATTGTATCAGTCTGTCAGAACAATAAGGAAGAGACAAACTGCACTGACATATATAAAAAGTATTGTGACTATATAAATAATTTGGCATGTTTTACTTCCTTTTGGGCAAGAGTTTTCTTACAGTGCAGTTCTATGCAAAATGTGCACTTTTGAAAAGAGCCATGTCTTCATAAAAACAGTGTGGAAATTCATCTTATAGCCTTCTCTCACCAACACCACCACCCTATCCCCACCCCCACCCCCAAACACACACACACACACATACACATTTGATATCATCCCAGAACAGTGAATATCTCATTTACACTGCAGCACAAGCCTGAAATCACACACTTGTGGCCTCTTCTGCAACCTGAATTTAACAAGTGATATCTATGCATAAATAAAGATGTGTGTCATACCAAACACAGAACATGATGAAAACATGACAGTGAGTTAAATTACTTTAGTCAAGGCTTCAATATTAGTGTTTCTTTGCTTATGTATAGCTAACTACCAATTATGAGAGTTACATTCCTGACAAACATAGTCACTGACAAGACCAGAGCTTAAAGGAAACTGGAGTTAGCAGGAACATGGTCCCTGTTAACATTTACCAAAGCCAAACTGCACTGTCTTGTCCTTCACTGGACACCACATATACAGAACATGACTACCAATACCAGTAGCACATGTTCAGGTAACACACTAGTCAAACAAGTTATGAAGTGTACATAAAATATAACAGTTCTGGCTCATTCACGGTCATCACCTTTAAATTGTAAGATAATGAAGGCAAAATTTGATACTGTCTTACAAACAACGTAGAACTTCAGGGTGAATAAATTGTAACAAAATCAATCTTAGATGTGAGGTCACAGTGATATTGCTGAAGATTCGTGTCTGCTGGAGTGTTATGCCCTGCTGGGTGTAAATAGTTACAAACATTTTGAAGGGTTATAGTGCAGTCATCGTCAGGCTTAAACAGCCAAAAAGTCTGGACCGCAGTGCCTTCATCTTCAGGCTCTAGCAGTCCAATCTCTCCTTGGAATCCTAGATCCTGCACTGTAGGCAACTGTTTCACTAGCTGACATGGCACAACATCTCAGATGGCTTAAATCTTCAGAATCAATCCAGAAAAACCCAAGTCATGAGAAGGCACAACACAAAAGTCTCTTTCCTTTACTTACCTTGAAAAGAGCAAGACTTACATAAAAAGTACACTGCGCATAAAATGTGTCCTGTATTTCTCTTACAACTTTTATGAATAAATATTTAACAAATGTTTATTGTCCAAATATTTAACAACTTGTATGTGAGTTATGCTCAAGACATGTGTAGATGTGCATGTGGATCTTCAAACTGCCAATTATTGCTGTCTCAGTATAAAGTTGCTGTAAAACTCATCAATATCAAAATTAACAAAAATCAATTCAGTACCTCTCAGGCTGTTACATGTGGACAGATGGTAAAGCTAATAGATGAATTCTTGCAACATACTGTGAATATACCAGAATAAGAAGGGATTATATTTACTATTTACCTTTAAGACACAAGTGAGTGTCGAAAGTCCATAATGATGACTGTGGCACTGATGACAATGAAGGTGGTTGTGCCAATCTCCTTCTACAGAAGCCACCAATTATATTCATTCATACATGTCTAAAAATCCACGTATACAATAAACAAACACATAAGTTTGGAAAACTTGGTAGAAATGCACAGCTCATGATACCTGAAATATGTAGTTGGTAAGGTATTGCTGTATTAAGCAGACATTTGTAAATCTAAAAACTCCATTAAAAGTGTTTGGGTTACCGTAAGTGAATTTGCTGACACTGAAGTTGACATTTATAAACTGAAGAATACCGACTATTAAGTATAAGAATGACGTTCTTAACCAAATAAATGAATCAGTGACAAAATACGAGCTCAAAAAATCGTATCATTCCTTAGTGAGTGTTTTGTTTAGGTGTAATATAAAAAGTTTGAGCCTAAAGTACATATGTGTGGATAAATACAAAGCAACGATGTAATGTACATAAAATTACTATCTTTGTAGTAAATATTCCTCAAAATATGTTTCGTAATTTTTTTAATAAGTACAAGAAGATCCATCAGTCACACAACCATAATTGTGTAAGAGTAATACACATAAATTTCTTTTGTATTGAAAGATCTGATTGGAAGACATAAAGTAATTTTCACCAAACACATTTATAGCCTACTTAAGCTACAATGCAACTAATTAAGAGAAGCATATTTAATTATTCAGTTATTCTTTGCTGATGTATACTTTTTTTAAGTTTTTGGTTCTTTATTAACACACTTATAAAGACCATTTACAAAGTTTGCATGAGTGAAAAAAAGATAAAATATGAACAAAAAAACTCAATTTAAGCTCAATTACACAGCAAAATAACACAGTTTAGATTAACATAATCTGCTGATGAATACCTCCAGACGGCATTAGCAGCACAAACACATCTAAAAGAGGGCCAGTTATTGGAATAAAGACAGAACACATAAATAGTAACCATTTCAATAACTGAGAGAGAATATTTACAGCCTTATAAATCTTCTAAAAACACAACATCTAAATGGTGCCGTCTGGTACGTAAACTCTTAATATTTAAGTATTCTGATAAATCAGCATTCTTATGCTGGATAAACTGACATCTCTGCTGTGGCAAACATTGAATGCTCCTCTGTAAACATTCTGGTTTCTTTGTACCAAATAAATTAATTAAATTGTGGTTATATGAACTTCTGGACTTCTTTAGATGTATGTGTGTAAATTTCTATAAAATAAATACAAACAAGTTGTCTTGTGATAAAATGGTTAACATATTAAATATTCTAGGTGTATCAGATCATAACATTTACTGAAATATTGAATTGGTAAATGCTCGATTCACTACTGACTGCTCCATAGAAAGCTACCATATAATAAACATGACTAGTAACTACATAAAATTCACTGAGCGAACCTGTTCCCTGTAATCCCTGCACTTGAATGCATGAAAAGTACCCAGCAAGAATGCCTCCAACACAGATATGTACAAAGAGAAAGTAAGCAGTGGCAAATGAAGGAATTTTATGTTTCAGTACCTGTGATGTTTATTTGATATCAAAAATTAAATTTTACTCTAATTAAGGTTGTTGTGTGTGTTTTGTAAATTAAGAAAGAGTATTTACAGTGTCAAAGTTCAAAGTATAACTACAGCTTTGAATAGGATAAAATAAAGAAATTAAATAATAAATGCAGTACACCCCCTCCATGCTAATGTAATTAAATCCCAGGATAATGGTTTTGTTTTGTTGTGTGCAGCACCACATTATTTTTTAATGTTATAGCAGTATCAGGCAGTCACTTATGATAATTTAAGAAACAAGCATTTGTATTGTTTTAAAATGAGAGCTTTGGAAACACAATGCAGTAAATAGGTTGGAATGTGAATATGACATGTTGATTTGGTGTCTTTCCATAATAATATTGTGGATACTATTGAATTTATTTTTGTGACATTGTAATAAGGAATAGATACTTTATTTTTCTTATTATTTAATTACTTGTTTGTGAAGTATTTATTCTGAAGTGCAATAAATGTATCAGAGCTACTCAATATTAAAAAAATGTACATATGTTATACCTTGTTTAATTTTCCTTAACTTTAGAAAAAGGAATGTCAGGTAAGATGACAGGTGAGAACACAAAGGACAGACAGACAAATGGGCACAATAAATAAAACGTGCAAGTAACATCTTCCCACCACCACAATGTCAAACAACTGCATTCTCTTCTCCCCCATACATGCCCTGCCCATCTCATCTTGGTTTGATCACCCAATTGGTGAAGTGCACAAATCATGTAGCTCCAAACTATGCATATTTCTTCGGCCCCTGTTACTTCCTCCCTCATATGTCCGACCATCTTCATCAGCACCCTGCTCTAGAACACAGTCCACCTGTGTAGTCCACCTGTGTTCCTTACACATGAAACCAACTTCTACACCCATACAAAAACAACTGGAAAAATTATAGTTCAATTTTTTTTTTTTTTGACAAGTTTCTGGATTGCATGGTAGCAGTAATTCCCGAACTTAACCTGTTCGTAATTTTTCCTTGCGTGTAATTTTTGTCTGTGAAGTTCCCAAACATATGAACTTTACATTATCTTAATGTTGCTGTTATCTTCTATATTCTGTAGGCAGGACGTGAATATACACTTACTTTTCTCACTATTTACGTCTACACCATCTCTTGATAGCAACAATAATGCTTTTGCGTTCTTCTCTATAGTAGTTAAATTTGAATCAAATAAATTAATGTCACCAGCATAAACCAGAAGCTGATGTCTTCTATTTAGTTTCAAATACCTCCCGTTTTACATAGACCTTCCTAATCGCATGTTCTGAAGCACAGTTGAAAGGAAATGACAAAAAAATGCCTCCTTTTTTTTAGACAATTCTCAATACAAAATGTATCATTTCTTTGTCAATGTGGAATTTACTACAGATTCAACTGAAACACGTTTGAATCAATTCTAGCTAAATTTGTGATCCATGCTCGCGACCACAGATCTATCAAGACCACAGATTATCTACATTCTCATGACCTGTACGTGACCCCGTAGTACCAATGGGAGAACGGCTGAGTGCTTTAATCGTCGACCCGGGACAACTGTGTACACTGATAGTAGGTATTAATCCGTGCATGGGACCAGCTAACCGGCATTCCCTAATCCATGCCAAGGGCGAACATATGAAGTGTGTTAGATAATGTGGTTAGGTTGTAATTGTGTGTTTGAATGTAGTTAATCGTAACTGAAACTGCAGACTAGAAATGAATCAGGCAGATGTAACTAAACTGATGTCACGGCTTAGGATTAAGTATAAGCCTGTTAGAAGAAAACTGAAAAATCCTGAGGGTCCAGAAGGGAGGTCGAAAAAGATTAGGAAAACGCTGACTGCCCTTATCAAACACGAACGCATTGAGCTGAACTATAATCGAGCTGATGAAACTAGGGGTTATGCGGAACGCGTAAGTATTCGACCATTTATGTGATTTGTGTTTTCTTTGGTAATGTTATATCCGCAGGCATAATTTTTAGTAGTGGTTGAACTAATAACACCACGGGGCACTTTACTGTGCCAGTATGAAGTGTAACATGTTTGGCAATACCGACCTGAAATTTCTAAATAATAGCAAGTTAACAATAATGTAATTTTCATGTTATTTATTAAATATGGTATAATGTTAGGGGTCAATAACGGGCAAGTTTGACTAATAAAATATTTATATGAATACAGTTACGTAAAAGTCGGTGTATATTTTAACAAATGTGAAGGAAATTAGTTCAAGAGTTAGATCAAGAAGTTTCATGTGCTTCTGTAGTCCATTTTTCATGCCTACTCTTTTATGAACTCATATTATGAAGCAGTGACAAACAGTTTGTGGTCTGAGGTTTCCACATCATTGTGGATGAAGATTACAGGCATCTGGGATCTAACATCATGTTGGCTGTTAATTTGTTACCAGCGTTTTGTAGGAGCTTGGTGCCTCCATCTTCATGGTAGTCCACAAAGAATAAGTTTCCTCTGATTCATCCTACAACTGAAATTCAGTCAGTCAGTCCATCTTGATGCCAAGTCCTTTGGGGCTTTATGACCATATTTGTCTAGTTTTAAAATTTAGATTTACAGTCATGGGGTACCCTCTCAGATGAGAGAGCAAGACAGTTTTTTAACAGTGGTCGCAGTCTTGCCAGTTATACATATTTATAGTTGTGTTATTTTTCAGTGTTTAAACACCTTCACTGATATACAGTATGTAAATGACCTCTGTCAGTCCACACCTTGTAAAGCTGATCATGCCTTCTCTTGCTTAACATTTGCTACAGCAGCAGTTTAGTCACTTGAACAATCATAAATTTGACTTTCACCAAGTTTAAGCTTCCTCATTATTTGTGTTGGGTTTTGATTTGCTGTATGTTACAAAGATTTTTACTCTCATGATTTTGTATGGCTTCTGTCTGTTACCTGCTTAATTTTGAATTAAAATCATGCCACATGTAAATTGCCTATTGGCATATGCCTTGGAAAGTTGCCAGACATGAAGGAAACCTTGTTTTGCAGGTGCTGCAATTCCAACAGATAGGTGTGTGCCACAAATTTCTGGTTGGGACAGGCATACATCATTATAGACCTAATGAGTACTCTGTGGAAGGTTAATTTAATGTTAGCACATATTCACTCACTTTTTAGAAGGGCCTAATGGATGCTTTAAAGGCCTTGGGTTCAGTCATTTTTTTATGGATTCTTCATGTAATCCTTCTGTCATAGTTACACCACCATATTTCACATGGTTTACAAAGGGAGTGTAATAATATACTTATTATATGGATTTGCTAATAAATATATTAGGTAGTGTAAATATAGGTATTGTAAAATTGTGAAGTCTTTATTATTAGGGTTAGTGTGTTATGTTTCTATTTAATTTCTGAACATGAGATGTTGATGGATGTGATGGTGTGTGCCAGACTATGTTGTTATATCCCAAAGACAGTAACGTGCATAGTCATTGCCATGAGAACCATATATTTCATATGATATGATGCACTGATCATGTTACACATACTGCGTGACTAGGAGTTATGAAGGTTTGAAAGTACAATTTATGTCTGAAATGAGTTATGTCAGAATTTTGGAAAAGACTCTGTGGTTTGTTAAGAATTCTGTGTCATACAGTATGGAATTAATTTCATTCCCTGTTTCTTTGAGAGGGGGTTGATGACATGGCAGTAGAAGAGTGACATCAAGAAATAAAATTAGCCAATATTACATCATTATATTCCAGAAGTTGTGATCAGATGTAATTTGCATGAGCTACTATTTTTTATTGGCAGCTGATATCAGATGCTATCAGGTATGGGGACTGTCACCGTGCAACAATGGAACTGGCAGACTACTGGATATTGGAAAAGCAGTTGATACACAAGTTGTTCAAGGTGCTGGTACCGCGCTTTGAGAACTGTCCTGTTTCATATACTCAGATGTACCGAGCACCAAGACCCTGCCCTGGCATGTACTATAAAAGGGCAGTCCTTCAGCTTAGAGGTGAGATTTAGAAATTTTATTTGTTTCATTTTGTTTTCAATTATTTACCGCAAAAAAATGTGATATTGTGTGATCATTGTTTTGTATATGTATTTATTTATTTATTTATTTATTTATGATTTATGTGAAAATGCTTGCAGTAGCTCAATGTTGGATCATACAAATCCTGGTAAAAGTAAGGCAATAAGATTTATGAGAGCTCAGGTTAAAAATCCACTGAGTTACTCCCTTGGTAACCAAAAAATTCCAGAAGCAAACAGTTGTAAATACTTGGGAATAATCTTATGAAGCAATTTAAACTGGGTGGGCCAAGTAAATTACATAGCACAAAAAGCCTGGAAGGCACTTCACTTTGTAATGCCTGTTCTCAAAAAAGGAAATAGGAAAACAAAGAGTTTAGCCTACACGTCATTGGTACATCCTGTTCTTGAATATGGGGCTGCATGCTGGGATCCATGCAGAGAAGGACAGATAAATGCATTAGACTGAGTACAGACGAAAGCTGCTGCTCAACTTACTTATCATGTGAAGGATTTCTGACGGGGAAACCTTGGCTCATCGTAGGACGATAGCACACTTATGTGCACTTTTTAAAGCATAGTCTGGGGAACAGGCTTGGAAAGCTATGTGCATCAGGTTGCGAAGGCCTTACTATTTGATTGGGGTTGATCATGTTCAGAAAATTAGGGACAGGAAGCAAAGAAGAGATATTGGGAAGTATTCCTTTGTAATTAGAACCATTAAAAACTGAGAGAGTTAGGGACTTTCCCTTCTAAACCTAAAATGTTTAGAAAGATAGTTAGGAAAGCAGTTATAAATGGGTTGAAGTGAAAGGAATATAAGTGTGGCGAAAATTGTCTAAAAATGCAGCGAAGAGAAGTGAGGTCAAGTGTAGTAATGTGATTCTAAATTGGGTGTTTTCCATCCCGTTGTGTTAACGTATTATTAGTTGTAAAAAATTTTTATTATACCGTCGTTACACAACAGTGTGGTGCAGTTGTCTGTATTATTGCACTATCTACTAATCTACATGTTTCGGCCCTATAAGGCCATCATCAGGCTTGTATAATAGTGGTATTTTAGCCAAGGTACATTGGCAACAACACACATCGCACCAACAACCTCCCGGAACAACTGTGAGTTTTCATAACATAGCACATGAACTGAGACCCCAACTTAACAATTAACCAGGAACACACAGACAATCCAAGTGCCTAATGACATCGAACATCATACGATAAAAAAACTGAAAGTCACACAGTGATTAAACCCAAGTACGATGATAAACAATTGAAACCAGGGACCACAAGGAACCATTCCCACACACACACTCTAAACAAAACACTAAACGACTGACGCGTCAACAAAAAACATAAAAGCACCCAAGAAAAACGGCATTTTATACCAATTTTAGCATAGAATATGGTTTTAACAACACTGGAATTGTAAACCACGGGATCCCGTAGGTAATACTGCCATTGTACCTTGGTTAAAATACCACTATTATACAAGCCTGATGATGGCCTTATAGGGCCGAAACATGTAGCTTAGTAGATAGTGCAATAATACAGACAACTGCACCACATTGTTGTGTAATGACGGTATAATAAAAAAGTTTTACTACTTATAGTAGTGATGTGAGGTGAAATGGAGCAGTAGGAAATTCAAATGGGGTTAAGCCAGTAGTGAAGTGTAGTTGGGTGAAATTTAAGTGGGAAATGAAGTGTCAACAAGTGTAGTGAAGGTCATAGTACCACGGTGTCTATCATTATTAGGAGATAAGTAGATCATATAAGGTTTGCTGTTTTTTGGCTGTTTTGTTTATCACTTTTTTATATTCTTTTGGTTCTGTTTGTATATTGTATATATGGTTTATGTTTTGTATGCTTCTGTTTAATTTTGTACAAGTATCTCTTACGTATTTTTGTTGTTATGAATGTTCCATTCTGGGTATTCTGTTTCATTACATTGTTTTGTGTACTGTTTGTTTGTAAAAGTGTACTGTACTATTACCACCAGGTGTCAGCCGAATTGCAGTTAATAAATATATCAAATGGTAGGGTGATTAGGAAATAATGAGTTGCAAAGGATGTGAACAAAAGTGGTCATGGCCTAATTTTAGGTACTATCCTGGAATTTGTTTGGAGAGACTTAAGGCCCACAAAAATGCTCAGTTTGTATAACTCATCTTCGGTTGAGATTTGATCCCAGAGCCTCCCAAATATGAAGTGAGAGTGCCATATACTCAGATGTGCAGTTTGTTGATATCTGTGAAATAGAGTCAGTCCGTGTTTTATGTTCCCATGAACAGTGTTTTTCACTTTAATATTGACCAACTGAATGATCAAAGACTCAATGAATGTTGCCAAGACTTAGAATTAACATTGTTTTTACTGAAAGCTGATTGGATCTTCAACAGCCAGACTTTCCTATGTTTTAATTAATTCTTCATGGTAAAAAGTGCTTCATTCTACATTGTTTTGCTCTGTATTATCATTTCCATGACCATAACCTAAACATTAAACAAGGACTTCCAGTACTATTCAAATAGATAAAAACGTGTTAAGCATTGAATGTCCTGCTGTCAGTGTTGTCAACTTAAATGTGACAACAAGGACAGAGGATGTTAAGCTATTAGTAAGGGCTAAAGCAGTGTCTGTATCATTGAAGCATTTCTAAAAGTTTTTCTTTTTTTTTAATTGGGGTCTTAGGACTGTATTAGAGTGTACACACATGCAGTGTTTATTAGTGAGGGCTTGTTATTAGGACCCTTGGAGGGACAACAGTACTTTCACCTTTGTTTTGAGTTTGATGCTAAGAATAACATAAGTTGTATCTTTGTCTTTATATATCCACACTTTATATCATGCTAGTTCTGAACTATTCTGCCTCACAGCTTTCAAACCATGGAAGCTTGCTAGAGATGCAGAGCTTTCTGTGAGTCTAGACAAAAGTGTTGTGTTATAGATCGTAGTTTCTGCAATTTTTTTTGACATTCATGTTTTGTGGTGGAGTAAATGTTATGTGGAATTTATGATTACATATGAGGCAGGAATAAAAAAAATCTTCATTAAAATTTTATGCTTTATAAGACATTTAAAAAAAAGCAGTTTGATACGTTTATGAAGATCATGGCCTTCTGGGGTGTTATGCTCCTAGGATGTATTTTGCTAGATATCCACCAGCATTTTGGAAGAACATGCTGCCCTCATCTTCAAGTTAGAAGAATAAAAATGGAGGCAGGGAGTTTCTCTAGTACTTTGGTAAATCTTTGTCAAAACATACAGTGCCATATCCTGGAAGGCTAGTTTTCATATTCAGTGCTATGTGTATCTTAAATTTCACATGATACATTTAAGTCATTATGTTTTTTTGTGAAATTAACAAATTAAAGTTAAATCAAAACATTATACTGTGAAGAAGCAAACTAAGGTTTTATCATATTTTAGGCAACCCGTATCCACCATTGCTGCCAGACATGACTGCCAACAGAAACTTAATACACAATGTTTTACTGGATGAGGCTCACAAGGAATTCAGGGCACAGAAATATGCAGAGATTGCAAAGAAACTGGAAGGAGCTGATGACAATGTTACGAGGTCCTTGGATGATGGTGGTGAAGAATCCTCAAGTGCAGATAGCTGTGGTGAGAATGAGACTGATCTTTTAGGAGAGGCGCAGGCACAGCCACCAGGTGAAAAAGTGGCATAACCCAGCCAGAACATACAGTAATATGAGATCAATTGACTGGGTGAAGTTTGCCTGATAGGAAAGGGTTACAGCCCTGTAGAGAAGTGCATCAGAATTGTTGTCTTTGGTTATGGTACTGTCCATACAACTGCATTGCTTATGTATATATAAATATCAGAGTTGTGCTGAGTATGAGGTAGTTGTTTCTCACAAATCCTTCTTACTGCACAGTCATATTGTGATGGTTTATTTGGCACGTATATATATATATATATATATATATAAGGAATGTTCAATGAGTAAGGTTCCACACACACAAATGTTGATACACCTCTAACCCCTTGTAAGGTTCCCTAGCCTGTAACTTGTATTAATCAACCACTTTATTTCTTGGTAGAAGGTAGCACTACCACTGGTAGTAGGACTACAATACTACAGATGGTGCAGGTAAGTCAGATGTTATTCAGGGGATGCACTGATATGCTGTGGCAATGACAGTGAAAACTTGGTTTCATGAACAAGTTTGTAGTGCAATACAGATTTTGTTGGTACAGTATGTTCCTGCCATCTGAGTTCATCACCAGGTGACAGAGGTTTATGGTGACAGCGTAGTGAGAGTACAGCATGTCAGTAAATGGTGCCGAGAATTTGCAAACAGTTTAGTGATCATCTGCAATGATGATTGCACCAGTCACCATAGCAAATCAAGAACAGATGTGAATGCAAAATGGAGGAACTGATTTTGGAAAACCATTGAGTCACCATAGGAGGTCACTGATTTCACGATAATGAGGATGTGGAAGTGGCTCTGAATGGTTGAGAATGCAGTAGCCTGATTTATACTGTGTAAAATTTTTAAACTCATGCCAAGAAGGGAAAAATACATCATTGTAGTCAGGGATTGTATTGACAAGTGATGATACTTCAGTGGAATAAATTAGCTACATCTAACCTTGTAATAACTTCATATTTAATTCTTATGACCTAGAGAACATAACTCATTGAACATCTTTCATATTTGAGAAGAGCTATATGTTGAAGAAAGATGTGAAATTAAAGAAAAATTTGTGTGTGGTAAGATATTTATCACAAAAGAAAACACAACCTCTCTTTTCACCATCAAAATAACTCCCCCTTCCTCCCCCTTTGTGTGTTGGTATCAGTGGTATACCTACATGTCGTGTGTCATTCCTGTGCTTTACTGCGTGTAGTCACCAGGGTGATAGTTCAGCAGAACATTGCATTCATCATGTGGTTTACAGAGTTGAAATCCATTACAGGTATTTGGCATTATTTCTTTGGTGTGTTGAAGTCCCTGGAACATCCATGAATATGTACCTGTACATTGAACATGGTTGGTGCCTGTCTCATACAAGTCCATTCACAGAGCAAGCAGTCAGTAGCATTTATTCTGGTTTACAATCTGTAATGTTGAGCACATACAATTTACATTTACATGGATACAAATTGCAGTTGTGTGAGCTCATCAGATTGACAGACCATGACACAGGAAGATAGGACAAGGTTTCCTAACATCAGTATTCTGTTTTGATGAGGCAGCCTTTTGTAATAGTTTCATGAAGAGGCATAACTGCACAATTTGGTATAATGTGCCCATCATTAAACATCAAAGGAACACCCCAAAAATGACTGTATGGTGCAGCATAATGAGGGAAGGCACTGTTGAACATTTTTTTCTCTCTAAGCTGCTGTGATAAGTCATTCATATGTAGACCACAGTTGTCTGATGATGCATGGGTGCAGTTGGTGCACTGCTGCATTTTGGTCACATTGTCCATCAGTTTTTAGAAAAAACACTTAACTGAGCAATTGGAGTAACCTGGCATGTACTCTAGGGTCACCAAACCCGACCATTGCTTCTCCTTTTTGTGTGGCAGCATGTCAAATGTGTCTACCAATACGTGGTTTTTGACTTTCAAATGCTCTTTTACCACATCACAGAGGCAATTGCAGCAGTGCCATTCTATGCCTGAGTATACCACCATGACCATCACCACCAGTATAATGTCCATACCATAATCCACAATAATATAACTTATATTGCATAAATTTGCATCTCTGTTTCTTTATTTCTTACATGTTCATATAATATATATCCTGCAGCTGACTATGACAGTGTCATCTCTCAGCTATTGATCAAGACCATTCACACTGATATAAGACCATTTATACCACCATAATCTTACATAATTTTAACAATGGTTCCTTATTACTTGTTTTAAATGTTTGTCATCCCACACATATACGAAGGTGTATCCAAAAGTCCCAGGACAATGCTCATAACACGCAAGTCGCTTGTAGTTCACGATTTTCCCACTAGGATGTGTTGCGGTGGTGTCCTGTGAGTGAGTGTGCCGAGTGGCGTGGTTGGATGTGGAAGCGTTTGATTGTTGCACGTGTCTTTATGTGTGTATTGCATCAGCCGTCTGCGATTTTCTGATATCGGCGGTATGGCAGGGGTTGACGAACACAGGGTGTGCATCAAGCTCTGTGTGAGATTGGGTAAAACGGAAAGTGAAACTTTTGAAATGTTGAAACAGGCTCTTGGTGATTCGTGCATGAGCCATAGCCGAACTTTTGAGTGGTTTGGACGTTTCAAGAATGGCAGAACTTCGACTGCTAATGATGATCGATCAGGTCGGCCAAGCACGGCAACAACCCCCTCAAAAGTGGAACAGGTACAGGCGGCTGTCA
>Ga0131853_10004773_pt1 | contig 24329 bp, 22 predicted proteins | sample TergutLab28metaG_FD_92764 | JGI IMG/M metagenome (GOLD analysis project Ga0131853, IMG submission 92764) | Labiotermes labralis P1 segment gut microbial communities from Petit-Saut dam, French Guiana - Lab288 P1 (version 2) (version 2) | ecosystem: Host-associated > Arthropoda: Insects >...
AGGCTGAGTGGACCCCGTTCCAGACCCACTACTACTCAGAAAATCTGGTGGCGCCGGGGATCGAACCCGGGACCTCTGTATCTGTAGCCAGAAACTCTGACCACTAGACCACAGAGGCGGTCTTCCTATCAATGCTACTGAAACTAATTCATAATATAGGTAGATGTTATCTGATCTACTGTTAGCTATCAGTTCATATCCCTCTGGTAGAAGCATAGATATATTCCCTGATATATCCTGGAGGGTGGTAGGATTTATTAGGTTCGTAGGCAACTTGCCTTGCAACTCTGATTATACTGCATTAATTAAATCACCAACTTGTTGGATCATCTGTAACAGGGCAATTTCCAATTACCTGGCTTCTGTAAGTAATTCACTTTGGCCGTGAAGAGTATAGTTAAGCCGTATAACGTTTCGGGCAGTTTGTTGGAAACTCTAATAAGGCTGATTTACAATATCCTTGACTATAGAGGATAAATTCGCGATGGCGTTTGCATTAACTCTCGCCATGGTGTCCAATTTCTTAACATAAGTAACCTGATTCGTTAAGGTATGAACAATATCAGAGGTGCTAGTCTGTAAGCTGTCTAGTGTGTTGTATATCAGCCATTTTAAATCGTATGCAGCAAAGGCAATACCTATCCGTAAATAGTTGTTTTCGCACTGTGTTACGTTGTCTTGTAGTGTAACTCGGGCTCTTAATCGGGTGAGGGGTGGTTCCTCTCTCGTGGGTTGTAAAGCTCGTCTGGATCTCGGTGTTGTAGCAGGAGCAAAAGTGGGGTCACAACGTTCAGAGTTATGGATGTCCACTGTCTGGTTGTTAGGCTCGGGAGTGTCTAGAATTTGATCGGGCGGAATTGTTAATTCCGGTTCGTCTTGTTGCTGAGGGGGTTGCATTAACGGAAAGGGGCCAATTCTAATTTCGCCTTCCTCTTCGTCCTCTCGATCTGTGCGCGTCGGCAACTTTCTGCGAGTCCTCCTTTCGCGTTTCCGACTTGGTTTAATTTCATGTGTGTCGCAACAGTAGGCTCTTTTCAGCCTATTCACGTGAACAATTCGTTTTTTGTCACTGTGGTACTTCAGGTCAGAATTTTAGCAGTTATCTTAAACGAGCCAGGCCATGGAAAATGGAATTTTTGGACGTTCCTGGTTTTACGGCAGGGTTGTACAAATAAACCTGAATCTCCTGCCTCGAAGCTGCGCAACTTAGCGCGTCGATCTATAACCGCTTGTTATTTTTGTGCGCCTTTTGGTTGGCTTGTCTTACCGATTTATAAGCTAGCTTTAAGCTTGCTTCCAGTGACTTTAGGCGCTGATTGTTGTCAAGGGGTTTTGCTGAAATTTTCGCCTTTAGATCATCCTGGTTAGGTAGTTGCATTTCTGTCCCGTATAGGAGGTAAAAAGGGCTGTATCCAGTGATCGTACTCGGCGTAGCTCGGTAAGCCATTAGGAAAATAGGTGTTAGCGCGTCCCAATTTGTATTGGTGGCGTTAACATAGTGGGACAGCCCTGGATGCAAGGAACGGTGGAGCCGTTCCACCGTACCGTTGACTGGGGGGTGGTAGCTCGAGAGTAGTAATCCTGCAGCCATGGTCGGTCCCCCTAACGTGTAAAATAAGGTGAGCCGAGTTTGGTGCAAGAGTGGTCTAAGTCGAAAGATGTAGATGGGTGTAAGAATGGCATAAATGTAGGTTGCGAGCCGAGAGGGGTACGCGGTCCGTATAGGTAAGGTATGTCAAGGCACTACATATTCTTTAACTTCGTGGTAAACCTGAAGAAGTACCAGAGAAAAGAATTCGACATTTGAGCACGATATTAAAAAGGATCGGGAGGGTGGTGGTGGTGGTGGTGGTGGCATCCTCCCCCGTCCAGTTGGGTATCGTGGCTCTCCCCGAGGCCCTGTGCAAGAAGGTCCTAAGTGAGGTCTAGGCACTACACTTTCTTGAGCATAATATTAAAAAGGATCGGCGTTTGACTTTGATTAACCGAGGTAATTAGCAGGATGTCCGTCCCCGTCCAGCTTGGGTGTCCCCGGGTCCAGTGAAAGAAGGTCCTAAGTGCGGTCCGGGCACTACTCGTTCTTTAGCTTAATATTAAAAAGGATAGGCGTTTGACTTTGATTAACCGAGGTAATTAGCTGGTTGTCAGCCGCCGTCCACTTTGGTATTGTTGTCCTTCCGTTGCCCTCCCTATGCCCCGGCCCGTCTAAGAAGGTCGTAAGTGTGGTCTAGGCACTACTCTTTCATTAGCATAATAAAATAGAATTGGGGCCCTCTGCAGGAAGGTCCTAAGTACGGTCCAGGCACTACTCGTTCTTTAGTCTGGCCCCCTCCGTAGCCACCCCTACGCTAAGCCGCATGACCAACCGCCGGACAGATTGGTAATGGTGCTGCTATCGGTTTTAAATCAGGTTGGCAGCCGCCGTCCAGCTTGGTCCCGCCATGTGTGTGGGTGTGTGTGTAGCTCTAATTGTAGTGCAGGAAGGTCCTAAGTACGGTCCCGGCACTACTCTTTCAAGAGCTTCGGTGCCCCGCCCCTACGCCAAGCCCGCCCGTCCGTCGGCAGATTGGTAACACGTGACCTGCCACCGGACAGATTGGTAACATTTTAAAAGTTTGGGGGGGGGCGAGCGTGGTTGGGGTGGGGGTGGCGTTAAGTTTGGAAATAAAACGTACAACCGGGAGGGTAACAGCGTGCCGCCGTTACCGTGACGTAGGGTACGTATATGTTACAGTGATGCATGGACGCTGTACCTGTGAAGCAGTATAGGAAAAGGGATACAAGGTGCGAGCAAAACAGGCGTAAGGTAATTACATTATTATTATTATTATTATTATTATTATTATTATTATTAGCGAATCGAGGGTCGTGGATGCGAGTCCTGGAAGGAAAACAAATAATACACATCAAATGGTCTTTAATCTAGCAATGTATATATATAGGATAATTAGTATATTGCAGACGGAGGAGGAGGAGTGGCAACGGTATGACGCCGTGTGTTCTCTTCAGCTCCCTGTCTGGAAGGATGAGGCCTGTGAACTATCGGCGTCGTACTTCATATGCCAGTACTTTAAAAGGCCCACTACGTTCAACACTGCTAGCAGCGGGTAGGATATCCCTATTAATGGAAGAGTTCCTAATATGTTACATAACGTAATATAGCGTTGTTTGACCGTTTCGACGCGTGTGCTAGGGATGTCCGCGTCCGCTACAAGCAAGATTCGACGCAGGTTTTTAGGACGTTTCTTTCAGGTAGCAATGGCTAGCATTTTGTGCGCTGTCGGGGGATCATCCATAGCCAAGTGTAATTGATGATACCAAGTGGAATAATGAATCAATGGATCTCATCGTGTTAACAACCGTAGGATTTGTTTCCACGACCGTCGCATTGTCTCCTCCTCCACGTCCGGCTCAGGAGAAGGGTGGTGGAAGTCTGGATTCCCGATGCTGGTGACTGGGGCGATGCCAGGAACAGGCGAACTTCGTCGCCGACGACCTCCTCCTCCTCCCTCCACATTTCCTGCCCACGGTGCGTGACTAGTCCGTCAAACCGCTTCTGAAACAGAACAAAAGAACCTGACGTCAGCATCCGCTAGCAAATAAATAGGAGGGCGCTTGTACGTGACAGCAACAGTCGGTGCTGGAACCGAAAATAATACTCTGACTACTGAAGAAAGAAAAAATAGGACGTGACAGCAGGGGCTCGGGAACTGTAAGAATTTATTCTGACTAAAAATGAGGTAAGTGATAGAAGAGGTTTTGAGGGGGGGTGTCGATCCTAAAATAGGTGTGTTTCTTTTGTAAAGAGAACAACAAAACCATGGCTCGCAGATTCGAGATAGTGGACGCGAATACGAGACAGTACAGGCGGTATAATGCTGTAGGAAGGCAGCTCACTGTGCGTTTAGTACCTCCTTCAGATAATATGAATCCCGTAGCACATTTCCTAGCCAGTGTGAACGATCTCATTGAGCACGCGTTACGCGATGTAGACGATAGCGATATGGTGGGGATGACTATTCAAAATCAGGTGAACCTGAATGACAAGCCTATCGGAATCGGTTTCAAACGGAAAGATCAGTTATCCGCAGACGTGATATGGAGAGTCTTTGAAAAAGTCTCCCAGTCGAATTCTAGATTTAATGCCCTGGACACGTTAGTCGTAACCGTGCACTCGCTCAAGATGCCCGTAGGGTTTGGCAGATGTGCAATGAAGAGCAGGGGCAGACCGCTCTCCGTAATGGCGCACCTCAAGAGAAGTAACGTGGTAGTGAAAGCAGAGCAGAATTGTCAGCCCACGCCTTGGTAATAGCGATTTCGTGATTAGAGAATGATCCGAATTATAATTCGTATCGAAGAGGTTATAGAATACGTCCTGTAGTCCAAAACTTATGTAAGACGACTGGTATCGATCTGTCTAACGGTGCGGGGATTCCCGAATTAGTCAGATTCCAGCACCACTTTCGGGAGTATAAGATAGTTGTCTACCACGTTCTGAGTTGCGAAGATATAATGTTCGAAGAGCAGGTCGACTCGTCTAAGCGAATTAATCTACTTTATTATGATGTCGAAAGACACTATCACGTGATCGCTAAACTTACCGGTGTCATGGCTAGAAAGTACGTGTGTAAAGGGTGCAACAAGGCATGTACATTTGACGTCACGCACGTCTGCGACCAGACGTGTAGCGACTGCATGACCAGCACACCATGCGCATTCTCAGGCGTTCGAATCCCATGCGCCGAATGCAATAGGCTTTTTACAAGTCACACATGTTATGACAATCACAAACAGAGCACTAAACAAAAACGTTCCATATGTGAGCGTCAGAAGTGTTGCGCGACGTGTGGATGGGTCATGACGCATGGAAATCACAAATGTAATAAACAATTCTGTGACAACTGTAAGCAGAACAAAGAAATAGGTCACCTGTGCTCTATGAGACCGCTGAATGACGCGTTGCCCTCTGCAGGTGAAAAGGTACTGTACGTTTTCTACGATTACGAGACTACCTAAAATACCGAGTACACGGACGAGGCTACATTACACGTACCTAATCTTGTCTGCGTGCAGCAGTTCTGTTCACGGTGCGAGGACGTAGAAGACGGAGGAGACTGCGTGCGATGCAGTAAGAGAAAGCACTCCTTCTGGCAAGATCCTGTGGGAAACATGATTTCATATCTAACCGAACCGCGCCCCTGGGCCAATAAGATCGTCGCTATGGCACACAACGCCAAGGCGTTCGACCTTCATTTGGTCCTGAATAGGGCGTTCCAACTAAAATGGAAACGAGAAGTGATAATGAACGGTCTGAAGATAATGAGTATGAAGATGGAGCATTTGGTGTTTCTGGACAGCGTGTTCTTCCTCCCGTGCCTTCTGTATAAGCTGCCCGAGGCATTCGGTCTGTCGGCCTCGAAATCGTGGTACCCACACTATTTCAATGCTGAGGAAAACCTAGACTACGTAGGTCCCATCCCCGACGTCTCGTATTACGGTGTAAATGAGATGGGCGAGGAGGAGAGGAGCGAGTTTCTCGCGTGGTACGACGAAAGCCAGAAATCGGAGCCGATTTTCGACAACAGGCGCGTGCTGGAAAAAATACTGCCAAGATGACATCACAGTCTTAAGAGAGGCGTATACGTGATGCTCTATACGGGGGTCGAACTGAGGCCATGCGTCTACGCTACAAGGCACGGGAGAATGAGACCATTCAATATGTGGACGTCATGAGCCTCTACCCGTATATATGCAAGTATTTCAAGTTCCCCGTGTGTCATCCGGTCATTCACGTAGGCGATAAGTGTAAGGATAAAGAAGCATGACTACGTATGGACGGCCTGATCAAATGTTCGATCGTTCCGCCAGAGAATTTTTATCTCCCCGTCCTCCCTTTCACATGTAATAATAAGCTCATGTTTTGCCTGTGTAGAACGTGCGTCCTCACCTCCTCAAGTGCAGAATGTGTGCATACCCGAGATGAGGATCGTGCCCTCACCGACACAAGGGTAATGGACGAGGTGAGTTTGGCCGTTGAAAAGGGGTATAGGATACTCGAGATATATGAGGTGTACGAGTATCAGGTGATCCAATACAAACCCGAAATAGGCGAGGGAGGTCTTTTCATCGACTATATAAATAAGATTTTGAAACTGAAAGCGGAGGCTAGCGTGTATCCCGGCTGGGTCCACAGTCCCGAAGACGAGGATCGATATGTGGAATCGTTTTGGCAGAGTGAAGGGATACGGCTAGAGAAGGAAGCGAACAGGTATAACGCTGCCAAACGGGTTCTGGCCAAACTCTGTCTCAACTCCATGTGGGGGTAATTGACGGAGAGGAACGATCGGACTATGACCACAGTGATCATGGAACCGAGAGAACTGTATGGATTCCTGTCCACGCCCGGCGTCGAGGTGATGAACATTGCCTTTGCAAGCGATGACGTCGTCTGGATCTCGTGGAAGTATGGTGCAGAGGAAGACGTGCCTAGTCTGCGTAATACGAAAGAGGTAATAGGAGCTTACGTCACCGCCGGGGCAAAAACCATCTGTACCGCTATCCCGACCGTCTGCGAGAGATCGCGATTTCTTGTGACACGGACTCGGTGATTTACATTCAGCCGAGGGGCGAACGTTACTGATCGAAACGGGGGACAAATTGGGGGACATGACCTCCGAGTTGCGCCCGTCAGAAACAATTTCGGAATTTGTGAGTGGTGGGCCAAATAACTGCGCGTACAGAGTGCTGACCGGGGACGGTCGAGAAAAAACTGTGTATAAAGTGAGGGGCATACATAACCTTGATTTACAACGCGTCGAAAATAGTTAATTTCGAAGTCATCAGGGACACGATTTTGAGAGGGAACAAGGGGGATGAACCTACCGTCGTGAATGTACATACATAGAAAAAGATAAAACGTAAGAGGAAGGGGCGGAACCGTGTCTATTGTCACTGAAACCGAAGATAAGCTCATAGAATTTCATTTTTTAAGAGGCGGCGATTAGGTGACACTACGTCCGTCCCGTTTGGCTATAAATAGAGGGGAGGGTGGGAGAGAGTCGTGTCATAAATTGATCATCCATGAGTGATGATCTTAAATTCAAGCATCCGTTCTCATGTATAGTGAGCGGACCTAGCGGTTCGGGTAAAACGTCGTTCTGCTTACGTCTGCTACAGAACCTCGACGCCCTCTGCACCGAAAGACAATTGTCGGAGTTTTAATCTGGTGTAACGGCGAGAAGACCGCCGTTCCGGAGCGTCAGCAGTTGGTCTTAAACACCACATATCACGAGGGCGTACCGGAGAATTTTGGTGGTGGTGGCAGTGGCAAACCGTGCCTCGTGATCCTAGACGATCTGTTAAACGACGTCTATTCTAAGCAAGTGTGTTACTTGTTTACGAGAGGCAGCCATCACAGAAATATCAGCGTGATTTTGATTACGCAAAATCTGTTTCATCAGGGACGCTACTGTAGACACATTTCACTGAATGCCCATTATCTGGTCGCGGTGAAAAACGTCAGAGATAAGATGCAGTTTATGTACTTAGCCCAAAAAGTGTATCCCGAAGATAGTCTTGGGTTGTATAACGCCTACCTGGATGCGACACAACGACCCCACGGTTACCTAATCTTGGATCTGACACAAGACACGAATGACGGTCTGCGGTTTCTAACCAACATATTCCCGACAGAATATCCGCCGGTCGTCTACTCCGATATAGGCGATGAAGCGTGTGAGATCAAATTGCCACGCTCTTTATGTGCTCAAGACAGCCGAACCGAGATTACGTAAAGCCCTAATAACTAACTGTAACAAGGAACATGTGAACTGTATAAGCGAGTGTGTGTTAAATGTCCTGAACGGAAATATAAAATTGTCAGGTTGTAACACGCGCAAGCTAAAAAAACACAAGGCTGCGCTTCGCAAGTTCGCCGACAGGCACGTGTTACTCTCGTGCAAGAAGCGACTCATAGTACAGCGCGGGGGATTTCTACTGCCCCCACTGGGCGCCATACTGCCAAAGATCGGCAGCCTAATCTTTAGGTCCCCCGCGCGTACATAATAAACATTACGTAAGATGTACCTCGCCTCAGCCGATCACTACCATAGGGGGAAAAACGACGCGCCCTCTCTCTTCGCCTCGCGAGCGGAAGAAACGTAGTACTAGAGGCAGCAGCAGCAGACTTAAAAAACAAAAAGGGAATTTTGGGAATTAAGGGAATAATATTAGGTAGAGAGGTTAGTGATTGTAGAATTGTAAACAGTTAAGTGTTATGAGAAATATGAAGTGTGCTGAACTCTTATATATCAGTGCATGTAGTGCTGCATCCCATTCAGGGATACCTTTTGACAGAATTTATTTCTACTATTATTTGTTATCCAAAGCACTGTATTATGTGAAATTGTTAATGGCAAGTATAATATGCGTTTTGCTCATCTACATTAAATCTCATGTCCCTTTGTAGACTGTCAGTTCAGGGTTGCCAATGCTGCAGTGTTACAGAAACTGAAGTCATAATAACCAGGATGTGTAAAAAAAGCACAAACATTTAATGCAGTGAAACTGGCCCTCTTAGTGTGATTTTAGTGCTACAGATTTGCATTATATAAAAAATCATGAACATTGAATGCAGTTAGATTAGGCTTCTTGGTATGATTTCAGTGCTACAGATTCATGTTATATAAGAAGCGTGAACATTTAACTTTGACCGAATTAAATACCCAAACCTTTGTTCAGGACGGCTGAGTTTTTGTGGGGATATTTAATTTGTAGTGAAAGCTTCACTAAAAACATGAATATTTTTTGAATAAAAAGTGGTAAGTCCCTGCATTCAACAAAAATTGGTGGGAACTGGACAGAGATTGCACAGCATGTCTTTAAGTTGCTGTAAGTATCCTTCTTGCCTAAATACACAAACTAAATTTCTATAAATTTGTACAAATCCACGTGGTGCCAGGCTTCAGTTTTATATGTGTGGAGGTTGCATTAGAAGAAGTTTTACAGTTGGGTCTCCATGTGATAATCTGAAAAGCATGTTTTATTGACACATCAGGACACATCACATGATGTTTCACACATACTTTTTGTGTCACTTCTCTCACAGAGCACGCATGACAGCGCTCTGGCTTTAATGGATAAGGCCAGTGCTTATTGAAACTGCCGATGTTTGAAGAAGCAGGTGGTGGTCACCCTACAGGTGTAGCTGCTGTTCTTGTCCAGTCGCCACAAGAGTGTTCCTTAGAAATGTGAGTTGAAAATTTGTCTCAAATTTTCTTCCCACCACATTAATAAAGAAGGAAGTAACTGTTCAGAATGGCCAAATCTAAGAGATGGGAAAACAGCTGCTTCATCCACTTGCCATGTCTGATGCTGATTGAGTAAATAGTGGCCATTCTCTTTCTCTTATCCACATAATCCATGTGATGGTTATAAACCACAGTGTCTAGTTTTATTGTGTTCCTCAGCTCATCATGGAAATTTCCTTCTTATGGTGGATTGTGAATATTAGAATGCAGATGTCTGTCTTGCCCATCCACTTTATTGAGGCATGCCCTTTCTGTTTAACATGACAGTTTCACAACATTTAATTTTTTTCTTTGTCAAGTCATCGAAGTGTTTAGTGGATGACAATAAATTTGTGGTCATGTCAATTTACTTCCTTGTCAATTCTGATTCTTTCAGTGTGACATGAGTTACTGTCAGCTGCTGAGCCATGCACTCACTCTCATTCCCCAGGCATACTTTCATGTCATAGGTGTATCCAAACATGTCACATAATTTCTATAGTTTGATACCAAAGTATAACTGCTTCCTGGGTATATATTGTCTGAAAATCACTGTTCCTTTGAGCATAACTATGACTTCGTCAGTTGCCATATTTTTTCAAGAGTTGTAAAAGTTTGCAGTTGCACTGTTTAGAAATTCAGATACGTCATGTATTTTCCTTAGTCTGTCATAATTTTCTTCCGTCATGTCAACTCCATTCCTTTTGTCTCTAAAATGGTGGAACTGAAGTTAATGTCTGGGCTGAATGGAGCCTGAGCACTAGAACACACTGTGCACTCACTCTGCCATTGTAGGTTTCGTTCCAGTAAAACTTTCTCACTACATTTTTCATTCTCTATAGTAATGATGTTGCACTGGGGCTCTTTGCTGTCACTGTTCATAAGCAGCTCTGATATCTGATTTGGATTCAGCAGGCAAGCCCTCCTGCTCACAGATTCTAAAGCCTGTGCCTTCTGCATGGCTTGTTAGTGTATACTGAGAATGTAAAATTTTCCTCCTAGTGCCCAAATAAATTGCGAATGTGTTTCTTGAGAGATGAATTCTGATGTGTTTGTAAGCTGACGGAAGGGCTCTGTTATTGGAATGCAAGCTACATTAGACATAGTTTGTCTTATGGTATATCACCACTGTTTACAGAGGTGCTGATAAGTCCTTAGCCTGACCAGGAAGGAAACAAGCTACATTCCCCGCATTTTATGGAACATGGAGGTTCATTACCACATTCACAAGTGTCCACCACCTGACCCTACCCTAGCCAAATCAACCCATTCCTCTGCCCACCACACTTTTGACAGGTGCAGATTGTTTCCGTCCTGGTCAGGCTAAGGGCTTATCAGCACCCTGGTATATCTGGGTAACCCTCCACACAGCTGTCGAAAGGCAGAAGTCTCAAATTTCTCTCTGCTTGCCTTTATGTATAAAGCAAGAAAAAGAAAGTGATTTTCCAGCATTGCTGCAAGTCTGTTCCCATTTATGAATGTTGGTAGGTCTGCCTGTACCTTCTGAATTCGCATGTTCAAGTGTAGGTTGTTGAAAGGTTAATGCAATTAGATACCCTTCCTGCTATGATTTCAGTGCTACAGATTCATGTTATATAAAACAACACAAGTATATAATACAGTATTGTGAGGCACTGAAGTATGATGTTTGTTATGTGAACTCCACTGTTATCATTTTAATGGTTGGCGTGCAAGATACGTTAGCAGAAATATTTATGGCACCATGGTTAGTCTTTGATTCTTTCTTTCATTAACACATACTTATGGAGATCAGGGTTTGATATTTTATTTTAGTGATGTATTAGGCTTAGAGGTTTTATTTTCTTGTCAGGAATTCCACATCAAGGAAAGCATTTATGGCACCAGGGTTATGTTCTGATGTTGCCTTCTGCTGACAAATGTGACACAGAGACAACGCAAGTTTAGGCTTGAGGTTTCCTTTTGTTTACAAATACCCGTGGAAGCTGGTGCTTGAGGTTTCATTTCAATGATAAGTTTAGGTTTTCAAATTTTATTTTGTTATCAGAAATTCAACTTCAAGCAAATATTTCTTGCACTGAGGTTAATGTCTGAGGTTTCTTTTTGTTGATTGATGTTATATAAAAATAAGAAATTTCATATTTATCATTTTTGTTTTTCAGTCTGTTTGTATTGTTACTGTCACATTTTATTTATCTAAAACTTCCTGGAAACATTTTTTACCCACTGTTATGAGCGTCACATACATTACATGTGCCGCCAATGTTGGCAACCCTGATACGAAGAGATACAGCCACTGTTCCATACAACATCAAATTCATGTCATAACAAAGTATGTATATTACTATTACATGTTCAGCCATAAATGTTGCTTGTGTTAAATAATGGTCTCTCAAAGTGGTGATGGAAGTGTAAACATTTCTGCAGTATTCTTGATTTCAAACTTTTGTCATGTTCTGAATATTGTATTATTCTGAATTTCATGTGCTGACGTTTCTTAATACTCTCTTCCATCTTAGGTGGTGTAAGCTGCTTGCACCACCTATGAAAATGGAACAGACAGAGTATTCAGAAGTGTAGGCACATAAAATGCAGATGCTGGGGAATCACCTAAAAGAAATAATGCAACATTTCTGTAGTGCATGGGAAATAAGTTGTTGCATATTTCTTGACTGAATATGTTTTAACTTCAGTGGTATGTGTGCAGTAAATGTCTTTGCAAGCAGTGATCATGTATCCAGGCAACCCAAACACATATGATTTGATTGGTTTGTGGACACTGGTTGCAAAGCAAGCTGTCTTAAGTCACACCCATATTTCCAATAAATGCAGCTTTATAATTTGCTATTTCATCCTGGAAACTCATATGACAACTTAAAAATACCAGTTGACAAAACAAGAATGATAGAAATCTCACTGCTATCATCAAACTGTGTGAACCATGGTAAAGTAAAGAGAAGTACATTTGAATTCTGGATGTTACAGTTATGTGGTGGCGTGCCATGTAAGAAATGCTGTCTCAACAGACATCTGTCATGTGGACTGCCAGACTTGGTGTTGCTGTAAAATTTTGGTAATTGATGTGAAAGTGGCGTGTATTTGTGTGCTGTTGAACACAAGTTTAAGACAAAATGTTCAGCATGCCTCATCAGTATTGCACTGTCATTGTTCTGAAATTTGGCATTTGCTCTTTTCATTCATAACACAGCAAAGTAAATGTAGCACTTATTGTCTTTCAGGTATACGCATTGAGCATACAATTTTTACATATTTCCAGCACCACATGTCCGATCAGCACCTGATCCATGGTTTCTTTGCCAGACTTCTAGTATGGATTTTCTTGCTTCTCAAGGATTTGATTTTAACAAATTATTCAAAGAGGGTTAGTATACATTTTTTTTTGTAGTACTGTAGAGTAACCTGTGCATGGCATCATCATTGCAAATACAAAGGTATGACAAATTAAAATAAGAAAAAAAAATCTTTGACTGATATTCCCTTGAAGTGGAGGCACTACACTCTTCTGAAATGTAACTACAGTAAAACCCCAATTTCACATTTCTGTAGGAACCACCTCAAAGTGCTGGTATAAAATAGAGGAAAGTGTAAAAAGAAAATTATGCACTATAAAAGTGTAAAAATAAAATTATGTATTTTAAAATTGTGGTTGCCTTACAACAAAACTTGATAGGCTATTTAAAAATATAGAATTTTGAACAATTTATAATGTAAAAACAACATGGTACATGTATGTAAATTGCAAACAGCTTCCTCACAGTAATGTCAGAACGTGATGTTACACTCAACACAAAAATAACGTAATATAAACTTCAGACATCCTAATACATTTTAAATTAAACCAACAAAGAGGAGAAGGTTGCTAGTCATGAAGTGAACCCAATAACCCATTGATATATTGTGATGATAATGTGAGATAGTTAAGTGATGTCCAGTATTTATATATTTTACCACTCAATAAATGTTTGTTTTTCTTTTTCTTCAACTTTTCAATCTGTATAGTTTATTTTCAATTTTGTTGCACATTGTAACAATATTGTCTTTGATGCCAAATTGGCACATGCACTTTCTGACCACTTCTAGTTTTTTCAGTGCATCCAGAAGTGTTACCTTGTCACTTCATCTTCTTCATGTGGCCTGTTCACTGGTGGTCCAAGATGTGTTCAACACTTTGGACTTTACAGACTTTGAGAATACTGTTATATGTTGTCTAGTCTTCAAACTGCACTCCAGGATGTTGCAAAATATGCCAGTAATTTTGTTCATCTTGTAAGTTTCAGTGCATTTTGCTTAGGCGTGATCAAACTGGAAAAACCACACTATACAAAACCCTTGGAGTTAACAGCTTCCAGGCTTCTGTTATAAAATTCATAGCAGACACATCTCATTGCAGCCTGCCATCTATCATGGCAGCTGTCTCTCAAATGAACTACTTCTGTAATTACACTTAAGCACATGGATGATTCCTGTATATAATGGCTGTAGCTGGATGTTGCAGTTAGCTGGGAACAACACAACCTTATATTCCTGAGAAACATGGTGTGCTGCGACTGGGCAACACAATGATCAATGAAAAGCAGAATTTCACAACTTTCAGCACCCACTTTTTTGTTTAGTTGTGTAATGTATTCTTCAAATATACTGATGATTATCTAGAAACTTGTATTGGCATAATATTTTGTGGGTAGTTTTTAACATTCTTAAAGCAGTGGCTAGTTACAAATGGTGGTAGTTATCACTGTCATCAGCATTACTTGCAAGTAGCTGTATATCCCACTATTTTGATTTGTTTTTACCATGGCAAGGGTCACCACAAATAGTAAGACTTTTACTAAGTTGTAGATTGCAAAACAGACCCGTCTCATTACCCTTGCATATGTCACATAGGTCGTGGTCTTTTATCTCTTGCAACAGTCTGTTATTTTTCCAGTCATCTACTCTCTGAATCAGCACTCTTGCTACCAGCAGCTACATTTCTGTCAACGGTGTTGTGTCCAATCTTAAATCTGTCATTCCAGACATTAGACCTTCGCCTGATGATATTACCATCTATGATAGGTGTTGCCAACTTCTTTTTTGCCAAGGGTCATAACCATTGCTGTGTGCTGGTTTGTGGGCTGCATGTGTAAAAATCACAGTAACATACCTAACCTTGTAAATAATTGTGCAAGTTATATATTAGGCCAGTATATAACTTATGTATGTGGACGTGGGCCATGGGTTGGTTGCCCATGGTCATGGAAACATTGCTTGCAAATGCTGGCATGAAACATAGAGGAAGAGCGGATTCCATTTCCTCCAGTGGTGAGTATCTCATTGATTTTCACTACTTGGAGAAAGGTCAGCACTGGATGTAACTTAATTCATTTTCTTCTTTTTCACATTTCTGTTCAATGTGGAAACAGAGTTGTACCTGATGTGTCACGTCAACATATGTTCCAGTATGTGCATCAACTTGTGCTAAAACATCTTATTTTATCACTTATCATAAATGCTTTCGACTTTCTTTTATATAATTGCACCCTTTGCTGTGAAATTAATGTCAGTTCACTATGAAAATTGGCCTACAAAAGTGATTTCATAATTCGTGCTTATGTCTAACTTGCATGTTAACAATTAACAATAGACAGAAGGTAGTACTTACCGTACCACCTTTGACCATGCTTCATGAATTCAAATTTGATGTCTTTTCCCATTGAACCTACTGCCATTTAAACAAAAGCTAGCTTCAACTACTTCAGCATTTAGTATAGGGAGATGCCACTAGCTGTGCTATGCTGGATTCCATTGTCCCTTGATGTTCCTGTTTTTACATTCACATTCTTCTGGCACAAATAAAAATTTTGAGAAGAAAACAGTGAATGTATAATGGGCAAATTCCATAGTTAGGATGGGGAAAATGAAGTGTAAATTTTGGGAAAACATAAAATATGTTTAAAAAATAACAGTTATATGCATTTAGCCAGGACCTTACAAAAAGTACTTAAAATCATGAAAATTGCAAAATGTGGGAGCTCGAAATTGGGATTTTGCTGTATTTACCAGCTAACATAGCATAACGTCCCAGAAGACTTCAGTCTTCACGAAGATGACCGAGAAACTCAGATCTAAAAACAGAAAACTGAAGTTATATTTCTGGTAATAGGAAATATGATGTTTTATTACAGTATCTACTGACTTTTGAAAACAGCATTAACTAGCAGATAAAGTTCTGAAGGTTTTGAATAGTATGGATTACACATTATATGTTTTCATAACTCTCTGTTGTTGATAATCGACAGTACCACAGACATTTGGTGTTTGTTTGCATTTCATTAATTATTAGCTGACTGAAAAGATTTCACACCAATATATATCTCAACATGAACCATATTCTGTGACAGCAAACTAAGAGAAGAAGGTGAGGAAGTATTTGATATAAGCATGGATTAAGATTTTTTATGGATTTACTTAGTGTCTGTGTGGATGTTCCACCATAACATACTCCTGCCTGTCTTCAGTGTTGTTCTGTGACTCAGTCAGTATGCACCCTTAGTAGTTGATGTAATATTAATATGTAACACAAGATGGGAAGGCATGAAAGAATGAGATGCTGAATGGCAATAGCTATAGCTATTATTTTCTGGTAACTTTGATTTCTTGTTTCAGTCAAGAAAATTCCTAATATACTGAGTCACAGAATCTGTTTGTTTTTAACAAAAAGTAGTTGATGTAAGCTGCCCCACCAATCACTGCAGTTGTGCAGTTCACACACCTGGCATATATTTGGGATATGCTAGGTTTTAGTTTAATCCCCATAACCTTTTTGCTGTTTTTGTGTTTCTTTTCTTCTCCTTTTTAGGACATGCCATGACTCAGGTGGTTACTGACTGGCCTGTCATTTGGTTTGATCCCATGCAAGATTTATGGTAAATAAAGGAGCCCTGTAAGAGATTTTCTCACAAGTAGCTCAGTTATCCCGTGCTGCTGTTATTCTCATTTTGTTTGTCCATGGGCCATGCTGTATAATCTCAGGAATGACAACACTGTTAAAAACAGTACTTCTGTGTGTCTCCACCATTCCTCAAGGCAAATAATGTGAACCAGCCACTGCTACTTGCATGTCTTTTCCAGTTTATTATTTGTATCATACTGTATAACTCTGTGTCATCTGTTTTGGGTGAAAATGTGTTGTTAAACAAACAGTCTGATTTGTTTTATGACATCTAGAAAGTAAAAGAAATTTCAATTTATAGTGAATATAAGTCAATGAATATTAAATGATGGTTTTCTTTCTGTGTGCTTTCCACTCAGGAATATCATACTTAACACAACCAGAGGAACAGAATCTATGTGAAAATCTGGAAGAAAATCATAAATCCAAATCTTGCACCAGTACAGACACTTCTTCTCTTGACAATGAAGAAAATTCACATTCCATTCCTATTCCTGATGAATACAGACCTACAATTGAAGATATTTGATAAGAGTGAATAAATTGTTATGTTTAGGAATTCTGGCCCTTTTTTTTTTAATGTATGTCATATGGGTACACCATATTTATTTCCTGAGCTGCAGGGTTGCCAGCCAGATTTTAACTAGGGAGCTTTTACTAGTAATGGTATTAGTGCTGGGGAGGTGATAACAAAAGAGAGAAAAAAACTTGTTTATTTGTAACTATTTCTGATAACAGGCTAGTGAAGTTGATTTTGAAGATTATGCATTGTTAAATTCTGTTCCTCCCCCCCCCCCCCCCCTTGGGGAAAAATCAGGGGGGGGAAATGCTATTTTTTTTTTTAAAATTTTTTTCCCCCCCCCCCCCCCCACCTAGTGTGAAATCAGTGGGGTGGAATTGCATATTTTTTATGTAAAACTTTATACTGTATAGTGTCTGTAAATCCTAGTGCCCAGCACATTTCTGTAAGTGTTTTTAATTTTTTACATTGTGACAACTGTGACATAGGCAGCTGACATTGCATTTCAAGCACATAAATTTTGTGGTTTGTTTCTTGGTCAAGGGCACACGTGACTGTGAGCTTGGTCCTGAGATTAACCAGTCCTTGTTGTGTTTGTTGAGCTTCAAGGAGGGATATTTGATTGTCTGGGTACTGGGCCTTAAGTGAGATCATTTGACTGGAGGATGAGACTCCCTTGCACTTATTTTGAACAGATTTTGAGCAGAAGTGGTACAGTATTTGGTGGTCAGTTTTGCAAGCACTGGGTGAATGTGTGATGCTGTTATTCAGTGTACTTTAATTCAGTGGGTGCATCCCCCCCCCCATTTTGTTATCTGACTTCTTGATTTGCTATTAGCCATCCTAATCTTTTAGTGAGTGTATCTGTTGTGCTAACTGTCCTTCAACAGTGACAGGTCTTTTAACTTCCCCACATATATCACAGAAATTGTATTATGCTGGTGATTTCCACACATTTCTCGGTATGTATGTATTTTGCCAGTCTCCAAATTATTTCTGCCAACATACCTTGCACCCTAGCTTATGTATGTCACAGTATTCCTCTTCAAGTATTTTATTGTCAAAACCCTATTGTATCCAATTATGATTTTGTTTGTGAGATTGCAGTTGTTAACTCTCACGTGTAGGTGACCGTATAATTCTGTAAAGTACAAGAAATTGTTCATGTAAATTTATGGCTTGCCTCATTTACACTTCTGGTCATACTTCCTACTGCTGCATGTGGGGATGCATTTGGCCTTTTCTTTCTCATTGTATGTTCATATGTAGAGAATTTTTCTAAGAGAAGTGTGTGCTGTTGAGCAGACAACATTGTTGCTCCACAGCAACTGATGATAATTCCCACTCTGCAGTACTGAGTCCAGTGTTAATAGAACTCATAATTAGTAGGTCCAGCCAGTCATGTGACATAATTTGTAAATCTTTATACTAAAGTTTTTTGTTTCCTAGTTGTATACTGCATGAAAATTATTTTCCTTTGAACAGTGCAGTATCATGTGCTCAATTGGATCTTATTTTTAATCTCTCCACCACCCCCCTCCAACTATTATTTCTGTATGTTATAAAGTATCATTTTTCAGATGGCTCACTGAATATTTTAGATATTTTTCAAGCTTGACTGTAAATACCTGATCATTTACAAGAGCAGTGGAAGGCTGCTGCGAATCATATCTGTCACTGTTTGACTATGATGTCAGTTATGCCCATGTTTTTATAACACTGTTAAATAACATAAACCAAGCGTATGTGTTGTACTTCATTAAACTGAATTGTATGTTATTTTACATATGTTATTAATAAACTCAACGAACCTTTTTTTTCAGCTCTCGTATTGAGACTTTCCTGGCAGCATCAGAGCCTGACAAGTTGGTAGTGGATCGCTGCAATGCATTTGTTCGTAAACTGGTCTTCCAAACAGTGGGTCAGCGGTTTGATAGCAATGCATTGCAACTAGAATCACGTGTACTTGAGAATAGAAATCGTGTCTTGGTTTTGACATGGGGAGGAAGTATAGAAGAGAGGAAGAAGAAGGATAAGGAGTTTTAGGTTCTTGAGGATGCTGTTGGCTTCACTCTACTTCTGAGAAAGATCTCTGAGTTGGTTGGTCCATATTAATAATTTATGCATTGTTTCTCATGACGTATTAGAACTTTTCAATGTGACAAAGTGAGTACATTATCACACTCAAAGAAACGTATTTAACATTCCGGGATGTTAAGGCATGAAGTGAGATATTTTTCTGTCTTGAACATTTTAAGAATTTGATCCCAGAATATTCCTATATGATTTATTTAGATGTTACACTATTACCTTTCTACTCTAAAAGGCTTTGTTACTCAGAAAAGTACACAACCAATAATACAGAACTAGTTTATGAACGTCTTATGTTTTTGGTCAGAATGTATATACTGTGAAATCTGCATCCATCATTTCTGAAGGGAACATAGAGAGAATGCAATGAATGTGGGGAAGTATTTGTTGCAGAAAAAACATTAAGTGTATCACAAATATGAGACAAAGGTGAAAATTTTACACTCTGTGCTTGGTCCTACAAAAATAATAAACATATGAAAAGTTATGTTCATTTGTTTACCCAAATCACTTCCTAAGACATGAGTAATTGACAGCTATTTAGTTTGAAACAGGGGTGGCTTGTCCATAAGGGCTGCAGGGCTGTATCTGTCCCAGAAATTTGTAGAAAAATATCTGAATAAAACTTTTGTTAGGAGATATCTACATTCTTTAAAAGCATGTGAGTGAAGTCATTTCAAATTACAATAACTGCATTGGACTGTTTAAGAGCTGTGGATATCAGTGGGCTGTGCCTCATCCAGTCCCTGTGTGCCCACGTCAGCACAGCTAGTGTGAGTAATGGGGAGTCTCACCAAGCTAGGTCTGTGGGTGGGCTGCAATCAGTGCAGCCCAGACAACATTTCAAGAAGGACTTTGTATAGCTGTTTAACATTTCCCAACATTTCAAACACTGGCATTTTGATTATCATTTTTAACTAACTGTTTTCAGAGCCATATTCATGAATGTTTGAATTTTAGTAGTTGCAATTTTAGCATAAACATGAACAAGAACAGAGTGAAGTGTGAACAGGGCATCAATTTTTTGCAGTTAACTGTCACCAAGAAGACTAAGTTTAAGAGTTTATGTTGTGCAACACCTGATTTAGTGATTTCTCAGTCATCATTGAGCATAAAATGAACATATGTGAGAAAATTTAACCTGACTGTATACTCTAAATGTAAGTTGTTTGAGTGGCTCTACTGAAAGACTTACTGTATTAAGTTCTTGTGATTAGTCAAGTAATAATCTTAGCCACAGCCATAAAATAAACTCTCATGAGCTGCCACTGATTTGAAGACTTATGTTTCGGACAAAATGGTGCAGGTAACATATTTCAGTGTTTCATTCACCATGACTGCCATTACTGTGTAAAAGAATCATATGAACAGTTTATAAGCAGTGTGGGTGTCAGCAATACTGATCACTAGTTCAAGGTCAAGTTTGATTTCCATTTTCTCCTCCCCACTGCTAATGCCCCTTCCACAATCATTACACAATTCATCTGTGGTGAACACCAGTGACTACGAGCCCAGCCACCACTGATGCTGGTCAGTATAGGAGGAATTTTACCTGGTCAGCTGGGATGTCTGTTGTGCAAGAACCAGGACCTCTGTTCCCTTGGTAAAAGAGTGTAGTTCACAACGGTACACAGGGTAGACTGGTAAGCAAGCACACCCAGTTGTAGAAGTTGTGTGCAAAAGTAGAAATAAAATGTTTGGTGTATGTATAACATACATGTATGTTTGTTAATGTATATCTCTCCCACCCACCAAGCATTGCCACGAAAATGTTTGGAAATTCCTCCCATACAAACTGGCATCAGTGTCGGCTGGGCTTGTGTGACACGTCTATGCTGGTAATGTCATGTTTACCAAGCTCATTATCTACAGATATATTCGTGCAGAAGTCAGTAGCCTTCACATCATCTAGCCATATTTATTTCTCATGGAGGGTATCATGCTTCTGCAGTTTGACAGATAATACACAAAGTTTATTTTCCATAGAAGTGATATATACCACAGATGAGTGGCACAGTTGTTTGCAAACAACAAAATTTTTCTGCCTTGTGTACCAGTGGAGGTATCTACAACCCTCAAATATCCGTGACAGTGGCTGTGGTCAGCCACACTTTTTGTGTAGCATTTCATGTTTTTAAAAGAACACTGTGATGATTATCCAAATGTTATGAGCACAAATGACAAATAACAGAATAACACTCAATCACAAGTTTTAATTGTCATATTTAAGGGGAACAAATGGAGTGATGTGATGCAGTTCTGTACTAACAACCACAGAACATAGCTCACAAGTTTGTTCTCCTACAACTAAGCCTTCCCATCACCCCCACCTCTCATCCATCATTCCTACTTGGCTAACACTTGGCAGCATTTCATAAGTTAACAGTAATTGGCAGTGTAGGCAATTTACTGCTACTGCATGTTCCACAAACATCACATATATATGTTTCTCTGAAATGATCTTTCCAGGAATTGTATGGGTCAGGACCAAGAATTCTGAATGACCAACATAGGAATACAGCACTTTGAGGAACAATACATGTTTTATAATTCTACATTGTTTATATTGTTGATTTTTCTGGACCAGAAGAAGTGATTGATGATTGTGGGAAAATAAAACGTAAAAGAATGATGGATGGAGGTTTCATTGCACTAAATTTCCCAAGTTTGACTCTGCTTACATTTATAACATTTTCATTTCCTTCACATGTGAAGGTTTTTGATGATTCTTTGGCATAGCCTCCAAAAGAAATGTTCTTTATGATGTACAGCCGAAGGGTGGACATTGAATCAAACCACCAATCAGGATTGAAGTTTGAAAGTATTTTGGCATGCTTAAAAGAGGAAAATGTAATAATTTAAATTTGTTTTTACAATTAAGTTAATGTAAATATATGAACGATTGCCAGCACTCACCAGATTGATGTGTCAGGTGGTGCTGGTTGCAGTTGTCAAGCTTACCAGTATATGGAGTAATTGTGGCAGTTGCAATGTGCAAAGCTCTACTCAGATGTGTGACATCTGTACTCTAATATTGGATTTCTTCTTCAGTAGATGGAAGGTTTGTTCACAGGTGCAGTTCATTGCAAATATAGACAACATCTGAATCTTAATATATCTCAGACTACAGTATTTTGAATGGCTTAACCACCCAAAAGATGAGGCAGGCTGCATGGAAATTAACTGTTCAGGTATCTTTCACCCTGCAGGTAGATTAATTCTAGCTGAAGGTTATCTGGTGTCTTTTTGACATCAAGTAGAAAAGAGGCATATTTAGGTCAGCAGAAATTTCTGCCTCCCAACTTTTGTAGGAGCTGAGACATCAATGACCTCTTCCTTTGGAGATCAGTAAGATCCAATGTTAAGGTGGGTGGAGATGGAAGGTTTTCTTTGAAGATCCTTGCAGTGTTCTCAGGTGTTGTTTTGAGTGTTGTTCAAATGTCAGCTTGCTTGAAACAAGGCTGCCTTTTTCTAATATGTTCTGGACAGCATGAGCCTGCATAATTTCCTATTCACTTAAACTTGGCATTTGATCCTTAAATTCTACTAAGTTGTGAATATATCTTTCAGCAGTATTCCATGAAATTCAGAATCTTTAGTAGCAGGTTTTGACCTCTGGATTTGTAATGCTGTCAGTATGTTGCCCATCTGTAATTGTTTATGTTACCATAACTGCTTTATCAAGCTGTTCATTCTTCATATTCATTCTCTCAAAGCTTAGTGACTGCATCATCTGTAGATGATGCTTTCACAGTGTCAAGAATTTGCTGCACAGTCTGCATAGATTTTACGTTGATTGCTTCCAGGTTTTCTTCTTCAGAAGATCCATCTCCAATGTATCTCTTGGCCACAGCTTTTGTATCTTCTGAGATTTACAGAGTTCACTTCATTCCAAGCAAGCACACTTGAAAAAAAAAGTCTCCTTGATACAGACGTAGCTTAGAAATGCTGGAACATAACTGTCTTGATGGGCTTTTTCTATACATTCTGCCCTATAATGATGCTTGAGATATTGAATTTTACCCTGATATGTAGATCAAACAGGACAGGTTACATTTGGTCATATGTAAGAAACAAATTCAACTCTGTACGGCTCTGATGATGGCACACACCTTAATGAAACAATCCTTTTCGTTTGGACTTTATCGAGCATCTCATCTTTTAACAGAGAATTATGTTTAGGAAGCCAAATCTGCCTTCATCTTCAGGAGAAATGGGAAGAAGCACCTAATGTGGTGGACCCCTTAACAGGAGCTTCTCTCAGTCACTGAGCAGGAGAGTGAGAGTAACTCTTTCAAAGGGTTCCTTCAGATTATGTGCATCTTCCTGTTCCACCTGAAGACGGAAGCAGAGCTGGATACCAAAATGTCATACTCCATTAAGAATTGAGATGATGGACAGAATCCAAATGAAAAGAAATTATTCACAAAACAGACATTCTCTGCAGTGTGGGATACCAATTTGATTTGAGGTGGGTGTGAACCATGATTGTCTAACTGTGGAAATGCATTCAGAGAGTGGTGGCTTGCACAAATTTTTAAATTTTACTTAACTTCTGGAACAAACACAGATGTAAACCAATCCAGAAGAAATTCTTCATTTACCCTAGTGCTTTCTGAACTGCATATTGAACAAGTAAATGAGAAACTCCTTCCAGCACTGTAAGTCAGTTGTGTTTCCCAATAACTAACAGCCTGTAGCATTTAGACATTTAAGAATAGTTAGTCTGTCCTTTTTTTGCTTAAATCTGCTTGATGAATTCTTATCTTCACCAGCCAGTATTAGGGTCAACAGACATGTTCATACAAGTCCTATCTCCTCTATATTATAAATTCTATTGTGCTACAGATTGTTGTATTGGCTGTTAAACATGTAAGAACAATGTGTGTGTTACAGGGGAAACTCAGGTAACTAGCAGTACTAATAGGGCTTTCATCAGTTCATGTTAATTGTGTTGAACATGTTGTTCAGTCTGTTTTTTGCAGAAAATAGAACTCCCTCCACTTCACCATGTTCTGCATGAGAGAGTTAGTGTGTATAATATGGTATGACATTTAACCATACAAGTTGTATCAAAGAATCAGGGTGGATGCCAGTTTCTGTCACTGATGTTGATAATGGCAGTAAAAACATTTGTCATCACAGTGATGATGACTGGAGAGGGGCAAACTCCAGAAACATTGTGCAGCAGACAGTGTTTTCATATGCATTGTGTCAAGAATGATTTTATGCAGTGGACAGTGTTATGCACAGTGTGTAAAGAATTGTTTTCTCTACACATTGGTTGAACATGGTAACTGTGAAGACACTTCATGGTGGAGGGTTATGCAAAATTATTGTGCACACTTCTACAGTGTTTTTTCAGTAATTACTTTGGTAGTAAAATTATAATACAGTACAAACAGAACTGATGTTTTTCATTATATATCATGAAGTAGAACTGTTTATTACACAGCTATTTTAATTTGGTTGTATAAAATCTTTGAAGTTAATTGAGGAT